>Ga0209749_1000160_pt1 | contig 115092 bp, 105 predicted proteins | sample EPASupsiteSAE347_FD_187267 | JGI IMG/M metagenome (GOLD analysis project Ga0209749, IMG submission 187267) | Bioremediated contaminated groundwater from EPA Superfund site, New Mexico - Sample SAE3-47 (SPAdes) (version 2) | ecosystem: Environmental > Aquatic > Deep subsurface > Groundwater >... | reverse complement strand
AAAAGGGTGGCAAAGACCGAGATGATCACGGTGGTCTTGAGACCGTCCAGGATCAGCAGATACCGCTTTTCCTGGATGATGTTGCTCTGAAAACTGGTGACAAGACCGCTGAGGAAGGAGGGAACGGTCGTTGTCGCAGACGCGCCGGTCTTTCTGACCAGCACCGATATATCATTGGTAATATAGGGAACCGAAAAATTGACCAGTTTATTCCGTTCTTCTGTCACATTGAAATTGGAAAGTGCAAAGTCAACCTTGCCTGATTGCAGCGCTGGAATCAGGGCTTCAAAATTCATATCGGTGATCTCAATTTTTTTATTGAGACGCTCCCCGATCAGCTGGCTCAACTCACGATCAAGTCCGGTGATGATGCCGTTAGACTGGAATGAGAACGGTTCAAGGTTGGCGCAGGTCCCCATCCTCAGCACACCGTTGGTATGCACAACCTTAGCGGGAGGCAACTGCGGAATGGTGGTATATTTTGTATCAACCCATTTTGTTCTCAGGCGCTGTAGTTCACCTTCCTGCTTCAAGCTTTGTAATACCTTGTTAATTTCTGAAAGCAGTGCGGTATTATCTTTTCTGAGTGCTGCAGCCACTTCAAGTTTATCCACAGGTTGAGCAAGAATCATCAGCTCCGGGTTCTTCTCAACCAGATTCAACAATACGCTTTTGTCATAGACAAAGGCATCGGCCTTATTGGTCTTAATTGCCAGTGCAGCATCCGCTGCTGCTGTAAAGGTTTGGAACTCTGAGCCGGGGAAGTGTTTACGGGCCGCCACATCACCGGCAGAACCAGCCAGGACGCAGATTCGCGTACCTTTCAGGCTGTTAAGCGAGTTCAGCTCTGGCCTGTCAGGGGTTGCAAAAAGAGGCGCAGTAGCAGGTTTCCTGACCAGCATGACCTGCTTATTGGCAAAATAAGGCTGGGTGAAGTTGACCGTCTTTTTACGTTCATTGGTTGCTGTCATGCCGCTGATGATCAGATCAACCTTGCCTGACTGCAGGGCCGGAATCAATGCCATGAACTTCATATTGGAAAACTCAACCGGCCTCTCAAGTTTTGCAGCAATGATACGGGCCAGTTCACCGTCAAGACCTGACACCCTGCCGTGGTCATCCACAAAACTGAACGGCTCCCTCGTGGCACTCACCCCTATTTTGAGTACAGTACCCTGGCTGGGAAGAACAATGGCACGTTCTTGATACGGACTTAAATCCGGCTTTAACCACCGTTTTTCCATATCCGCCAGCGTGCCGTCAGCTTTCAGTGCAGCAACAATCCCATCTACCTTTGCCAGCAGCTGATCGTTACCTTTTTTGACGGCAATGGCGGTATCCTCAAAATCAAGCGGTTCCGGCAGGATTCTTAATTCAGGATTCTTTTTTGAGACCTGCAGGGCAGCTGGAAACAGGGTGATGATCGCATCCAGCTGCCCTGATTTTATGGCTGCAACAGCATCCATGATGTCATCAAAACTCTTGACCTGGGCCTTGGGAAACCGTTTGGCAGCAACAGCTTCGCCGGTTGAACCGGTCATCACGCCGATCTTGGCATTTTGGGCATCGGCAAAACCGGCTATAAGCTTTTCATTCTTGCTACAACCGCTAAAGAAAATATTCAGCACCAAAAAGATAAGTGCCAAATGTACAGCATTTTTCATGCATCACCCTTTCCTGTCATCCTGCATCCCCCGGTATTTTATGGCGATCATGGTCACGTCATCGGATTGCGGAGCCCCATTGGCATGGCGTGTAACTTCAGCACGGATATAATGGATCATATCCGTCAACTCCAGATCGGGAATACGTTGCAGGGCCTGCAGCAGCTGTTCTTCCCCATACAGCTCGTCAGCATGGTTGGTCGCCTCGGTAACACCGTCGGTATACAAAAACAGTGTATCTCCCGGCTGCAAGATAAGACGCTCGGCTGTATAGGTCATATCCTGCATCGGGCCCAGCACAAAGCCTGGTTTCAGGTTCAGGTACCGGATTCCTTGGGACTCCATCAACAGCGGCGGGTTATGTCCTGCATTGGCAAAGCGCACCTCGCCGGTTCTGACATCCAGAATGCCGCAAAAAACCGTAGCAAACATGCAACTGTCATTGTCGGTGGCAAGTACGTTATTGACATAACCAAGTATCTGGTCCGGTTCCCCCAGCCGCTGTCCTTCGGACTTCAGGAGGGTCTTTGCCACCATCATGTACAGGGCGGCAGGCACCCCCTTACCAGCCACATCAGCGATCAGGAAGCAGAGATTATGTTCATCAATAAAAAAGAAGTCATAGAAATCCCCGCCAACCTCTTTGGCCGGGTCCATTGAGGCAAAGATATCAAACTCCGGGCGGTCCGGGAACGCGGGAAACAGGCGGGGAAGCAGGCTGGCCTGGATATCGGTGGCAACCTTGAGTTCACTCTGAATCCGCTCTTTGGTAGCAGTGGTCTCGGTCAGATCCCTGATATACTCCTTGAGGGACTCCTTCATCACCTGAAAGTCATGGGTGAGCAGGCCGACTTCATCTTTCGTGCGGATCGGCGGCAGGTCCAGATCAAAGTTTCCTGATGCCAGCACGTGGGTTGCTGCAGCCAGCGAACGCAGCGGTTTGGTGATGGAACTGGCAATGGAAACCACTGCTGCAGTCAGAACAAGGATACCGACAAGCCCCATGGCAGCCATGGTCATGCTCAACCGTCTGACATTTTCCAGCAGCTCCACCTCGGGAAACACCACGGCAAGCGTCCATCCGGTCGATCTGATCGGTGTGTAGTACATCCAGCTCCTGACCCCCACCAGACTCGTGTAGAGTATGAACCCGGACTCACCCCTGATCATCTTTTTGCCCAGTTCCCGCAGTGACGGGTCCTTGCGTTCCTCGGCAATGCTGAAGAAGGTCTCATTCATAACCGCATCCTTCAACGGATGGGCAAGCAGCATCCCGTTACGGGAAAGAAGCGCGGCATAACCGGTCTTGAGTATCCTGGTAGAGGAAACAAGCTTCGTCAGGGAGTCCAGCGAGATATCAGCCGTCACAACCCCCTTGAGCTGTCTTGTCCCGTTGGCCGCATCGTAGAAGGGCACCGAACAGGTGGACATGGAAATATTGCCGGCCCCTTCATCAAAATACGGTTCGCTCCATTCAGGTTTGCCCAGTTCACGCGGAATCTGGTACCAGTCCCAGTAGAGGTACGGCACATGCTGGTAGGCCTTTTCCAAGCGGCTGAAGGCAATCGAGCCATTTTCACGGTAAAAATAGGGAGCGTACAGGCGGGTAGATCTGCTAAAGGCGTAGGGCTCAAAGGCCACAGTAGAACCGTATATTTCAGGGTTTTTTTCAACCGTTGTCCGGATCAGTGCCAGCAGCTCCTGCTCGCTATAGCGGCCGGTCTCCAGCGAACGGGCCACCCCTTCCGTCACCTTGGCCACCGCAACAAGCTCTGTCTCCACCCGGTGCACCAGTGACATGGCAAGGTTGCGAGCGTTGTTTTCCAGCTCTTGTTCAAGTATCTGCCGGGAACGATAATAGTTATAGCCGAGCGCTGCGCCAAAGATAGCTGAGCAGCAGAGCGTGATCACGAGTACCAACCTGACAACAATGCTACTTTTTCCGGGCATTGGACCTCCCGCTGAAGGTGGCATAGTCGGGGTAGCTCCGGATCAGACCATTTGCACGCAGGGCGCGACCAACCCCCTCATAATCCTGCTGTTTGAGCTGACCGGGCAGTCCCTGTGGTACGTCATACATGATCAGATCCCGCATCCGCTCAAGCATCCATTTCTGATGAATCCGGTTGGCCGGTAGCTGAGCCTCACGCATATATTTGATGACAATATCCAGCGCTTCATCCGGATGGGCAAAGGCGTAACGCCACCCCTCCAGAGATGCCGCCACAAAAGCCCGTGCCAGTGCCGGATCATTACGTAATGTTTTTTCCAGTGTGTAGATCCCGTCTTCCGGGTACTGCATCCCCAGTTCATGGAGTGGAAAGATCTGCAGTTCATCAGGATCAAGCCCTGCATTGAGTATCACATGATATTCGTTGTACCACATGGCAGAAGTCAGATCGATACCACCACGCAGAAAGAGGTTTATCGTGTGGGACTGGGGAACCTCCCGTACCTTGACCCCGTACCTGTCGAGCAGGGCACGCGGTGGTATTGACAACTCTCCTCCCCACATCCCCACCTTCCTGTTGTTCATATCCTTAACAGTTTTAATGCCGCTGGATTTTTTAGCGATCAGCATCATTGAGGAACGTTGAATGATCTGTGCCAGGTTTACCAGTTTTACACCGGCAGAGCGGCGTTGCAGGGCCGTTGTCAACCAGAGCACGGCAAAATCCGCCTTGCCCTCCTGCAGGGTCTGTGCAGGAGAATAGCCCGGCCCGGCCTTGAGAATTTTCAGATCAATGCCGTGACGGGCATAGATTCCTTTGTCAAGGGCCACATAATAGCCGGCAAACTGAGCCTGAGGGCTCCAGAGTGGCATAAGGGAGGCTTTCTTCAGGGCAGCTTCAGCGGCGCCGACGGGAACCCAGGGGGCAGAGCAGAGCACAAACAGCAGCAGTATGCTGATCTGCCTCAACCAAGGCCATCCGGCACAGTTGGTTTGTAATTGGGGGAAAATGGTCATAGTGTCTGCCGGTCAGGTAGCTATCCCTGCCACATTCGCACATACTTCTCAGAGAATGCGGCAAAATTGAGCACAAACAGTTTTGAACTGTGTGTTTGTTTGACTGCTTTTCATAAATGGTAGCACCGGCTTCGCAACTGTCAATGCGAAAGCTGGCGCAGCCTCAGCTGCAAGCAGTGTATCGCTGTATTGCTACCGCAACTGTCTACCAGCAGCCTCCCACACCGGTTAGCGGGTACACCTTAGATGAGATTGGATAGTTTGCACGTCATCTTAAGTATTTCTGAACTAAAACTACTTTTGTTTTCTTTGATCTGCCAACTCTGCTGCAGCTGATCGTCCCGCCACACGGCCAGTCATAATGGAGGTTCCCAGGAATGTCCCTTCAAGTGAAGCCTTCCCATTGACACCAGCGAGGCCGGTCAACTCTCCAGCAGCATACAGGCCGGGAATCGGCTGTCCCGAGACATCAAGAACCCGGCATGAACTATCAATGGACACGCCCCCCATACTCTTGCGCGCCAACGGGTAGAACTGTACGGCATAGAACGGTGCCCGCTCGATTTTAGTCGGCTTGGACCAAGGGGTCCGGCAGCAGTTAATGCGACCGAAATCAATGTCGTTACCAGAGGTTACCATGGCATTCCAGCGATCTATGGTCTCGTTAAGCACCTGAGGTGGAAGTCCCGCAACCACAGCCAACTCTGTTATGGTCGGTGCAGTTTTTACGAACTGGTTGTTTTGTTTATTGTGGAACAGCCCCTCTTCAATTGACTCCCGGCTCCAGCCGGATACAAAAAAGTTTTTACGGGCCGTACTGTCAAATACTGCCCAGTATGTGCCGCCGGGCTGTTTTATCAGCTCAGGAAATGTCACCTTCGTATCTTGAGATTCGTTTACGAACCGTCGCCCTGCTTTGTTGACCCAGATCGATTGCTGGCTGAAGGCGTTCAACCCTCGCGTGCCGCTGATATCGGATGGGCTTTGCAGGCCGGTGGAATAATTCCACTGATACTGCATGTTGACCAGCCGGGCGCCAATGGCCTGGGCCATTTCATGACCTGAGCCTGTGGCATTTATTCCGGCGCCTGTCAGTATCCGTTCAGGAAGCGGCTGCTTTTCGGGCCAATAACGTTGCACCATCTTCATATTGCCCTGAAAACCTCCCGTCGCCAGTATCACGATCGGTGCGAGATACTCGACAGATACGTTATCTTTGATCCGCTGGGTCCGGATGCCTGTAATCTGGCCGTTTTTACCCCTGATCAATGAAATTGCTTTATGACCGTAGAAGAAATTCGCCGTATTGCTTTGCTTGCAGGCGCGGTAGATCGGCTCAACAAGTCCTCTACCCTTGCCAATGACTTTATGCCAGCGCGGCACACTATTTCCAGGCATAAGGACTGGGGTGTTTTCAAAATTGACACCAAGTCCAATAAGCCAATCGTAAATTTCATGGCGAGACTCTTTTGTATAATAGCGCACCCACTCGATATCGGGGCCGGAACCATGCGGGTCGCTACCATAGGTTATGAAATCTTTAAAGGCAATCTGCGGTGAATCAATGATGCCGGCATTTGCCTGCTCCGGTGTGCTAACGATACAGAGAGCCCCCTCACTCATCGTTGCAGTCCCACCGTAGAGAGGCTGCATTTCAATGACGGCAACATCAAAGCCTTTCTGCGTCAGTTCCCAAGTGGCAGAAAGTCCCGCGATGCCAGCACCGACCACGACGACATCATGCCGTTGATCTTTATCTGCTGCCAGCATTGCAGCCGGCGCAACCATGACCAGTATGACGGCAAAAAACAGTACTCTTCCAGTTATCTTCTGAGCTGCCTTTTGAAGTATTGTTGTATCAACCATATGTAACCTGCCCTTTAGATCCGTGAGATATTTGTAAATAATCACGGTGTGTTGAAACCAAACGCGTGGCACCGGACACAATAATTCTCTGATTTGGTGTGCTGGTGGTGACAGTAATTGCAATCGAGCTCCGTACCGTAGTGCGGAGAGACATGTGGATTTCTCGGTTTGACTCCTTTTGTCTTCTCCGCAAGCTCTGCCGTACTGCCATGGCAGGCAACACATTGTTCCATGGTTGGCATTTCCGGTTCATTGAGCTTTTGATGGCATTGTTCACAGGTGATGTTTGCCAGCAGATGATAGTGGCCTCCCGGCAGCTTACCCCTTATATCCCTGTTTTTGGGGGCATGGCACTTTTTACACGATTGCAGATTCATGGCTTTGGTGTCCGGATGCGACCGCGGTAATTTTGTATCGCGTCCATGACACCCGGTGCACTCTCCACCCCTATATTTTGCCTGTTCCATTTGGCCGGCCAGGCAGGTCTGACTGAATACAGCCGTTGTCATGATACAGAAAAACACAGTTACTGAAATCATTTGGCGGTTCCTTTTGTAGTGAGCAAACATAAATCCCTTCTCTGCTTCATCAGATAATCACTACGAATACTTTCAGACCTTCATCCTGATCGCCCCGGTCGGGCAGATATGACTGCAAAGCGAACAGCCGCTACAAACTGCCGGGGCAATCTCGGGCAGAGCACCACACCAACTGATCGCCTGATAACCTCCGTCGCGGCAGGCAGTAAAACAGGCACCGCACTGCGTGCAGCGTTCCACAAGCAGTTGGGGGCGACAGTCATGATAACCGGACAATTTTTCAAAACTGGTGGCTGTGTCACGATAGAGCCCGATGAAATCAACCGGAGCGGTAAAATCATGCCACGCCATGAACTCCCGCATTTCCTGCAGCATCCTGTCAATTATGCCAAAACCTCGGAGCATTACTTCGGTGGCTACCTGCACGACAGGGGCGCCCAAGAGCATAAACTCAACGGCATCAAAGCCGTTTGTAATGCCTCCGCTGGCCATGACCGGCAAACCGGGAGACTGACAGAGCTCACTGACTGCCCGCAGGGCAATCGGTTTGATACCAGGGCCGGAATAGCCACCATAACTGGTTTTGCCGTTAATATCAGGTTTTGGCCGCAAGGTCCGCAGATCAAAACCGAAGAATGAGGGAATGGTATTGATGGCACAAAAACCGTGAGCACCGGCAAGGGCCAGCGCTTCTCCAATATGCCGGATATTGGCTACGGCGGCAGTCAGTTTGGGAATCACCGGAATGGTGATCTCTTTGCAACCGCTTAACCAACGGGTGATCTGGGTTGCATAATCCACGTTCTGACCGATAGCCGCACCACGTCCTCGTTCCGGGTAACCATGGGGGCAGGAAAAATTCAGTTCCAGCAGATCTGCCCCGGCATCCTGACAGCCCAGGGCAAGTGAAAGCCACTCATCAGGCGAATTGGCAGCCCCCATGATACTGCCAATGATCGGGCAATCGGGAAAATCAGCCTTGATGCACCGGATGGCCCGATACCATTCATCCGGTGTCTGCTCGCTCAGTAGTTCCAGGTTTTCAAAACCGGTGATCCGGTTACCATGCCTGATTGTAGCAAAACGGTTAGGCAGGTTGTGTACCGGTTCGCGAATAAGGGTCTTGATCACAGCCCCGCCCCACCCTGCTTCAAAGGCACGCCGTACCATGTCGGCGGTGGCAGTGGGTGGGGCCGAGGCCAGAACAAATGGATTCCTGAAAGTTATCCCTAAATAGGTTGAACTCTGAACAACAGGCATATGGTTACTCCTGCCTTCATCATAACCGCAGTAACTTGATACAGTTTAAAAGGTTGAACCTGCAGTATTTGTAACCCTCTCCTTAGTCTCCGATTACAGCATGGGATATAAGGCCTGCAAGTGCGTCTTCATGGCCGGGCTGAGCTGTTTGAACAGTTGGGCATTGTATGATGCGTTATACGGAATACCCTTTGAAGTCAGATCCACAAACTGGATTGATGGATCAGTATAGGCATCTCCAGAGTGTGCTACCGCGACGTCACCACCCTGTGGCCGGGTCGGGTCTATGGGGCCAAAATCCTTACCATAGTATGTCGCATAGTTTGGTGGATTCCCTTTTAACGGATTCTGCACGATCTGCTGCGTTGCAATGGCGTACTTCCTTGAAGTTGCCGCAGGGGTACCCTCTTTTACGGCGACATCAACATTCACCGCTTCAATAGAAATGCTGTAATCGCTATTGATGAAGATCTCAAAGGTACGGAACTGTTGCGGAAAATCACGCAGTGATGAGGTTTCAACCTGCCAGAACCCTTTTTCAGGTGCAGTGGCCTTGTTCGGCGAGACAAAGGCCTTAACGGTATTGACATGGCGATGCCCGGAGATCCACATCAGCAGGTTGGTTGAATTCTGCAGGGTGCTCACCAGTTCCGTTATGGTACAGGCATTGGTGATTGTGGCGTTTGCATCACCAAGCCACCATTCCAGTTCGGTGCCGACATTGGTAACGCAAATCGGGATATGGCAGGCAATGATCATGAGCTGATTGGCTGCCTGTCCATCAGCAAGTTCCGCCTTAAGCCAGTTCCAGCGTGCTGCATCGAGGAAGCCGTGGCCATGGATATCAAAAGAACCGTCGTCTTCCCGCTGAGTATCATCCAGCACAATTACCTTCAGCGGCACATTCGCCTTGGGCACAAAGCTGTAGCAGGCAAATCCGGCCCGATCTGCAGCAGGAACCAGGCCAAAATTGGGGTTGGAGGCAACCAGATTAAAGCCATGCCCAACCGGACTGGTGGTTGTGTTAAAAAACTCCTGAATCCATTCAGTTCTATGCAAAGAGCGACGATTAGGGTCGGCAACCACCTTGGGAGCCGTTGCGAGGGTTCCTGCGTTTTTTATGGTACCCAACGGGGTTGTTCCGTCAATCACCCCCTGGTAATACTTTGTGTAACTTGGGTTCTTCAGATTATTCACATTGATATTGGCCGGAAAAGTAGCGAGAAATTCAGCGGGGTCAGTTTTAGGGGTAAGCAGCTCATTCGGCACTGCCCAGACCGTATCGCTTATGTATGATCCGTCAAGACCGTTCTGGTAAACCGGGAACGAACCGATCATGTGGTGGTCATGGTTGCCCAGGGCCTGATAGAGCGGGATGGTCTTGTCCAGCCCTGCCGCCTTGAATGGCCTCTGGTAGTCAATGGCGTCGGCTCCGGCATGGGCGCCGGAACTGGGAGTAATCATCTTGCCGTCAATAATATCAATATACCACCTAAGTTCGTTGTACATACTTGTGTTGCAGCAGTCACCCAAAGAAATCATAAAATCAAAGGGATCTTTCCTGTGCAGGGCGTTTGCCGTCTGAATGGCTGCGTCAAAGAGCTGGGGGGTGTACAGCATAACCCCGGAGTAGATCGAGCTGTTTTGTCCGGCCCAGCCTGGATTGTTTTGCTGAAGGAAAATCAATTGGTTGGGCGCTTCCTTATCAGTCAGATGGATGTCGGTCATGGCAAAGAAGTTCAGCAGCCGTGTCTTTTTGGTGACTGATGCAGCGTTATAGCCGGTGGGCATGATATCCAGCCGTGGCACAACGGGGAGTGGCCAGTCTACATAGGTCCATTTGCCGTAGGCCAGTTTATCATAGTCAGGAATCTGGCAGAGCTTATCCCAGGTAAGTGCAGCCTTGCCATTGGGGCTTTGGAGAGGGTCAGCCGGGAACGGCATCGTACCAGGTACGACAGGGTTAGAAGCCGGTGTGTACGGAAAGGCAATCATCCGCTCACTGGTTTTCACCACGGTGGAATCGATCGGATAGCCTGTAACCTGAGGTGAGCTGTTACTGCTGCTGCCACAGCCGTAGGTCAGCGTGCCCAAAGAGATGCAGGCTGCTGTTCCGGCGGTGTACTTAATAAAATCCCGTCGCGACACGCTGGAGATTAAGTTGCCCTCATTGTTCTCATTTGGCTCTTTGTTGTTCATATCATCTCCTTTGGTTTGACTACGGCTACTATATTGGCGTTCCTATATTGGCAATAACGGTCTGCATTGTTGGGGTCAATTGCACCACCAGTTCCGCATTTATCGAGTGGGAGGTAGCATCAGTCATTGGAACATTTCCGGTGATTCGTGCGGTGGCAATGGCGTTACCCCGCGATGTTGTTGCAGGAGATGCAGTTGATACCGCAGGATCAACATTGGTAATAATGATTGAGACGGTGTTGTTGGTATTGCGGTAGATCCTGAAGGTACGGAACTGCTGGGGAAAATCCCTGAGTGATGAGGTCTCAACCTCCCAGAAGCTGCGGGTTTGGTCAGCGGAATAGATTTGTGGCGTCACGGTATTCATATGGCGGTGGCCGGAGATCCACATAATCAGGTTGGGGTAGCCCTGAAGTATGTCAAGCAATGATTGAGGAGTGCCACTTGATGCTGGATAATCATTAACAACGGAAAAGGGCTCAGGGAGAAACAGGGACATCCGCTGAGGATTTGAGCCCACCTGGGTTGGATCAGTCACCAGATTTGTGTACACGTTAAACGGAATATGGGCGGCAATGATCATCAGCTGGTTATTGTCCTGCCCGGCCTGAAGCTCGCTTTTGAGCCAGTTAAGGCGGACCTGGTCAAGAGCGCCTCCGGCGTAGTTTGGCTGGCCAGTCCCCTTGCAGGTATCATCCAACACAATCACCTTGATCGGTATACCTGATTTGGGCACAAAGCTGTAGCAGGCAAAGCCAGCTCTATCACCGGCTGGAACCAGGTTAATATTCGGGTTGGATGCAACCAGATTAAATCCATGCCCCACAGGGGTTGATGTGGTAGTGAAAAACTCCTGTATCCAGTTTTGGCTTGAAGATGCAGCTGTTGAAAGGGAACGGCGATCAGGGTCGGCTACAACAGTCGGTGGCACTGTATAATCAGCTTTTGGTCCTGAGAAAATAACCGGCCCCAGGGGATCAGAGCCATCAATTACCCCCGAATAAAAATCACCTGTACCCATGCTCTGACATGGCGACGTCGAGTTGTTTGTAGTTAGTATGGCACTGGAGATATGAGCCGCCTGGAACATTGGGCTTTCATAACAGGAACCCATCCAGAACTGATCATGGTTGCCCAGAACCTGATACCATGGGATTGACTTGTCCAGCCCTGCGGCTTGATACGGTTTCTGATAATCAATAAATCCGGCTCCGGCATGGTCGCCAGAGCTTGGGGTGATAACCTTGCCGTCAAGCACGTCAATATACCACCTCAGTTCGTTATACTGGGTGTTGTTACAGGCGTCGCCAAGGGAAATTCCGAAGTCAAGCGGCGTTTTTTTATGTAATGCATTGATTGTCTGAACAGCTGCATCAAGCACATGGGTTGATGCCAGAATAACCGGTGAATAAGCCGACGAATTCATCGTTGTTGAGCCTGCGGGCTTACTCCATTCGTAGTACAGCGGCTGAGCCGGGGACTCCTTATCAGCAATATGAATGTCGGTGATGGTAAAAAATGACAACAGGTGTGCAACATTTGGGGCTTTAGTAGCGATGTTTTCCCACACCGTATGCGCCAACCCGGTCCCCCTTGCCCATGAACTGTAATTATACTGGGTGTACAGGACCAGGTCCTTTGGTGCGATCTGCGGTGCGCTTGCAGAGACCGGAACTGGCAGGATCTGCTGTTCTGCGGTTGTGTAAACAGTATTCGAGATCGGCCATTGGGCAACTTGTGAACTTGAGCTGCTACAACCGATGTTCAACGTCGTCAAATAGACACAGGCAACAGTACCGGCTGAATATTTCACAAAATCCCTTCGCGAGAGTTCACCAAACTTTGTTGCATTGTTGTCAGTCATAACATGGCTCCTTTTCCATTTTTAGAACAGTGGCGCTGTCGCCGGCAGTTGCGCGGAATCGATTCCTTCACACAGTGCGTTATCCACCGTCAGGTTGCCGCTAGCGTCTAGCTTCACTCTCCAAATGGTATCGTAATCAGCACTCGGCCATGATGGCGCTTTGGTGGAACTGGGACTGGTGTATTTTGCGAGCAGCGCGTCTATTATTGGCGGGAAGTGGGCATGCTCCCATGCCAAGAGGATGGTTTTACCGGTGAACTGTGGGTTAAAGAAAAAATACTGGACTGTGTCCGCAGGAGAAGTCGCATCAAACAGCTCAAACTCAGAAACCAGATAATAAGGCAGGTTATTGGCAATCGCGTACGGTGCAACGGTCAATGAAGGTCTGACGTAGGAAAAGTTAGAATTCCCCGCTATGGTAAAAGCACCGGGATATACCTGTGCCGGGTCAATGGAATAGACCATTGACGGAGCCGGGTTGAGCTTGTCTTTCAGTGCATTGGGCAGAGCAAGTGCGCGCCATTGCCCTGCAGCTACATAGTTGCCATCGTCCCATCCGCTCCAGGGATGCGCCTCAGCGTGCCGGATCAGGTACATGGTCTGGTTGGTGTTGATTCCTGTTGTAGCAGCTCCGGCTGTTGCTGTGATGTTGAAAAGCGCAGGCGTTGTGGTAGCGCCCGGGCATGCTGCGCTTGCCACCGGCGCAGGCAATACCGGGTAGCTGGCAGACGGAGTCAGCTTGCTGTTAAAGGTAACCAGACTGGCGCTTGCTGCTGTGGTTGCTGTTTTGGGTTTGATAGAGATTACATAGACCTGATTGGGGCCTGCAAAGGCCGTGGGCAGCGTCAAATTTGTATACTGTGCCTTAAGCTCTGCCATCAGGCTGTTGATGGTTTCCCATGGTGCCGAAAAAACATAGAAGCCTGGAATATTGAAATAGAGAAGAGTGCCCAGTACGACTTTGTTGTTAACACTCGTAGCACTGAATTCAAGCCCTTGATACGGCAACGCCTGCTGACCAAGGGCCGGGTCTGCATAGGATGCATTCAACGGAAAGCTGTTGCCAGTGTAAAGGGGCGAATTGTACCCGCCCGCCCCTGTCAGGGTGATCTGGTTAAGCATGGCAAACTGCTGAGTATAGGTAATTGCCGCCATGTCAGGGTAGTTATTTGCGGTTTGCAAATGAGACATCGGCTGCAGCGTGAAAATACGGGTCACATTTTGTCCGCCCAACAGCTGCTGTTTCAGGTAGGTAGCCATCTGTAACGAGCGATTAAGCCCCTGACTGGTTAAGTTTGCCGTGTCCGGCTGAATATCACCGGGCGTGTTATAGGCAAGATCAGGGGTAACCACGAAGATAAGATTGATATTATTGGTACTTAACGCAGTAGTGCCGGTATTTGAGTCGTTCCCACAGCCTGCCAGCAGCGTCAGGGTAAGCATCAGGAGCAGCGACCATACCGCAGCAGTTTTTTCCATCTGCACAACCCTCCCTTTAAGGTTTGCTAACATCAATACGAATTGACGCAATCAACATACTCCTGTTGCCCCATCTTCCCAATGCCACACCAGTAAAATGGCCAGTTTGTATTGGTTATGGGATTTATTTGCGTATCGGCAGAGGAAACTGGACTGTTGTGCCCAGAGTAATAGTAACTACGATAAAGCGCCTGTTTTGTCGTATTGGTAACAAGCTGCGGGGTAAGCTGCACGAATGAAGCATCAAGCAGCCCCTGGAGAGAGAAGGCCGTTGAAAAAGTATAATAGTTGTTGAATTGTGAGGGGTTCGTGGCAAGGTCATAGTTCAGGGATCGGTAATCGATCGGCTTGAATGTATTGCGATAAACGCTAAACACCTTATAAGCAGGATTGTTGCCTGAATATGAAGCAATGGCCGGTAGTATCTCAAGGGTATCACTAGCGGTCAGGATGCGGTAGTCATCCATATGGGTGTGTCCGGCCAGCGTCAGAGACACCGTGCCCGGATAGTTTGAAAGTATTTCCAGGAACCTTGTCTGATAATCCGGCCACCACATCATAGTGGCAGTTGTAACAGGTCTACCGGCAGCCCCCAAAGCATTGAGAGTTGACGTTATATCCACGCCGGGAGGCGCATGCATCAGGAGCACCACTTTTTTCCCTGCTATACTGGCTGAAGCAAGTCTTGCATTCAGCCAGTCAAGTTCTGCCGCGACCGCCGCACTATTATTGGCATCAGGATGGGGATAAAAAAGAGTGGTAAACAGAATGGTGTTAAGTCCGATCACCATCAGATTTGTTCCAGGCGGTTCCGCAGAATAATATCCACCACTGGTGAAGGTGTTCAGAAATTCCTGATGATCTGTAATTCCATTTAAATAAGTTGTGTAAAAAAGTTCCGCGTTATCCAGAAGAAAACTATTATCCGGGCTGAGACTGCTATCCTGATTCGGCCCATAGCCTGAGTATGAATCACTATTGCCAACCGCAAACATAACGGGCCTGTTTCCGACAGATGCCCGCACCTGACCCATGACAAAGGCAAGCGTTTTTTGGGTAAAGGACTTCATGGCTGCAATGGCTGTGGCATCGGGAATGGTTGGGGCAGGTGATATCCCCAGGTTGGCATAATAACGCGGATAAAACTGTTGCGGAATACCATGCCCAAGCAGATCACCGGTAAAAATGACCAGCGGACTCGTTCCCAGGTTTTGCTTTATGCTTGCCAGCGCAAGCACAAGCAGGGGGTAGCTGGTATCCTTAAGCAGAGGGTTGCTGGTATCCTGCCCCCACGCCGAAGGTGCTGTTACTTGAGATGATTTGAAAACATCCTCCCACTGGCTGGCATCCTTTGAGACAAGTTGCTGGAAAAGCGAGGGGTCATAAAAAGGATTGAAATGCAGATCAGAGAACACCACCACCGGAAAATTAGTGTTGCTGTTGTTGGCGTCACTCCCGCATGCAGTCAGTTGCAATAGGAGCATCAGGGCAAAAGCCAGACTGAAAAGCCTGATATTCCGGTAGTGCATGCTCATAAAATGCTCCGATTACGGGGGAGTCGGTGAGGTAGTAGCCCGATTGATACAATGACACATTTATCTGATACGTCCAGTAACCCGGCACAGGCCGGGATCAAGGCAGACGGCAAGCTCGCTGATATGTTTCATCTCAAGTCTTGATAACAGCAGCGACTCTGTCATTGAAAGGCTATAGCCTGCCTGCAGACAGGCATTATCCAGCGAATTACCTGCCAAATATCGAAACTGTTCATCAGTGATCAGCCGCCCCAGTACCCGCTCAACCGCTTCCTGTGACATAAATACCCCCTTAAAACAGACAAACCTGTCCTGATACGGACAATTCTACCTGGATATGCCTGCAGCACTATTCAATAGAGCCAAATTCATACCATATTGTGCGTTCTTGTCATTTCAGCCAGTTACCAACAACAGACCATTTGAAGGTGTCCCAGCAAGGACATATCGTCCTTATTAGGACACAACTGAGTGGGGATATAGACTGGATCAATAAAACAGCTTGCGGGAAGCCTTCAGCAGCCGTGCTGCAGAGGATTTGTTATTATCGCATTTTTGCAGCGCCCAGGTAATCACCTGTTGATTGACAGCATCAAGGGAAAACTCTTCGCAGGAGAAGTTAAAGGTGAGAGAAACACGATCATTGACCACTGTTTCATGGCACGGCGTAGATTGCTGCAGGCGCAGGTGTTCGGGGCGTATGAGGTCTCCATTGGTAACGATGGTGGCGTATTCAAGCAGATTGCGCAGTTCACGAACATTTCCTGGCCAGTCATGGGTCATCAACAGATCGAGGGCTGCTCTGGAAAGACCTGGCAGCGTCTTGCCCTGATGCTGTCTAAATTTTTTCAGGAAGAAATCGGCCAGTTGAGGAATGTCCTCACGTCGCTCACGCAAGGGCGGTATGGTAATCGGAAAGATATTCAGGCGATGATACAGGTCACGCCGGAAGCTACCTTGATTGCAGCATTCATCAAGATTTCGGTGGGTAGCAACGATAATCCGAAAGTTAGCAGCTACCTGACGGTCAGAACCGACTTTTTCATAGACCCGCTCTTCGAGCAGTCGTAGCAGTTTTGGCTGGAGCGACAACGGCATATCGCCGATCTCATCCAGAAACAAAGTACCACCATTTGCAAGACTGCACTTTCCTTCCCGTTCATGTTCAGCGCCGGTATAGGCGCCCTTCACATGACCAAACAGTTCGCTTTCAAGCAGTGTTTCCGGTATGGCAGCACAGTTGATCGCTACAAAACTGGTCATGTTCTGCCCTGTGGCAATATGGATGGCACGCGCCAACACCTCTTTCCCCACTCCACTTTCTCCAAAAATAGCAACCGTGGTGCGGAGAGAGGTAGCCACCTGTTGAGATGCAAACAGCACTTTCCCCATGGCGGGAGAACGACTACTGATCGTCTGAAAGCTGAATTTCTCACGTTCAGATTTCATCATCCGGTCATAGCTAACCTGCAGCCGTGTCTTTTCCAGCATCCGTTGTACCACGACCAACAGCTCTTCCCGATTAAGAGGCTTCAACAGATAGTCGCCAGCGCCCTCTTTCATGGCGGCAACAGCACCATCAACACTGCCGTGAGCCGTTACCAGAACAACTGGCAACTGAGGCAAGCGGCTATGAACCTGCCGTAATAACGTTACCCCGTCCATCTCCGGCATGACCATATCAGAAAGTATCAGGTCAAAGTCGTTCTGACCAAGTTTCTGCAGCGCTTCAGTCCCGCTTGCAACACTGGTCACCTGATAACCGGCATCCTCCAGATACCCCTGGAGCATAAAGCGAAAACTCTGTTTATCATCAACCACCAGTATCCGGGCACTACTGTTCATGGGGTATCCTCCAGGGCTAACAAGGATTGCAGCTGCCCCAGCACTGCCTGCAACTGCTCCGGGCTGCCAGAAGAAGCATTGAGCTGCAGCCAGCCTGCCAGCTCTGCCGGTTTTGGATTATGCAAGTGTCCGCACAAGCCCTTCAGGGTATGGGCTGCACAACAAAAATCGTCATGATCCCCAGCGCCAAGCGCCAGATGCAGAGACTGCAATTCATCACGAAGATCAGCCTGCAGCATTGACCGGTACTGCTCTACCCGCTCAGGGTCAGTTCCCAGGTCGCTACAGGTCTGTCGATCAAGCGTAACACCCTCGGTAAAGGCTTCCACGCGACCGCCGCAATAATCGCTGATGACTCTGGACAGTTGTTCCGGAATAACCGGTTTTGACAAGACGTCGTTAATTCCAACCTTCAGGCAAGCCTCTCGGGTCGTTGCATCTGTATCAGCAGTGATGGCAATGATCGGTACAGTTTTTTCAGACTGTTCCCGCTCCTGCTGTCTGATCCGGCGGGCAACCTCGATTCCGTCAATACCCGGCATACGAATATCCAACAGTATCAGATCAAACCGCTGTTGTTCCATAAATTGCAACCCCTGCTGACCATCTTCAGCCAGCACAACCTGTTGTCCCCAGTCAGTCAGAACATCACCCAGCAGTCGACGGTTAAATCCGTTATCTTCAATAACCAGAATCGTACCTGACATGATACCTGCCGGAGGCACAATCACCTCATCCTGAACAGCATCGGCAATTTGAAAAGGCAGTTCTACAACAAAACTGCTGCCTCTGTTTTCCTGACTTTCAACCGTTATACATCCCTGCATCATGGTGACCAGATTATATACAATTGCCAGGCCGAGGCCAGTGCCACCATATTTGCGCGTGATGGTCGAATCAAGCTGCTGGAATGGCTTAAACAGTAATGCACGCTTGCTATCCGGCATGCCGATGCCACTGTCCCTCACCTCAAACCGGATACGTAGTGCAGCATCATAATTGAGCCGGCTGACAGTGCAGGCAATCTCACCACATTCAGTGAATTTGAGGGCATTGGAAAGCAGGTTAGTCAAAATCTGCCGCAAACGGACCGGATCGCCGAGAATCCAGACCGGCAGATCGTTGGCCATGTTTACCCGGAAAGAGAGCTGCTTCTGATCCGCCAATGTTTGATACTGTTCTGTCAGACCAGCTACAAGCTGATGCAGGTTGAATGGAACAGCCTCAACCTCCAGCCGTCCAGCCTCGATCTTGCTCATATCCAGAATATCATTCACCAGAGTCATCAGTGCATGTGAGGATTTTTCAAGTATGGCAAGATACTGGTCAATTCTTGCGGGATCGGTTGCTTTACGAGCCAGACCGCTAAACCCGACCAAGGCATTCAGCGGGGTACGAATCTCATGGCTGACCAGAGCAAGAAACTCTGATTTGGCCTGCAGTTCCATTGCTGACTTTTGTGCCTGCTGCTGCAGTCTGCGTGAACGGGCGTTTAACAGCATGGCAAACAGACCGCCGATAATAAGACCGTTGGCGATCAGGATCTGTCTACCGATATTGATATTGGTGCCTGCTGAACTGCTGCTGAGATACCAGAACAGGGTAAAAACAAGCGTAATAACGACAAAAAAGATTTGAAGCAGACGTCGGCTTGGTGACTGTTCCCTTCGAAAGGTAAAGGTCATGACAACAAAATACCACCAGCTGACCTTGATCAAGACGGCATTGACCATGACGGCAACCGGCGTATAGCCAAGGAACATTGCGGCAAGTTGCAGGGGAAATATCAGCAGAAACAGATTAAGGCCCCGCATTAACACCGGCGGCGGCTGATAGGGCCTGAACAGTTCGCGGCAGAAAAGCAGGGTTGTAAAGGCTACCGCACAGTAGGGAATGGCGGTAAAAAAATTAACCAGATCAGGATGGCCGACAGGCAGATATGGGGCCAGATAGCCGGTAACCGCTACTCCAAACAGGGTATATGCGGCCTGATGAATGGCAAACAGCCCAACCACCGGTAAACGATCCAACAAGTAACTGTGCAGTGCCCAAAGCAACAGCAAGAACATGGAGGTGACAAAAAACACTTCCATAAGATCAAACCTGTCGTCCATCCGCTCTGCTTCAGCCGTATCCAGGGCTTCAACGCTCATCTGGACCTGGGTTGCGGTTTTAAGGCGTAGATAGTAGGTTGTCACGGCATCCTTTGGAGTGACAACAAATCCCAGTGTCCGCTTGAGGCGTTCCCGCGCACTGAAAGGAAAAAGATTGCCGGTAACCCGTGATTTCCAGCCCTGCGGGCTATCTGCATCAGCCTCGTAAAGATAAATTTCATTTAGAAAGGGCTGGCGAATGAGCAGTACCACCTCCTTCCCTTTGACTGGTGGTTGAACGTGCAAACGCAGCCAGTACACCGACTTGGTGAACCCCCTGGAAAGTGTTGGACCAACTGGTTTAAATTGGCGGCTTGCAACATCTGCAATAGTCAAACGCCCGGTCTTGTCCTCCAGCACTTCACGGGAAACAACCAGATCAGCTGCAATGGCAAATGATGCAGAACTTCCTAAAACTACCAGAATGAGTATGGCGAGAAGAGTTTTCATAAGGTCACTTGCTCTATGGTAGGAGAACAACGGCGTCAACAGATACGAAATGCCTGTCCGGTATACAAATTATGTTAATAACAATCAAAAATCCCCTTCTGCATACAACAGAAAGGGATTTTTAATTAATGGTTATGAATGGTCACTCGTTAAAATTCTGCTTCACGGGTCTCAATCAGAAGCGATTCAAGCTCTGCAATCTGCAGTTCGCCAATATCTAGCACCTCCGCCTCCAGGGTCAGTTGCAGGGCCAGATCCGGTTCTTTTATCAACCCCAGTCCAACCCTGTGGCAGGTGAGGTTAACAAAGCGAACAATGGCCAGCATTTTATTGACCGGATCCCACTCTTCAAGATGATGATCCCTGATGACATCGCAATACATGGAGGGGAAATTCCAGTGTTGCATCAGACGGTAGCCCTGTTCGACATGCATCGCATCAAAGATTTCCATGATCAGGTCGTCATCAAACATGGAACTGATGACACCTGCCTTGACCAGACGCTCAATTGCCTTGAGCAGGTAGAGCTTACCCACATCATGCAGCAGGGCAGCCAGATAGATCTCATCTGCGATGCCGCGCATACCGCAGTTGTGTGCCAGCCAGCGGGCTCCCAGAGCTGAACCGTGGCTGTGCAGCCAGAGTTCTTTCATGTAGGCATCCAAAGCCGGATTTTCAGAGGCGTGGGCAGAGGCCTGCGAAGCGGCAATGGCTATGTTGATCACCTGCTGGGCACCAAGTCGGATTACTGCTTCTTTGATGGTAGCGACCTTGGTACGCCCCATGTACATCGGCGAGTTGGCCATCTTCAGCATCTGGCTGGCCAGCGACTGATCTTCGTTCGCCACCTGGGCCACTTCATCAACGGTAAAGTCATAGTCTGACAGCATACGCTGCAGCTTCAGCGCCACTGGATGGAAGATCGGCAGCTCGATCGGTTGAGAAGCCAGTAATTTCCTGACTGTTTCAGGCAATGCTACCTGGGACATGCATCCCTCCTGGGAGAACTAACCTATAAATGTAAATTTATGTTATTTCTAAGTTAAATTAGTCAATATGTCAATCAATCCCAGGAAAATTATGCCACTCCAAGCGTTAAATTAACGGGGTACTCCCTGATGGCTCCCTCCCTGCCCTTCTTGACCGACATAACCTGGATCGTCCTGACATTCGCAAATCCGGCATTTCTGAAGTAGCCTTCCATCTCAGCCACACTGAAACCATTGTGATATATACCGGTTGGATCATCATGAAAACTGCCGTCTTCCGACTCCAGGTCTGCAATACAGAGTTGCCCGCCACTGCGCATGGCTGCATGGAAGATTCCAAACAGCGTGCCCGGGTCGGCAATATGGTGCATGGTCATGCTGCTGACAATCAGATCAAATGGACCCGGCAGGGTAACCGGCCCGGCATGCTCAAGTTGAAACGGGAGGACGTTTGTTATGCCGGCATCAGCCAGTTTTGCACCTAACTGCTCAAGCATCCCTTGAGAACTGTCTGCTGCCACCATCTCCTGTACCAGCGGTGCAAGGGCAAGTGTCACCAGACCGGTGCCGGCACCGAAGTCAAGCACCCGCATCGTCTGATCCGGCCCCGCATTCCTGATGATTGCCTCACTGACGGCTGAGGCCAGCAGGACACGGCGGGGCTCCTGATCCCATCGTGACGCCACTGCATTAAAATCACGTAGTTGTTGGCTCATTGGCACGGTTTAGCTCCTAACATCCGCAGCCACAATTGTGGCATACTTTTCTGAACTCGACATCCGGGGCCACGGTCTCCGGCGCAAAGGCAACCCTGCGAACAGCCCGTGCAATATCCTCCATGATATCCAGGCGCTCACTTTTGCCAATCAGATGACCGACACAGTGGTTGTGATGATTATCCTGTGGTGATGAGATCTTGATACAGTTCAGCAGATCGGCATAGCTGTTGATGGTGATGGTGATATCTGTGTTAAAGACCAGCCTGACACCAACTCCGAGCGGTTCCAGATCTGCCGTAAGTCCTGCGACAAAGTCAGCAAACGGCGCCCCTTCAAAATCAAAAATCCAATCCTTGCGCTGATAATTCTGGCCTAACACGGTGATGACAAGTGGTTTCATACCGTACCTTTACCTCCCTGCAGCGGGCATTCCCGCTCCCAGGCATCGTAGCCGTCTCCCTTCAACGCAAGAAACTGCCGGATACGGTCATGGTAATAGTCTCTCAGGGCAAGCTCGGCTTCGATCAGTTGCAACTCTTCAGCGCTGATCAGATGCCGGTCTCGCAAAAAACGGTAGAATGCTTCAATGGCATCCAGATAGCGGTCCAGTACCGTCATGTCCGGTTCAAGTGTGCGGGTGATATACCAGGTAGCTGCAAATCGCTTAACCAGCCCTGCCTGCGGCCGTGCCAGGTTCTGCTGTGAAAAATCGATCAGGTAATCCCGCACATAGTAATCGGCACCATATGCCAGTTCCGAAGCTTTTTCAGGTGTTAGCCCACTAAGTTGCAAGTGGGAGTAGAACTGTTGCAACAAGGTGCGGCACCGTTCATCCACACGCAATTCATCCTCAAGTGTTTCACACTCAAAATCATCATGTACAAATACGATCTGTGGTTGTTGATCTGGCATGGTAAAGAAGACCTTTAGCGGGAAGTACGCGGGTCAAGGGCATCACGGATCCCCTCCCCCAGCAGATTATAAGCAAGTACCGTAATCAGGATTGCCTGACCGGGAAACAGAGAGAGCCACCAGGCAAACTCGATATAGTCTTTCCCTGAAGTCAAAATGTTGCCCCAACTGGGGGTAGGAGGCTGGACCCCGATTCCCAGAAATGAGAGTGCAGACTCAGTCAGAATCGCCCCGGCAACCCCCAGAGTGGCTGCCACCAACACCGGTGACAGGGCGTTAGGCAGGATATGACGCAGGATGATCCGCAGGTCGGAACAGCCGATGCAGCGGGCAGCCAGGATGTAGTCCATCTCTCGAATCGTCAGGACCTCGGCCCGCACCAGACGGGCCACCCCCATCCAGCCGGTCAGACCGATCACGGCCATGATGATCCAGATTGAGGGGTTCAAAAACGCGATAACCGCAAGGATCAGAAAGAATGAGGGGAAGCAGAGCATGATATCAACACAGCGCATCAACAGGCTGTCCACCCAGCCGCCATAATAGCCGGCGACCAGCCCCACTGCCGAACCGAGCAGTACCGCAATCCCAATGGCCACAAAACCGACCTTCAGAGAAATCCTGGCCCCGTACAGAACCCGGGTCAGCACATCACGGCCCAGCTCATCAGTGCCGAACCAGTGGTTCCAGGACGGGGGCTGCAAGACATCCCAGGCATTGATTGCAGAAGGATCATAGGGGGTTAGAAAAGGGGCTAAAAATGAGATCACAAACAGCAGCAGCACTACCAGCAGCCCCACCATGGCCATCCGGTTACGTTTGAGACGCGGCCAGAAAACTGCTGCGACGAATGAGGTCTTGAATGCCGTCATTGTTGTCTGATTCGCGGATCTGCCAGCGCATAGCTGATATCGGCTATCAGGTTGCCCAGCAGGGTCAGAAAAGCACCAATGACCAGTATCCCCATTACCACCGGATAATCCCGCGACATAACCCCCTGATAGAAAAGTTGCCCCATGCCGGGGATGGCAAAGATGGTTTCAAATATGACACTGCCACCGATCAGTCCCGGAATGGAAAACCCCAATAGGGTGATCAGCGGCAGGAGGGCATTGCGCAAGGCATGTTTCCAGATAACAACCCGCTCAGACAGCCCCTTGGCCCGTGCCGTGGTGATATAGTCCTGACCGATCACCTGCAGCATGGCTGAACGCATGTAACGTGAGACACCGGCAAAGGAGCCGAAGGAAGCCACACAGATCGGCAGAACAAGATGTTTGGTAAGATCCCAGAGCCGTCCAAGCCAGCTGTATGATTCATACCCCAGCGTATGCAGGCCGGAGATCGGCAACCAGTTCAGTTTGACGCCAAAAAAATACATGAGCAGCAGGGCCAACCAGAAGGTGGGTACCGCGAATCCCAGAAACACAACAACGGTGATCCCCTTGTCAAGAATTGTATCCCTTTTTACCGCAGCCAGCACCCCGATCGGAATGGCAAGACCAAATTCAATTAACAGGGCAACCAGGTTGAGCGAAAGGGTAATCGGCAGGCGTTCCTTGATCTTGTCCAGCACCGGCCGGTTGTCACTGGAAAAGGAACGGCCCAGATCAAGACGGGCAAGTCTGCCCAGCCAGGTGAAATACTGTTCAGGGAGCGGTTTATCCAGTCCATAGAACTTGGTCAGCCGTTCTCTGGCCTCTTTGCCCACCTTTGGATTCATGGCCATCTGCATATCCACCGGTTCCCCCGGCGCCAGATGGATTACCGTAAAGGTGATCAGGGTAATCCCCAGCATCAACGGCACCAGCATGGCTATACGTCTGAGCAGATAGACTGTCATCTATACGCCGCCAAGGAAGTTTTTAAAGGCCTGCAGGGCCTGGCCGCGGTGGCTGATCCGGTTTTTCTCCTCAAGCGGGAGTTCTGCCATGGTCTGCTGATACCCATTAACCAGAAAAAGCGGATCATAGCCAAAACCGTGCCCTCCCCTGGGCTGATCAATGATCGTTCCTGCCACTCTACCTTCAAACAGCCGTTCAATACCATCCGGGCTGACATAGGCCATGCTGCAGACAAAGGCAGCACTGCGCTCAGGTTGAGACAGACCGGCTATCTCCTGCAATAGCTTGAGGTTATTGTCGGTGTCTGTTGCTTCAGCTCCTGCAAAGCGGGCAGAATAGACACCGGGACGGCCGTTAAGGCCATCCACCAACAGTCCCGAGTCATCAGCCAGAACGGCAAGCCCGGTTGCCTTGCTGGCTTCGCGGGCCTTTTTCAGGGCATTTTCAGCAAAGGTGGCACCATCTTCAACCGTTTCCGGCAGATCCGGCAGGTCAGCAGCACAGATAACCTCTTCCACCAGACCGTCCAGCAGAGCCTTGATCTCCTTGATCTTGCCCCGATTCCGGGTGGCAACCAGCAACGGCCTCATCGTGCCAACGCCTCCTGCTGATGCGTAAACAGCTGGTTAATGCCTGCCATTGCCAGGGTACGCATGGCATCCATCTGCTCCAGGGTAAACGGCTCAGCCTCGGCAGTACCCTGCACCTCCACAAAACGACCGGATGAGGTCATGACAAAGTTCATATCCACTTCAGCGCTGGAATCTTCCTGATAGTCAAGATCAAGCACGGCCTGACTGTCAACGATCCCCACACTGACCGCGGCAACGGCCTCTTTCAGGGGGGTCTCGGTAATCTTGCCCTGGGCAAGTAGCGAAGAAACCGCATCAACCAGAGCCACATAGGCACCGGTAATTGAAGCGGTACGGGTACCGCCATCAGCCTGGATCACATCGCAATCCAGATAAATGGTACGCTCGCCAAGTTTGGCCATGTCGGTTACAGCCCGCAGGGAGCGTCCGATCAGACGTTGAATTTCAAGGGTGCGGCCACTCTGCTTACCCTTGGCAGCCTCACGGGAAGAGCGGGTATGGGTTGCACGGGGCAACATGGAGTATTCAGCGGTAACCCAACCAGTACCTTTACCACGCAAAAACGGTGGAACCGACTCTTCCACTGAAGCCGTGCAAATCACACGGGTATCGCCAAACTCAACCAGCACAGCACCTTCGGGATGCTTGATAAAGTGACGTGTCATTGTTATGGGGCGCAGGTCAGACAGTCCCCGTCCTTCTCTTGGCATCAAACGGTCTCCTCTATCAGTTGTAATTGCAGGAAATGTACGGATACCACAATGACATGTCAAACAAAAAGGGGGATCCTCCTCTGGATCCCCCCTGGTATCAGGCTACCTATTTCAGTTTGGGTCAGCCAAGAAACGTGCTGCTGCTCCGAACCCTGTTCTGCAGGATGGTCGAATCAACCAATTCACCACAGCAACTGCACTTCCACGCATTAAAGGAACGTACAAAGTCATAGAATTTTTCGGCGAACATGCGACCCTGGCAACGTGGACATTTCATGACATTCCCTCCTTCAACTGTATAGGTTACACATCAAAATCTGCAGGTGGAAATGTTCTATACACCTTGTGTGCCAAGATGAGGGACGTTATCCGGTTTTATATTAACAAAACGCAATTCTACTTTGATATTGAATGGTTAAAATATGGATAGAGCTGTTTCAATTTCTTTTCACCTATCCCGTCCACCTGAAGCAGATCATCAAACACCAAAGAATCGCCATTTTTTTGACGAAACTCAACAATACGGTACGCCAGGGCCGGACCAATCCCGGGGAGCAACTCAAAATCCGCCTGGGACATCGTAGCCGGGTCAAGCGGCAGGCCGAGTGTCAGGAGCTGACTGGCTTTCATGCTTGATGCACTGACTAACACCTTGTTTTCTCTGGTTTTGCATACCAGATGAATTACTTTACCAGTCTGGATGGGCATTGAGAGCAGATCATCAGAAGGAACCAGGAGCGCGGCACACAGCGGAACCGCCATAATTATGGCGTCAATCGTCATTTTTTTGCCGCCAACCAGATATATCCCCGGATGGGCAACATCTCCAGAAACCTGCACCACAGTACTGTCGGGCCGTTCAGCAGAAAGGGCCGTCAGACCGGAATCGTTTCCGGCCTGACGGCCCTGGGCAAACAACATCAGCGCCATTACCGCTGCAATCAGGGTAATGGCGCCACGTTGGAGATACAAATAATTATACCGACTCCTCATGGTGCAACTTGAAGTCTATGCCATCAATCAAGGCCTGGTACGAGGCATCAATAATATTGTCAGACACCCCGACCGTACCCCAGCGACTGGTTTTGTCGCCCAGCTCAATCAGAACCCGGATGGACGATGCAGTCCCCTGACCGGCTGGCAGCACCCGGACCTTATAGTCATGCAGTTTAACCTCTTTCAGCTTGGGGTAAAACTTTTCCAAGGCTTTGCGCAAGGCATTGTCCAGCGCATTGACCGGTCCATGCCCCTCAGCCGCAGTATGCTCGATCTTGCCGCCCACTTTGATCATGACGGTTGCTTCCGAGGTCGGCTTCTGGTCGTCAGTCCGTTTTTCATCAATCACCCTGAACCCCATAACCTGGAAAAACTTTTTATGGGTGCCCAGGGCCTTTTTCATCATCAGCTCAAAGGAGGCCTCCGCTCCTTCAAACTGGAAGCCGCGATTCTCCATTTCCTTGATCTCCTCAAGGATTTCCTGGGTAACCGGGTCTTTGCTATCCAGGTTGATCTGGAATTCTTCTGCCTTGGCCAGGATGTTGGATTTGCCGGACAGGTCGGAGACCAGTACCCGCGTACTGTTGCCGACAAGCTCTGGGCGGATATGCTCGTAGGTTTCAGGATGACGCTGGATGGCACTGACATGCACCCCGCCCTTATGGGCGAAGGCAGACTTGCCCACGTAGGCCAGGTGTTTGTCAGGAGAAAGGTTGGCCAACTCAAAGATGTAATTTGAGACTTCACGCAGATGACGCAGTTGCTCATCGCTGATACAGTCCTTTTTAAGTTTAAGCTTAATGGCAGGAATGATGGAGCAGAGGTTGGCATTGCCACAGCGCTCACCAAAGCCGTTGATAGTCCCCTGCACCTGCACAATACCCTGGTCGACCGCCACGATTGAGTTGGCAACCGCACACTCACCATCGTTATGGGTATGAATTCCAAGCGGCGTCTTGATCTGCTTCCTGACCTTCGCGATAATATCAGCCACTTCATAAGGCATTGAACCGCCGTTGGTATCACACAGAATGATGCAATCAACCCCGGCATCTTCCGCAGCCTTCAAGGTCTTGATGGCATACTCGGGATTGGCCTTGTAACCGTCAAAAAAATGCTCGGCATCGTAGAAAACCTCCGCCACGTTCTGCTTCAGAAAAACCAGAGAATCGTTGATCAGTTCGAGATTTTCCTCCAGCGATATACGCAACGCTTCACGTACATGAAAGTCCCAAGTCTTGCCGAAGATGGTAATAACATCCGGCTCTGCAGCAATCAGGGTCTTGATATTATGGTCATTGGCCGGAGTGGTTTTTGCGCGACGGGTAGAGCCAAAGGCGGCAATCTTGGCCTGTTGCAGCTTTTCCTTTTTGATGTCCTTAAAGAACGCGACATCCTTGGGGTTGCTGCCGGGCCAGCCACCTTCAATATAATGAACGCCAAGCTCATCCAGCTTGTGCGCAATCCTGATTTTATCCTCAACCAGAAACGAAATATCCTCAGCCTGCGTTCCATCACGCAGCGTTGTATCGTACAGTTTAACCAGACTCATCAGTTGGTGCCTCCCCTTTCATGGAATCCTGCTTTATAACAATGTTAGAATAGAAATCAGTACCCCATAGCCCACACAGGTGTCAAGCCCCTTCTGACGCCTAAATTCTGTCAAGACGATTGAGCAGCAGCAGCATGTTCCTGACAAGCAGCGGGTTGAATTCGGTCCCTGAACCCTGCATCAACACATTGGCAATCACATCGGGAGGACGGGGTTCCTGGTATGGTCTACGGGTCCGCATGGCATCAAAACAATCTGCAATGGCCGTCAGTTGGCTGGCCACTGACTGTTGCCAGCCAGGCGGCACAACCGGATAACCTGACTGATTGTAGCGCATATGATGTTCAAAGGCGACAATCGCCGCCAGGCGTGGCACTCCGGGAGTTTCCATCAGGTACTGGGCACCAAGTACCGGATGCCGTTTCATCTTTTCAAACTCTTCATCGCTCAATTTTTCCGGTTTGCTCAGAATCTCTTCAGGAATAAACATCTTGCCGACATCGTGCAGCATGGCAGCAATACCGATATCGTTCAGCATCTGTCCGCTAATCCCCAGGGACATTGCCTGGGCCAGGGTCAGGATGCAGACATTGGCGGCATGGGTAAAGGTATACTCATCCTGCTCCCGCAGAGCTGCCAGAACCAGCAGTGACTCTCCTTCCCGCTTGAATGCCTCCACCAGTTCGGCAACTGTTGCAGCGATACCACTGGGCTTCAGGCGTTCCTTGCGCTTGATGGCCTCATACACCTCACTGAGTCTCGCCAGCTCAAGTGCCGATATCTCACCAAGAGTGACAGCCCCTGCCCTGCCGCCTGTCCCTACCGTCCCGGATGTTCCGCCGCCGGCACCAAGGCTGCCTTCCTCGTTCCCGTCCTCCGGCATCTCAACCTTGCCAAGCCGGATATGTTCAGTGGATCCAGCCTCAGATCCGCCAGATTGACGGGCAAGCAGGGCGATCAGCTGGTCAATCTCCTGCCGGGGAGTACCGGCCAGAAAACGAAGGTGACCGATACCATGCTCATGCATAATCTGGATAAAGCGATCGAATACCAGAGAAAACGCTTGTGGCCTGCCATCAATGACCAGCTCGCCATCGACTTCAAGCAACGCAATATCCGGACGTTCTGCCAATGCCCGGGTAAGACTTGCGTGGGCAGCATCGGCAAGGCGGAAGACCTGGGGGTGATTAACGGTATAGAGCGCAGCTCCGGCAACCGCAGAAAGCAAGTGCCGGATAAATTCGCTGATTTCATGCAGAGCGATCGCGCTATTCATGGTGTCTTGCTCCGCAAGATGCGTAATGTTTCTGCAGCTTGACGCGCCACCTCATCATTACCATCAGCAATCCTCTCCAACAGAGGCAACACGGCTTTTGCCGGATAACGGTCAAGGGAGCGGACAATATCAATTTTCAACCGGTTAAGTGCCTTGAATGCCAGCAGACTGCGGCTTGTCAGCACCTTGACCAATTCCGGCAGAATCTCAGGTCTGCCGATCTCTCCCAGGGCCTGGATTGCCGCAGATTTAAGTTCACACTCAACCGCAGTATAGCCTCCTCCGGTAACCAGCACCAACAGCTTGCGCATCATCTCGGGCGGGCTGTTCCGGTCAGCCATATTAATGGCGATCAGCTGCGTTTCCCGGTCGGAAGAATCAAGATCACGCAGCACCTGGCGCTGCGCCACCGGATCACCGGACTGTATCAACAGTTTTAATGCCTCAACACGAACCTTTTGATTGGCATGCCTGAGCAGAGGCCGTACCAGTTCGTTATTCTGCATCGGACCAAGAGCCCGCAACATGACAATGATATTACGTAAAACATACCAGCGGTTGTCGGACAGCCTGGCAAGCAGATGCGGCCGTGCAGCTTCACCAAAGGATTGCACGCGGTCCATCATAAACCGTCGCAACGACATATTCTCTTCTTCTGCCATCCGGTCCAGCAACGGCTCTATAAAGACCCGCCCCAAGACCTGAATCAGCAGAGTAACCTGATCATATTTAGGCTTACCCCAGATGGTAAGTCCGCTCAGAATCTCATCAAGGAATTCACGACGGCAGAAGGCGTCACGCATGGTACTGCGAAGCAGTGGCGGCAAGCGAGGGTCAGCGGCTTGGCTGAGGATCTTCAAGACCTGCCCGTAGTCCCCCAGTTCAAGGAAGTGACCACAAAGATCAGCAAGGTTTTGAATCAGCTCCTGAGCAGTTTCGCTCGTTGGGTCCGCGATCACCAGTTGCAGGATGATCTCACTGCCGCGGCTGTTGATAAACACAGGGTTGAGGGTCGCGAGCAAACCGGACAGCTCCGTTGTATCCAGCTGTTTCAACGCGCCGGAATTCAGGGAGTCGAGCAGTCCCTGCATATACGCATCCGGCATGTAGGCCTCACGTTGGTGTTCCTGCAGCAGGGTTTGCATCCTGTCACGGATGTCATCATCCTGGGTCGTGGTCTGATAGCTGTCCATCAGATGGGGGAGCAGTTTTCTGAGTATTCCCTGCAAAAGCTCCGGGGCTGCGGCGTACTCGTCAGCAGAAGCATAAGTATCCTGCAGCACGGTAGCACCGAGGTAACGAAAGAGCTCATCTGTTGTTGAGGCATCTGCGGTTCCGGTTTCACAGAAACCATTCAGGATCTGACGCCTCAGCAGTGGATCCAGGGCCGCGATAAAGGCCACCAGATCCGCTTTGATCACGGTTGCTGTTTCATTCAGCTCCGACCAGTCACCGGCCTCTCCAGTGTATCCGGCATCTCGGGCGGCACCGGTGTCGCCCGCATCAGAAAGTGCAATAGCCTGTTGTATGATCGCTGTGACACGCCTCAGGATATTATTGGAAAGCCCGCTACCGCTTCCCAGACGGCGTGCAAAATGGGCATTCAGACTGGCGGCAAGGACCTCAGGCCGGATCTCCCCCTGGGCGTCGGTACCGGCAAGTCCGACCTCACCTTTAGTCATCAGCAGCACAAACTGTTCCCAGAGGGAACCGCGATGCTGTTTCTCATCAGGTTCACTGTTAAGCAGTTCTTCTTCAGTACCACTAAAACGGTCATAGCGGATGGCACGTATTTCCAGCGCAGTAATACCAGCCTCTAGCCAGAGTTTTTCAATCCCCCCCTGCGCCAATACTTCTTCGCGCTTTAAAGCTAAAAGAGCAAGCAGCGCCAACAGTTCTTTGCGGTCAGGCAATCGGGACACGATCAGGGCGCCGATGCCCCGCTCAAAAAAAGCAGCTGCCACGTTCCTGCAAATCTGGTTGTTCTTTTCAATATACTCGTCGCCCAACAGCAGCCCATCCCGTGTAATACCGAGCTGGACACCAGTGCCTTCGTTGCAAAGAGTCTGAAATGACGAAAGAAGTTTCTGGATAGAGGACTCTATCAGGGGATGGCCGGACGGATAGGCATTCCAGTTGCGTCGGGCAATGTTCAGATCGCCGGCAACAGCAACAACAGCCTTTACCCGAAGAAGGGGGGCGGCAAGATCACTGACAACAGATTCGAGCACGGAACTCCCTGATGGTGGAATGGTTTGACTATAACGTACAAATTAGGTAATTCAAGCAGAAACTATGTTTTAACGAGGTGAACGATGACAGCCAGAAGACGTGCAGGCGTATTGCTGCATCCCACATCACTGCCCGGATCAGGCGGCATCGGCACCTTCGGAACAGAACTAACCGGATTTCTTGATTTTATCTCTAAGGCTGGTTTTACGCTTTGGCAGGTTTTGCCGCTGACTCCACCTGCTGCCGGAAACTCGCCCTACTCCTCATATTCTGCCTTTGCCGGCAATCACCTCTTGATCGACCTGCAGCAGCTGACAGAGGAAGGAGATCTCTCCAGCCGGGCACTGGAAAACCGGTTCCCGCTGGAGCTGGTTGATTTCAAACAAGTGATTCCCTGGAAAGAGCAATTGCTGCACGAGGCAGCGCAAAACTTCTTCAAACAGGGGCAGACACCGCGTCTGGAGGAGTTCTGGCAGTTCTGCGATACAACCTACTGGCTGCATGACTATGCCCTGTTCAGGGCACTGAAGCAGCATTACCGTAATCTCCCCTGGCACCGCTGGCCCGCTGAGCTGGCACAGCGCAACCCGCTGGCACTCCAACAGGCTTCCCAGCAGCTCGGATCGGAGATCGGTGTCCAAAAATATCAGCAATGGCAGTTCTTTCGCCAGTGGCAACGGGTCAGAAACGCGGCAGCGGAACGGGGTGTAGCACTCATCGGGGACCTGCCGATCTTTGTGGCACACGACTCAGCCGATGTCTGGTGCAACCAGGAACTGTTTCTACTCGATCCAAAGGGAAAACCAACGGCGGTTGCCGGGGTCCCGCCGGATTATTTCAGTGTAACCGGTCAGCTGTGGGGCAATCCGCTCTACAACTGGCCAGCCATGGAACAGCAGGGATATGGCTGGTGGATCGCCCGTTTCCGTCAGTTATTTGAACTGTTTGATCAGGTACGTATCGACCATTTCCGGGGATTTGAGGCGGCCTGGCATGTGCCGGCCACGGCTAAAACGGCTGTCCGGGGCAGTTGGGTGCCTGGTCCGGGAGCCGGATTTTTTGATGCAGTTAAGGCCTCGCTTGGAAATCTGCCGTTCATTGCTGAGGACCTGGGGGTTATCACGCCGGAAGTTGAGGTGTTACGGGATCGCTATGACCTGCCCGGCATGAAGATTCTGCAATTTGCTTTTGACTCTGATGCTGCCAACCCTTATCTGCCCCACAACCATAGTATCAATAGCGTTGTCTACACCGGTACCCACGACAATGACACGACCAAAGGCTGGTTTCACAGCCTCTCCCCGCACAGCATCAACCGGATGTACAACTATCTCGGACTGCCTGGCACAGAACCTGTCCAGGATCTGATCCGGGTGGCCCTGATGTCAGTGGCCCGGACAGCGATCATACCGCTGCAGGATCTGTTGGAACTACCAACAGAGGCACGCATGAACCGGCCCGGTGTTGCACTGGGTAACTGGAGCTGGCGCTATCAGTCAACACAGCTGAAACCGGGATTGGCTGATTACTATGCCGATTTGCTGAGCCGCTATGGACGGGGGTAATGACCGGTTTGGACAGACCGTGAACTGACTTTCGATTACTTCAACTCGTCAAGCAGCCGGTCAAGCTGCCTGATCTCGTCAGGCCCAAGTTTTTTATCCTGATAGACAGCTGCAGCATACCGGTCAACAAACTGCCGTACCCGTATGTCACCGCTTGCAGCAGCAATCTCAAACAGTCCCAGGGTGTCAAGACTGTCCAGAGCCTCAAACCTGTGTTTCACAATCCGCTTGAAACGCCGCAGCAAACGTTCCTCCCGGCTGCAGAACCATTGTTTCCTTAACTTGAATAATGCCAAAAGAGCAAGCAGGATTACGCCTGAAGACAGCAGCCATCGCCATCGTATACCTTGCTCCAGGGTTTGCAGCTTTGCCCCTGCACTGCGCAGCTGCTCTGCCTGGCGTTCAAAGTCATAGGAAACCACTGTCCGGGTCCACCGGTAATCCAGGGCATCAAGAAGAAGTCTGAGTCGCGCAGCAATCCCCGGCTTTTTTCTTTCACTCCAGAGCGTTGCGGCATTGACTGCAAAACGGCTTGGATCGGTCCGTACCCACCCTTTTCCTTCAACATAGGCCTCAACCCAGACATGAGCCCTGTCCTCGCTGACAAGGTAGTAACCTCCCAGCTCATTGTATTCTCCCCCCAGGTACCCACCCACCAGCCGGGCAGGAACACCGGCAGCCCTGAGCAGTATCGCCAGTGACGAGGCAAAAAACTCACAATGCCCTTGCTTTGAGACGAACAGAAACTGATCCAGGGCATCGAGTCCCGTTGGAAGCCCTACCCTGCTGTAGCGGTAACCGCCATTCAGAAAATGCTGTTCAGCACGTTCAAGCCGTTCAGCATCGGAGCGCCCTTCCTGCCTGATCCGGGCAGCCAGCTGCCTGATCCCCGGAGAAAGTTTCTCAGGCAGTGTCAGATAAAAAGCGCGCCTAATCGGCACACTGCCCGTCAGTATGCCGCCGGTAAAGGAACGTGCGGTATAACTGGTCCGTCTGGAAAAACTCCGCAGATTTTCGAAGACGGCATCCGGCGCCACCTTGAGCCTTGGCAGGGAAATCTCTGCAGCAGTGTCAAGACTGATCAGCAAACGGGACGCCGAAGGTTCCACCGTAATGGTCTGACTGACAGAGGCCCCACTGGGGATACTAACCTCAAGGGGTACAACAGGATTGCGACTCCAGCTGTTGCCCTGTACCTGATTAAACACCGTTACCCGCCAATAGGGCGGTTGCGTCTGGCGGGGCAGCTCTGCCCTGAATGCCAGGCTGCGGATCTCTGTGGCATTGGCAGTACTGCCGGGCTCAACCTTGTCAGAAATGCCGGTTGTAGCTGAAACAGGGGGATTAAGAAAATGCCAGAGCGGAAATGCAGTGCGCGGCAAAACTGGAAACAAGACTGCCATGGCTGGTAGTGTGACAAATAGAATCAGCAGGGCCGCCATGAGTATCTTCCTGAACTCCCTGTTCTGCAAAATCAGCCTGCTGTTCTGGGCGTGAAAGGTCAGCACTATCAGCGAGACCGGCAGCAGCAACAACAGCAGCCCCAGCCAGAACAAGAACGTTAGGCCCAGGTCAAAGAGCGAGGTGGAGGCAAGACAAAAGAGAGCAAGCAGGTTAATCTGCAGGAGGTTACGGGTGTTTTTTTCACCGCAGAGCCGTACAGCCAGCATGATAGCCAGAACACTGACCACCGGCTGAACCGGGTTGCTGCGGCTGTACTGCAGGATATACCAGATAAAGATCGGTACCAGGGCCAGATTCAGCTGCCAGCTTTTGATATACCAGCGTCCCTGCCGGAGTTCCTGCAGCATACCGATTGCAAGACCCAGTACAACAATCAGACGGGGAAAGGTCTCAAGCCAGACAAACAGCGGTATCACCCCTGCCAGGGAGATCGCCAGAGAAAGGTACGCGATCAGCCTGCTAGTGGTGACCATAGAGAGCCAACTCTGTCAGCAGGAGTGAAGCGTGACGTCGGCCACTGGCCGGCTGGATGACCCGGTCATCAAGTTCCAACCCCACCGGCTGTTCCATAACCCGCTGCTTGATAAGCCAGGCAGCATGGGACAGCTTTTCCTCAATATCAGTACCGGCCAGGCTCTCCAGTCTGATTATCAGAGGTGGTGCTGAGCGGCTGCCAAACTCCTTGACCAGCAGTTCTTCACTGCGCGCCGACAGTTTCCAGTGAATCGCACGCAATGGTTCCGCACCAGAGTATTCCCTGATGCCTTCCAGTTCACCATCCTGGCCATGAATCTCCTTAGTGCGGCTACCCGGCCGCGCAGCGTCATCGCCAGCCCCGTCATCTCCGGATGGCAACGGGCGAGGATAGACGATACAGGTTGTAGCATCTGCATAGTTCCAGTAACGGGTAAAGAAATTGACCGGAAAGGGAGAGCTGACGCTAATCAGGCCGACCGTCTGCCTGCCCCGTTCAGGAAAGTTGAGGGTAAGTGTTGATTCAAGCTTTTCAGCACTGCCGACAAACGGCAGCAGCGTCTCACCATTACCCGCCACACTCAGCCGTATTAAAAAGGAGGGGATATACCGTTTTTTATTGCGCAACAGTACTTTAAACCGGGCCGGCGTCCCGGCAAAAATCTCGTCAGGAGGCAGCAGTTCAGGAATCACCCCCTTAATATTGAACATGCCTGCATAGCCGGTGGCTGCCATAAAGGCCAGCAGAGCAGACACCACCAGAAACAGCAGGTTGTTGCCGGTGTTCACCGCGGAAAATCCGAGCAGGATGGTGACAACGATATACAGGGCACCAGCCTTGCTGATTTTCAGACCAAAGGAAGGGGTATGCCGCTGATGATCTCCCGTAGCAGTTCTCCTCGATCCTGGATTGTTTGGCCAGGCCGCATGACAAGACGATGGGCGCAGACTGCAACGGCAATGCCTTTCACATCATCCGGGGCAACATAGTCGCGGCCTGCCAAAAACGCTGCTGCTCGGGCTGCCTGTGCCAGGTTGATGGCTGCCCTGGTTGACAGACCGGTTTGTATCAGGGGGTGAAGCCGGGTAGACTGTACCAGGGCATGGATATAGCCGACGACCTTGTCGGCCAGATAGATTGACTGCTCAACCACCCTCCGGGCCGTCAGAATCTCTGCAGTTGAAACCAGAGGCGTGATTCCGGCTATCCGCTCACGGATTCCTCCACGTGCGATAATAGAGCGCTCCAGTTGTTCAGGCGGATACCCGATGCCGGTACAGATCAGAAAACGGTCAAGTTGTGATTCAGGCAGAGGAAAAGTACCGCTCTGATCAGAGGGGTTCTGCGTGGCAAAGACCATAAACGGATCGGGCAGTTGATGGGTCGTACCTTCAACCGTTACCCGCCGTTCCTCCATCGCCTCCAGCATGGCGCTTTGGGTGCGTGGCATGGCCCGGTTGATCTCATCCAGCAGGACAATATTGTTGAAGACCGGCCCCGGCACAAAATTGAAATGCCCGGTCTCACGGTTAAAGACCGAAAGTCCGGTAATGTCTGAAGGGAGCAGGTCGCTGGTACACTGTACCCTGCCAAAGGAAAGTCCGGTAATCCCTGCCAACGCCAGGGCAATGGTTGTCTTGCCCAGACCAGGCAGGTCTTCCACCAGGATATGGCCACCTGACAACAAAGCGATGACAGCAAGGCGCACAACCTCATCCTTGCCCTGCAGATGGTCTTTGCAGAGGGCATCAACCAGGATGGTAACAGGCTTGACGGTATGGGCAATGGCCATGGCAACCTCGGCGTTCGGAACATGATCCAGACGAATAACCTGAACAGCAGCTACAGTGTACCCCAAACAAAAACAGGGACTCAACCAATTTGGTCAAGTCCCTGTTTTGTATGGTCGGTGCGAAAGGATTCGAACCTTCGACCCCTAGACCCCCAGTCTAGTGCGCTACCAGGCTGCGCTACGCACCGAAATCAATTGATTTCGTATCTTCTTTCCCCCCTGTACACCAACAAAGGGCGGGTGAAGAGTTTTTCTATCTAGCACAAGAGCGTACGTGCCGTCAATCTATTATCAGCGACTATACCTCTTTATTCGGTACGCGTATTTCTCCACTGTGCCAGGCCTGTTGAAAGATCGTCACCAAGCGGGGATCAAACTGTTGCCCTGAGCAACGCTGCAGTTCAGCAAAGGCAGCTTCAAAGGTAAGGGCCTTTCGGTAGGGCCGATCCGATGTCATGGCATCAAAGGCGTCAGCCACGGCAATGATCCTGGCATGTAGTGGAATCTCTTCAGACTGACGCCTGTGGGGATAACCGCTGCCGTCATACTGTTCGTGGTGATGCAAGACCCCGGGGACAACCCGTGATAACTGGGGCAGATGCTCAATAATATCGACACCGGCTTCAGGGTGGCGGCACATCTCGTGAAACTCATCCTGATTCAGGCGTCCCGGCTTACGCAAGACCTGGTCAGAAACACCTATCTTACCGATATCATGCATAATAGCAGCAAGACGCAAGATATCCATCTCCTCCTCAGACAGCCCCAGATGCGAGGCGATCAGGACGGAATACTCATGCACCCTCCGGGTATGCCCGCCTGTATAAGGATCACGCAGCTCCAGGGCCTCTGCCAGGGCAGTGGTCACCCCCAGAAAGGTCAAACGCATTTCCTGGTACATCGAGGCGTTTTCAATGGCAATGGCAACCTGGTCAGCCAGGGCCTGCACCAGTTCAAGGTCATGGTCATTGAAGTCACCTGACACTTTGTTCAGTACCTGCAGCACCCCCCAGACCTTTTCCTTGGTTGCAACCGGTGCCACAATCATGTTTCTGGTATCGTAACCGGTAAAGCGGTCAATATCTGACGCAAAACGGGGGTCATGTTTGACATCATCCACAATAACAGCCCCGCCTTTGCGGGCAACCCAACCGGCTATCCCTTCACCGGGTTTCAGGCGCACCTCTTTCAGGTGTCGCCCCTTTTCACCGCTTGCCGCCTCAAAGTAGAGCTCACCGGTCTCACCATCCAGCAGCAGTAGACTGGCAGCATCAGCCCCTACGCAACGCGGTACCACCTCAACGGCCAAACGGCGGACTTCGGCAGGGTCTAGAGAGGAGTTAACCAGGGAAGCAAGCTCCATCAAGGAGCGCAAGGAGGTTATTGTAAATGATTCTGTTTTTTGACTGAGGGGAGTCATGGACCGGTACCTTTTTAAAATCAACCATGGTAGTCTAATTCTTCATTTCTATCATTATCACCCGGTGTGTCAAGCCGGTAACCAAAAACAGGAGCTTTGTCCAGATGACAACCAACCACGATCAATTCAATCAGGTCATGTCTATTATGCGCCGTCTGCGCGCCCCCGGCGGATGCCCCTGGGATGCAGAGCAAACCCACGAGAGCCTGAAGCGCTACCTGCTTGAAGAATCCTATGAAGTCCTTGAGGCGATTGACAGCGGCTCTGATGAGCTGTTGAAGGAAGAGCTGGGAGATCTGTTGCTGCAACCGGTCTTTCATGCTGCCATTGCCGAGGAGCGCGGCGCCTTTACCATGGAGGATGTTCTGGCAAGCTTGTCTGACAAACTGATCCGGCGTCACCCCCATGTCTTTGGCGACCAAGTGATCACAGATAGTGAAGCCCAGATAGCTAACTGGGAAAAGATCAAAAAGACAGAGAAGGGAGAAGAGCGTCGTTCCGCCTTGTCAGGGATCCCCCCTCACCTGCCGGCCTTGATGAAGGCCCAGAAGATAACTGAAAAGGCTTCCAGAGTTGGGTTTGACTGGGAGCATGTGGATCAGGTCATGGCCAAGGTGCTTGAAGAACTGCATGAATTTGAAGAGGCCATGGAACAGGGGCGTCAGGATCGTATGGAGGCTGAACTTGGCGACCTGCTGTTTGCCATTGTCAATCTGGGACGGTTCCTCGCACTGGATCCTGAAGAGGCACTTCGCAAGACCATTGCACGTTTCCAGAATCGTTTCAGCTATATTGAAGACCGCCTGCACGCCAATGAACGGCATCTTCAGGATGCAAGCCTGGACGAGATGGAGGCCTTATGGGTCGAGGCAAAGTCACGGGAAAATTCCTGACGGAAACTGATGCCATCTGCTCGTATGAAAGAATTTCAGCAGGTTGAATCCTTATCCACACAATCTGTGGATAAGCTGTGGATAGTACTGTTGATGAAACAGGAAAGTAATATTCTTACAAGTGATTTTTGCCAAATGCACATTTTTTAGGCATTATATTTATAGTGTAATATCAGCAAGTTGCACAAAAATCCGGCTAGTTCTTCAATTTTCCGAGGGTTTTTTGTGTCAAGCAAAATAAATCATTTTTCTTGAAAAAAATGCTGTTCATAACTGGAGAAGATCAGACCTTTTTGTTTGCCCTGAAATCAACACCTTCCAGTGATAGTAAGAATTTTTTCATCATAATGCCCCCTGTGGCACTATACCCGGTCAGGGCGCCACTGGAGGCAACAACGCGGTGACAGGGAATGATAACCGGCACCGGATTGGCACCCAGGGCACCACCCACCGCACGGGCTGCCCCTGGAGAACCGACCTTGCCCGCCAGCTCTCCATAGGTAGTACTGCTGCCATAGGGGATCTGCATGGTCAGTTGCAGCACCTGCTGCTGAAACTGGGTAAGCGCAGAAATATCAACCGGTAGATCAAATTGTTGCAAACAGCCCTGAAAGTACTCGGTCAACTGTTGCGCTGCCTTTCTGGTAAGTTCAGATTCACGGAAGACGCTCCTGTCAAGATCAGACAGATCATCACCCGGTAACCAGACCCGGCAGACCCCCTGATCGGTTGCAAGCACGGCACCGGTGCCCTGCCCGGTGGTGTAACGTGATGCACATACGTTATGCATGGACAACTACCTCCGTATCTTTTTCTTCACCAAGCCGAGAAACTCGGTGGCCTCTTCTGAGCGAAACAGGTAACTGGACAGGCTGTACAACAACAGGGCAGTCAGCACGATGCCGCCCAGTCCGGCCACCTTCAACAGCTTCTGGCCCGGTAGAGACCAATTCAGCAGCCCTGCCATCCACCAGGCAGTCAACCCCATCGGCAGAGAAGCTGCAGCTGCTGAAAGGGTTGTGCGCAACATCCTGCGCCCACCCAACAAACCTGCCTTACGACGCAGCAACCAGAACAGAAGCAGCATATTGCCCAAAGCTGACAAGGAAGAGGCCAGGGCCAGACCACCATGCAGAAGTGGCCCCATCAACCAAAGACTGAAGCCAAGATTAAGTAAAAAAGAGATAAAAGCAGTCATGACCGGAGTCTTTGTATCTTTCAGGGCATAAAAGGCCGGAGCCAGCACCCGCACCAGTGCCACACATGACAGACCGGTTGCATAGAAAAGCAGGGCCCGGGCCGATTGCTGCACCATGACGTAATCAAACTTTCCCCCCATGAACAGCAACGCCATTAAGGGTTCAGCACAGACGGCAAGTCCAACCAGAGCCGGAATAGTCACAAACAGGGTCAATCTCACCCCGTAGTTAAGCGAATCCTTCATGGCCTCAAGATCACCTTCAGCTGCCTGACGGCTCATGGCAGGCAGCACTGCCTGGGCAACCGACACCGTAAAGACCCCCTGGGGAAATTCAAACAGACGCTGGGCATAGTACAGGTAAGAGACCGAACCTTGCGGCAACAGTGAAGCAAGAATATTTCCGACTGTGATATTAAGATAATAGACCCCAACACCTAAAGTAGCAGGTAACATCAGCAGAGCGATCTTCCTGACTTTAGGTTCGTTAAATCCGAAACGGGGACGGATCGGAAAACCTTTCCGCCACAGTACCGGCAGTTGTAACAACAATTGGAGCACCCCTCCCAGCAATACCCCCACTGCCAGGGCAGTGATCGGGTACTGAAAGAAAGGACGCAACAGCAAGGCGGCCAGGATCATGGCTATATTCAGGAAGACCGTAGAGATGGCCGGGGTAAAGAAGTGACGCACCGTATTGAGGATGCCCATACAAAGCGCCACCAGTGAGATAAAAAAGAGATAGGGAAACATGACCCGGTTCAGCAGCACGGTCAGCTCAAACTTGCCCGGAACCGCAGCAAAGCCAGGAAACATCAGCTTGATGATCAGAGGTGAAAACAAAATCCCCAGCAGGGTGATCAAGGCAACCACCATAGTCAACAGGGTAAAACAGAGATTAGCCAACTCGCGGGCCTTCTCTTCTCCCTCCTGCACCAGAGTTTCGGAAAAGGTCGGTACAAAGGCAGCAGTCAGAGCACCTTCTGCAAAAAAACGGCGCAACATATTGGGGATCTGAAAGGCTGCAAAGAAGGCATCGGTGGCCATACCTGCACCAAATAGACGCGCCACCACGATATCCCGCACCATTCCCATCACGCGGGACAGCATGGTAGCACTGCCCAAGACTCCGGCAGCCTTCAGAATTCCCTTCTTTTCAGACATATGACCTGTTTCCTCTCACAAACACTCACTGGGAGATCTTATTTTCAGCGGGCTGCGGTCTCGGTGGCGGTATAGGTTACATAATGCAGATCGGTGGTCTGCTTATACCCCTTGTAGATGCGTGCGGCTATCAGATTAAGTAATGGGTCGGTTACACCATTGAGAAAGGCATAGCTGGTATTATCCTGCAGATGATGACGGGCATGATGTTGCTTTGAAAGCAGAATACCGGAAGTCCCGAGTAGTCGTGAAACAGTGGAAGTAGAACTGTGACACAGGTAGTGAGAAACCTCGGCAACAGACGACAGAATACCCACATATGCCAGAACAAACAGGGCCAACGGAGGGAGCCTGAAAAAAACAGCTGACAGACAGGCAACAGCAAGATAGCCGACCAACCAGACCTTTGATCCGGTTTCAATAAAATAGACAGCCAGCAGATTACGTTTCTTGTACTGAGGGGTTTTGTGATGCAGGTGAAAATTGGCGATCAACGGTCCTGCAAGAGACTCATACCGGTCATTATTGTCCATAAACATATGCACCAATCCGTTAATGAAATCAGTGACCAGGAATGCCACCAGAATGGCCAGTATCTGCCAAACAGCGCCGATGGAGTAGCGCCAGGCATGGAACAGAAGGTAGCACTGCAGGAACAGATTGGCAACGGCCACCAGGGTATTGAATACCTGATACCGTTTTAGGCCGGTATAGCGCTGCATGGCGGCGTTAAACTGCTGCTGTTTGCATGAGATCTGAGACATCAGTTGCGTGTCCTGCAGACGCCCGGCCTAACGCCTGCGTTTTTGATCCAGTTCCAGATCAAGATTTTTCAGTTTTTCCAGGTTGAGCCGAAGCTCCTTGTTCTCCCGGCTGAGCTGCAGATTGAGCTCCCGCAGCGGCCTGGTCTCGCGCTGTTTCTCAAACAGCCTCTGGGTTGACACAAGATAGCCGGATAATGCGGCTGACTGGTGGGTCCAGATGCTGTCAGGATATTCCTTTGCAAGCCGGGCCAACAGGCTGTAACCCTCCTGTCCCCCTTTTTCACCTCCGTCCCGCAACCTCAGCAAGGCAAGCCTGAAAAGGGCGTCATCCGTCACACCAGGCAGTCCGGGGGCCACAACGACCTGCTCCAGCAGTTCCCGCGCCCCCTGTTCATTACCCTGGCGCAAAAGCTGTAGTGCCCCGGCAAACTTCCGTTCATGGGACGGCACGGAGACATCGGTATCGCCATGCTGGCGGCTCAACAGCATACAGCCGCTACAAAGCTGTACTACACAGAAGACCGCTATCCACCTACTCCAGGACAGTCCCATCACCAGCTCCCCTTCTAACAATACAGTAGTTACTGCCTGTCTCCTTCTTGACCTGGTCCTTCAACTGGGCAGCAGCTGTAGCAATCTCGGCAGCACTGCCGCAACTGCCGGGTGTACAGACCAGCGCAGAGATTGAGATGGAAATCAAGGGAAAGACCCGGTGCACGCCGTAACGATCAACCCCTTCAATGGCCCCCTTGAGCCGGTCCTCAGCCGAATAAAAGTCGGGGATCAGTGCATCGATGGCATGAATGATGGCCTGGCACGCCGCTTCAGCCTTGCCGGCAGATATGATGACCACAAAGTCATCACCGCCAATATGTCCGACAAATGCCTGGGGTTCTTGCAGTCCATGCACGGCATCGTAGATCACCCTGCCCGCTTCCCTGATCAGATCGCTCGCCTTGATATAGCCATAGCGGTCATTGTACGACTTGAAATTATCCAGGTCCAGATAGCAGACCGCAAAAGGAACCGTACCGGCCAGGCGCTGATGTATGGCCCGCTCAATGGCAATATTGCCCGGCAAACGGGTCAGCGGGCTGGCGTCCAGACTGATCTGTTCCAGCTGTTTCAGGCGTGTTGCCATGCGACTGAAATCTTTGGCCAGCGTACCGATTTCATCCCCCGGCGGAATCTCCGGGTCATAATCAAATTCCCCTTCGGCAATACGATGGGTTGCCTTCTGCAACTTGCCAATCGAACGTGCAAAGGAGTAGATCAGCAGAACGGCGATCAGCGATGAAACCACAACACCGAATGATGCAAGAAAGATTGAACGGCTGACGGTCTTGGTCTCCTGCTCGTCGGTTGTTTTCAGTTTGTACACCAGGCTATCCTGCTGTTCATCCCTGATCTCGGCAATAATTTTCTCAATACGCTCGGCCGATTGTTTCATTGCAGGGACAACCGACGTATTGCCGGCAAAGATTTTCTGACTGGACTGATGGTAGAGTCGATAGGAGGTTTCCAACTCCTTCAGCTTGTTTCCCTGATAAATCTGTTTGAATGAAAACAGCGTATTGTTGAATTGCTGTACATTCTTATCAAAAACATCCCTGAAGACCTGTTCCTTGAGGATCAGATATTTGCCCAGTGCGCGTTCTTGGGCCAGAATTGCGTCACGCAAACCAATGGTCATGGTGACCGCTGCCAGGTCTTTACGGGCAAACTCCTCCTCCACGCGATGCATGGCATCAAGACCTGCCAAGGCATAGACAAGAGCAGCTGTCAGGCAGACACCGCTGACAGCAAAACTCAAAATCATTTTTTGTACCAAGGTCAACCGAAAGGACAGCATCACGTCGTGGTTCCTCTAGTTTTCATCAGGTACTGCATCAATACCCAACAGCGACTGGGCCTCGCTGCTGGGCAACGCCTGGACGTTCTTCAACTTGCGCTCCATCTGACGGGTACGGGTGGCTGCAGCCTCAATATGGTTGCCGGCCTCCTGCAGCTTCTTGCTGGTCTTGTCCAGCATCTCGCCAAACTTGCCAAACTCGGTCCGTACCGCCCCCAGCAGATTCCAGACCTCGGCAGAGCGTTTTTCAATGGCCAGGGTACGGAACCCCATCTGGAGGGAGTTGAGCAGGGCTGCCAGGGTGGTAGGGCCGGCCACCAGCACCTTTAAGTCGCGCTGCAGGGCATCAGCCAGACTGGGCCGGCGCAGCACCTCGGCGTACAGCCCCTCAGTGGGCAGGAACATGATCCCGAAATCGGTGGTCTGGGGCGGATCAAGATATTTGTCACGGATCTCGGTTGCTGCCAGACGGATAGCCCGTTCCAGCAGCTTGCCCGCTTCTTCGGCTGCCACTGCATCAGCCCGCTCCTGGGCCTCAACCAGCCGCAGGTAATCCTCCTGCGGAAACTTGGCATCCAGCGGCAGATGGACCACGCTGTCCCCGCTACCGTCACGGCCAGGCAGCCGCAGGGCAAATTCCACCCGCTGACCACTGCCTTTACGGGTTTCCACATTGGCGGCATACTGCCCCGGAGCCAGTACCTGTTCCAGCAAGGCTCCCAGCTGCACCTCACCAAAGGTGCCACGGGTCTTGACATTGGTCAGCACCCGCTTCAGATCACCTACCCCGTTGGCCAGGGTCTGCATCTCGCCCAGCCCTTTCTGGACCAGCTCCAACCGCTCACTGACCAGCTTGAATGACTCGCCCAGCCGCTTTTCAAGGGTATCATGCAGCTTTTCATCCACGGTTGCCCGCATCTGTTCCAGCTGTTTGGCGTTATCCTCCTGAATGGCCTGCAACCTGATCTGCAGGGTCTCCCTCAGTTTTTCCATCCGGCTGTCATTGGTGCTGGTCAGGTTCTTGAGCTGATCGGCAAAGATATCCAACTGGCTCTTCTGCAGGCCGGCCAGCTCGCTCATCCGCTTCAGCAGACCGTCTCCCAGGGTTTGCATTGCACCGATGCTCTCCTCCCGTCCCTGTCGCCCCAGCGTCTGGGCCTCTTCCCGCCCGCGGGCCAGTTCTTCACGCAGGGTGCGCTCATTGCGTTCAAGCATCCGTTCAAGGGAGGCAAGACGGGGTTCGAGGCTTTGCCCCCCCAGGCGGGAGACCTTCACCAGCAGGATAACGGTGATCACCAGGAGTACACTAATCAGGGCAGGTAGTAACAGTTCAGGCATGGCAGCTGGTTCCTTATGGTTCTGTGATACTGCCTCAAGGTTATACCAGAGCAGACAGAGGGGTAACAAGCGGAAACCAGAATAGTTATGACAGGAGAATTCTCACCCGGCAGCCAATTCCGCCTGAACCATGGCAAGCAGGGTCGGCATGGCAGCAGCAACCGCCGGCGTCAACTCGGTATCCATCTCAAGGCTAGCCGGCTGTACGCCGATCAGCACAATCTCATCCGGCAGGTGCCCCATCAAACGGGCCACCGCCAACAGATCCTTCATCCCCATCTGGTGAGGCGAAAGCTTGGTCTCCAGGGCCATCGGCACCTCATCGCCAGCCAGACGGACACAGCTGCCGGCAGGCTGCCCGATCTCAACGGCGTCCACAATAATCAGACGATTCACCCCTTCCAAGTGGGGCAGCAGATCCAGCCCCAGGGTTCCGCCATCCAGCAAGACCACATTTTCCGACAGACCGGCACCTTGCTGTAACTGTTCAATTACCTTGGGGCCGATACCATCATCAGACATGATGGTATTGCCGAGCCCCAGTACCAATATTGACGTCATGGTCTTCCTTTCAAAGCAAACGGGGTGGTCACCCACCCCGTTCCAACCGTTCTATTTTTTACTCTTCCAGGGAAAGAAATCCCAGAATCTGCTCTTGCAGACCGCATAGGGACTGGTGGTGAATTTGTAGCCACTGAACATGCTGGAGATCTCCCCACCCTTTTCCTTGATGTCCATCAACCAGGCACTGTAGACATGGTTGATCACAAAGCCGAAGATCAGATACATGGCCAGGTGATGATAGAGATGCATCTGCTGGGTGGTCATCATGACATAGACCGGTTTCAGCAGGCTGTGCATGGTGCCGCCCGGCGCATGCTCGGCATACATGGCAAAGCCGGTCAGGATCATGAACCAGTAGACCAGAAACAGCACAAAATAGGCGGTGGCAGCCATGGGGTTGTGCCCTGTGGTCTCAGGTGGATGCTTGCTGCGGAAGGTGTAATAGTCAAACACCTCTTTCATCTCTGCCCGGCCGGCTGCCCCCATAAACGGAAAGTACTCACGCCAGCCGGCATAACAGTTGCCCCGGAAGGTCCAGATCATCCGGGTGATGACGCTGACAGCAAAGGCATAGGCAAAGACAAAGTGGATGAAACGGATCCAGCCCATCAGATACGCCTCTGGAGAGCTGCCGATAAAGACCGGATTGCCGATCAGGACGCCGGTCCCCGCCAGCACCACAATCGAGAGCACATTGACCCAGTGGCACCAGCGGACCGGCAGTTCCCAGATATACTGTTTAAACTTCTTCTCACTCATGGCAGCCCCCTTTCCTAGGAGACCTTGACCCGCACCAGCTCATTGCCGGTGGCATCAGTAACATGCACGGCACAAGCCAGACAGGGGTCAAAGGAGTGAATGGTGCGCAGGATCTCCAGCGGCTGGTCAGGCTTGGCAACCGGTGTCCCCACCAGGGCGGCTTCATAGGGGCCGCGCTGCCCCTTGGCATCACGGGGCGAGGCGTTCCAGGTTGAAGGTACCACAGCCTGATAGTTGTAGATCTTCTGGTCCTTGATCTTGATCCAGTGTCCCAAGGCGCCGCGGGGAGCCTCATGCCAGCCATAGCCGCTGGCCTCGGCCGGCCACTGCTTGGGATCCCACATCTCATTGGCATGGATGCGATAATCGCCCTTGGCGATATTGGCGATCAGGGCATCCAGCCAGAGCGGTGTCTGGCGGGCGATCAACAGCGCATCAATCCCGCGGGCCGCGGTACGCCCCAGGGTGGAGAACAGGGCCGCCGGACCGACTCCCAGCTTGCCCAGCACCAGATCAACAGCGGCCTTGCTTTCTTTATGACCGGCCACGTATGCCACCAGAATCCGGGCCAGGGGACCGACCTCCATCGGTGCTTCATCATAGCGGGGTGCCTTGACCCAGGAGTATTTCTTATCCGTGTCCAGAAACTCATAGGGCGGTTTGGGGCCGGTGTACTTGGCCTCTGACTCACCTTTCCAGGGATGCAGTCCCTTGCCTTTTGCATCCTGATACTCATACCAGGAGTGATCAACGTACTCCGTCACCTTCTGTTGATCCAGCGGCAGCACCTTGGAGATATCCTTGTTCATGATGGCGCCTGGCGGGAACCAGAGGTTGCCGCTGATTGGGTCCGGGAACTCACCATAGGAGAGGAAATTGCCCACCCCACCGCCGATGGCGGCCCAATCCTTGTAGAATGAGGCAATGGCCAACAGATCTGGGATGTAGACCTTTTCCACAAAATCCTGGGCCTTGGCCAAAAGACGTTTGATGGTGATCAGCTTGTCGGCATTCAGGGCGTTCTGGGAATCAGGGTCCACCGGGATTGACATCCCCCCCACCAGGAAGGTCTGGGGATGGGGATTCTTGCTGCCCAGAATGGCGTGAATCTTGATAACCTCCTTCTGCCACTCCAGGGCCTCAAGATAGTGGGCCGTTGCCATCAGATTCGCCTCTGGCGGCAGTTTGTAGGCAGGATGTCCCCAGTAGGCATTGGCAAAGGGGCCCAAACGACCGGTACCGACAAAGGCCTTAAGCTTTTCCTGCACTGCCTTGAAGTGGGTGGCCGAGTTGTTGGGCCAGTCAGAGATGGAGGCAGCCAGACTGGCGGTCTTGACCGGATCGGCCTTGAGCGCCGAGGTGATATCAACCCAGTCCAGAGCATGCAGATGGTAGAAGTGGATCACATGATCCTGTACCCCCTGGATACCGATGATGATATTGCGGATCAGCTGGGCGTTGGGAGGGACCTTGATCTTGAGCGCATCTTCAACCGCCCGGATCGAGGCAATGGAATGCACCGTGGTGCAGACCCCGCAGAAACGCTGGGTCCAGTACCAGGCATCACGGGGGTCACGCCCTTTCAGGATTTTCTCGATGCCGCGGAACATGGTGCTGGAACTCCAGGCATCCTTGATCTTGCCATCTTCAATCTCGGCCTCAATCCGCAGATGTCCTTCTATTCTGGTGATTGGATCAACGACTATCTTGGCCATAGTCTATTCCTCCCCGTCTTTCTTGTTCTCGTCAGTACCATCCTTGTCCTTGCGCAGGGCATTCAGGGCACCATGGATGGCAAAGGCGCCACCCACGCCGGCTGCAAAGGCAAGCCCGATCCTGTCGGCACTTTGCTCAATACCAAAGCCCGGCACGTTGGGCAGGCGGCGATAGAGTGGCGAGGTATCCCAGAACTGGGGCTCGGAACAGCCGACACAGCCATGACCGGAGGCTACCGGCCAGCTGACTTTCTCGTTAAAACGCTGGGTTGGACAGTTATGGAAGGTTGCCGGCCCTTTGCAGCCCATCTTGTAGAGGCAGTGCCCCTTGCGGTGGGCATCATCCCCCCAATGTTCAACATACTGACCGGCATCAAAGTGGGGACGGCGCTCGCAATTGTCATGAATCCGCTTGCCATAGGCAAACAGGGGACGGCCATGGCTGTCAAGGTTGGGAAGTTTACCAAAGGTGAGGAAATGCACGACAACAGCAGTCAGGTTATCGGCATTACAGGGGCAGCCGGGCAGGTTGATCACGGTTGCACCAGGCACCGCCTCTTTGACTCCAACCGCGCCAGTGGGATTGGGCGCAGCAGCAGCAATGCCACCGTAACTGGCGCAGGTACCCACGGCAATGGTGGCTGCTGCAGAACCGCAGACCTGTTTTGCTCTTGCCAAATGGGACTTGCCGCCAACACAGCCATAGGCCCCTCCCTCCTTCATCGGGATGGAACCCTCGACCACGCAGAGGTACTTGCCCTGGAACTCCTTGATGGTCTTTTCGAGGTTGGCTTCAGCCTGATGACCGGCTGCAGCCATGATGGTTTCATGGTAATCAACCGAGAGGATATCCAGCACCAGCTCCCCCACGGTGGGGTTGGCTGAGCGCAACAGGGCTTCTGTATCGCCGCAGCAATCCTGAAACTCCAGCCAGACCAGCGGAGGACGTTGCACCTTGTCCAGGGCTTGAGCCACCTTGGGTGCCATGGTGGCAGGTAACGCCATGGCAGCGGTGACAGTAGAACAGAATTTCAGGAAATCACGCCGCGAGACTCCCCGTTCTTCAAGCATCCTGGCAACTGAGAAACCTTCCTGTTTCTTTCCAGCACATTCATCTCTGTCCATAGGCACCTCCTCTGTCGGTAGCTGCACAAAAAACCCCTGTTCTTCTATACCCCTCACTTGCCGCGTCAACGGTTAATACAAACGATGTTATTATAACGCTGAAATTGTTTTTAGCAAGCATCTAGGGCAATATTTAGTCCAAGCGCAGCAAACCACAAAAAACGCGCCACAGCATTCAAATATGCAAATATCTATTTTTCTGCATAAAATTGACCTTTCCCCAAGGCCGTTGTATACAGAGCCCATGATTTTTCTGAGACAGCATATTTTTCTTGCCATGCTTGTTACTGCAGTACTGCTTTTCAGTATGTCAGCCAGCCATTGCGCCTGGATACTCCAGATAATGGATGACACCCCTTCATCATCGCTGCATTTGAATTACAACGAACTTGGTGAAGACATCCAGGAAGATCAATACAGCCCGGCCTGTTTGCTCCTCCACCCGGATGTTCTGACTCCACACTCTGTTGCCTCCCATCCCGAACAGTTGTCAATGCAACTGACACCAGACGACCAGTCCTTTCACCTCCCCCAGATCTACTTTGACATCTTTATCCCACCTCAAATACTCAGCTGAATGCAGTACGTAGCATAGCCGCAGAAATGGTATTTCCCTGATTATTCCTCGCTGTTTCAGACAGCAGGACACTACCGAAAGGAGTTATTCCATGAGTATCCGCACCAGAATTGTAGCCAGTTTTGCCATGCTCCTTACTGTTGCCATGATGGCCGGTTGCGAAACCGGACCCGAGGTCAAGAGCGAAGCTCCGGCGCCACAGACCGTCGCTGCTGCATCAAAAGCTGCAGAAAGTCCTATGGTCAAAGGCAAGGTCAAGACCGTGGTCGGCAAGAGCAGCACCCTTTCAATCGAGGTTGGTAAAGAACTGAAGGTCTTTAAATTTACCAGCGACACAAAATTCAAAAATGCTGCCAGCTACAAAGACCTGCATGCAGATGAACTGCTGAAAATTGAATTCAAAACCATTGGATCCGAAAATATTGCCACCGTCATCACCAAGGTTGTGGCCGAGCTTCCCAAAGGCACCAGCCTGATCAAGACCGAAGAGATGCAACAACTGGTGGCCAAAGGTCCCGAAGCAGGCAACTACGTGCTGTTTGATGCCCGGCCCGCCGGACGTTATCACCAGGCTCACATCCCTACCTCGGTTTCCCTGCCCTTTGCCGAAATGGAAAAACTGGACAAAGAGGGCAAGGTTTCCCCGCTGTTACCGCAGGACAAGAACAAACTGGTGGTCTTCTACTGCGGAGGCCCCACCTGAGTACTTTCACCCAAGGCTGCCGGTCTGGCAGTCAAACAAGGCTACACCAATGTCAAAATCTACTCCGGTGGTGACCCCGACTGGGCCAAAGCAGACCTACCCTTCGCCTCTTCCGCCAAATTTGTCAAAGACGACAACATCCTGCTGCTTGACCTGCGCACCGCGGACAAATTCGCCGCTGGACATATCCCACGCGCCTTAAATCTGCCTGTTGCAGAACTGGCCAAATATCAGGAGTCAAACTTCCCTGAATATAAAGGTTCTCTGATCGTTTTCTACAGCGACAATCAGGCCGATGTTGACAAGGCGTTGGAACTGATGCGTGATTATGGGTTTACCAAGGCGACCTACTTCCCCGGTGGCCTGGCCAAGTGGCAAAAGCTGGGTAATATAGCTGAAGGTGGCCCCAAACCTGCCCCGGCAAAGCTGACGTACGTTCGCAAACTTGCACCGTATGAAGTAAGTATTGCTGATTTCATGAAGGCAGTCACCGGCTCTGGTGTACTTATTGTTGATGCACGGTCAACAGGTGAGTTTGCTGCCGGCAAATTCCGCGGTGCTGTCAACATCCCTTCCGAAGAGATGGAGAAGCGTTTCGCAGAAGTTCCCAAAGACAAGCCGGTCTATATTCATTGTGCCACAGGTTCTCGCGCTGAAATGGCCTACGACATCCTTAAGGGCAAAGGCTATACCAACGTTAAGCTGCTCAAGGCCAACATCAGTTTTGAAGGCGACAAGTATAAAATCACCGAATAATTACAGCTTGATGCTGTAATTCATGCCCAAAGGGACGGAGCAATCCGTCCCTTTTTGTTTCACCCCACTTGCTCCTGCCGCAATACCCACGAAAGCTGCCCATCCCACCGTCACCATCAGCAACTACCGGAATAGAGTGGCAACACCTGAAACAGCATCAGTGGCTGTAGCATCATACTGGCTCTGCAACAGCCACTCTAATGCAACACACAATTCAATCTCACGTCAACCACAAGCAAAATAGCCTTATTGCAGATAGTTACAGAGCAAACCAGGTCAACACAAACGAACATTTGGCACAAAACCATGTTGCAAAACAAAATGCAACATCATAGGATTTGCGCAACACCGGAATAACCTAGTATTTAAAGCATGTTACACATGTCAACAAACAAGCTGTGTTGCACATGCAACATCGCGTATACAACAAATTCCATCACCAAACATAAGCTTCACAACCAAACATATCGTTTACTTTCAATAAGTTAAACACTTCAAAGGATTTACATTTGGATCTTGGCATAATACTTGGAATACAACAGATGCAACAAACGCTTGTTGCACAAGAATGAAACGAGGCACACCATGACCACCGGCAAGATTGCCATACCTTATTACGGAACCTTAAGCCACCCCAACAGTGGCTTTGAACGGGTTTTCTTTATCCTCGAGCATGATGAACAGAACCAGGGCAAACAGCATCACGTCAGCATGGGAATCTGGGATGCAACAAAGACCCCTTTGCTGCCAGCCTGGTTACATCAAAACGGTATTAAACAAGTTGTCTGCAGTTCTGCACCTGACCGGTCGCTGATGGAAACCATGCTGAAAGCCGGGATCAGGGTGTTTGGCGATAGTAGCGAAAAAGCCCGTAAAATCCTTAAAAGTCTCTGCCTGATTTAAGGCCGGCACCACTATTACTTACTGTCTGTTGATTGTGTGAAAGGAGACAGCCATGAAAGCAAAAAGCAATTTTTCAACCCTGGTGGCAGAAACAACCGCAAAGGGAAGCCTGGCACTATTTGCGGGTATCGGCGTATTTCTGGCGGGATTCATTACATGGTCAGCAGCCGGTGCTGTAAGCGCACTTATTGATCTGTTCAGTTAATTTTCAGATACCACACTCACAAGGAGGAAGCCATGAAGGCAAAACAGAATTTTTCAGACTTGGATGACCGCAAGTACATTGGCCGCGTGCTGGCAGTTGCAGGTGTGTTTTTCACCGGTGCTGCTACCGCTGTCGCCTGGCCGGGCCTGAGCCATATTGCTCAAAAATTGATTGGCTAGTTGTTTATACCGGGCAGGAGCTATTCCTGCCTTTTTTGTGCCTTGTCGCCAACTACCCCATGCAGGTGAACCAATTTTGCAACATGCCGTAATTCATACAACTCTGGAGTGTCCAACCTGCTCAACAACACGCCTGTACCGTTTGGCAGACGGACGTTTCAAATGTTCTCTTTGCAGAAAGGTATTCAGTGCCGGTGACAATCGCCAGAGCAGACTTTCTCCGTTAATCCGTGAGGAACTGGCAAAGGCATTCTGGAGGATGGACGGAACTGCAGATACGGCGGATGCACTGAAACTGAATATCAAGACAGTTCAAAAGTATTTCAGCCTCTTACGGGAAAATCTGGCAAAACATGCACGTTTGAATCTTATTCAACAATTGGGGAGTGACACACTGCCAACAAGCTGGTTTGAAGCATTTCCCCAGCGCAGCACCTGCGGACAGCAGGCCCAACCGCTCGCAGCAGTAACCAAGGCAGGTGACAATCTTAATCTCTTGCTGGCAAGCCCGGATGCAGCACAACCGGCATTTCGGGAATCAGCGTTACTGGGCTGGCTGTATGCCCAGGATGACGAGAGCAAACAACGCATCAACCTGGACCGGATACATTGCCAATCCCGGGACAGCGATAGCATTACCCTTGCAGTACCATTCTGGAAATTTATCAAGCAAGGGCTGATCCGTTACCAAGGTGGCTTCAGACATCATTTTCATCAGTATTTGCGAGAAATGGAATTCCGTTACAACGACCGTCAGAAACAGCGTGGACCAGATATCTGTCTGCATTTTCTAGCTTCCGAGTAACACAATTTATTTTCAGGAGAAAGCACCATGCGCCGAACACCAGTAACACTTGTTGTACTCATTTTTTCAATGCTGTTCATGCTGCCAGGCATGCTCCACGCTGCAGTGGACAAGATGGCCTACGACCCGGAAAACTGCCTTGGCTGCCACAGCAGCAAGATCAGCCTCGACAACTTTGCCGCGTCCCCCCACGGTAAAAACGGGTGTACCAGCTGCCACTTGCAAAGTGCTGACCTGAAAAAGCACATGACCGGCAGCACTAAACTGGAAAAGGTCAACTGTTCCCGTTGCCATGGTAATGAAGCCAAAGAGTTTGAAAAGAGCGTCCACGCCAAGAACGGCCTGACCTGTGTATCCTGCCACTCGGACATCCATGCCTTCAGCTCAAAAAAAGGTAACAAGAAAGCGGCTACCCTGGCTTGCATCAAGTGCCACGACAAGCAGAAGGCCCACCTCAATTCAGTTCATGGTGTATCTCTGATGAAAGGCAACCCTGATGCACCGGGTTGTGCTGACTGTCACGGACTGCACGGCATCAAGAAAGTACAACCGGCCAGCACCATTGAAGGACGGATGTTCCACGTTGATGCCTGTATCAAATGCCACAATGACGAAAAAATGATGCATCGTAACCATGTTAACGGCACTGCTGTAGAGACCTACCTAGAAAGCTATCACGGCAAAGGATATCGTCTCGGCATGTTGCAGAAGGCTGCCGGCTGCTCAGATTGCCATACTGCACACAACGTGCTGAAAAAAGACAATCCTGCATCATCAATCAACACTGCCAATGCAGCCAAGACCTGTGCCCAGTGCCATACCAAGGCGACCGCACTTTTCGCAAAATTCTATGCCCACGGCAGCCATTCAGATCGCCAGAACTATCCTCTCATGTACTGGACCTTCAAGGCGATGGTAGGCCTGCTGGTCGGTACCTTTGCCGTCTTCTGGGTTCATACCCTGCTCTGGATGTTCCGCGGCTTTGTTGAAAACCGCGAGAAGCAGAAGGCCCTGATTGAAGGCCATGTACACCATGTCGATGAACCGCATAAACTGTACTATCGCTTCAAAAAACGTCACATCTTCCTGCACTTCACCGTTATCGTCAGCTTCCTGGGGCTTTCTCTGACCGGTCTGCCGCTCAAATTCAGTGACCAGGCCTGGGCTCAGACCATGATGTCCTTCTATGGCGGCGTAGAGTATGCCGGCCTGATCCACCGCGGCTGTGCTGTGCTGACCTTCTATTACTTCATGGGCGCACTCTGGATGAGCATTGACTTCCTGCTGCTTCGTAAGGATGTGAAAGGCAACGTCCTGCAGCGGATGTTCGGACCAGACTCTCTGATGCCTAACTTCCGTGACATCAAGGATGTGATCGGCATGGTCAAATGGTTCCTGTTCAAAGGGCCCAAACCGACCTTTGAGCGCTGGACCTACTGGGAAAAATTTGACTTCATCGCCGTCTTCTGGGGTATGTTTGCCATCGGCGGCTCAGGCCTGATGCTCTGGTTCCCCGAATTTTTCGGTCAGTTCCTGCCCGGCTGGGCCTTTAACCTGGCCACCATCGTCCACTCTGACGAGGCGCTGCTGGCAACCGGCTTCATCTTCACGGTTCACTTCTTCAACACCCATGGCCGCCCCGAGAAGTTCCCGATGGACTTCGTCATCTTCAACGGCCAGATGAACAAGGAAGAGTTCATTGAAGAGCGTGGTGACCAGTGGAAGCGGTACGAAGAGCAGGGTATTCTGGAGCACTTCGAAGTTGAGAAGCCCAGTGGCGTAGTGTACGACTTTGTCTTCAAGACCTTCGGCTTTATTGCCGTATTCACCGGCCTTGCCCTTGTGGTAGCCATGTTGTGGGCCTTCCTGGCCTGATAACCAAGATCAGGGGGCGGCAATGCTGCTGCCCCCTGACTCTCTAAGAGGAGTTAAAAACGTATGAAAAAGGATCTGTCTCTGATACTTTCCATACTGGCCTTTATCCTGTATATCGTTGGTGGACTTGGTATTTTCAGTGGACTCTTCATGGTATTGGTACTGAAAAGCAAAGATCTGTTTGGTCTGGGTACTGCAGACACCCTGGGCTATCTGTTCCTCTGTGTCGGTGGTTGTCTTTCCGTGGCCGGCGTACTCACCCTTCGCATCATCCGTAACCGCACCAACCAGAAACTGTACCAGGCAGCGACCTGCTGAATGTAAGATCCGTTCCCGGAGGGAACCGTCATTACCATGGCTGATAAAGACAATTGCGAGCAACTTAAATATTTCAGTCATATTATGGACTCTGTGGCAGATGGTGTCTTCACTGTAGACCGTGATATGCGCGTTATCGCCTTCAACCGTGCAGCAGAACTGATGACCGGCATCAAACGGGCAGATGCGGTTGGACGTCCCTGCCATGAGATCTTCCGCACCTCAGTCTGTGACAACGGTTGCCCGGTACGGGAGGCGATAAAAAAAGGCAAGCCGGTTACCAACCGTGAAGTAACCATTAAAAACTCTGAAGACAAACTGATTCCGGTTTCAGTCAGTGCCTCCATCCTGTACGACGACGAAGGCAACCCGATTGGCGGGGTGGAGACCCTGCGCAGCATGAAGCGTATCTACGCAATCATGGACAGTGTTGCCGATGGGCTCTTTACGGTTGACGAAGGGATGCACATCACCCACTTTAACAAGGCTGCCGAAGAAATTACCGGGGTTTCCGCCCAGGAAGCGATCGGCAGACCCTGCTATGAGATCTTTAAATCCGAGGCCTGCACCGGTGCCTGCCCGATGGTTGAAGCCATTGCCACCGGTCAATCCATCCAGCGGGAAGTGGAAATCAGCGACCGCAAGGGTCGCAAGAAGCTGATCTCGGTCAGTGCCTCGACGCTTTATGATGCAGCTGGCAATGTCATGGGCGGGGTGGAAACCGTCCGCGACCTGACGCCGATTACCGCGATCAAGGAAGAAATTCGCGAAAAATACTCATTCCGCAGCCTGGTGAGCCGTAACCCTGCCATGCGACGCCTGTTTGATGTCATGGAAGATATTGCTGCCAGCAATGCAACTGTCTTCCTGAACGGTGAAAGCGGTACCGGTAAAGAGCTGTTTGCCAGGGCCATCCACGATTTGAGTCCCCGCCGCGAAGGTCCGATGGTGATTGTCAACTGTGGTGCCCTGCCTGAGACTCTACTTGAATCAGAGATCTTTGGTGTCCGTAAAGGGGCCTTTACCGGTGCTACCGAAAACCGTCCCGGACGGCTTGAACTGTGTAACGGCGGCACATTCTTTCTGGACGAAATCGGTGACCTGCCGTTACCGCTGCAGGTAAAACTGCTGCGCGTCCTGGAAAACCACGAGTTCCAACCCCTGGGCGCCCGTTCACCCATCAAGGCCGATGTCCGCTTCATTACGGCAACCCACCGCAACCTGGAAGAGATGGTTGCCGAAGGTACCTTCCGGCAGGATCTCTACTTCAGAATCAATATTGTCACCCTTAATATCCCTCCGCTGCGTGACCGCCGTGAGGATATACCCCTCTTGGTGGATATGGCATTGCAGCGCTTCAACCTCACCTACAATAAAAAGGTCCGTTCTGTTTCTCCTGAAGTATTGAAACTGCTACTCACCCACTCCTTTCCCGGCAATGTCAGAGAACTCTTGAATCTGATCGAACAGTCAGTCATACTCTGCCGTGGAACAGAGATCACTCTGGATCACCTGCCAACCAACTTTCTGGGGCAATCCCACGAGCAGGCGCAAAACACGCGCCGTTCCGGCAAGATCCCGACCGCCGCAGACCTGAACGCCCTGTTAAGCCGTTACAGCGGCAATCGGGCCGAAGTTGCACGGGAGCTGAACATCGACCGTACAACCCTCTGGCGCTGGATGAAAAGGCTTGGTGTGAAGGAGTTTTAAGAGGGGGTACGCTGATTGACACGCGCAGACCTGCAGCACAAAGCACACGCCATTGATACCCTGTTTGACCTTGGCCGGATTGATGAAGGAAAAACCGCTATTCTGGAAGCCCTGGAGGCAGCCAAGGATGATCCGGCCTACCACCATTATTTCCAGGCTGAAGCAGCCGGTTACCTTGACCACAACAGCAAGGAACAGGGCCGCCTGTTCACTGAAGCACTCAATCTGGCGCCAGATGACCTGTTTCTGATGCGGGTGGTTGGGGTCTGGCAGCTGATGAACGGTAAAGTCTGGTCAGCTGTGCGGACCTTTGACCGTGTGCTGGCAGTTGAACCACGTGATGGCGACACCCTACGCTGTATGGGGATTGCCCACTCCCGGCTTGACCGGGATCGCAAGGCGATCAAGTTTTATGAGCAGGCCCTCTCAGCTAATGCGTCAGACAGTGATGCAATGCGTCAGATCGGTGTTTCCCTCTCAAAACTGGGGGAGGACAGAGACTCGCTGGACTGGTTCCGCAAGGCGCTGGCACTGAACGATCAGGATTATGATTCCATGCGGCAGTTGGGGATCTCGCTGGCTATGCTGACAGACTATGAAGGGGCCCTGCAGTGGTTGCGCCTTGCTCAGACCGTGAATCCGCAGGATTATGAGACACGGTTGAACATGGCACTGGTACTGAAGAAGATGCGGGGAGAAGAAACCTGGCTTGAGCGGGTTTCAATCAAACTGGGGCGCTGGATGAGCCGCGTATGGGGCAAGTTGCTGGATCGATTTAACCTGCGCTAACTGTTCAGGCAATCTCACAGCCAATGGGCAGAGCCTGATCTGCTGTTTCAGCCTGTGTTGTTCCTCCGGTGCCGTGCACTGCATCAAGACGCTGCAGGGCAATTTTCAGCGCTTCTTTTATCGCAACCCGTGCATCCTGTTCCTGACCGGCGTCAAAAAGGGCATCAGACTGCTTGAGCAGGGCATCACCACCGGCGAACGACACCACATTGGCAACGTCAGTCTGCCCGATGGAAACGATTCCTGTGATTGCGCTGTAATTGGTTTTTGCTTTCATAGCTGCCTCCTGCAACACTACCGTTTGTTAGACAGTTAAAAGCAGAAAACATGCCAACAAACGAAACAATTAAAAATCAGCATGTTACAAGAAACACCTTCCTGACAAGCAATGATGCAGTTGCAACACACAAGCCCACAAAACAGATATTACCTATAAATATAAACATGTTAGGCGTTGCACGACCATGCAACGCCTAACGGGTAGCGCAACTGCAACAGACGTCAGTTGCTTAACAGTTTGGTTACCCGCCGTTTCAGGCGTTGCGCCTCCCGTGCCGACTGACTGGCCTGGCTGATCAGGAGTTGATGCAGTCCGCTCTGTTCCTGAGCACTGGCCGGTTTACGCTGCAGGTAACTGCCATCCGGCTGCATCTCCCAGGCATAGCGCTGGTCAGCGGCATGGGCATCAAGCAGTTCACGTAACTGCTGTTGCAATACCGGAGACTCAACCGGTACCAGTATCTCAACCCGTGACTCAAGATTCCGCTTCATGGCATCGGCGGAACCGATAAAATATTCTTCCTGGCCACCGTTCCTGAAATAGTACAGACGACTGTGTTCCAGAAACCGCCCGACAATACTGACCACTTTGGCTGTATCGGAAAGTCCCGGCACTCCTGGCCTGAACCGGCACGAATCCCGGACATAGAGATCTACCCGCACTCCAGCCTGACAGGCCCGGTACAGGCTTTTCACAATGTCGCCATCATCAAGGGCATTCATTTTAAACTGAATCAGTCCCCCACCCTTTTCCTGATGTAGCGTAATTTCACGTTCAATCTTTTCAAGCAGAGACCGTTTCAGCAACTTGGGGGCCGGCAGCAGCTTTTTGTAGGTCCGTTTCGGGGAAAGGCCGGTGGTCAGGTAGTTGAACAGTTCGGTCAGATCCTGACCAATGGCATCATCACTGGTAAACAACCCCAGGTCACTGTACAGCCGGGCAGTATCCGTGTGGTAGTTCCCGGTGCCGATATGCACGTAACGCCGGATGCCGTTATAGTCACGCCGCACCACCAGAATCACCTTGCAGTGGGTTTTCAGCCCCACCACCCCGTAGGTCACATGGATGCCGGCCTCCTCCATCCGCTCGGCAATCCTCAGATTGGCTGCTTCATCAAAGCGGGCCTTCAACTCCACCACCACTGCCACCTGCTTGCCGTTCTCTGCCGCCCGCACCAACGACTCTATCAACCTCCCCTCTTTTGAGGTGCGGTAGAGGGTCATCTTGATGGCACAGACCTTGGGGTCATCGGCTGCCTCATTCAGGAAACGCTCAACAGAACTGGCAAATGACTGATACGGATGTTTGACCAGAAAATCACCGCTGTTACGGATGATATGAAAGATGTTACGTGATGACATCAACTGGGGATGGTCTTCCGGGTGATGTGGCGGGTCATGCAGTTTAGGATGGTTCAAGCGGGCAATCTCAAACAGGTCACGCATCCCCAGCATCTCTGAGACCTCGAACACATCACTGGCCTCATCAAGATCCAGCTCTGCGGCCAGACGGCCTTTATGGACCGGATCCATGCCGGGCACCACCTCAAGCCGCACAATCGGTGCAAAGCGACGTTCCTGCAGTTCTGATTCAATCATAGCCACCAGGTCGTCAGCCTTTTCTTCATCCTTCTCTGTATTGGCATTACGGGTTACCCGGAAAAGCTCGCAGGAAACCACCTTCATGCCCGGAAACAGCATATCCAGATTTGCTGCCATCACCTCTTCCAGCGGCACAAAGCGTTCCCCTTTGCCGACCCGCATGAAACGGGCCACACCGGAGCCAAGCGGTACCTTGACCCGCGCCATTGAAACATCTTTTTCACGGGGATAGCGTACCGTTACCAGCAGGTTCAGCGAAAGGTTGGAGACAAAGGGAAAGGGATGGGCCGGGTCAATTGACTGGGGCGTCAAAAGCGGATAGATGTCACGTGCATACAGCTCGCGTAACGCCTTTTGTTCACGGCTGGAGAGATTTTTCCACCCCACCACCTCAATGCCTTTCTCGTCAAGCAGTTGCACCAGCTGCCTATACAAGACGGCTTTATCAGTGACCAGCGTACGGACCTGAACATGGCACTCCTGCAACTGCTGGCGGGGAGTACGCCCGTCAATGGTCAGTTCCTGCACTCCTGCTGCAAGCTGCTGTTTCAGGCCGCCAATCCGTTTCATGAAAAACTCGTCCAGATTGGCACCGACTATGGCCAGAAACTTGACCCGTTCCAGCAACGGCGTGCGGGGATCTGAGGCCTCACTCATCACCCGCCGGTTAAAAGCCAGCCAGGTCAGTTCCCGGTTCAGATACCATTGGCTGTCATCCAGATCAAAGGTTTGAACATCGGCCTGTTTATGCAATTCCTTGTCAGCCTGCGGTACCGCTTTAACAGCCCGTCGTCGTGGCTGGGCCGCCTTCTTTACAGGAGCTGCTTCGCCACCCTGGTGCACCTGATCCATCTTCTTCCCCTTATGTTTGTCAAGCTTGCGAGCAGCAGTCACATGCCACCTCCGGACAGTTATACGCTGATTTGATTCTACACCACTGTTACAATCATGCAACAAACAGCGGTTGTTTTGAAGCGGTTGATCAAGCCGGTTATCTATGGTACACCACCTATCCCATGTCACAGCTCAATCCTGAACAATTCATCGCTGTCCACCATACTGAAGGTCCCCTGCTGGTACTGGCTGGAGCCGGGTCAGGCAAGACCCAGGTCATTACCAGCCGGATCGTCCATCTGCTGCAAAAGCTGAAGATACCGGCAGACCAGATTCTTGCCGTTACCTTCACCAACAAGGCTGCCAAAGAGATGCAAGAGCGGGTCAAGCGCGCAGCTGGCTCCAAGGCTGAAGGAATACTTATCAGCACCTTCCACTCGCTGGGGGTTCGCATCCTGCGCCGCGATATTCGCAGACTGGGCTATAAGCCAAACTTCACCATCTACAGTGATAGCGATCAGGCCGGCGTGGTCCGTCAGGCCCTGTCTGACCTGAACATCGATACCAAACAGTTTCAACCGGATATGGTGCGCTGGCAGATCTCCTCTGCCAAGAACCGACTGATCGCCCCTGAGCAGTATCCCAAGTTGTCAACCAATCCGCTTGAACAGGTTACAGCTGCGGTCTATCCCCGCTACCAGCATCTGCTGCGGGCCTATAATGCCATTGATTTTGACGATATCATCATGCTGACCGTTCAGATGCTGGAAGAAATGCCTGAGGTTCGCCAACATTGGCAACAACGTTTCAGTTACATCATGGTGGATGAATACCAGGACACCAATGCCGGGCAGTACAAGCTGATCTCGCTGCTGGCACAGGGGCATGGCAACCTCTGTGTGGTGGGTGACGATGATCAGGCCATCTACGGCTGGCGTGGCGCTGACATCACCAATATTCTCAACTTCTCCTCTGAACGCAGCAGTTGCAAGGTGGTCAAGCTTGAACAGAACTACCGTTCCACCGGCACCATCTTAAATGCCGCAAACACCGTGATCCGCAATAACAGCAAACGCAGTGACAAGGCACTCTGGACCGCTTCTGGCACAGGAGAACTGATCAACCTGCTGGTGGCTGATACGGATGATGAAGAGGCCCGCCAGGTGGTTGAGCAACTCCAACTGGCCCAGTATCGCAACAAGCGTCCCTGGCGTGATTTTGCTATCCTCTACCGTTCCAATGCCCAAAGCCGTGCCTTTGAAGAGGCATTGCGGATGGAGGAAGTACCGTATGTACTGGTGGGTGGCCAGAAGTTCTTTGAGCGTAAGGAAGTGAAAGACTCCCTCTCCTACCTGGCGGTACTGGCCAACCCCCGGGACGAGGCTGCCTTGGTCAGGACCATCAACTTTCCCAGACGGGGAATCGGTGGTACCAGCCTGCTACGCCTGCAGCAGTGGTCCCTGGAACACAATCTGTCGCTGTACGACACCTTGGGCATGGCTGATCAGATTGAAGGGCTCAGCGAGGCGACCCGTAAGGCCGTGAATGGCTTTCATGCCATGATCAGACAGGAACTGGCAGACTTTACCAACAGCTCCATGGCGCCCCAGGTTACGGCCCTGTTCAAGCGGTTGGGGATCAATCAGGAGTTGTATCGTACCATCGACAACCCGGTGCAGGCTCGCAAACGGATTGAGAACATTGAACAGGTGATCAATGCCCTGGCAAGTTTTGAGGAGCGAAACCCGACCGCAGGGCTGGCAGACTTTCTGGAACGGATCGCCCTGTTGGAGGACAACCGGCGGGAAACCGGAGATGATCAGCCTCAGGACGCTGTCACCTTGATGTCGCTGCATGCCAGCAAGGGCCTGGAGTTCCCGCAGGTCTTTCTGGTAGGTCTTGAGGAAGGGTTACTGCCCCACCACCGCTCCATTGATGAAGACCCGGAAGTGGCTGAAGAACGTCGTCTCTGCTACGTAGGAATCACCCGTGCCAGAGAGCGGCTGACCATCTCACGCTGCCTGAAGCGCCGTAAATATGGAACCTGGGAAGAACGCCAGCCCAGCAGGTTTCTGGCTGAGATTCCAGCAGAACTGTTTGATGGTGGAGATGCAGAACACAAAGAGGCAGAACCGGTTGATATGGGGATGGATTTCTTTGCCAGGATGCAGAACATGTAATAAGTAACGCCCCTGCGAGATTGACTCACAGGGGCGTTATCTGTTTATTAAGGAAGTATTTTGAGTAAAAATGGCTCTACTTTACTGCAGCATTCAGGTCTGCCAGCAACTGTTCAGGATCAAGTCCATGGTTAATGGCTCCCAGATCAATCGGCTCACTCTGGGCACCCATGCAACCGGCACAGGCCAGGTTGTACTTCTTCAGAACCTTGGCTGTTTCAGGATAGGTCCGTAACATCTCAAGAAACGTCATATCTTTAGTGATTTTAGCTGCCGCCTGTGCCATACACTACCCCCTACTCGTATTTAATCTCAATAATTTCATACTCTTTAGTGCCAGCCGGCACCTTCACCTTAACGGAATCATCAAGTTTGTGCCCGATCAGCGCCTTGCCGACCGGTGAGGTGCAGGAGATCTTGCCCAGTTTGATGTCAGCCTCATCCTCGCCAACAATCTTGTAGGTAATCTCTTCTTCTGATGCCGTGTCATACAGGGTAACCGTTGCCCCGAAAACCACCTTGTCCGGTTTGAGTCCGGTCAGGTCAACCACATGGGCACGGGCCAGCTTGCCCTGCAGCTCCATAATACGACCCTCAATGAACCCTTGACGGTTCTTGGCAGCATCATACTCGGCATTTTCAGAAAGATCACCATGACTGCGTGCTTCAGCAATATCCTGAATCACCTTGGGGCGCTCTTCACGAATCAAACGCTTCAGTTCTTCCTGAAGTGCCTCATAACTCTCTTTGGTAAGTGGTATATTGTTTGACATCGGTTACTTCTGCTCCTGACAAAGATAATCCTGCAGCGGCTTAACCCGTAACTCCTGCCCTTTCAGGGCAATAATGGCATCAACAGCGGCATTGGCTCCGGTGGCAGTGGTGTAATAGGCAACGCTGTGCATCAAGGCTTCACGACGGATTGAGAATGAGTCAGCCACGGCCTGGGCTCCCTGGGTGGTGTTGATCACCAGTTGCACCTCGCCGTTTTTCAAGGCATCAACAATATGAGGGCGGCCTTCCATGACCTTGTTGATCCGACGTACCGGAATACCTTTTTCTTCAAGGAATGATGCCGTACCACCGGTGGCAAGGATGCCGAATCCGGCTTTATACAGTTTTTCAGCAGCAGTGACAACATGTTTCTTGTCTCCGTCCCGTACACTGATAAAGGCATTACCGGAAAGCGGCATCTTGACGTTAGCACCCAGCTGTGATTTGGCAAAAGCCTCGGCAAAGCTGTCGCCGATCCCCATCACCTCTCCGGTGGACTTCATTTCAGGCCCGAGGATGGTATCCACACCTGGAAACTTGACAAACGGGAAGACCGCTTCCTTGACGGAGAAGTAATCCGGCACAATGTCACCGGAAACTCCCAGCTCCGCCAGGGTTTTGCCCGCCATGATCCGGGCAGCGATCTTGGCCAGCGGACGACCGGTGGCCTTGGAGACAAACGGTGCAGTACGGGACGCACGGGGGTTAACCTCAAGGATATAGATGGTGCCATCCTTGACTGCATACTGGACGTTCATCAAACCGATAACATTCAGCTCAAGTGCCATGACCTCGGTCTGACGCTTGATTTCGGCAATTAGTTCCTGCGACAGCGAATACGGCGGCAAGGAACAGGCGGAATCACCGGAATGGATACCAGCCTCTTCAATATGCTCCATGATCCCGCCGATCACCACCTGCTTGCCATCGCAGAGCGCATCCACATCGATCTCAATGGCTGCATCCAGAAATTTATCCACCAGAATCGGGTGCTCAGGCGAGGCCTGCACCGCAGTGGTCATGTAGCGCCGCAGATTCTCCACATCATAGACGATCTCCATGGCCCGCCCACCCAGTACATAGGAGGGACGTACCACCACCGGATAGCCGATCCGGTTAGCCACTTCTTCAGCCTCTTCAAAGGAACGGGCCGTACCGTTGGCAGGCTGCAGCAGATTCAGCTTGTGCAGCATCTCCTGGAACCGCTCGCGATCCTCAGCCCGGTCAATGGCATCCGGACTTGTACCGATGATCGGCACCCCAGCCTTTTCAAGGGCCACTGACAACTTGAGCGGAGTCTGACCGCCAAACTGCACGATCACTCCCACCGGATTTTCCTTGGCCACGATCTCCAGCACATCTTCCTGGGTCAACGGCTCAAAGTAGAGACGATCAGAGGTATCATAATCAGTGGACACGGTCTCAGGGTTGCAGTTGACCATGATGGTCTCATAGCCATCCTCTGCCAGGGCAAAGACGCCATGCACACAGCAGTAATCAAACTCGATCCCCTGACCGATCCGGTTGGGACCGCCCCCCAGGATGATGATCTTCTTACGGTCAGTTACCTCTGCCTCACACTCTTCCTCATAGGTTGAATAGAGATAGGGAGTATAGGCCACAAACTCGGCAGCACAGGTATCCACCCGTTTGTACACCGGACGTACCTTCAGGTTCCAGCGCAGTTCACGCACCGCGTCTTCGCTGATCTTCCAGAGTTTTGCCAACATCTTGTCAGAGAAGCCGTACTGCTTGGCTTCATACAGCTGGTCACGGGTAACGGCGGTTGGATTCAGCCCTTTCAGCTCTTCTTCCTTTTCAATGATCTGGCGCATGTTATTCACAAACCAAGGATCAAAGGCAGTGTGCTTGTACACCTCATCAACGGTCATGCCACTACGCAGGGCATCCCCCAGATACCAGAGACGATCTGCATTAGGGACACTCAACTTCTCCAGCAACAGTTGCTGTTCATGGTCAGTCAAGGAACGGCGGGTCTCACTGCCAAGATCAAACAATTTTGAATCAAAACCGCAGACGCCGATTTCAAGGGAACGGAGTGCCTTCTGGAACGACTCCTTGAAGGTCCGGCCAATGGCCATCACCTCCCCCACCGACTTCATCTGGGTAGTCAGAGTGGCATCAGCAGCCGGAAATTTTTCAAAGGTAAAACGCGGAATCTTGGTAACCACGTAATCGATGGTCGGCTCAAAACAGGCCGGGGTCTCACGGGTAATGTCATTGCGGATCTCATCCAGGGTGTAGCCAACAGCCAACTTGGCAGCGATCTTGGCAATCGGGAAACCGGTGGCCTTGGAGGCCAGGGCCGAAGAGCGGGAAACCCGCGGATTCATCTCGATTACCACCAGACGGCCATCACGGGGATTGATACCGAACTGGATGTTGGAACCACCGGTATCAACCCCGATCTCGCGGATGATCTTCAACGAGGCATCCCGCAGGATCTGGTATTCCTTATCAGTCAGGGTCTGGGCCGGGGCAACGGTGATGGAGTCACCGGTGTGAACCCCCATTGGATCAAAGTTCTCAATGGAGCAGATGATCACCACGTTGTCGGCAGTGTCCCGCATCACCTCCAGCTCATACTCCTTCCAGCCTATTACCGACTCTTCCACCAGGATCTCGTCGGTTGGTGAGGCATCAATCCCCACCATGGCCATCCGCTCATACTCTTCCATATTGTAGGCGATACCGCCACCGGTACCACCCAGGGTAAAGGAAGGACGGATAATGGCAGGAAAGCCGACCTGCTTGATCACCTCCATCACCTCTTCACGGTTATGGGCCAGACCTGATTTGGGTACGGACAGGCCAATCTTCTCCATGGCCTGTTTGAACAGGGTACGATCCTCAGCCTTTTTGATGGCAGGCAGCTTGGCGCCGATCAGCTCAACCCCGAACTTATCCAGTATCCCCATCTCAGCCACACTGACCGCCGTGTTCAGGGCGGTCTGGCCCCCCAGGGTGGGCAGTACGGCGTCCGGGCGTTCTTTTTCAATAATCTTGGCCAGAATCTCAGGGGTGACCGGCTCGACATAGGTACGGTCAGCAAAATCAGGGTCGGTCATGATGGTGGCCGGGTTGCTGTTCAGCAACACCACCTCGTAGCCTTCCTCTTTCAGCGCCTTGCAGGCCTGAGTACCGGAATAGTCGAACTCGCAGGCCTGGCCGATCACGATCGGTCCTGCCCCGATAATCAGGATTTTTTTGATATCTGTTCTTTTAGGCATGTACAACTCCTTGCAAAATTAGGAAATGCGATTTTTCGTCAAGATCAAGGACCATCGAGATTGACGAAAGGACGCATTTCTCAGCGAAATATAAAGTAGACTGCCCCGGCCAGACAGCAGCCGGCCCAGAGGTAATCAAGTTTCAGCGGAACGCCCATATACAGTACAGCAAACGGGACAAACACAGCCAGGGTAATCACTTCCTGGGTAATCTTCAGCTGTGCCAGGCTGAAAGTGCCGTGGTAGCCGATCCGGTTGGCCGGTACCTGCACCAGGTATTCAAAGAAGGCGATCCCCCACGAGACCAGGACTGCAATGAACCAGTGCCGGTTGCTCAGATTCCTTAAATGGGCATACCAGGCAAAGGTCATGAAAATATTTGAGATAAACAGCAGGACAACGGTTCTCATGCCGGTTCGGTTATTTCACCTGTAGCAAGATACTTCTGCAATGCTGCCACATGTTCATGGTCGGCTGCCATCATGGCCTTAAAGAGCCCGTTGACCGATTGGTCACCAAAGCAGAGCACTGCCTTAAGGTGTGTTTCAACCAGCTGTTCTTCCAGACTGATTGACAGCTTCAGCGCCTGTTCCGGGCTTGGCGGTGCCTGCAAAACCTTGTCATGCACCCCGCGAACAGCATCAAGAATCTTATTCAACCGCTCAACACTGACTGAAGCATCAGGTGTCAGTTGTGACGAATAGAGCCGGCTGGCCATCAGGAACTGCTGTTCATGGTTCAGCTCTTCCCGGGCTGTCTTCTGCCACAGCTCTGAAAGTTGCGGAGCTTCAGCATAAAGTTGCCCGAACTGAAAGTAGAGATCGCTGACCGCTCTTTCAATTTTTGCACAGGTATTGAGTAGTTCTTTCACAAAAACCTCTTCCCGGCAAATCTAAATACGTTCCCGTTCCTGATCCAGTTCCTGCACCCAACCGTTTTCAAGACCTACCTCTTCAAGCGCCACAACTGCAGCATCATACTCATCGTGGTTCAGGGCACGATTGATCCCGTCTCTGTTTGTTGCTTCCCAGGCAGGAAAATACTGGCTCATCAAGGCTATGTTGGTTTCAGCCCCCAGCTGGTCAGCTATCCAGTGCAATGTCTCAACTGAACCAGCTCTGGCCTGTGGCAGCACCAGATGGCGAATGATCAGCCCCTGTATCGCAATCCCGTTATCATCAACCTGCAGTTGCCCCACCTGACGCAGCATCTCTGTCACAGCGCGCCGGTTGATGGCCGTATATCCGGGTGCATTGGACAGTTCAACTGCCTGCTGATCATCGGCATACTTCATGTCAGGCAAATAGACACTGACCACCCCATCCAACAGCTGCAACGACTCTACCGCCTCATAACCGCTGGAGTTCCAGACGATCGGCAGGTTAAACCCCAATAGAACAGCCAGCCGGAGCGCTGCCAGAAACTGGGGCAGCCAATGGGTAGGGGTCACCAGATTAAGGTTGTGAGCCCCACGTTTCTGCAGCCCCATCATCCGTTTTGCCAGCTCTGCGGTGCTCAGGGTCTCGCCATTATTCTGCTGGCTGATCGGATAGTTCTGGCAGAAAAGACAGCTTAGGGTGCAGCCTGAAAAAAAGATAGTGCCGGAGCCTTTACTGCCGCTAATCGGTGGTTCTTCTCCACGGTGCAGATTGGCTGAGGCAATACGCGGCTGCAGACCACTACGGCACCGTCCCTGCTCACCTTTAATCCGGTTTACTCCGCAGAGATGCGGGCAAAGATCGCAGGCAGCAAGACGGCGATACCCCTCACGGATACGATTCAGCAGTTCGCCTGAATGATAAAGAGCGTGGTATTGCATAAATACTTAACCTAAGGCGTCAATTTTGTGCAAGGTCAAGGCGTGCCAGCAACCGCAGCGGAGGCGTACCTTGCAGTACGTCGAGCATGCGGTTGTGCAGCACAACGCAAAGATTGCGCAAAAGTGGCGGCCTAACGATGCTGCTCCATCATTTCAACAAACCGCCCAAACAGATACTGCGAATCATGGGGACCGGGTGATGCCTCAGGGTGATGCTGTACCGAGAAGATCGGCAAGCTGCAATGCCGGATACCTTCAACAGTCTGATCGTTCAGGTTTTCATGACCAAGGCAAGCCACATCCCCCAATGACTCCAAATCAACCGCAAAGCCATGGTTTTGTGAGGTAATCTCCACGGTGCGGGTAGCCATATCCATGACCGGCAGGTTTGAACCGTGGTTGCCGAATGGCAGCTTAATGGTCTTACCTCCCAAGGCCAGGCCCAACAGCTGGTGCCCCAGACAGATACCGAAGATCGGCTTTTTACCGATGAACTCGCGGATGATTTCGATGGAATCGGTTAGCGGTTCCGGATCACCAGGGCCGTTAGAGAGGAAGATGCCATCAGGATTCATCGCCAATGCCTCTTCGGCCGGGAAGGTAGCAGGAACAACGGTCACATCACAACCAGCATCCACCAGACAGCGCAGGATGTTGTACTTGATGCCAAAATCATAGGCCACTACTTTGTATTTCAGGGTTGTGGGATCAATCTGGGGATATCCTTCTCCCAGTTTCCAGGCCCCTTCAGTCCAGTGGTACGGCTTGTCGCAAGAGACACCGGAGGCAAGATCAAGGCCAGCCATGCTGTGAATTGCCCTTGCCTTGGCCACCAGCGAGGCGTGGTCAAAATCAACGGTGGAGATGATCCCGTTCTGTGCCCCCTTATCCCGCAGGTGGCGGGTCAGAGCACGGGTATCCAGCCCATGGATACCAACCACACCATTCTCTTTAAGATAGGCATCCAGAGACATGGTGGAACGGAAGTTGGAAGGAAAATCCAGATACTCCCGCACAATAAAACCTGACAGAAACAGGCCGCGGCTCTCGATATCCTCAGGATTGATACCGGTGTTGCCGATCTGGGTATAGGTCATGGTGACCATCTGCCCCTTGTAGGAGGGGTCAGTCAGCACCTCCTGATAACCGGTCATGGCGGTGTTAAAGACCACTTCACCGGTCACTTCACCACCGGCCCCAAATGATTTGCCCTCAAAGATGCGCCCATCAGCCAGCGCAAGGATTGCTTTCATGCGTTTGTACTCCTGAATTCTTGATTATCTACCGGAAAATACGACCTTACCACCAACTACAGTACATGCTGCTGCACCGGTCATGGTTTCCCCCAGCCAGGGCGAGTTTTTGGATTTGCTGGCAAGAGCCGATTCGGTCACTGTCCACTGTTTTTGAGGATCAATCACGCTAATGTCAGCCACACTGCCAGCTTTGAGAGATCCGCGACCAAGACCTAATAGTTCTGAAGGCTTGCAGCTCATTTTTTCAACCAACTGCGAAAGGGTCAGCAGCCCTTCATCCACCAGTTTGAGGGAAAGCGGCAATGACGTTTCCAAACCAACAATACCGTTCATGGCCTCGTTGAATTCAACATCCTTTTCATCCAGATGATGGGGGGCATGGTCAGTTGCAATACAGTCAATGGTGCCATCTTTCAGGCCGGCCTTGATCGCTGCCACGTCATCAGCCTCGCGCAGGGGCGGGTTCATCTTGGCATTGGTGTTATAGCCCCGTACCGCATCATCGGTCAGGGTAAAGTAGTGGGGAGCAGTCTCGCAGGTTACCTTGACTCCACGGGCCTTTGCCTCCCGGATAATCCGCACAGCACCTTTGGTGGAAACATGGGCAATATGGATCGGTGCCCCGACATACTCAGCCAGCATGATTTCACGGGCAGTGGCAATATCCTCCGCCACCCGTGGAATCCCCTTCAGCCCCAGTTCGGTTGAGGTAAACCCCTCGTTCATTACCCCTTCCCCCACCAGCTCCAGCTCTTCAGCATGGGAGATGACCATAATGCCGATACCGGCAGCGTACTGCAGGGCGCGCCGCATCAGTTCACTGTTTTTTACCGGCTTGCCATCATCAGACACCGCCACGCAACCAGACTCTTTCAACTCCCCCATCTCAGCCAGACGGTCACCGTGCATCCCCTGGGTGATGGTTCCAACCGGAAAGACATTGCATGCCCCTTCAGTCTTGGCCTTGTTGATGATGTAGGAGGCGATTGCCTTGTTATCAATGGCCGGCTTGGTGTTGGGCATGCAGCAGACCGAGGTAAAGCCACCAGCCACCGCTGCCCTGGTGCCGGAGACGATATCCTCTTTATACTCAAGGCCCGGGTCGCGCAGATGCACATGCATATCAATCAGGCCAGGAACCACGTACTTACCAGTGGCGTCAATGGTTTCGACACCAGCAGGAGCTGCCAGACCTTTACCGATTCCCTTCACCAGACCGTTTTCCACCACAACATCAAGGGTATCATCAACCCCCTGACTGGGATCAATCACTCTGCCGCCTTTGATCAGAAGGTTCATATAAATCACCTCGTAAGAGTAAGTTTAAGTGTGTTATTCTACAGAGCCGCCGCCGCAGACGTGATACAACATTGCCATCCTCACTGCCACGCCGTTCTCCACCTGCTTCAAGATATGAGACTGGTTGCCATCCACCACATAGGAGGACATCTCAACCCCGCGGTTGATCGGGCCAGGGTGCATCACCATGGCATCCGGTTTGGCCAGCTTCAGGTTTTCCGGGTTCAGGCCAAAATAACGGGAGTACTCACGGGTATTGGGCATCAGGGTCTTGCCCTGACGTTCCTGCTGGATCCGCAGCATTATCACTACATCAGCATCCTGAATCGCCTCTTTCATGGTTCCGCAAACCGTAACATTGCCCAATCGCTCTACTCCTGGAGGCATCATGGTGGGCGGACCAGCCAGATAGATGGAGGAGCCCATCTTGGTCAGGCCCTGAATATCCGAGCGGGCAACCCGACTGTGGGTGATATCGCCTACCATTGCCACCTTGAGGCCATCCAGCCTGCCAAACTTATCCTTGATGGTCAGCATATCCAGCAATCCCTGGGAGGGATGCTCGTGGGCACCGTCACCGGCATTGATGATGGAACAGCCAACCTTTTTAGACAAAAAATAATGGGAACCAGAGACCGCATGACGCATCACAATAATGTCCGGTTTCATGGCCAGCAGGTTCAGAGCGGTGTCAGCCAAGGTCTCTCCCTTGGTGGCAGAGCTGTTGGAAGGAGCGATATTGACCGTATCTGCCGAGAGTCGCTTGCCTGCAATCTCAAACGAGGTACGGGTACGGGTGGATGATTCGTAGAACAGGTTGATGATGGTCTTGCCCCGCAGGGTAGGCACCTTCTTGATGTCGCGGCTGTTCACCTCACGCATGTTTTCAGCAGTGGAGATCAACAGCTCAATCTCTTCCTTGCTCAGGTCACGCAGTGCAATAATATCCTTATGCTTGAATTCCATGGCCCCTCCCCTGTTATTTTTCAAGAACCACTTCTACCGGTTGCTGTTTATCATCAAAGCTAACTGCAACATTTTCCTTCAGGCTGGTGGGAACGTTACGCCCCACAAAATCAGCCCGGATCGGCAATTCGCGATGACCACGGTCAATCAGCACTGCAAGCTGTATGCAGCAAGGACGGCCATGATCCATCAAGGCATCCAGGGCAGCCCGGATGGTACGACCGGTAAACAGTACATCATCCACCAGCACAACCCGCTTGCCTTCCAGAGAAAAGGAGATGTCAGTCTTACCAACTGATTTATGGGGGGTCTGTTGCTTAATGTCATCACGATACAGCGTAATATCAATTGAACCAACCGGCACCCGTTCACCTTCTATAATCTCCATACAGAGCGAGATCTCTCTGGCTATATAAGCACCGCCAGATTGGATACCAACCAGCACGACATCAGCCAACCCCTTATTTTTCTCAAGAATTTCGTGAGAAATGCGGGTAAGTGCCCGCCGGATGCCGCTGTTGTCAAGAATAACCGTCTGGGTTGAATCAGTTGCCATAATCCACTCCCTTCAGAAATAGAAAAGGGTCTCTCCGCCCGTGCGCGGAAAGACCCTCTTGAATATGTGGCTGAAACTGTTGCACCTTTGTTAACCTCACGGGGTTAGATTAAAAGGCAGATATGAAAAGTAGTGAGGTACTTTACCACCCCCACACGAAGGGGGTCAAGGAGAAGTTTTGACCGAAGCCATATGAATCGCCCTGATAAAGGTAGCCTCGGTTGCCTGCTTGATCTCTTCAATCACCGCCTGGGAAACAGCGGAGTCAACCGAGAGGATGACCATTGCCTCGCCTTTTTTCTCGCTGCGCCCCAGGTTCATTGAACCGATATTGATCTCATGTGTACCCATAATGGTGCCGATCTTGCCGATCATGCCAGGACGATCAGCATAGTGCAGCAGCAGCATATGCTCTTCCGGGGTAAAGTCCATGGCATAGTCACGCAGCCGAACAATCCGTGGAGCCCCTTCAAAGAGCGCACCGGCAATGGTGCGACGCTTGCCGTCGCCTTCTGCAATCAGGGTAATCAGGTTGGAAAAGGCATCAGCCGAGGTGGTCTTGGTCTCTTCCACCACAATCCCCATCTGCTCAGCGATCAGAGAGGCATTAACCATATTGACATCCTGCTCAACAACCCGCCCCAACAGTGCTGCTAGACCGCAAACCGTCAGTGGCGAGCAGTCATAGTGGGCAATAGCACCGGCATAACTGAAGGTGATCTTCTCAGGATGGCCATCCAGCAACTGAATACCAAAATCGGCCATCACATTGACCAGATTCAGGAATGGCCGCATCTGGTCCATCAAGGCCATATCAAAACGGGGAATGTTCACCGCATTTTCCAACGGCTTCTCATCCAGATAGTTCAGGATCTCTTTGGACACATCCACGGCTACATTGATCTGGGCCTCGTGGGTATTGGCCCCCAGGTGAGGAGTCACCGTGACTCTGGGGTGGGCGATCAGCCCTTTGAGGACGTCGGTTCTGGGCGGTTCTTCGCTCCAGACATCCACGCCGGCAATGGCGATCTTGCCACTGTTCATGGCATCCAGCAGGGCAGGTTCATCAATGATTCCACCACGGGCTACGTTCATCACAATCACGCCGTCCTTCATCATACCCAGCTCACGGGCGCCGATCATCCCCTTGGTCTCATCAGTCAACGGGGTATGGACGGTAATGATGTCGCATTTTTTGTAGATCTCATCATGGGAAACCAGCTTAACCCCCAGATCATGGGCCCGCTTAACCGCAATGTACGGGTCACAGGCCAGCACCTCACACTCAAAGGCCTTCAAACGGGTTGCCACACGACCACCAACCTTGCCCAGACCGATCACACCGGCGGTCTTGCCTTTCAGCTCCACCCCGGTAAAAGGGGCACGTTTCCACTCGCCGGCCTTCAACGAGGCGTTGGCCACCGTCACGTTGCGACAGGCAGCCATCAGCAGCGCCATGGTATGCTCGGCTGCACTGTTGGTATTGCCAAAGGGGGCATTCACCACAATTACCCCTTTTGAACTGGCATAATCCACATCCACGTTATCAATACCAACACCAGCCCGGGCAACCATTTTCAGATTCTTGGCCGCATCCAGCAGATCTTTATCAACCGTAGTACCACTACGGGTAATGATCACGTCATAGTCACCGATCAGGGCAAGCAACTCTTCCTTTTTCAATCCCAAACGGACATCCATCTCAATGCGTGGATCCTGCTTGAGCAAAGCAAGCCCTTGATCAGCAACCTCATCAGTAACAATAATTTTCATGGTCATAGTCCCCGTGTTTGTTGTATTCAAGTTTTTGCATCCTAGACCTGACCCGCAAAAAATGCAAGCGGACTGAAACTGTCTTGAGGTATACAGTACCCATGAAAACCTTCAACATTGTCCTGATTGAGCCTGAAATCCCCCCTAACACCGGCAACATAGCACGCCTTTGTGCAGCTACTGCTGCAACCCTGCATTTAGTCGGCAAACTGGGATTTTCCATTGATGACCGCTACCTGAAACGGGCCGGACTTGATTACTGGGACAAGGTTGACTTGAAGCGATGGGAAAACCTGGAGCAGTTGCAGCAACAGCACCCGGAAGGCCGTTTCTGGTACCTGAGTACCAAGGTTGCCAGAAATTGCTATGAGCAGGGGATCTACCAACCAGGTGATTTTCTGGTCTTTGGCAAGGAGACTGCCGGTCTGCCAGCAGAGCTGCTAATGGCGAACCAAGAACGCTGCCTGACCATACCGATGCCGGGTCAGGTACGCAGTCTGAATCTGTCCAACGCTGCAGCAGTGGTGCTGTATGAGGCGCTCAGGCAGACAGGACAACTACACTAACTCTATTCCCCATGCACCAATGAAAGAAAGAAGTCCTCCAGATTTTTCCGACGTGGTTCAACCAGGACTATTTCACGGCCACATGCAACCTGTTCAGCAAGAAAACGGTCAAGCAGCTCTTTGGGCACCTCTTCATCCAAAACCGTACCATCTGTATCCTGAAGGCGGACCTGATAGCCAACTATGCCACGTGACATAATGGCATCCACCCGATCCACCATCTTCAGTTCTCCATGCAGCAGAATCCCCACACGGTCACAGACCTTTTCAACGTCATCGGTAATATGGGTGCTGAAGAAAACAGATTTCCCGCGTTTCTTCAAATCAACGATAATTTCCTTTACCAGAGCCCGGCCAATCGGATCCAAACCACTCATCGGCTCATCGAGAATATAGACGTCAGGATCATGAATCAGCACTTGTGCCAAACCGACCCGTTGCACCATACCTTTGCTATAGCCGCGGATAGGACGTTTGCGTGCATCCCACAACTCAAGTTGCTTCAAAACCTCTGTAGAGCGTCGGGTTAACAGAGCATCAGGCATTTTAAATGTTTTACCCACAAACTGCAGATACTCTTCTGCTGTTAAGTAATCATAAAAAGCAGGATTCTCAGGCAAATACCCAACATTACGACGGGAAGCCTCTGATCCGATCGGTGCCCCCATAATAGAAGCTGTTCCGGATGTTGGCCGAATCAACCCCAGCAAACATTTGATGGTTGTACTCTTGCCAGCGCCGTTTGGTCCCAAAAAACCGAACACCTCGCCCTGCTCTATTGAAAGTGACAATCCCTTCAACGCCTCAACTGTCTGACGTTTTTTACCTTTAAACGCTTTACTTAGGCCCTGCATATCAAGAGCGTACATCAGCACTCCTCACTTATTCTTTGTTGCAAACGCAAACTTGCTGGTTGTTGCTACCTTGCCGGATGGTTCAAGATAGAATCTGCCGCCATAGGGATCAGCCGGCGCTGGAGCGAGAAAACCAAGCTGCACCAGCTGTTCAACAGAGACAGGTGATCCGCCATGCTCAGCCACAAATCTATCCCGCGCAGTTTCTATACGTTTCACTTCATGAAAGGCAGCCAAACGAATCTGGTAATTCTTTTTCAATGCCTGGTTTTTCTCGCCCTTTTCCATTGCAGTAAGATAGGCAATCGCCAGGTCAGTCTGACCTGACTCCTGCATATACCGTCCAGCCAGACTCTTATGCAAATCACTTCCACTCAAATCACCAGCACGCTTGTAATATTCCGCAGCCTTGGCATAGTCTTTCATAAAATAGGCGCTGTTAAACCCGGCAAAAAACGGCAGATACCAATCCCAGGTCCGGTATTTCATCCCATAATCAAGCAACGCATTTGCCACCTTAAATTGCTTGGCATCCCATGTTAGAAACCCTTGAGCAAAGTAATAGGCATCCATATTATAGGGATCTAGTTGCACTGCACCATGCAGTAAACGAGACATCCCCTTCAGGTCAGGAGGTTCACTAATGACCTTACCATCCTGCGTCTTGCCAACAATCCCGCCAAAATACATCAGAACCTTCATCACTAAAGAAGCTGCTGTCAACTCTTTTTGATCAGCGCTCAAAGGAATTAACACTTTCACACTCGGAAGATAACCTAACTTTTCTTCAATAGGCTTATTACGCATATAGGAAGTAAAAGGAGTTATCAAAATCATATACATAATGCATGCTATGACTAAAAATGATGGACGAGATAATATACGAGTCACTTCATCTCCCTCCGTCCAAACAAAAGACAGGTTCCAGAGAGCAAAATTGAAATATAGGCAAAGAAATAAAGGACTGTAAGTCCCAGCCCGATAGGGTTGGGAGCAATACTGTATATGGCATTAACCTTCAAATCAAACCCGGCAAGGTTTGGCAAAATATAATAAACAGCAGTTGAGGCATATTTAATAAGAGGTGAAATCGACTTTTCCGATGCAGGAGAGTTTACAAATTCATAAACCTGCTGCGTTATACTGCTAGCAAAGTAGGCACAAATTGTACCAAAAACAGGAAGGAAAAAAGATGTACTGACTGATGAAAACAGCATGGCAAAGGCAATCAGCAAAATGTATTTCATTGTGGCAAACAGCATGGCTGCAACGACATACCACCAGACAATCGGTTGTCCTGACGGGGAAGGAAACATGCTAGAAGAAAATTTGATAACCAGACATGCTACAGTTCCCAGCACTAGCGAAGACAAAATCATAAAAACAGCAAAACCTAAAAAACGTCCTACAATATAAGAACTACGACTCAACGGCAGACTAAGCACGCTAAATGTATACCTACGCTCAATATCCTTCCAAAGTGATGTAGCCCCCAAAGAAACCGATAAGAGAAGCAGGATAAATGAGAGAAGGGAAAGAGACAATGTGATTGACAGTTCTGCTACTTGACGCATAGAAAGCAAAGCAACAGCAGGGATGGCAAGAAAAAGCAAGGCAACCACCATTATCCCCTGAAAAACACGATCCCGAAAAATCCCTTTCAATGTTGTTTTAGCGATGTATATCATTATTAACAGCTCCTCAAAATTTTAGAGACCACTCTTTTTCTCAAGCTTTGAAATTATTCTCAAAGAATAGTCACGATAAACATTAGCGGCTGGCAACTCATTTGCCGCTTTAGAAAAAAAAGAAATCGCCTCAGAATACTGATAACTTGACACAGCTAACTGCCCCAAACGATAAAAAACAATGGGATCTTTGTTTAGTCCATACAATTTTTTTCCAATATCTATGCGACGAGCCAATCTTCTTTCATCATTATTAATGCCTAATGCATCCAAAGCTTTATCATCACAAATAAAATTGAAGTACGCATTTAAGGATAAAGCAGACCTCCATTTCGTTTTATTAAGAGCAATCAGGTAATAGCGTTCCGCCTCTTTAAAATCAGCTTCTGCTGCAAGGATTCCAGCCATATTAACATCCAATGTTTCATCGTATTGCAGACTGTAAAGCGAATTGGCAATATGATATTGATTTTTTGCTGCAGCAAAATCATTCTTATTGCAGTATGCAACCATATAAAATGATCTTAAAGTTTTCGATTCCGGTGACTGGCTGACAGTATCGCCAATTATGCCAATATTAGTCATCCATTTAAGGTTACGCTGGAAGGTTACCATAGACATAAGCAATAGTAAAAAAAGCACGGTCAATTTTATAGCAAGCGCAAAACGTAAACTATCGTATTTTTCGTAAAACAATCGGATAAGATCAGCACCTAACAGAGACATACTCAGCGACCAGAAGGCCGTTGCAATATAAATATAACGCTCTGCATAAGGCGTCCATGCTATTGTACCAAAAGCAAAGGGCAATGCGGGCAAGACCATACAAATACCAGCAATAAACAGGACAGATGCTTTTGTGAGTTTTCTAAATAATGCAAGACAAACAAAAAATATAATTATTCCAACCAGACTGTAAAGTGGATCAATTTCACGGATGTAAAAATTAAGGGGCAGTGGCAGAAAAAACTTCTTCACATAAAATGCAATAGCACGAAAAAAAACGGATATTGCATAATTAGTATCGTCAAATATAAGCTTAAGCGTCATAGATATTTTATCAATATCTGAAGTATATACGAGTCTTCGAACCCCCCAAAACAGTCCTATGGCAGCACTTAACGAAGCGACAGTAAATACAAGATACTTAGCATAATCAACAGCTACTATTCTCTCACCATTTCGATGGTGTGTTTGATAAATGCTTGTAAAACAATAGATTATCCCCATTACTATCACAAACCAATAATTTCCAATAAAAAGAACCTCAAGAACAGATACCGAAACAAATATTAAGAAAGTAATCATTTCGGCCGGAGCAAATACAACGCATTCTTTATTATTTAACCAAAAAGATCCTTTCCTTGCTACAACAAAAATAAAAAGGGCGGGCAAAAATCCTAAAGATATCTCTTTAGAAAATACTGCCCCCATAAATAGCAATATTGAAGCGATTATTACTATAATAGATTTTTTTTTAAAATATTTGATGACTAAAATCATACATAGAAGGATAAAATTAGCTGCCATTAGATCAGTACGGCCAGATATCCAGTTTACAGACTCAGTTACTATAGGATGCACACCAAACAGAAGGGAAGCAGTAAGTGGCACAAGAGAACCATTTTTATTGTCTCTTTCAAGTAGAGTAAGAGCAAGAAAATAGACAAGAACAATATTTAAGCAATGCATTAGTATGTTTTCAAGATGCATTGCTTTAGGATCAAATAACCATATTAGTTTGTCTAACAAATAACTTACACCTATAAATGGACGATAATAGCCTCCACTTGCAGTATTTGGAACAAAGATTGCTCTTATACTGTATGCATCAGAGTTCAAAAAAGAATCTATAGCACCCGCATCATCAACAATAGATATTTCAGCAAACACAGCCGGATAAAATACACCCAATACAAAAGCCACTAAAAATACAATTCGGTATTTTTGCAATTGAGTCCTCATTGAACTTAAATACCCTAAAAATCTTTGGACACACTGTTTATACAACAAAAATATAGGGGTTGGCAGAGCCAACCCCTATATAATAAAAGAACAGCACTTTGAGCTCTAGAGAGTGCCAACAGCACTCCAAGAAGAAAAATCCGTTGTGCTTGCAGGACAATCTCCGGCAACAACTGCAGTCCCCTTCGCCTTTGCTTTATAAACAATATTAGGGCTTGCATTGCCGGACCCCATAATTCTATCCCCTTGCAAGTGACCAGATACAGCATTGTAAGCGGTGGTAGATGCGGAACACCAGAGCCCAACATTATTTGATGGCGCAAAAGTACCACCACCTATAACTGTAGTCGTCACTTGTGAAGCCGCAAATGCTGACACTGCCGATATTGATACCGCAGTAACTATTGCAATTTTAAGGACAATCTTATTCATAAATTGGTCTCCCTTCATTTCAATTAGTAGGTAGTGTACACTTGGTTATCAGCGTAGCCTGATTCCATCTGAGTTTTAAAGTTTCGCAAGTCACTGGTTGCTGCCGAGTTAAAACCTTTGGTGCGGTATGACGAGAACTGCGGGATAGCCACTGCTGCCAGGATACCGATGATCGCTACAACGATCAGCAGCTCGATGAGGGTGAAGCCTTTTCTGTTCCGGATCTTGTTAAGCATAGATTCTTCTCCTTTCATGGTGTGTACTTACATGGAATGATTTGGTTTCAAATTCAACCTAATACTCAATACACTGCAAATTACAAGCCAACACATTAGCACCAATTTCTCAAGCTTTTTTTCACAACACAACTTAGTTAGTTACGCAATGCTGTCAACCAGGCTGACGTTTTTTGTCACAACTTAATACATAGGGTAACTATAACTATTAGCAAATTCAGCTTCCATTGCTGCTTTAAAATTTCTCAGATCAGCAACAGTAGCAGCATTAAAACTTCGATTGGTGTAATCTCTAAAGATTGGAATGGAGACTGCCGCAAGTATCCCGATGATAGCCACAACTATGAGGAGTTCTATCAACGTAAAACCAGCTATTGCTACAGCCCGTTTCTTCATGACACGACTCCTTTCATATAATCTAAACGCAATGCATTTTCAAGGCCAATTCATGACTTTACATCAATATCTCTGCTCCATCCTGGGTACATACCACTTTATCAGATTATGCCCTATACCTGCCGGGGCAGGCTCAATACCGCGAATACGAGACGAAACAACCGGCAGCGCATCTGGCACATAAAGGAAGGTGTAGGGTTGTTCCTCAGCCAGGATGTCCTGAATCCGGTAGTAAGCCTGTTTACGCTTTTCAATATCAAAGGTGCTACGCCCCTCTTCCAGTAAGCGGTCTACCTCAGGATTGCTGTAACCGATAAAATTCAGCTCGCCCGGCTTAGTTTTGCTGGAGTGCCAGATGTCGTACATATCCGGGTCCTGTGAGGTAAGCCAGGCCAGCAACACTACCTCAAAATTACCTTTGTCAATAAACTCTTTCAGGAAAGCAGCCCACTCCACAACCCTGATCCGTACATCAATCCCGACCTGTTTCAGACGTTGCTGAATAATCTGGGCTGTCATCAAACGCTGCTGATTCCCCTGATTAGTCAGGATGGTAAAACGCAGCGGCTTGCCGTCTTTTTGCAAAAAACCATCCGGTCCGGTCTGCCATCCCGCTTCTGCCAACAGCTGTCGGGCGTAGGCCGGGTCATAGGTAATATCTTTTACGTTTGGGTTGTACGCCCACCTGCCTGGAATCATCGGACCATTAGCCTTCTGTCCCATGCCGAACAGCACCCCCTGAATCAACTCCTGTTTGTTGATGGCAGCGGTTATGGCACGACGTACACGTGTATCCTTGAATGTGGGGTGACGCAGATTGTAGCCAAGATAGAGGTAGCCATTTGACGGGTAACGATATTTGTTAAAGGCAGATTTGAAACGCGGCGAATCGGTTTGTCGGGCAAACTGAACCGGGGTAAGTCCCATCTGATCTATGCCACCCGCCTTCAGCTCCATGTACATGGTGGAAGTATCAGGAATCAAACGAAAAACGTAGCGATCAAGATAGGGACGCCCTTCAAAGTAGTCCTTGTTGGCCTCCAGCACGATTTTCTGGCCAGCCACCCACTCTGCAAAACGGAACGGCCCGGTACCGACAGGCTTGCGGGCCAGTGGACTCCTGGTGATATCCTGCCTTTCCAGTAGATGGCTGGGCAGGATGGCCACCCCCCATGAGGCAAGGGATGGTGCATAGGGCCTTGCATAACGCACCACCACAGTATGCGCATCCGGTGCTGTAACCGCAGCAACCTGCTTGAAGTCTTCTGAATAGGCGGTGGGGGTCTTGGGATCAATAATGACACGGTAGGTATAGAGCACATCACGTGACGTAAACGGCTTGCCATCATGCCAGGTGACGTTACGACGTAGCTTGAAGGTAATGGTCAGACCATCGGGTGAGACTAGATAAGACTCTGCAAGATCACCCACAATCTTGAGATTTTTGTCGTATTTGATCAGGCCGTTGTAGATCAGACCTGACACACTGTGGGAGGCACTGTCAGAAGCAAGAATGGGGATCAGAGTGGATGCTTCACCAATGGTACCCTCAACCAGCGTGTCGCCGTAGGCCGGTGGTGCTGTGGAAACGTTCTTCTTGGCGGGAGGGGCCTCACTACCTGTGCAGGCTGCACACAGTAGCCAGAGAACAGTCGGCATGATGACGCGCAGACAGCTGTTTCGAAACCCGCCCCTTACGGTCATTTTTCTTCCAGTTCTCCGCGCAGAATCCTTCTGATTTTTTCATCCAACCCTTTTTTACGAGGATCCAGGGCCCGGGCCTTTTTGTAATATTTGAGGGCATGTTTCGGCTCCTTGCGAGCAAGGTGGGCATCCCCCAGATGTTCAAGAATGGTCGGGTCATCAGTCACCAGCTCAACCGATTTTTCCAGGTACCGGACAGCATCATCGTAGCGCTTCATCTGGTAGTAGACCCATCCCAGACTGTCAATGAAGAAGCCGTCATCAGGTCTGATTTCAAGGGCCCGCTTGACATGGGCCAACGCTTCTTCAAGGTTGATTCCCATCTCGGCGTAGGTGTAACCAAGAAAGTTGTGAGCCTGGGCATCCTTGGGATTCAGCTCGACAACTTTCTTCATCCGCTCGATGGACTCCGCACGTTTGCCAAGTTTGTCGTATAATATTCCCATTCTGAACTGGAATTTGGGGTCACTGGAAAAGCGTGTCTCAACACCCAACAGCAGTTTCAGCCCCTCTGCAGGATGCTGCAGGGAGTCGTGAAGTGTTGCCAGAGAGAGATACAGATCAAGCTTATCCTGGTTGGCTGCAATCGTTTGTTCCAACAGCTTGACAGCCTCATCTCCCCTGCCCAGCTCTTTGTAGATAAACGCCAGATGCCCAACCGCTTCAGTATAAACCGGTGCGTCGGCCGGAATTTTATGGAACTCTGCAACAGCGCGCTCAAGTTCGTTTTTTTCTTCAAAGGCACTGCCCAGATAGAGCCGTATCTGGTGTGCATCCGGGTCTGCCTCCAGCATTTGGGAAAACACTTTGATTGCATCATCGTACTGCTCAAGCTCCAGATAGATCAAACCGATTTTACGGTTGGTCTCGGCTGTTGCCAGCCCCATCTGATCCAGCTTTTTAAGATAGGTCAAGGCCTCTTCATACCGCCGGTTCTGTATAAACAGCTGTATCAGGTGCTGGATCAGGGGAGCCCGGTTTTCCGCATCCTCCAGGGCATCTTTGTAAGCGGCAATCGCCTTGTCATACTCTCCGAGAGCCTCATATGAAATAGCCATATCGATTGTTGCCTGAATAAATTCCGGCCGCAGCTCAAGCGCTTTCTGATAATACCCGATCGATTCCCGATACAACTTCATCTGGCTGTAAACTTTTGCCAGGTAGTAATTGCCTACAGCCGATTCCGGCTTGGCCTTGATCAAGGACTTCAGCACCGTAACCGACTCTTCATATTCAAAAAGCTGCATCAGGGACGTTACCAGATGCAATACGGCATCTTCCTTGCCCGGCTCAAGTCTGACGGCATTCCGCAGGTAGGATGCAGCCTCCTTGGTCTTACCCATTGTCGACATGATACTGCCGCCCAGCAGATAGGAAGGGCGATAATCCGGCGCCACCTTAATGGCACGATCAACAGCCGCCAAAGAGTCTTGCACACGGCCTGATTTCAGCATGATTTCAGCTTCCAACAGAATCGGATAGGGCGTATCAGGATCGGCAGCTTGGGCTCGACGCGTCAGTATCAGGGCCTGTTCAGCGTTTCCTTCATTCCAGAAAAGACGGGCCTGAGCATAGGCACCCAGCCCGCTATGGAGATAAGAAGATGCCGCATCCCCATCCGGAGAATCGGCAGGACGTACAGAACCGCAGGCTGCAAGCAGACAGAGACCAACACAGCAAAACAGATATCGTAACATGGGACACCACCCAGAATTCAGCAGGTTGCAGAAATAATTAAGTGTTAAACGCTACCATACAACCAGACGAGCGTCAAACGATTCCGTTGAGAGAAGATTTCAACGGCCTTCGGTTGCGTGCGGTATGGTTCAATGGTAAGATTTCACGCGTCCGACCTGAACTCGAAAGGAACAGCATGCCCCATGTGGCACTCAACCAGACATAGAATTCTCAGGCGGCTGCATTTGCGGGAGTCGTGGGTGATCTTCTTTGTATTGGGAAATGTCATGCTCAACTTCCCGTTCCTTAAAATATTCAACCAGCCCAGCACATTATTCGGCTTCCCGCTCCTGTATCTCTACTTTACGGTCGGCTGGGCCATCTCAATCGGTGTCATCTATCTGTTTGCCAGTTCGGTTGAGCCGGAACCCGGCGATCAACAGACTGAAGAGCAGGCTCCGCCGTGACGCTGAATATCCTTCATGTTACCGCTATTGCAGCCGCCTATACCGGACTGCTGTTTCTGGTCGCCTGGTATGCACGCAGACGCTTTGAACAAGGCCGTAGCCTGGTCAACAACCCCTATGTCTACAGCCTCTCCATAGCAGTCTATTGTACATCCTGGACGTTCTACGGCAGCGTCGGCAAAGCTGCCACCAGCGGAATCGACTTTTTGATGATCTACCTTGGTCCATCGCTGGTCGCTTTTTCCTGGTTCTTTGTACTGCGACGCATCATCAGGATCAGCAAAGAAAACAATGTTTCTTCCATTGCCGATTTCATCAGCCTGCGCTACGGCAGCTCCCAGTTGCTTGGTTCCCTGATTACCCTGATAGCAGTACTTGGGATCATGCCGTATATTGCCCTGCAAATAAAGGCGGTGGTCACCTCTTTTGCCCTAGTCAGCGGAGTTACCGAACGAACCATCACCCTGCCCGGCGCGGATTCGTCCGTGATACTCCCCACCGGCTTGACCCTGGCAGTCATGCTTTCTATTTTCGGTGTGATCTTTGGCGCCCGGCGTCTCCCCTCAACGGAACGGCATGAAGGATTGATTGCAGCCGTCGCATTTGAATCGGTGGTTAAGCTGGTCAGCCTGATCGGAGTGGGAGTCTTTGTCACCTGGTATCTGTTTGACGGTTTTGAAGACATTCTATTCCGCTTCCACACCCAGTATCCGCTTTTGTTTGAACGTTTATTCACCCTCAATACGACACAGGGCAATGATGTCATCCCTTCTTCAACCATGTTGTTCCTGTCCATGGGAGCGATCATCCTGCTGCCGCGCCAGTTCCATGTACTTGTCATAGAAAACGCTGATTTACGACATATCAGCAAGGCTATGTGGCTCTTTCCCACCTACCTGTTTCTGATCAACCTGTTTATCATGCCGATCGCCCTGGGTGGTATCCTGCAAAGCGGCAGCACTACAGGTGCTGACTATTTTGTTATCAGCGTGCCCCTGGCAGCCGGAAATGAATCAATGGCTCTACTGGCCTTTTTGGGAGGCCTGTCCGCTGCTGCCGGTATGGTCATGGTTGAATCAGTCGCTATTTCCACCATGCTGCTTAACAACCTGTTCATGCCGGTCATTGTCAGAATAACTCCCAAGCAATGGTTTCCTCTGCTGTTGATCAACCTGAAACGGGTGGCGATCTTTCTGGTGGTCTTTTTAGGTTACTTCTACTACCGGGCAGTTGGTGACTCCTTCATGCTGGTTAATATGGGGCTGATCTCCTTTTTGGCGGCAATGCAGTTTTTACCAGCCTTGCTGGGTGGACTGTACTGGTCCAAAGGGAACAAAATCGGTGCCATTTCCGGCATGGCACTGGGCTTTATCATCTGGTGTTACACCCTGCTGATCCCCTCACTCTACGCAGGCGCACCGGACAGTCCGATTATGCGGGATGGCCTGTTCGGCCAGGCGCTGCTGAAACCCACGGCCCTGTTTGGCCTGACCGGCATGGATATGTGGAGCCATGCGCTGTTCTGGAGCATGTTGTTCAATGTTGGCGCCTACCTGGTCTGCTCTCTACTTATCTCCCAAAGCGATCTTGAAAAGGAACAGGTACGCCGCTTCATCGGCAAGTTTGAAACTGAACGGCGCCAGGTCAAAAGTGCTGCCAAACGCCTTTCAAAACCGGTTACCATCCCGCAGTTCATCGGCCTGATGGGTAAATTTATCGGACCCGAAGAGGCTTCGCAGGCCATGACCACCTACCTGAAGGGACGGATGATCGACGAGGAGGTCATGGTTCCCGAGTTTGAGCTGCCAGCCATGAAACGCTTTGTTGAACGGACCCTGGCCGCTTCAGTGGGAGCGGCAGCAGCAGGCGCCATCATGGACAGTTATCTGTCCGATATGGGTAGCCGGATGGAGTCGGTCTACGATATCTTCAGCACCGTCAGGGCCTCCCTTGACCAGAGCCGTGAAGCGTTGTACGTCCGCCTGAAGGCCTCTGAGATCATCAACCGCACCCTTGACCTGCAGACTATCATGGATGAACTGTTGCAGTTGCTGCTCAAGGAGTTCAGGCTTGACGTGGCCCTGATCCAGATCCGCACCAGCAGTGACGTACCATTGTCTGTGCAGAGCTACCAGGGCTGCGACCGCCGCCCCATCAATCCTGAACACTGGTATCTGGAGAGTGATCCCTACATCAAGATGGCGATGATCGACCAGACCACCCACTTCGTCAATGACATCAAAAACCTGCAAGCGATCATCGACCTCTCGAAGACGTCATCTGAGGGTTTCGTCTCCTTTGCACATATCCCGATCTATCGCGAAGGTGAAGAGAGCCTGGGGGTCCTGTCGGTATACTCAAAATCCATTATCGGCCTTTTTACTGAAGAATTTGTCGGACTGCTGACTAGTCTGACCGGGCAGCTTGCGCAGGCGGCCCGCCTGGCCAGTGAAATGCAGGCAAAAGAGCGGGAGCGCCGGGAAAAGGAACAGGCTTTGCTGGCCAACGCACGGGTCAAACGCGATATGGAGATTGCGGAACAGATCCAGCTTTCACTGTTGCCTGCCGCCCCGCCGGTTCTATTCGGGATTGAGCTTGCCGGACGCTGTTATCCAGCCGCCCATGTCGGTGGTGATTACTATGACTTTTTCAAGCGTGATGATCACACCATTGATCTCCTGATCGCCGACGTCTCCGGCCATAGCGTTGGAGCAGCGTTGATCATGGCTGAGGTGCGCACCCTGCTGCGCGCCCATTCCAGCCGGGCCGTCAGTCCCAGCAGCATCCTGGGCGTCCTTAACAGCCAACTCTACGAAGACCTGACAAGGGCGGAACTGTTCATCACCATGTTCTATGCCCGCTACAGTGCTGCCACCGGCCGCCTGTCCTATGCCAATGCAGGGCACAACAAACCGCTGATACACCGCCAGGGTGAACAGAGCTGTATAGAGCTGGATGCAGAGGGGTTGATTCTTGGCATCAAGCCCTCCATGATCTTTGAAGAACGCTCCATAAATCTGCAGCAAGGCGACACCCTGCTCTTTTATACCGACGGCATTCCCGAGGCGACCAACCGCACCGGAGAACTGCTGGGAACCGGTCAGGTCTGTCAACACCTCACTCTGCAGAGCACCTTACCGGTGGACACAATTGCCGACTCGTTCTTTGAACTGGTCAAGGAGTACAGTCAGAGTACAACCCTTCAGGATGATGTCTCAATGGTAGTTATGAAAATTGTCGCCTAATTGAAAGGAGGAACGCAATGAATCTGAAGCTTGAAGACAACGGACAGGTGGTGCTGCTGATCGTCAAGGAGGAACGGCTTGATGCCCATAATTCCGAACATCTTAAACAGGAATTAGGCAGATTGTTCGGAGAGGGCAAAACCAGGGTGGTGGTTGACCTGAAAGAAGTACGTTTCATCGACAGCTCAGGCCTGGGCGCGTTGGTATCCGGTTTCAAGAATGCCTCGGCCCGTCAGGCCGCCTTGAAGCTTTCAAGCCTGCAGAACCAGGTAAAGTCAATGTTTGAGCTTACCAGACTGCATCGGGTATTTGATATCTACACCACCGTTGATGAGGCTATTGAGGCGTTCTGAGCAGGACGTGCGGAGAGCAGCGATGAAAAACCAGATCCAGCTGCAGATCAAAGTACCCAATCAGACCCGTTACCTGAGTCTGATCGGACGGATCAGTGAAGAGCTGGCTGCCCAGTTACAGAACTACAGCGGTGATCGGGAGGCCTTGGCCAACCAGATTAACGTGGTGCTTACCGAGGCCTTGGTCAACGCTATTCGTCATGCCAATGCCGATAATCCTGATGAAGAGGTGGAGATCAGGATTAGCGTCACAGATGAAGAGCTGTTGTTACAGGTAGTTGATCATGGCAGCGGGTTTAATCTGGCAGGCATTACACATTCGCCCGTGGTTGCAGGAGATAACCTTGAGGATCATGGCAGGGGGCTGTACATTATGCGGTCACTGATGGATTCAGTGGAATACCGTCAGATTGAGGGCGGCAACATACTGGAAATGCGCAAACGTTTTCACTGAATCACTCACACGGGATCGAAATAGCTGACAAATTCACCGGAATTTGTCTGAACCTGCCAGCCATCCCCCACTCTGTTCAGGCTGTCCGGCAGAACAGGCACCTTGCCCTTCCCCCCCGGCAGATCGATCACAAAGTGGGGGATTGCCATGCCTGAGATCTTCCCCCTGAGTGACCCGATCAGCTGTCTACCCTGTTCAAGCGGTGTCCGAAAGTGGGCAGTGCCGCGCACCAGATCCATCTGATGCAGGTAGTAGGGCCGGACCTGCAGCCGCAACAGTCCGCTCAGCAGCGTTTGCAGGGTCAGACTGTCGTCATTCACCCCTTTCAGCAGCACCGTCTGATTGCCCAGCTGCACCCCTGCCGAGGCCAGCAATCTACAGGCATGTGCAGCCTCCGGAGTCAGCTCAAGCGGATGATTGAAATGGGTATTCAGATAGAGCGGATGATGCTCTGCCAGCATTCGACAGAGTGCGGGAGTTACCCGGGCAGGCGCGGTAACCGGCATGCGGCTGCCGATCCTGATAACTTCAACATGCGGAATCCTGCGCAATGCCAACAGGATCTCATGCAGCTCATCATCCGACAGCATCAGCGGATCCCCCCCTGACAGGATAATATCCCGCAGCTGGGGAGTCGCCGCAATATATTCCAGTGCTGCCGAAAGAGCGGGTTGGCTGCCTGCACAGCCTACCCTGCGCTTACGCATGCAAAAACGGCAATAGGTGGCACAGCGATTGGAGACCAGCAAGACAGCCCGATCCGGGTAGCGGTGAATCAGGCCCGGCACAGGACTTAAACGTTCCTCATCCAGCGGGTCGGGATGTTGCTCTGTGTCAACAAGCTCCAGCAGTGATGGCACGCACTGTTGCCAGACCGGATCATGGGGAGCGGTAATCAGACCGGCGTAATAGCTGCTGATACGGTAGGGGTAGAGATCAGCAACCGGTTTAAGCGGTGTTTCATCAAACTTGAAGCGGTGGGCCAGTTCAGCAAGGGATACGGTTTGAAACGGCGTCAACGGGCGATCACCTTGATAAACTTTGCAAGATAGTCAACGCCGGACCAAACAGTCAGAACAAAGGCGATCCAGAAGAAAAACATGCCGGCATTGTGCATATTAACCGTCAACAGCGGATGGGCAATACCGAAAAGCCAGTTATAATCATAGTGCAACAAAAGCCCAATGATCGCGGTCAGCTGAAAGATCGTCTTATACTTGCCCAGGTCAGAGGCCTGGATCACAATACCTTCCGAGGAGGCGATGCTGCGCAGGCCGGTAATCACAATTTCCCGTGCCAGCACCACAAATACCATCCAGGCCGGTACCCGGCCAAAAGGCAGGATCATGATCAGCGCTGCAGTCACAATCAGTTTGTCTGCTATCGGATCAAGAAATTTGCCGAACACGGTTTCAATGCCCATTCTGCGGGCTAGATGGCCGTCAATCCAGTCAGTGGCGGAAGCAAGGGCAAACACCCAGGCCGCCCAGAAACAGTTTTCCTGAGCAGGTGAAAACAACAGGACCACCATCAGAGGGATGCAGGCGACCCTGAAGAGGGTCAGAATATTGGGAGGATTCAGAATGGGATGGTGCTGGGACATTGCATTATCTCATGTATGACAGAACCCTGCTGACATAGGTTCGGGTTTCTTCGTAGGGTGGAATGCCACCGTATTTGGCAACTTTGGAAAGTCCGGCATTGTAGGCAGCAAGGGCCAGAGAGACATCGCCTTTAAAGGTATCAAGCAAGAATTTCAGGTACCGCACACCGCCATCAACATTCTGGTGAGGATCAAAGCGGTCAGCAACCTTCAGGTGTTTGGCGGTACCGGGCATCAACTGCATCAAGCCGCCGGCGCCGGCCCGGGAAACCGCCTGGGGGTTGTACCCTGATTCAGCCTGAATAACCGCCCTGATCAGTGAGGCACTGACACCGTACTTTGCTGAAGCAGATGCAATCAGGTGCTCAAATTCCTGAGGATTACCGGAGGCGATGCGAAAACGGGTCCGCAATTGACGATCCTTACGCAGATCGCGCATGAAAATCTTGAATTTTTTGTCAGTCGGTGCATCGGTAAAATGCACCACCCCTTCTTCATCTTCATAGCGATAAATATCGGCACAGGAAGGAGTTGGAAAAAGTGTAACAGACAGAAACAGCACCCCCAGCAGAAACAATATGCTGGGACAGCAAAGATCTCTGGTACAGCTATGGGCGGCAAGGCGGCTCATGTTAGTAACATAACGGCAAAAGTGCCCGATTTGTCAAGTTTAAAGTACCCGTATACCGGATTAAAATGTACAGTTGATTGACTTTTACCGCCCGATTGGCTAGAAGAAATATCTTCACCAATCAGCCTGCTGAAGATGACTTTTTTGCCTGATAAGGAGCAGTAACCCGTGAGCAAACCTCGTGCGACCTACAAAGAAGCTGGCGTTGATATTGAGGCTGGCAACAGCTTTGTCCAGAAAATAAAGCCCCTGGTCAAATCGACCTTCCGTCCGGAAGTGATGACAGAGATCGGTGGCTTTGGCGGACTCTTTTCGTTGAATGCAGCCAAGTACAAAAACCCGGTTCTGGTATCAGGTACCGATGGTGTCGGCACCAAGCTGAAACTGGCTTTTCTGGCGGACCGTCACGACACGGTCGGTATTGATCTGGTGGCAATGTGCGTCAATGACATTGTGGTCCAGGGAGCTGAGCCGCTCTTCTTCCTGGACTACCTGGCCACCGGCAAGCTTGACCCGGACAAGGCAGCCCAGATTGTGGCAGGCATTGCCGAGGGATGCCGTCAGGCCGGCTGCGCCCTGATCGGGGGAGAAACCGCTGAAATGCCCGGCTTTTATGCTGACGGAGAATACGACATTGCCGGTTTCACGGTCGGCGTGGTTGAAAAAGACCAGATTATTGACGGTTCTTCCATCACCGTCGGCAACAAGCTGATCGGTATCGGCTCAAGCGGTCTGCACAGCAATGGCTACTCCCTGGCGCGCCGTATCATCTTTGACCGGATGGGACTTGCCATCAACAGCCCACTGCCGGACAGCACCAAAACCGTAGATGAAGAACTGCTGACACCTACCCGGATTTATGTCCGCTCCGTCATGAACCTGCTCAAGGATTTCAGGATCAACGGGATTGCCCATATCACTGGTGGCGGGCTGCTTGAGAACGTCCCCCGTGTACTTCCCAAGGGCTGTTCTGCCAGTTTTAAGCTCGGTTCATGGGACATGCCGCCCATCTTCACAACCCTGCAGGAAGCCGGAAATGTCGAGCAGAATGAGATGTACCGCACTTTCAACATGGGTATCGGCATGGTGCTGGCTGTAGCAGCAGCCGATGTGGATGATATTCTTTCACGCCTGAACGGACTGGGCGAGCAGGCCTGGCTGATCGGCGAGGTAAAGAGCATGAACAAAAACCAGACAGAACAGGTGGTGCTGGTCTGATGGGCACAGCACCGATCAAGCTGGCGGTACTGGTATCCGGCAATGGCTCCAACTTTCAGGCTATTCTCGACGCCATAGAGGCTGGTCGGCTCCCCAACAGCCACGTTGCCTGCCTGATCAGTAACAAGAGTGATGCCTTTGCCCTGGAACGGGCCAGGAAACACAACGTCACAACCATTGTGCTTGACCACAAAGCCTATCCCGACCGGCAGGCCTATGACACCGCTCTGGTTGAGCTGCTGCGCCAACACGAAGTTGACCTGGTCATTCTGGCGGGATTCATGCGGCTGCTGTCACCAATCATGATTGACGCCTTCCCGAACGCCATCATGAACATTCACCCTGCCCTGCTGCCAGCCTTCCCCGGTCTTGATGCCCAGCAGCAGGCCTTTGACTATGGGGTGCGTTACACCGGTTGCACCGTACATTTTGTTGATAAGGGGACCGATACCGGCCCGATCATCCTGCAATCCGTTGTCCCGGTGCTTGGCAGTGACACCATCGAGAGCCTGACCCAGCGCATACATGGAGAAGAGCATCGCACCTATGTAGAGGCCGTACGCCTCTTCTGTGCAGGACGCCTGAAGGTCGAAGGCCGCAAGGTCATAATCAACGAATAAAAGCACTTTCCCCTTGACAGCATCAAGGCAGCATGCTAAAAATTTCGCTTCAATTAGATTACAATCAGCATATGACTGCTGTACAACATTCGGAGGTAGCACGTGGCTCATCACAAATCGGCAATCAAGCGTATCAAGCAGAACGAAAAGCGCAATGCCCGTAACCGTCACCAAAAATCAACGCTCAAGACCTATATCAAGCGGGTTCGTGAAGCGGTTGAAAGCAAAGATAAAGAGGCTGCAGTAGCTGCCCTGCAGGTTGCAATTCCGGTTATTGACAAGACTGCCACCAAAGGGGTTATTCACAAGGCCAATGCCTCACGCAGCGTATCCCGTCTGACCAAACTGGTTAATACACTGGGCTAAACCGCCGCAACAGACACAGCCCGATACCATTCAGATAAAAACCCTACCTGTTTTCAGGTAGGGTTTTTTGTTCCCTCCAATTATCCCGCTTGCAATCCCCCCACCCATGGCATAATTTATGTCATTTAAATTAAGTACCCAACTAAAATTCGTACAAAAGGCTTGGTTTATGCGCAGACTATTTCCGGCAAAGCTTGTGCTGATTTCCCTTGTAACGGCATCTATCGGCCTGTTTCAGCAGGCCAGCGATGCAGCCGCCACAGCTCAACTCATGATTACCGTCAACGGCCAGGGTGCTGTCAGCGGCACTCCAGCCACCATTGCATGCTCGACCGGTTCCTGTAGCTACTCCTTCACAACCGGAACCTCAATCACTCTGCTTGCGGTCCCTGCTACCGGTTCTTCATTTGCCGGATGGCTGGGAGGGTCATGCACAGGGGCAAACAGCTGTTCCTTGACGCTCACAGGTGATACCACCATGAGTGCAACCTTTGTTGAAGGGCCGGCAAAGGTACGGATTCAAGGGGCACCATCGCGTTATTATCCAACACTTCAGACGGCGTTTGACCACGCCGCTAGCGGCGAGGTTCTGCGCGCTGCAGGCGGCGTGTTCCACGAGGATATCCTGCTGACAAACCCGGCATTGCTTAGCTTACAGGGCGGGTATAACAGCAGTTTTGAAAGCCAGGACAGCGTCTCACTGCTGGATGGCACCCTGACCATTGCCGGCGGCAGTCTTGCGGTAAGCGGTTTGACCATTGCATCCGGCACATCCACAACCCAGCCGGTGGCCAATGCAGGCTCCGACCGATTAAGTTTCCCTAACTGGCCGGTCCAGCTGGATGGCACCGGCAGCAGGGACGCAGGCAGCAATCCGCTCTCATTCAGCTGGGATCTGGCAGTCAAGCCGCAAGGCAGTTCAGCAGTCCTCTCTGGAGTAACCACGGCGACCCCGGCTTTTACACCTGACCTCCCCGGCCTTTACGTGGCCCGGCTGATTGTCAACAACGGCCAGCTGGACAGCACGGCAGACACGATAACGGTCACGGTGCAGCAGGTTACTGCGCCCTACTCCGCCAGCTCCCTCTTCAGCCAGCCGGAAGCAGCAGCAGTAACGGACTCGCCAAACACATTCTATACAGCTGAGCAGCAGACAGCTGTGCTGCAAGCTGCCATAAAGACCTTTGATACTGCTTATACTGGTGGTGTCTACACCTTTGATCTGGTCAATCAGGATACCGACCCCAATGACACCTGGGAACCGGAAGTCAGTGCCCATTTCCTGTCCGATGACTACCCTGATGACGGCGTACCAACCAACGCCACACTGCGGCTGCGTGGCAACAGCTCGCGCCTTGCCGTCCAGAAATCATACCGGGTAAAACTCTCAAAAGATGCCAGCAGCGTCCAGCGCTACTGGCGTAATGAGACAACCCTGCAACTCAACAAGCATCCCTGGGATTTGACCAGGGTCCGCAACAAGCTTGCCTTTGACCTGTTCCGCGACATTCCGCACCTTCCCAGCCTGCGGACCCAGTTCATGCAGATCACTATCGATGACGAAAACAACAGCAACGATGGCGATTACGGGCTTTTTACCCATGTGGAAAAGGTGGGCAAGGAGTATCTGTTAAACCGGGGGCTGGCAACGGACGGTAACATCTACAAGGCCAACAATTTTACGTTTCGCATGGAGGATGGTCTGACGCTCGGCAGCGATGGTAAAAAACCGTTAGACAAGGCTGCGTTCGAGCTGATTCTGGAAATTGAAAACGTGAATACTGATCACCGGCCGCTTATTGCCATGATCAACGCCGTCAATAACGACAGCAGCAGCATCAATGACACGATCGCAACCTATTTTGACCGTAACAACTATATCACCTGGCTGGCAACCAATATCCTGGCCGGCAACCGTGACACCATCACCCAGAATTTTGAACTGTACCAACCGGCTGCAGGGAGCAGATTCTATTTCATACCCTGGGATTATGACGGTGCATTCGGCTTTGAAAACCAGCCGGATATTCAGGCTGCTGGCAATCTGTATGCCCCCTGGCAGATGGGCATCGGCAACTGGTGGGGAGTCCCGCTTCATAACCGCTTTCTCATGGATGCCACCAACAGGGCTGATCTTACCCGGACCGTGCTGGATATCTACAGCACCTACCTGACGCCGGAAAGAATCAAGGCGTTGCTGGACAGCTACAGGCCACTGGTTCAACCGCTTATCACCAGAAGCCCTGATCTTGATCACCTGCCCACCGTTGCAGGGGCAGATTCAGAGGAACAGTGGGCACATGAGTATGCCCGCCTTGTGACGGTGACAAAAATCAATCTTGATCGTTATCTGGCGTCATTGAATCAACCAATGCCGTTTTGGCAGAGTGCAACCGTGGAGGGATCAACTCTGGTGCTGGCCTGGGATCCTGCCGTGGATTTACAAGGCGGGGCTGTCACCTATGACATTCAGATTGCAAGTGACCCTGCGTTCAGTACCGTTATCCATAGTACCTCAACCTATTCGGGCACCAGTCTGACCATAGCCAAACCAGCTGCCGGAACCTACTATCTGCGGGTGATTGCCAGAAATGCGGCAGGGCTGACGACCACCGGGTTTGATCGCCATGACACTGAAGGAGCAACCTATTGGGGGGTTTTACAGTTCACTGTATCCTGAGAACATGAAAGTATGGCTCAACGAGCCATGCCGGCTACTGTCCCGGCACAGGCATCATAGACCAGTCCCTGCAGAACCGTTGCTGCTGAGGAGCCGGTCTTGACGCCGACATCCCCCCGGTACAACCGCTCAAACAGGGCTTCCAGTTCAGAAACCGGGTATTTCTTGGCCTGGGTGACCTGTTCCCCCAGAAAGAACTGGTGGATCTTGAGTTGCTTACCGATATCAGCAGGGGTCATCTTCTGATCCAGCAGCTCCCTGATCCGCCAGATCCTGCGAAAATGGCTGGCCAGGGCTCCCAGGATCATGACCGCCTCTTCACCATTCTGCAGCATGGATTGCAAGGTGGCCAAGGCCTTTGCCAGATTCTTTTCCCCCATGAACCTGGCCAGTTCAAAGGCGGTAAAGGACTTGCTCTGGCTGACGATTGCCTTGACATCCTCAACCCCGATCACCGGGCGGTTACCAACGTACAGGGCCGCCTTCTCAATCTGTGAAACCAGCTCCTGTAGATTGTTACCAACCATGAAGCCCAGCATCTCGGTTCCTGCCCCATCGATCTTCTTGCCATGCACCGCGGCTTCAGCATTGATAAACGGCCCCAGCCTGTTGTCATACAGCTTCTTAAACTCCAGCGTACCGGGCTGTTTCTTCAGCTCGGAAAAAAATTTGCGGCGCAGGTCAGGTTTGGCAGCCAGAAACAACAGACAGGTTTCCGGACAGGGGTTGGCCAGATAGGGCAGCAGCCCTTCCTGGGTTGCGGCTGGCAGCTTGTCGGCCTGCCTGACAACCACCACCCGGCGTTCTGCAAACATCGGCAGCGTCTGGGAGGTATCAAGGATCTCGGTCCCTTTGCAATCCGCTCCATAGTAGATGTTCAGGTTAAAGTCTTTCATGGCAGGATCAACGGCCTTATCCATGACACGACGACCAGCCCGTTCAACCAGAAACGGCTCTTCACCATAAAAGAAATAGACCGCTGAAAAGCAGCCGGTCTGAAGTTGTTTTTCAAGTTCCTGTTCAGTCATCAGGTGACCTGTTTCTGTGTACAGGCCTTCACGACCCTGTCCCGACCCGCATTTTTCGCTGCATAGAGGGCGTTATCAACCTGCTGGATAAATTCATCGATGCTACACCCGGCACAAAAAGCCCCCACCCCGAAACTCATGGTCAAATGAATAGGCTGATTATCCCAGACAATCTCTTTCCCGCGCACTGCAGCAGCAAGCTTTTCAGCCACTATCACAGCCTGTTCAAGCGAGGTCTCAGGCAACAGAATCATGAATTCTTCTCCGCCCCAACGGGCGCACACATCCTCTGAACGCAGGTTGTCTCTCAGTTGGGCTCCGATCTGCCGCAGTACCCGGTCACCGGCCAGGTGGCCGAAGGTATCGTTCACCTGCTTGAAGAGATCCAGATCGCCCAGAATCAGTGAAAAGGTCTTGTTATGGCGTTCTGAACGTTTTTGTTCAATCTCAAGCTGATTCAGCATCTCCATCCGGTTGGCAAGTCCGGTCAGAATATCGGTCCTGACCATCACCTCAAGCCGCATATTCAGGTCCTGCAACTGAAACTGGTAGGAATCACTAATAGTGACGATCTTGTTAAAACGCCTCAACAGCTTGGCATAACGGCTGACAATCTTTTCCAGTTCAGGGCTCAACGGATCGCCGGCAGTTGAAATCCTTTCCAGCAGCTCTTTCATTTCACGCAGCGGTTCGTCTTCAGGCACCTCGGCCTGCTGTCGCTTACTCTGCAGTTGCGGCAGAACAACAGCAGACTGTCCCTTTCCCTCCAGCTTGCTGTAGGTAGTCTTGACACAGTCCGGACAGATGCCGTGACTGAACATGATATCCACATGGCTGCTGAAATAGGTTTCCAAACGCTGCCAGTAATTATCATCAGTCCGTATCTTGTGGCAGTACATACAGATCGGTAATGCCACTTCACTCAACTGACGCAGCTTGATATCGGATTGTTCCAGTTTCCTGGACAGCTCCTTCAGTTGCTGCTGGTACGAGTCGCTGATGGCAATGGTTTTATACAACTGGTGATGGAGTTTGTTAAAGCTGTCAGACAGCACAAAATATTCAGCAAGCAACTCGGTCCTGTCTTCCGGAGGATTGGCCAGAACCTGTACCGTGCGCTGCAATGCCGGATCCGGTTGTTCTGGTTTTTGAGATGTTTTTTTTCTGGCCCTGATCATTTGTTAAGTGCCGTTATTTCAAAGGGAAAGCTGACCTCTTCGCAAAACTCCTCCGCCAGCTCAAAGGAGCGGGGATTCTCAAGGTCATAATGCCAGATGATCGAGACATTGACACTCCGCCCATAGGCCTCTTCCATGATATCCAGCAGATCCAGCATGCATTTGGTACTGCTACTGTTCATATAGGTAATGGTAATGGCAATGGTCAGCTGCCGGTTGTCCAGCAGATACTGTTTCAGCCACGCCAGTACCGGCGCATAAAAGGCAAAGGAGTTCTCGGGGTAGGACTCCCCTGAAATACGCAGGGTTTTTGCCTCACAATCAAAACTGATCAACGGCGTCGAAGTGGTCTGGGGAATGTCAAGATGTGCCATAATGTTCTCCACTGCTAAACAAAAGCGCTAAGACTGAAAAATACATAGGTTTCATCAATAGTGCGCACAGAACAGTTCATCGGCGCTGAAGAATGGCGGGCAATTTCAAGCAGCCCCAGCCCCGCCCCCAAGGCTCCGGGCTGGACCTCGCGTCGCATCTGTTCCTTGTAGCTGCGCTTCAGCTCTTCAGGCGTCATGGCGTTAATCTCGTTGACCCGGGCACAGAGCAATGCTGCATCTTCCTGCAGGACCATGTTGCCGGAAGAGACCATGTAGCCCTCGTTCCAACGGGCAATGGTAATGATCGAGGCGGCCGTATCACCATGGCCAAGCTCTCGTAGCGCCAGGTAATTACGCACATTCTGGGCAAGTTCGATATAGACTGCAAAGACATCCAGTACCGCAGCCTTTGCGATGTTTTCCGCTGCCAGGTGATTGCGCAGCGCGGTTCCGATCTCCTCAATGATGCTGTGGGAAAAAGGACCGTTAAAACACATCATCATGCCGGACTCATCAAACTGCTTTCTCAGGTTATACAGGTCCATGGCAACTCCTCTCCAGGATTACAGACGGAAGGCCAACACGGTAATATCATCACGCTGTTTTCTCGTACCACGCCAGGCATCCATCCGCTGTGCAAAAACAGTAAACTGGCGCTGCAGATCAAGGCCATGGTTTTCGGACAGCAGCTGACGGAAACGGGCAGTTCCAAACCCATAGCCTTTGGGACCACCACCTTCATCCAGAAAACCGTCAGTGGTCATGTAACAGACTACTGCACTGTTCAATGCCAGGTGATGGTTCTGATAGACAAACTGCAGATCACTGCCGCTGTACCCCACCCGCTGCCGGTCGCCCTTGATTTCAGACACCTGCTGTTCGTCGGCATGATACAAGGAGATTCCTGCCCCGGCAAAGGTCAAAGACTGCTGCTTAAGATCGATACAGCACAGGCCGATATCAAGCCCGGCATCCACCAGACTCTCTCCATCCTGACGCAATCGCAGGGTTTCCTGCAGCAACCGGTTTGCCTCCTGCAAGATCCGCCCCGGATCATCAGCACAGAGGGTATCCGCGATATGGTTCAGCACAGAGTTGACGGTCATGGTCATAAAGGCCCCCGGCACCCCATGGCCGGTACAATCCAGAACAGCCAGCAAGACCTTGCCCTTGTCAGACTCATGCAGCCAGTACAGATCTCCACCAACCAGGTCACACGGCTGATACAGGACCGACCAGTCAGCAAAGATCCGGCCAAACCGCTGTGGATCCGGCAGGATGGCGGTCTGCAGTATCCTGGCATACTGAAGACTTTCCATGATCCTGGATTGGGACGCCTCAAGCTGTTGATTGGCGTCGGTTAGCTCACGGGTCCGCTGCAACACCCGTTCTTCCAGATGCGCGGTATGTTCCCGTACCGTGGCAGCCATGCTGTTGAAGCTTTGGGTCAGCATGCCGATTTCATCCCTGTGCAACACCGGCAGGGCTCTGTCATAACGCCCCTCTGCCACCTCTCCGGCAGCTCCGGTCAAGAGGTTCAGCGGCCTGAGGACCATACGGTTTATTGCATAGCCGATCACCGTAATAACGGCCAGAAGTGCAAGCAGGCTGGCCAGGATAATCGGCAAAAAAGTGGTTGTCTGCATCACGTGGGAAAAATCAACCAGCGCAATGGTGTACCAGCCGATCTGGGGCATGTAGGAAACTGCTGCAAATGACTGGCGCCCGTTAATCCTGATTGGAAAGGCTGCCACCCCTTTTGAGGGCTGACTGGCAAGGATTTCCAGTTCCTGCTTCAACTGTTCTGCCTCAGCCGGCTGTTCAAGCAGCTGGAAGATTGTGATCCTTTTGTCGGAATCCGGCTCCAGGGCATTACGTTCAACCAGCGCCTTGTCGTGGTGAGCCTGAATAATGCCGCGACGGTTTATCAGAATCGCCGCAGTACCCGGTTCGTCCGTCAGCACGATCTCCTGCAGAAACTCGGTCAGGTCAATACCGGTACCGCCAATGCCGATTTTTTTGCCCGAATTGTCACGGATAACGGCATTAATCCAGACCTTGGTTTTGTGAATCAGTGTGTCAAAATCCAGATACATCTCAAAGGTATCCACCCTTTGTAACGTATCAAAAAACCATGCATCTTTAGGATTATCACGACTGAGTTGACTGCTTCTGGGTTGTTCCGGCGGCGAAGAGCGGTCTGCATTGAAATAGCTTGCGTCTGCGGCACGGGCAATAAAATAGCTCTTGTCCCGAAAAAAACGGCGGTAACTTTCCAGTTGATGCAAAGCAGCCTTTTTTACGGCAGGGCTCTGGCCCGGAGCAACCCAGGCCCTGATCAGATCATCATCAACCAACTTGAGTGACAGTGCCACCTCACGATTAATGATCGAAAGGATCTTGTTTTTGTCGTGTAGGGCCTTGCTGGTGGCAGACTGCAAGGCAAACGTGGTAATGATGCGGCTGGTCACCCCGGAAACAAAAGAGAAGACCGCAACTGCGGCAATCAGAAAGACTGCCGAAGTAATCAGGATAAATTTTGTTCTGAGCGTCAGTTGCTGCATATCTGCACGTTGTTGCCCCGGTTGGTCAGTACTGTTGTTCCAGGCTCCAGATCAGCTGTTGTGCCAGTTTGCGGCTGGCAGCGGTTAAAGCGGCATCCTCATTGCTGCGCTGCAACTCAATGGTGGCAGCCACCGGATAGTCCTGCCAGGCCGAGAGGGTTCCACGCCAGAGCGGAGCACTCTCTTTGGCTGCACCGCGTTGACGCACGGTAATATCAGCCGTAATGGTCAGACGGTATTCCCGGGCCTTGTCAGCTGCAGAGTAACTGACCACACCGGCGCCATAACCGGTCAGAGTACCCTCCAGAATCAGATCGGCCTGTTCCGCGCTTGCAGCGGGCAGGATATTGCGCTGTTCGGCGAACTGATCAAAGACAGCCCTTTTCAGGGCAACCGATCCATTGGCATAGACCGTGGCATTCTTGAAAAACGGCACCCAGACCCGCTGTCCGGTCGGCAGCTTGGTGCCGCTGTCTGCGGTAAAATGGTAGCCGCAACCTGCTGCCGACAATACCAGCAGCAGGAGCATCAAGGCCTGACCTAGCTTCAGCCTAGCCGACAACGATGTTCACCAGCTTTCCAGGCACATAGATCACCTTGCGGATCTGCATGCCGTCAGTAAAGACCTTGACCTTGTCATCAGCAAGGGCCAGTTGCTTGATCGCCTCCTCATCAATGCCGACCGCCACCGAGAGCTTGGAACGCAACTTGCCGTTGACCTGCACCACCACCAGCAGTTCTTCATCCACCACCGCCTCACTGTCCCAGGCAGGCCAGACGGTTGCCGACAGGGGCGTGGCATGGCCAAGCGACTGCCAGAGTTCCTCCGCGATATGGGGGACAAACGGAGCCAGCATGGTCACCACCAGTTCCAGCGCCTCTTTCATGACCGCAGCAGCCTGTGGTGTTGCAAGACGGGCCCCCTGCAGGGTGTTCATCAGCTCCATCACCGCTGCAATGGCGGTGTTGAAGTGGAAGCGTTCATCAATATCCTCGGTGACCTTCTTGAGGGTCTTATGGACGGCGCGACGCAGGCTGCGTTCTTCATCGGTCAACTCTGCAGGATCAAGGGCAGGTGCAGACAACACCGTCTCGATGTTCTCATGAACCAGTTTCCAGACGCGGTTCAGGAAACGGTAACAGCCGTCAACCCCCTGCTCGTTCCAATCCAGATCTTTTTCAGGCGGTGCCGCAAACAGCGAGAACAGGCGGGCCGTGTCAGCGCCGTAGCGTTTGATCAGGGCATCCGGGTCAACCACGTTGCCCTTGGATTTGCTCATCTTGGCGCCATCCTTGATCACCATCCCCTGGGTCAGCAGATTGGTGAACGGCTCATCCACATCCACGTAGCCAAGATCGCGCATGACCTTGGTAAAGAAGCGGGCATAGAGCAGGTGCAGCACCGCATGTTCGATTCCGCCGATATACTGGTCAACCGACATCCAGTACTGGGCGCGGGCCTTGTCCAGCATGCCCCCTTCAAAATCCGGGCAGCAGTAGCGCAGGAAGTACCAGGAAGACTCCACAAAGGTGTCCATGGTGTCGGTTTCACGGCGGGCCGGCTTGCCGCAGAGCGGGCAATCCACCGTGGTAAAGCTCTCCAGGGTTGCCAATGGCGAACCACCCTCTCCGGTAAACTGCACATCATGGGGCAGCACCACCGGCAGATCCTTATCCGGCACCGGCACTGCGCCACAGCAGTCACAATAGATGATCGGAATCGGAGAGCCCCAGTATCTCTGACGGGACACCCCCCAATCCCGCAAGCGGAAGTTGACGGTTTTCTTGCCCTTGCCCTGCTGTTCCAGCCAGGCGGCAATGGCCTCCTTGGCACTGTCGCTCTTCTGGCCGTCAAACTGGCCCGAATTGGTCATCACACCGACGTCAGTAAAGGCTGCCGTCATGCTGGCCGGGTCAAGCTGTTCAGCTTCAGGCTGAATCACCACCACCAACGGCAGCTCATACTTTTTGGCAAACTCAAAGTCACGCTGATCATGGGTCGGCACCGCCATGACCGCACCGGTGCCGTACTCCACCAGCACGAAATTGGCCAGATAGATCGGCATCTTGCAACCGGTAGCCGGGTTAATGCAGTAGGAACCGGTAAAGACCCCTTCCTTTTCCAGGTCATCGGCAGTGCGGGCAATCCGGTCGGTCTTTTTGACCTTGTCAATGAAGGCCTCAATCTCAGCACGACGATCAGCCGTGGTCAACTCCAGTGCCTTGGGGTGCTCGGGGGCCAGCGACATGAAGGTGGCGCCGAACAGGGTATCAGGTCGGGTAGTAAAGACCCTGATTGCACCATCGCGACCATCCAGCTGAAAATCGATCTCACAACCGATACTCTTGCCGATCCAGTTGCGCTGCATGGTCAGGACCCGTTCAGGCCAGCCCGGCAGCTTGTTGGTAAACTCAAGCAGTTCCTCTGCATAATCGGTGATTTTAAAGAACCACTGTTCCAGTTCCTTCTGCACCACCTCGGTATCGCAGCGCCAGCAGCCACCGTCTTCAACCTGCTCGTTGGCCAGCACGGTTTCGCAGGAAGGACACCAGTTTACAAAGGACTGTTTCTTGTACGCCAGCCCCCGCTTATACATCTCCAGGAACAGCTTCTGCTCCCAGCGGTAATAGCTGACATCGCAGGTGGACAGTTCACGATCCCAATCATAGGAAAGCCCCATCTGCTTCAGCTGATCCCGCATATAGGCCATGTTTTCATAGGTCCAGGCAGCCGGGTGACAGTTGTTCTTGATGGCGGCGTTCTCGGCAGGCATGCCAAAGGCATCCCAGCCCATGGGATGCAGCACATTAAAACCGCGCATCCGCTTGAAACGGCCAACCACATCACCGATGGAATAGTTACGGACATGGCCCATATGGATACGGCCGGAGGGATAGGGAAACATCTCCAGCAGGTAATATTTCTTCCGGGAAGGATCCTCGGTTACCTTGAAGGTCTTCTGAACCTCCCATTGTTGCTGCCATTTGGCCTCAACCTCGGCCGGTGTATACTTCTGATCTGCTGACATCGGTTACTCCTCTTCTCAAAGTATCAATTTCGGACTGCCAAATCCGCCACATGCAAGTATTGCCTGACTGATGCCCGGTAACGGCACGATGCGGTCAACGCATCCGGTTGCCACGGCCTCGCGGGGCATGCCGTAGACCACCGCACTGTCCTCTGATTCCGCCAGCACCTGGCCGCCCCGTTCCTTGACTGCAACCACCCCTTTGCTGCCGTCATTACCCATGCCGGTCAGTACCACCGCCAGCATCCGGCTGCCGTACAGCGGGGCGCAGGATGTAAACAGCACGTCAGCAGAGGGGACATAACGATCACTGGCTTCCGGCGGTTTTACCCTGGCGCGAATGCCGGCACCAACCTCTTCAAGCAGCAGATTACAGCCACCAGGGGCGATCAGTGCCAGACCCGGCTCAACCGGATCCCCGTCATGGGCCTCACGTACCGTAAAGGGCGAGGTACGGTTCAGGCGGTCAGCAAAGGCCCGGGTAAACCCGTGGGGCATATGCTGGGCAACCACCACGGCAAAAGGGTAGCTTTGGTCAAAAGAACTGAAAATCGATTGCAGGGCCGGTGGTCCGCCGGTTGATGAGGCAATAGCCACCAGTTCAACGGCACGTTTGCCGGCAGATCGCAGTGATTTGCGCGGCTTGTCCGCCTCTGGCGCCGGTGCTGTCTGACGAGCCTTTTTACTGAGCAGGCTTACCATGATCTGCTTAATCTTCCACTTCAGATCCTGCTCAATGCTGCTCAGTTCGCGTGCATGTCCCTGAATCGGCTTGGCCACAAAATCAAGCGCCCCCATTTCAAGGGCGCGAAAGACCTTGTCTGCGTCGGACAGGGCACTGATGACCAGTACCGGCAGACTGAAGCGGTTGGTCAGAATCCGCAGCAGGGTAAAACCGTCCATGCGCGGCATCTCCAGGTCAAGGGTCACCAGATCAGGCTTGAGTGAAATGACCTGGCGGATCCCCTCCTCGCCGTCCACCGCATAGCCGACCACCTCAACCCCGGGCATTCCTTCCAGCATCTTGCTGATACTGCGACGGCTATAGGCCGAATCATCCACCACCAGTACCCGGATCGGCTTCATCAGATCCCTCCTGCTGGTGAGCTGACCGGTTTCTGGTAGACCATGTCGTTCTTGAAGTGGCGTAGATTAAACAAGGTTGTGATATTCATCAGAGATTCCGAATGGCCCAGCAGCAGATACCCGGAATCACGCAGGACCTGATAAAACGACTCAACCACCTTTTTTTTGGCCGGTTGATCAAAATAAATGATGACATTACGGCAAAAAATCAGGTCAAAACTGCCCAGCATCTTCATCCTGGTACTGTCCAACAGGTTCAGGTGACTGATGGTAACCAGCTTTCTGACATTGTCCAGAACCCGGAAGCCCCCTTCGGGTTGCTGGGCAAAATACTTGTTTTTATAATAGTCATCGGTTGAGCGGAATGCCGATGCTCCATAGATACCGCGGCGGGCATGCTGCAGCACTCGCTGGCTGATATCAGTGCCGACAATCTCGATCGACCAGTCACGCAGACAGTCCATCTCAAGCAGCAGCATGGCAATGGTATACGGTTCTTCACCGGTTGAGCAGCCAGCAGACCAGACCCGGATACGATGATTGTGCTCCCGTGCCCCTCTTGCAGCACAGATCTCCGGAACAATCTCATCGGAAAAAGCCTTGAGCTGGTATTCCTCACGAAAAAAATAGGTTTCGTTGGTGGTGAGCAGATCCATGATCTCTTCCAGTTCCTGATCACGCTTACGGTTAAAACGTAGCAACTGGTAGTACTCACGGAATGATTTCAGTTGATGGACAACCAACCGGCGGCTGAGCCTTTTTTCCAGCAGGTAGGAATTCTGGTCGTCAAACCAGAGGCCGCAGTGACTGTAGACCAGATCACGCAGCAGCCTGAATTCCTCCTCAGACATCAGTATTTCCGGTTCAAAAGGACACATCTTCAGTTTGCGCCCAGCTGAGACCTGATCTCGGCCCTGACCAGATCATTATCTTCACGATCCAGGGCCATCTGCAGCAATGTCGTACGGTCTTCAGCAGGCAGTGCGCTGCTGGCCCTGACAGCGGTGATTCGCACATCCCAATCCTGATGACAGATGATATGATTAAACCAAGGCAGCAGCAGCGACAGGTCGTAACGGTGCAACAGCTCGACCGCTCCCTTCAGCACCTCACCGTCACGCCGCCCCAGATCCCTTGAAACCGCCTCCAACGCTGCGACTGAGCCTATCTGTTCAAACGCTTCGAGACAGGCCAGCTGTACCACTTCATCTCCCTCTTCCCAGAGTTGCAACAGATCAGGCAGTGCGGCCTCGCCGGCCAGCTGTACCAGGCTACGCAGGGCAGCGGCCTGGACCCAGGCGTCATTGTCATGCAGAGACAAACGAAGCGGTGCAATGGCGGCATCGTCCCGGCAGTCTCCCAGTGCCTCGGCAGCAGCAATCCGGACATCAGGTTCCTCATCAACCAATGCCATCATCAGATGGGAACACCCCTCAGCAGGCCTCAGTTTTCCGGCAGCCCGGGCAGCAGATTCACGCACCGAGGCATTTTCATCTTTCAACAGCCGGGCAAGCTGTTCACCATCCTGAACGGCAGCAAAGAGTAAGGCGGCCCCTCTGCGCTGCTCAGGATCCGGTGCAGATGCCAGCTGCTTTGCGGCCGTTCCGATCACCAGGAGGTCACTATCAGCGTAATGGAGCAGTGCTGCCAATGCTGCTGCCCGCACCAGGGCGTCCGCATCATTCAAAAGCTCTGCAACCTGTGCGGGTAGTTCCGGATCGGTCAGTTTGGCAGAGGCGTAGACTGCAGCGATACGGACCTGGGCTGCAGTATCCGCAAGGGCGCAGCGGATTGTTTCCACCCCTTCCGGCGCTCCGCAGTTCCCGATAAATCTGCACAGGGCAGCCCGTTCATCAACCGATTCCGTTACAGCAAAACGTGCATTGGCAGCTCTGACCGCAGTGAGCCCCAGCTGTCGTAATGCCGATTCTGCTGCCGCTGCCAGACGTTCATCCGCCAATGCGGAAAACAATACCTCAAGGCCGCGCGGATCTGCCAGCAGCCCCAGAATTGCTACGACCGCCTCGTTCACCCCGAGGTCGGCGGGGGTACATGCAGCAACCAACTGTTCGATCAGCCCTTGGTCAGCCAGGAGCTGCAGGCGTGCCTTGGCCTCTGACAGCCCGGCAGCATCGAGACGCTGTAACACCTGGGCCAGCGAGTTGACAGCAGCCTGGCGGACACTGGGCAGGTGTGACAGCACCCCTTCCAGCAGTAATTCAACAGCATCACGATCGCTACCGATTTTGCCGAGACACTCAAACACAGCCCGTCGCAGGAGATCCTGCCCGGCAAGCTGTTTGACAACCGCCGGCAATGGCCCGGCAACCCCGATCCGCCCCAGTGCAGCCAAGGCATTAAAACGGAAAAAAGGTTCCTGATGATGTTCAAGATGTCGTAACAATTCGGGAACGGATTCCGCGTTACCTGCAACCCCCAACCCTTCAGCTGCTGCTGCAGCCACGTTGCTGTCAGGGTCAGACAGGGCACGGGTCAAACCGGCCAACGCCTCTGCGCCGCCCAGGGCACCCAAGGCATCCACCACCAGTTTGCGCAGGTCATGATCCGCATCGTTCAAATAATCCAACAGAATCGGCACAACCCTGACGCCGCATCTGACCAGCAGCTCGGCAGTTGCATTGCGCAGCCCTGCATTTTCCTCATCCCGCAACAGGTCGATCAGCTGATGGATATCATCCTGGTCAGGCCGTGCTGCCAGCACAACCTCCACAGCCTGCTTACGCACACGCCAGCTTTCGTCACCAAGAGCAGCAAAGAGAACGGCTCTACTTTTCCGCAGGGGTAGATGGCGCTGTTCCTGCACCGTCCGGTAGCGTACTTCTTCGTCATGGTCTGCAGCCATCTGGTGGCTATCAGGCATCGCCATGCAGAATTCCCTCCTGAATCTGTCCCTGGGGGTGTCGTGCTGAAGGGGTAAAGAGGAAATCGATATCAAGCACCAGATAGAGCCGCTCATTGCAGAGGCACACTGCGATCAGAAATTCAGCCCCTACCCCTTCGATCATATCGGGTGGCGGTGTCAGATCCCGCACCGGCACCGTCACCACTTCATCAAGGTCATCCACCGCAAGGGCCACCAGACGCCCTGCCACCGATACGATCATCAGCTTGCCCGGTCCGCCGGGCCGGGGAGGCATCCCGAAACGGGCACGCAGGTTCATGACCGGGATCACCTGTCCACGCAGGTTGATCATGCCGTCGAGGCTGCTGTTCTGCAGCGGAAATCCCGCAAGCTTCTGCGGAATGACGATCTCCTTGATCCGCATGATATCGATGGCGAACAGGTTGTCCCCCATCAGAAAACCTGCCAGTTGCAGCTCCTGAACACCTGATTCCATGCTAGGCAACCTCACCAAGGGCAGTATCAACCACCTTGCAGATATCCAGAATGATCAGCATCCGTTTTCCGCTCCTGCCGATACCCGACACAAATTCACGGGCCACCCCTTCAAGCATCGACGGTGTGACTTCACGATCGGTTGTAGCGATCTTGACCACATCGGTCACCCGGTCAACCCGTAAGCCATGCAGGCTGTCGCCACAGCGGACAATAATGATCCGTTCCTGACCGGCATCGTATTCAAGAGACATACCGAGCCGCTTGCGCATGGTAAAAACCGGCACAATCACCCCGCGCAGGGAAAGCACGCCATCCACAAAGCCGGGTGTTCTGGGCACCTCGGTCAGTTCCCGGGACTTGATGATCTCTTTGATCTCCATGATGTTGATGCCGTACTCCTCATCACCCAGCCGGAAACAGAGGAACTCTTCAAACAGCTCTTCAGGTGCAGCTGTCTGGTGTTCCTGCTCAGTCTCCGGCAGCACCGTGCCGCTCGTGGGACGGTCATGCTCCCTACCGGCAAGAATCACGGACAGCGGATCAAAATGGGCTGCAACAGGGACGGCACGAACCATGGCCGGTCCGGGGAAGGAGACCGGCGCAGCTTGCTGAGCAGCGGAGTCATCGGATAACGTCAAGGCGGGCGGCACGACCTGATCGGGCTGCAGGATGACCGGTTCCGGCAATGGAGCACTGACCTCCTCGGTTGTCCCGGGTGCCCCTTCCTGCCGCGCCTTGTTGCGAATCTTGGCCAGTTCCATCAGAGCGTTACCTCATCACGAACTTCCTGAATAATTGATGCATCTATGACAGCAGCATCACTGCCGTACGCCACCAGCAACGCATTGGTGGCCACAGCATTGATCCTGCGCGGAACCCCGGCTGACAACTCGTAGATTGCCTGTACGGCATCCGGTGTAAAGATCCCCGGAACGCCACCGCTTGCCACTATTCTGAAATCGAGGTATTCCATGGTTTCCTCAAGGGAAAGCGGCTGCAGATGAAAATGCAGCGAAATACGCTGTCTGAGCGGTTCCATCGGTTGATATCTGAGCAGGCTGCGCAGTTCAGGTTGCCCCATGATCAGGACACTGATCAGGTTATGATCATCCATCTGGTAGTTGGTCAACAGGCGGATCTCATCAAAGACTTCAAGCTCGGTTATGGTCTGGGCCTCGTCAATCACCAGCACCGGGCAGAGATTGTCCCGGTACAGATCGTAAAGCCTGCCGGTAATCTGACGCAACAGATCATCCTTGGTGCGGGCAGGTTGCTCAATGTCCAGTCCGTGAGCCATGGTACGCAGAAACTCAAGCGCCCCCATGCGGGGGTTAAAGATCAGGACAAAGCGATAGCCCGTGCCGCAACGATCCATCAATGCCCTGGACAGAGTTGTCTTGCCGCAGCCGACATCACCGGTCAAAAGGGCAATTTCACGTTCTTCCACCGCATATTCCAGCCTGGCCAATGCCTCTTCATGCCCTTTGGAGAGGAACAGAAAACGCGGGTCCGGCGTCTTGCCAAACGGCTTTTCCTTCAGGCCGAAATACTCCTTGTACACGGCCTACGCCCCGCTGCCACGCATGGTTTCAGCAATAATGCCGCCAGCGTCCAGCACCAGGATGGTGCGCTGATCCCCAAGGTCCGCTGCACCCGAGATACCGCGCAATGCTCTGAATGCCGGCCCCAGAGGCTTGATAACAATATCCTGCTGTCCCAACAGGTCATCCACCACAATGCCCAGCCGTTTTTCCGCTGAACCGACCACCACGACATACTGTTCTCCGGGATTAATCCCGACCCGCTCAACTCTGAAGAGCCGCTCCAGCCGCAGCAGCGGCAGGGTCTGCTCACGCAGGTTGATCACTTCCTTGCCTTCAACGGTCTTGATATCAGCAGGTTCAAGTATCAGGGATTCAACCACCGAGGTGATCGGTATTGCGTAAGTACGCCCGGCGCAGAAGATAATCAGGGCCTTGATGATGGCCAGGGTGATCGGCAGTATGATCGTAAAGCGGGAACCCTGTCCCAACCTTGTTTCAATATCAACCATGCCGGATACAGCGGCAATATTGTTGCGCACCACATCCATGCCGACACCGCGGCCGGAGATGTCGGTGATCGTGTCTGCCGTTGAAAAACCGGGCATAAAGATCAGATCAAGTGCCTCGCGATCTGACATGCCGTTAATATCCTGCACCAGCCCCTTGGACAAGGCCTTTTGCTTGACCTTTTCAAGGTCAATGCCGGCGCCATCGTCCTCCACTTCAATCACAACATGATTGCCCTTTTGAAAAGAGGAAAGACGGACCGTACCCCGTTCATCCTTGCCGCTAGCCATACGCCGTTCCGGCGACTCGATACCATGATCAATGGCATTCCGGATGATATGCATCAACGGATCGGCAATATCCTCCACAATCAGCTTGTCAAGCTCCGTCTCAGCGCCATACAGCTTCAGCTCAATCTTCTTGCCCTGCTCACGGGAGATCTTGCGCACAATCCGGGACATCTTTTCATACAGCTGTCCCACCGGAATCATGCGGATATCCATGACCCCCTTTTGCAGGTCGGTCAGGCGCCGCTCAAGCCCCTTGGCGGCCTTGCCCAGGTCAATGGCCATCCGGGAAAACCCTTCGGTCCGCATCCGGTTGGCAATGGATGAAATGGAGGAGTGGGCCAGCACCAGTTCTCCTACAATATTCATCAGTTCATCCAGCTTACCGATATCCACCCGCACGGTACGGCTCATGCTTTTGGCAGAAAAGGCCTCTTCCGGGCTGGCGCTGGGCAGTTCCGAAGCAGACAGCGCCACGGGAGCATCTGCTGTTTCCGGCGTGGAGGCGGTGACTGCAACCGGCTGAAAATCGGCCCGGTCCGATAACGCTGCCGCCTTTGTATCTCCCTTCGCAGCTCCCGCCAGCAGGATGGATACGTCAAGATGTTTCAGGAGCGCTGAAAGCTCCTGTTCATTGCGATCCGTTCCCACCAGCAGATCAAAATCGATATGGGTTTCGATACGTTCGCCAACACTTGGCAGGGTACTGATGACCTCGCCGCACCCTTTCAGGATATCGGTCAGTTCAGCCAGTCCCTGATCAAAGGTCGTCAGTTCAAAGGAGGCATGCACCACATAGATATGGCGCCCTTTGCTGCAGTTTTCTTTCAGGCGGTGTTCTTCGTACTCGGTCAAAGCCCCCATCAATGAGTCTGAAAGGCCAAGCTGCTCAAGCAAGGGAGGGGCAGAGACCGGTTCAACAGGGTTGAGACAGGCTGCAATGGCAGATGCATGGGCGGAGGCGGCAGCCTGATGCTGGTCAAGGGTACCGTCAACGCAGGCACGCAGCAGTGTTGTAAGCAGTGTAGCAGAGGAAAACAGCAGTTCCAGCACCGCAGGGGTAAGTGAAATTTTCCCCATCCGTAACCAGTCAAGCAGGTTCTCGGCATGATGGGCGGTCTCAGCTATCATGCCAAAACCGAACATGCCCGCCAGCCCCTTCAGGGAATGGGCACCACGAAAAATGGCGTTCAGCAGATCAGGCTCCCAGGCCCCCTTCTCAGCCATGTCAGCCAGGTCGGCCAGTTGCGTCCCGAGCTCTTCGACAATTTCCTCGGCTTCTGCCAGAAAATCACGGGCTGCGTCAGATGATGGGGGGGAAGACGAACTCATAGAAACCTTTTAACTATCTCAAGAAGTTGTTCCGGCTGGAATGGTTTTACCAGATACTCATTTGCCCCCAGGGAAAGCCCCTTTTCAATATCTTTACGGCTTCCTTCGGTGGAGATGACAACGACCGGGACATCCTTATACATAGGGTTGCTACGAATGAAGCTGAGTAGTTCAAGCCCATTGATATCCGGCATATTGATATCGGTAAGAACCAGGTCAACCTGCTCACGGGGCAGCATACGCAACGCTTCAAAACCATTTGGAGCCTGCACAGTAGCAATGGTTCCCAATGTTTCCAGGGTGGAAACCAGCAGTGAACGCATGGCCGCCGAATCATCAACAATAAGAATGGTGAAGGTCTTCATGAATACAGGTTCCTCCAAACCTCTAACCGTGAAAGTCGCTAGCCCTGCACGTGTAAAATATCTTTGAGGTTGCCCAGCAAAGCAGTGAACTGTTCTCCCTTGGTATCACCGCGGCGTGGTTTGATCAGAAATGGACAGCCCAGACCGGCAAGCTCAGAGGCAGCCTCGGCATAGTGAAAATCGGAAACAGCAGCAAGCCTGATACCGCTAAAATTCCGCTGTAACAGCTGGATCAGTTCCAGTCCTCCCAACACACCGGTACCATCCATCTTTGGCATGATCAGGTCCACCAGCACCACCGGACAGGAACCGGAACGGAACAGCGCATCCACCTTCACCAGCGCCTCTTCACTTCTGGTAAATACCGATACGGCAAACCAACGTTGCAGCTCATCAGCCAGCGCCTCTGCCATGCTGCTGTCATCGTCAACAATCACCATGGCAGGCAGTGATGCTTCAGGTTCCAAGACAGGAGGTTCCAGAATCTCTTCAAGCGACTCCCGGCCCTCATCAGCCCCAAGCTGCTGCTGAACACGCACGGCCTCGGCAACCAGCTGATCCGGAGACTTCTCGCCCAGTTCTAGGATCAGTTGCACCGGGTCAAGATAGGCGGCATCCACTGTCTCAACATCAAGGGAGGCACAGTCGAAACTCCCTTCTGTCCAGGCAAACAGGGTCATCAGGACATTGCTGATCTGTTCCCGCACGGTCTGTTCAATCAGCTGCAGGTCAACATTAAAACGATGGTGCAGGATCGTACCGATCCGTTCCCGGAACTGTTCCTGCTGCTGGATAGCCAGGGCCTGCTGCACCATCTCGGGAGTGGCGGCACCATTGCGGATCAACAGCTCTCCAAGGCTCTGCTGGAAGCCGGTGGAGGTGACTCTGACCAGCAGGCCGTCACGGAACTGCAGCACCGCCTCACGCCCTCTGCTTTTCAGGGTCAGAATACCGGTACGCCGGCTCACCCCGACAATCTGAAGGATTTCGTCAAGTCCCAGTTCTTCCAGTTTTCCATGCAGTCCGGTCTGCATCTGCACGACAGTTCTCCTTACCGGTAATACCGCAACAAACAAGGCGATAATGATAAACCACAGAATTGTTTGAGTAAAGCCATATCACTGTTTAGAGGGTTTTCTTTCCCTTCCGTCAGCCTGCTTTCGCTCCCTGCCACGGAACAGTAACCTGAACGGCGTCCCCTTGAAACCAAAGGCATCCCGGAAGCGGTTGCCCAGATACCGTTGGTACGGCGTCAGTACCCCGTCGGGCTGGTTGGTGAAGATGGCAAAGGTGGGCGGTTTGACCGCCACCTGGGTGGCAAAATAGAACTTGACCCGCCGGGCGTGGTGCAACGGGGCATGGTGCGCCTCCACCGCTTCCTTGAAGACACGGTTCAACTCAGAGGTGGTAACCCTTCGGGAATACTGCTCTGCCACCTCTGCCGCCTCTTCCATGACCTTATGAATCCGCTGACCGGTCTTGGCCGAGACAAACACGATCGGAGCAAAGGCCAGAAACTTGAATTCGTACTGGATCTGCTCCACAAACTTGCCGATGGTCTTGTTGTCCTTCTCCAGGGTATCCCATTTGTTGACCACAAACAGGCAGGCACGGCCTGCCTCGTAGACATAGCCGGCAATATGCTTGTCCTGCTCCGTGATACCGTCTTCCGCATTCAGCACGATCAGGGCCACATCAGCCCGTTCAATACTCTTCAAGGCATCAACAACGCTGTACTTTTCAAGCTTCTGGCTAGTCTTGCCCTTACGCCGGATACCGGCCGTATCAATCAGGCAGTACCGTTTTTTGTTACAGGTAAAAAAGGTATCCACTGAATCGCGGGTCGTGCCGGCAACGGGATTGGCCACCACCCGCTCAAACCCCAGCAGCCGGTTGACCAGCGATGACTTGCCCACATTGGGGCGCCCCACCACCGCAATCCTGGTCACCTCATCTTCGCCCGGCAACGGTTCATCAGGCAACAGGGCCATAATTTCATCCAACAGGTCCCGGATGCCGCGATTATGGGCAGCCGAGATGGTGTGCATGTTGTCGATACCCAGGGCATAGAACTCGGCTGCCTCGTTCTCGATCTTCTCGCCATCGACCTTGTTGACCACATAGAAGACCGGCTTTT
>Ga0209749_1000158_pt1 | contig 116261 bp, 124 predicted proteins | sample EPASupsiteSAE347_FD_187267 | JGI IMG/M metagenome (GOLD analysis project Ga0209749, IMG submission 187267) | Bioremediated contaminated groundwater from EPA Superfund site, New Mexico - Sample SAE3-47 (SPAdes) (version 2) | ecosystem: Environmental > Aquatic > Deep subsurface > Groundwater >... | reverse complement strand
TGAGGAAGCTGCTCAAGCTCCTCTTATTTTGGCTTGTAAAAGAACGGGCTATTTTCGGGTGGGGAAGGCAACTCCCCCTACAATTAAATGCGGTCTGAGGAAAAAGACGACTTTTTCAGGGACGACTATGTACGTGGTTTTGAGGATTTGAAAAAATCTGATTTGCTGCTGAGCATCCAGGAACGAGCTCGTGTAAAGCGAGAGTATACCTTGGCTGCTATTGACATTGCCGTTGCGGAAGGGTTGTTGGTCTGGGATATGGAAACCGGGAAACTACTTCCCCGAGCAGTTAAGACGCGAGCTGCACGCGGCAAGGCTCTTAAGGAGTCATTCAGCCGTGATGGCAAGAAGGCTGAAATTTTGGGGCGCTGGTTTGCCCAGCATGAGCCAGCAGCAATTGCTGCATATTTGAGGGTGATCTTCTAATGTACTTTCAACTATTGAAACTTATTGTATGGCCAAAATCAGACAAATACCCCCCACAGATCATTCCATTTAAAACGGGCATGGTCAACGTAATTACCGGCAAGTCACGAACCGGTAAATCAGCAATTATACCGATTATTGACTATTGTCTGGCTTCATCCGACTGTTTCATTCCTATTGACACAATTCGAGATTATGCGGCTTGGTACGGTATTGTCTGTCAACTTGAGTCCGAGCAGCTATTGCTGTGCCGTAAAACCCCGACAGGCACTAAATGTTCGGATGATTTTTTCCTGTCTCGTAGGGATATTGTCAGCGTGCCGCCGATAATTGAGCAAGCTAACGAAACCACAGATGGCGTAAAGCATCTTCTGAACGCTATTTCAGGTGTTCCATACTTCAGTCTTGATGGGGGTGAGAAAAAGAAAGGGAATGAGCGTTTGAGCTTTCGAGACTTGATGGCTCTTGTTTTTCAGAACCAAGACCTTGTAGCGAACCAGAATATGTTTTTCTACAAGACACATGAGCATATTCATCGTGAAAAGCTAAGAAACTGGTTTCCTTTCATACTTGGCGCGGAAACACTTGATTCTCTGCAAGCGAGGCATCAGCTTCAAGATGTTGAAAAGAGACTAAATCAGCTTCGACGGGATTATCTCAAGCTAAAGACAGTATCTACGGAGTGGATGGGTAACATGATGGGCCATTTGAAGTTGGCACGAGAATATGGCCTTATTAATCAGGAAATTCTTGAGACAACAGCCCCTGAAGAATTGGTAATTGCAGCAAAAACAATTGTAAATGACATTCCTGATCACCCAAAAACTGATATCAATCACCTTGATTACGCCAATACAGAACTGGCGCGCCTTGACACCCAACACAAAGAGCTTAGTGACAAAATTGGTATTGAAGACAAACGGTTGCAGGATATAAAGAACTTGAAAAGCAGCCTTATCAATTACGGTGATCATGTCAGAAAGCGAGTTGACCGACTCCATATTTCTCAATGGTTAGAAGATGTCGCGCTGGAATCAACAGAGTGTCCTGCCTGTGGTAGCAACGAACACCCAAAGGGCAGGAAAGAATTGGCAAAGGTTGCCTCTGCATTCAGAAAATACGAGGAAGAATCCAGGCGAGTTGCTGAAGTTCCTACATCATTTTCACGCGAGGAAGATCAAGTTACATTGGAACTGAAATCTCTTCTTGAACAGAGAAAAGGGATTCAAAAGCAAATTGATATTCTGAAGTTGGAAGATAAAAAAGCGAGAGAAGAATTTCAGCAACGTAAAAACATGTTCTTGTTTCTCGGCCATTTAAAAGCATCTTTGGAGCATTTTGAAAAATTGGTTGATGGAGGCGAGACTCAAAGAGAAATTGCCCTACTAGAAGCAGAGCAGAAGCGGCTTATAAGTTTGACTGACAACGAGGGGTTAAAGAGGCGGATTGATAATGCCACGGCGAAAATATCCAATGGAATGCTTGCTCATCTGATGACATTGGATGCAGAGGACAAATATCGACAAATCCCCCCTCGTTTCAGCATCAAAGATTTGAACATATCTGTTTTGAGTAATGATGAACATTGGCATGTGCTTGCAGAAGTTGGTAGCGCATCAAACTGGCTTTCTTTTCACATTGCACTAATGTGCTCATTGCAGGAGTATTTTTCAGGAAAAGCCCAGTCATGTGTACCGTGTTTTGTCGTTTTTGATCAACCGAGCCAGGTGTATTTTCCAAAATTGAAAAGAAATCAGGTTGAAGACGATCTCATGCCAGAAAATGATGACATTTATGCGGTAAAAAGCATCTTCCAAACAATAGCTTCATCAATCAAGAAATCAAATGGCGCTTGGCAAGCTATCATTTTGGATCATGCCGATTCCGGTGTGTATGGGGATATTGCTGGTGTACATGAAGTTGATGAGTGGCGAGGGTTCAAAAAATTGATTCCGGAATGTTGGTACTCAGCCTTGTAAGTTCAGGGTGGCTACCCTCTTCACCGAACTCGAAGCAGATGACACGATCACTTGTCGGTGTCACCACAACTTTACGCTCAATGAGAGCCAATGGGCCGAGCTTGCCAAAGTCTTCAAAGAGCGAAATGATGAAATGGGCACCCTATGGGGTCAGGCTTGACTAAAAATTCAGGAGAAACAAATGAGATATTTTATACTGTTCTTACTATCCGTAACTATTAGTGGCTGTGCAACCACAGAAATCATCAATCAAATTCCAGTCCCACAAATACAGGCTTCTCAACAAGCACAACTAAAAGTTTGCCGCAAATATATTTTCCTTGGTGATGCAGCCGCAACAATAGCTTCAGTTGACAGACGACCTATATTACGGTCGTCCGCAGGCAAATGTTTTTCAGCAAAAGTCGTCCCTGGCCCCCACACTCTCGGTGTTATGACACAAAGTTTTGCAGGGCTAGAAATGAGCGAACTGGAGTTTATTCTTCAAGAAGGCCAGACAAAATTTTTCAAAATAAACTTTGACAAGCTGTACGAAAGTTCAGAGAGTGAATTTTCTGAGTTTTCCACGTATGAACAGGTAGTTGTTCAGCAATAAAACCCAAATGGAATCAGGATAAATCTTAGGGGACACCTATGGGGTCAGGCTTGACTTATTGACTTTCCAGCAAATAGCAAAAAGGCAAGCCTGACCCCACAGACTTGCCCGCACCCTGCAGGACTGCGGCGTCACCGTATCAATCTCCCCCACAAAAATGGGCGAGACCATGGCGCAGGCGCTTAAAAAGTAACTTTTACTGCACGCTTTAACCATAAACGCCCCGTTTCGGACAGTCCGAGCGGGGCGTTTGATTTTTCAAATGTATCAGCAGTAACAATGACTAAACTTTTTGAGGTTCTACACTTGAAATTACGGGAAAGCGTGGTATTTGAATTCACTAATGTCGCAAATCCCTTACAGCGACACAGGTTCACATTTTACCCAAGGAGAAGCAAACATGAAGCGTATGATTCTGGCAGTTGCAGCACTGACACTGGGTTTGACAAACGTCGCATCCGCTGAAGAGATTACCATTGTTGGTCCTGTTACCAAAATCGAACTAAAGGCTGGCAGTGCAGATGTAACAGTCAAAGATGCAAAAACGGATAAAGCTGCCGTTGTTGTGGTTAAAGATCAACAGAGTCTTGACAAACTGAATGACAAGCGGATCGCTAATGGTACCGATGTCCGCGTAAAATACGATAGCGCCACAGGTGTTGCTCGTGTGTTCAAAAAAGAAGGCGGTTGCTAAAGCCAGTTGTATTACTTGTTCCAAGATCCATATCAACGATGATATGGATCTTGGAATAGAGTGCCACCCCCACAAAATCTTGCGTCAAAACCCCGACATTGACACCATATATTGTCATGATGCATACTCTTTACCTCACAGTTTTGTCGGGAGGCAGCCCCCATGGAAGTACCTGAAAACAGTCCTGTTACCCCCTTTGTTCACCTGCATCTACATTCCCAATACTCGCTTTTGGATGGCGCAATCAGGATTGAAGACCTGGTTGCCAAGGCCAAACAGTACCAGATGCCTGCCCTGGCCATTACCGATCACGGCAACATGTTTGGTGCGGTGGAGTTTTACCTGAAGTGCAAGAAGGCCGGAATCAAGCCGATCATCGGTTGTGAGCTGTATATTGCCCCTGATTCCCGCTTTTCAAAGGATGCAAAAGGCATTTCAGACGCGGCCTATCACCTGATCCTGCTCTGCGAAAACCTTGAAGGGTACAAGAACCTCTCCTACCTGACCTCTGCCGGTTACAAGGAAGGCTTTTACTACCGCCCCCGGATTGACCGCGCCCTGCTGGAAAAACATAGCGGCGGCCTGATCGCCCTGTCGGCCTGCCTGAAGGGTGAAGTGGCCATGCAGTGTGGCCGTGGCAAAATGGAAGATGCGCTGGAGACCGCCCGCTGGTACAGCCAACTGTTTCCCGACCGCTACTACATTGAGATCCAGGAAAACACCCTGCCGGAACAGGATACGGTCAACCAGCGTCTGCTGGAGGTGGCCAAAGAGCTGAACCTGCCACTGGTGGCCACCAATGACTGCCACTATCTGAACCGTGAAGATGCCAAGGCCCATGAAGTGCTGCTCTGCATCCAGACCGGCAAGACCATGTCTGACCCGACCCATATGAAGTTCTCTGCCGATGAGTTCTACGTCAAGACCCCGGACGAGATGGCAGCGGCCTTTCACTATGCACCCCAGGCGGTTGCCAATACGGTGGCAATTGCAGAGCGTTGTAACCTTGAGCTGCCTCTGGAAAAAGATTACTACTTCCCGCACTTTGAACCGCCTGAAGGTAAGACCCACGACGATATGCTGGAAGAACAGGCCGTTGCCGGGCTGCAGGAACGGTTGATCACCATCCGGGCCAAATACCCGGACATGACCGAGGAGCAGGTTCAGGCCTACCATGACCGGTTGCGGATCGAACTGGACTGTATCCGTCAGATGAAGTTCCCGGCCTACTTCCTGATCGTGGCTGACTTCATCAACTGGGCCAAGAGCCAGGGGATTCCGGTGGGACCGGGCCGGGGGTCGGCTGCCGGTTCGCTGGTGGCCTATGCCATCCGGATCACCGACCTTGACCCCCTGCCCTACAACCTGCTGTTTGAACGGTTCCTGAACCCGGAACGGATCTCCATGCCTGATATCGACGTGGACTTCTGCCAGGATCAGCGGGAAAAGGTGATCGAGTATGTGGTGCAGAAGTATGGTCGCGAGCGGGTCTGCCAGATCATCACCTTTGGAACCATGAAGGCCAAGGCGGTGGTACGGGATGTGGGCCGGGCCATTGACATGGCCTACGGTGATGTGGACAAGATCGCCAAGCTGATCCCTGATGATCTGAAGATGACCATTGAAAAGGCGATCAAGCAGGAACCGCAACTGAAAGAAATGGCTGCTGCCGACCCCAAGGTGGCCCAACTGCTTGAAACCGCCAACTGTCTGGAGGGATTGGCCCGCCATGCCGGTACCCACGCGGCCGGGGTGGTGGTTGCACCGGATCAGCTGGAAGAGTACCTGCCGGTCTACAAGGATCAGAAGACCGGCGGCATCAACACCCAGTATTCCATGAAGTATGTGGAGATGGTGGGACTGGTCAAGTTCGACTTTCTGGGCCTTAAAAACCTGACCGTAATCCAGAATGCAGTACGGATGATCCGTGAAGGCCAGAACCGGGAGTTTGATATCACCCGGTTGCGGGATGATGATCAGGCAAGCTATGACCTGATCACGGCCGGTAACACCACCGGCATCTTCCAGCTTGAATCCAGCGGCATGAAGGAGATGCTGGTCAAGCTGAAACCCTCCTGTTTTGAAGACGTAATCGCTGCCTGCGCCCTGTACCGTCCCGGTCCGCTGGGCTGCGGCATGGTGGACGAATTCATCGAGCGCAAACATGGCCGCCAGAAGGTGGTCTACGACCTGCCCCAGCTGGAGCCGATCCTGAAAGACACCTACGGGGTCATTGTCTACCAGGAACAGGTTATGCAGATCTCCCGCTCCCTGGCCGGTTATTCCCTGGGACGGGCCGACCTGCTGCGCCGCGCCATGGGTAAAAAAGACCCGGTGGTTATGGCCAAGGAAAAAGAACCGTTCCTGGAAGGGGCCAAGGCACAGGGGTTGGATATCAAGAAGGCCGAGGCGATCTTTGATCAGATGGCCAAGTTTGCCGAGTACGGCTTCAACAAATCCCACTCGGCCGCCTATGCCCTGATCGCGTACCAGACCGCCTACCTCAAGGCCCACTACCCGGTTGAATTCATGGCCGCCCTGCTCTCCTGCGATATGGACAGCACCGACAAGGTGCTGAAGAGTATCAGTGACTGCCGTGAACAGGGGATCGAGGTCCTGCCGCCGGATATCAATACCTCGGGCCAGTCCTTTACCGTGTCGGGCAAGTCAATGCGCTTCGGGCTTGGTGCGGTCAAGGGGGTCGGCGGCGGCGCTGTGGAATCGATTATCGAGGCCCGCGTTGATGGCCCTTTTACCGATATCTACGACTTCTGCGAACGGGTTGACCTGCGCCGGGTCAACAAGCGGGTCATGGAGGCGTTGGTCAAATGTGGTGGCTTTGATTCACTGCATAAACATCGCGCACCGCTGATGGCGGCCCTTGATGATGCCACCACCGCAGGTCAACGCTTTCAGGAAGAACGGGACAGTGCCCAGGTTTCCCTGTTCGGCGATATGCCCACTGCCACAGCTACCCGCTCCGGCCGCAAACTGCCGGATATCGAAGAATGGCACGACAAGGAAAAGCTGGGCTATGAAAAGGAGGCGTTGGGCTTCCTGATCACCGGACACCCGCTGGACCGCTATGTCTCTGACATCAGACGTCTGGCCAGCGCAGAGATATCCCGGCTGTCTGACTTCCCGGACAACTGCGAGGTACGGGTCTGCGGGATCGTGACCTCCCTGAAGGAGATCATCACCAAAAAGGGTGACCGGATGGGCTTTGTCACCATTGAAGACCTGACCGGCCAGATCGAGATCACCGTCTTCTCCGACATGTACGTACCGGCAGCCCCCCTCTTGAAATCCGATGACCCGCTGCTGTTTACCGGCAAACTTGAAAAGGGTGAAAAGGGCTGCAAACTGCTGGTGATGAAACCCCAGGAAGGTAATGGCCGCAAGTTCCCCAACCAGGTCAACGTCAACGGCGATATCAAGCTGTTGTCCGAGGCTCAGGAGCAGCAGACCACCCGCGTCAGCCTGGCGCTACGCCTGTTGGAACTGGCACCGGAACAGTTGACACCGATCAGGGAACTGTTGGAAAAACACCCCGGTAATCTGCCGGTGTCACTGCAGCTTGACATCCCCAACCGCAGCCGAACCATCATCAAACTGCCGGACCATCTGAAAGTGGCGGCCAGCGATGAATTTAGGGTAGCGGTAGAACGATGTGTCGGGTATAATGCCGCGATCTTTGAATGAATGGTCTTTTTCCGCCCTGGCCGCATCAAGCGGCGGCCTTACTTGTGCGACGTACCCGGCTGTACGTCTCCGCGTAAGTCCTTGCTTGCCGCACCCAGTACGAAAAAATCCTCATTCCTTACCTGATACGCTAATTTACTTTTGTGAGGTACTCTGATGGCAGCTACTGTCTACATGGAGTTTGAAAAACCGATTGCCGAGCTGGAAAAGAAGATCGAAGAACTGCGCTCACTGGGTGCTGGTGAGATGTCTACCGAGATCGATGCGCTGCAAAGCTGCGTTGATACCAAGCGTCAGGAGATCTTCAACAACCTCTCCCGCTGGCAGAAGGCCCAGGTGGCACGTCACATCAACCGCCCCTTTACCCTTGATTACATCCAGCATCTGTTTACCGACTTTAACGAACTGCATGGCGATCGCAACTTCGGCGATGACCATGCCATCGTGGGTGGTCTGGCCCGCTTTGACGGCCAGCCGGTGATGGTGGTGGGGCACCAGAAGGGGCGCGATACCAAAGAAAAGGTCTTCCGCAACTTCGGCATGCCCAACCCTGAAGGGTACCGTAAGGCGCTGCGTCTGTTCCAGATGGCTGAACAGTTCAACCTGCCGATCATCACCTTTGTGGATACCCCCGGCGCCTACCCCGGCATTGGGGCTGAAGAACGGGGCCAGGCCGAGGCAATTGCCCGCAACCTGCGTGAAATGGCCAGCCTGACCGTGCCGATCATTGTCTGCATTACCGGCGAAGGTGGTTCCGGTGGCGCCCTGGCCATTGCGGTCGGTAACCGGGTTCTGATGCTGGAGCATTCCGTCTATGCGGTTATTTCACCGGAAGGCTGTGCTGCCATCCTCTGGTCCGATGGCACCAAGGGCCAGCAGGCTGCCGAGGCTCTGAAACCTGCAGCCCAGGATATCATTGAGCTGGGCGTGATTGATGAAATCGTCCATGAGCCGGTTGGCGGCGCCCACCGTGACCATGAAGCCACTACCCAGGCCATGGGATCTGCCATCCGCCGTCACCTGGCTGAGCTGAAAGGGATGACACCGGAACAACTGGTTGAGGATCGTTACCAGAAGTTCCGCGCCATGACCCGCATGGCTGAATAGGTTCGTGTTCCTACTCAAGGCGCTGCAAAACAATACGAACAGGGGTGCCTCGGCGCCCCTTTCGCGTTTACTGAAACCATGCACGTAAACAACCGGCTACTCAAATGGCTGCTGATCATTGTTGGCCTTGTATCCACGGGACTGGGGATAATCGGTATCTTTGTACCGTTGCTGCCCACCACACCGTTTCTATTGCTGGCAGCAGCCTGTTTTGCCCGCAGCTCTGAGCGGTTTCACAGCTGGCTGGTGAACCATAACCAGCTAGGGCCGATGATCAGAGGCTATCTGGATGGCTCAGGCATCCCGCTCAGGGCCAAGTGCATCGCCATCGCTCTGGTCTGGCTGACTCTGCCCCCATCTGCCCTGCTGCTGGTTCCACCGGTTTGGGCCAAAACGCTGCTGGTGCTACTGGCCATCAGCATCACCTGGTATTTGCTGCGCCTTCCAACGCTCCAGGAGGGGCCATGAACAAAAAGCTGCTTAAATTTCTGATTCTGATTGGTGGCGGTGCCCTTGCCGGAGGAGTCTTCGGCTGGATGTCCCGTTGCGCCGGAGGCGGCACCTGAGCCATGATGAGCAACCCCTGGTCAGGGGCTTTGTATGGAGCAGCAGCAGGATTCTTTCTTGCCCTGGTACCGGGCGAAACCGACACGAAAAACCCTAAGGACACACCATGATGGAACGTCTGCAAAAAATTATTTCCGCTGCCGGGATCACCTCCCGCCGCGCCTCTGAAGAGATGATCCTGGCCGGGCGGGTTACGGTCAACGGTCAGGTGGTGACTGAACTGGGCAGCAAGGCTGATCCGACAAAAGATCTGATAGCCCTGGATGGCCAGCCGGTTAAACCGGCAGAAAAACTCTACTATGTACTGCTGCACAAACCTGCCGGCTATGTTACCTCACTCAAGGACCCCCAGGGTCGGCAACTGGTCACTGAACTGGTTAAGGATGTCGGCGAGCGGCTCTTTCCGGTGGGGCGGCTGGACTACAACTCTGAAGGGCTGCTGCTATTAACCAATGACGGTGCCTGGGCCAACCGGCTGATGCATCCCCGCCATCAGGTGGACAAGGAATACCATGTACGGGTACGGGGCAAGATTGATCCACAGCAGATCAAAAAACTGGCTGATGGCGTAGAACTGGAGGATGGCCCCACCGGTGCCACCACCGTACGTCTGCTGAAAAACGATCAGAGCAATGACTGGCTCTCCGTCACCATCCGTGAAGGTCGTAACCGTCAGGTACGGCGGATGTGCGCGGCAGTGGGGCTGTTTGTGGTGCGACTGCGCCGGATCCGCTACGGCAATCTGACCCTGGGTGGCCTGCAACCAGGAGAATACCGCCTGTTGAGTAAGGAAGAGGCGCAGGCACTTGATGCCCCGCCACCAGTCAAACAACGGGAACAACGAACAGCAGCCCCTGCAAAATCATCTACGACACCTCAGACACCAACGCCAACCAAGCGGCCACCACGCAGAAAGATCATCGGGCAGTAAGCGGAGCTACCCATGGCAAAACGCACATTGATTGCAGACCTTCTGAAACAGCCTGAAGCAGGCGGCAGCTACACCGTTGCCGGATGGATCCGCTCAACACGGGCCTCCGGTGATGTTGCCTTTATCGTCCTGAATGATGGCTCCAACCTGTCCGGTATCCAACTGGTGCTGGAGCGGACTACCGTAACCAACTTTGAAAACTACAGCAAACTCGGCACCGGAACCGCCCTGCAGGCAGCCGGAGAACTGGTTGCCTCACCGGCTAGCGGGCAGCAGTTTGAGCTGCGCGTAACAGAGCTAACCGTTGTTGGCGAAGCCAACCCTGACTACCCGCTGCAGAAGAAACGTCACAGCTTTGAGTACCTGCGTAGCATCGCCCACCTGCGGCCCCGATCCAACACCTTTGGCGCCGTATTCCGGCTACGCTCAAAGCTGGCCCAGGCGATCCACCAGTTCTTCAGCGAGCGCAATTTCCTCTATGTCCACACCCCGATCATTACCGCCAGTGATTGTGAAGGGGCCGGTGAACTGTTCCGGGTCACCACCCTGCCCCCCAACGGCGCCCCTCGCAACGAAGGGGGCAGCATTGACTTTGGCCAGGACTTCTTTGGCCAGAAGACCGGTCTGACGGTCAGCGGCCAGTTGGAGGGTGAACTGTTTGCCCAAGCCTTTGGCAATATCTACACCTTTGGCCCCACCTTCCGGGCTGAAAACTCCAACACAGCCCGCCACGCCTCTGAATTCTGGATGATCGAGCCGGAAATGGCCTTCAGCGATCTGGCCGATGATGCGAATCTGGCGGAGGCGTTTGTCCGTTACCTTTGCAGCTTTGCCCTCAGAGAATGCGCTGAAGATATGGCCTTCTTTGACCAGCATATTGAAAAAGGCCTGCTGGAACGGGTACGGGCCGTTGCCGAGGCTAACTTTGCCCGGATGGAGTATGGCGACGCCATTACCCACCTGCAAAAAGCCCCGGTCTCATTCAACTTTCCCGTTGCATGGGGGTTGGATCTGCAGACCGAGCATGAACGCTACCTGACCGAACAGGTGGTGGGCGGACCGGTCTTTGTGCTGAACTATCCAAAGGATATCAAGGCGTTTTACATGCGTCAGAATAACGATGGCCGCACCGTGGCAGCCATGGACCTGCTGGTGCCCAAGGTGGGTGAGATCATCGGCGGCAGCCAGCGGGAAGAACGGCTGGAGCTGCTTGAACAGCGGATAGATGAGATGGAAATCCCAAAGGAACCGCTCTGGTGGTATCTGGATTCCCGCCGTTGGGGCAGTACGCCCCATGCCGGTTTCGGCCTGGGCTTTGAGCGGCTGATCATGTACCTTTCCGGCATGGAGAACATCCGCGACGTGATCCCGTTCCCACGGACGCCGCGACATGCAGAATTTTAGACCGTGTTCATCTTCTGCTCCGAAATCCACCTCTCGCTACCTGCTTTTTCGCTGAAAGAAAAACGGGGCATCATCAAGAGCATCCTGGGCCGGGCCCGCAACCGTTTCAATGTCTCCTGCGCTGAGGTGGACCGCCAGGACAACTGTCAGGTGGCAGTACTCGGTTTTGTTACTGTCAGCCCGGACAAGACCATTGCACGCAACACCCTGGACCGCCTGGAGGACTGGATCTATGATGGCTGGCCGGATGTAGAAATCACCGCCAGTAATGTAACAGAACTATAAATTGACAGTATTCATGCCCACCGCGTATAATTCGTCCTTCACTATGCACATGACCATCTACCCATACCTTGTCTCCCGCACCGCCTGACGGTACGCCATGCCCGAATCCCCCGGACATACACCAGAGCAGTCTCATCTTGCCTACCTGCCAAAACTGGTGAGTAACCTGCTTGATTCTATCGTACGGCGTTTTTCCAATCCGGTAACCGCCCGACGTAACCGGGTTCTGTTGTTGCTGCTTACTGCTATTCTGTTAACTCTGGTCCTGCTCCCCAGCCAACATCTGGTAACAGCCCGCTACAAGACAGGGGAGATCGCCACCTCTGACATCCGTGCCAGCCAGGACTATCTGCTGGAAGACCACGAGCTGACCAAGCAACTACGCAAAGAGGCAGAGACCAAGGCTCCGATCGTCTACACCGCCAGTGACAGCGTTGCCGCAACCCTGCTTGCCAGTATGACCCAGGCACTGAACAGTACCCGTACCGCACGTTCAGAAAAACCGACCATCACCACCGCAGAACTGCGCCCGCTACTGGAACCGGTACTTGATGCCCAATTGGCTGAAGGCGAACTGCGCTCTCTGCTGAAGACAAGTAATCCGTCTGCACTGTTGACCAGCCTGAAACAGGTTCTTGATGAGGTCTACAGACACAAGATTATTCTTGATGAAAAGGTGTTCAGGTCAGATAGCCAGCGGGGCATAGAGATCAGCAACACTGTCGGCAAAAGTGTTGGCACGGTAACCCCGAATACACCGTTTATCGAGATTGGCGAGGCCCGCAGGCTACTGCAGACAAAACGGCTGGATGGCGTCCCCGCTGATGTTTCCCGCCATCTGCTGGCACTGACCGCCAAGATCCTGAAACCCAATCTGTTCTTTGACCGTGAAGCCACTGAAGCCCGCAAAAAGACCGTATTAAACGACGTCAAGCCGGTGCTGTACAAAATTCAGAAGGGTGAAATGATCGTCCGGGTGGGAGAACGGGTCAGCAGTGAACAATCCCACAAACTGCAGATGATCTATGAAGCCAGCCGCGGTGAAGGAACACTCTATACCGTACTTGGCATCTTTGGTCTGGTCCTGGTGCTGTTCTACTTCCCGTACCGTTTTGCCTGCAAGAACATCCGCAAATTCAACCCCAGCAACCGAGATCTGCTGGCCATTGCCATCCTGATTGTGGGCAGTTTCTTTGTCTTTAAGTTGGCCCTGCTGGTATCAGCCAACATCGGTGCAGCCTTCCCGTCAGTCTCACCCGCTTCCTACGCCTATCTCTTCCCCTTTGCAGCCGGCGCCATGATCGTAAGGATCCTGCTCAACTCGGAAGTCGCCCTGATCTACTGCGTAATGATGGCCCCCCTGCTGGGCATTCTGTTTAACAGCAACATGTTTGTGGTCATTTATGCCCTGCTGGGTAGTGTGGTGGGGGCCCATGGTGTGCGGCAATGCCAAGACCGCAGCGTTATCTATACTGCCGGTCTCAAGCTGGCAGTGGTCAACCTGGCCATGGGGCTCTGCTTCCAGACCATGAACAGCGCCCTCTTCACCCTGCAGACCCTCTATGTGATCTGCTTCACCCTGGTGGGGGCACTACTCTCTTCCATGCTGGTTTCAGCCTTTACCCCGTTGTTTGAATCACTGTTCCATTTCACCACCAACATCAAACTGCTGGAGCTGGCCAACCTTAACTCACCGCTGTTGCGGGATCTGATGATCAAGGCGCCAGGCACCTACCATCACAGTGTCGTGGTGGGCAATCTGGTGGAGGCCGCTGCCGAGGCGATTGGTGCAAATCCTCTGCTGGCCAGGGTTGCAGCCTACTACCATGACATCGGCAAAGCAGCCAAGCCGCTTTACTTTATTGAAAATATGCAGGGTGGCGAGAATCGTCATGACAAACTTTCACCCCACATGTCTGCCCTGATCCTGATCTCCCACCTCAAGGAAGGCGAGGCACTGGCAAAGGAAAAACATCTGGGGCAACCGATCATTGATGTGATCCGCCAACACCACGGCACCGCCCTGATCAAGTTCTTTTATGAAAAGGCCAAACAGCAGGCCGATGCCACTGATCAGCAGGTTGATCCCCAGGAATTCCGTTACCCCGGCCCAAAACCGCAGACGCGGGAAGCTGGTCTGGTGATGCTGGCCGATGCGGTTGAGGCAGCCTCCCGCACCCTGGTGAACCCCACCCCTGACCGGATTCAGGGGATGGTACAGAAACTGATCAACCGGATTTTTTCCGATGGCCAACTGGATGAATGCGAACTGACCCTTAAAAACCTGCATGAGATAGCCAAGAGTTTTAACCGGATTCTGGGGGCCATCTTCCATCACCGGATCGACTACCCTGAACCGGTTCACAAGGGAAACAGCGGAGGTAAGAAGAGCAATGCACATTCTGGTGCAGAACAACCAGCGAAAACACCCGGCCCCGTTACGTCCCATCAGGGCAGCAGCAACGAGGATCTTAAACGCCTTGGGATGTCCTGACGAAACAGAACTATCCATCACCATTGTTGGTGATCGCACCATACACCGGCTGAATCGCGACTATCTGGGCAAGGACCGTCCCACCAACGTAATCTCCTTCTCATTGCAGGAAGGGGAGTTTGGTGATCTGACCCCCCACGCCCTGGGAGATGTGGTCATCTCAGCCGATACTGCCGTTAAAGAGGCCCAGATCGGCAACTGGACCGGCTATGAACGGCTGATATTCCTGCTTTTACACGGCATCCTGCACCTGACCGGCTATGACCATGAACGGAGCGGCGAGGCCGAGGCGGTCAGGATGGAACGCAAAGAGCAGGAAATCTGGAAACTGTTGCAAAAAGAAGGGCTGACTACCCTTGCCTGATCATACACCGTAAGGAGGAAGAACGAGCGTGGACGAAGGAAGTAGTCGCAAGCCGGCAGGTTTGCTCGATAGAGTCACCCGACTGGTAACCGGGCGTAGAAAGGTTACTGAAGAGGAGATTCACGATCTGATTGAAGCCGGCGAAGAAGAAGGGATTGTAGACGAGCAGGAACGTGAGATGATCAGCGCCATTCTGGAGCTGGACAGCACCGTGGTGCGTGAAATCATGGTGCCCCGTACCGCTATGGCCGCCATCAGTGTCGAGGCATCGGTACGTGAAACCATAGATGCCATCATCGCCTGTGGCCACTCCCGTATCCCGGTCTATGACGGCACATTGGATAACATCATCGGCCTGCTGTATGCCAAAGACCTGCTAAAAAGCTGGGGGATGGAAGACTCTGGAATCCACCTGCGGGATCTGATCAGACAACCGTTTTTCACCCCTGAAAGTAAAACCCTTGAACTGCTGCTGCAGGAGTTCAAGAAGAAAAAGGTCCATCTGGCCATTGTGGTTGATGAGTACGGCGGCACTTCCGGCCTGGTCACCATTGAAGACCTGCTGGAACAGATTGTTGGCGATATTCAGGACGAATATGACATGGAAGAAGAGCTGTATACCTGCAATCCCGATGGCTCACTGACCACCGATGCCCGCTTGCCGATTGAAGAGCTGGAAGAACAGTTTCAGCTTGAGATTGAGCGGGACAAGTTTGATACCGTTGGCGGCCTGGTGGTCCACCTGGCAGATGGTATCCCGGTTGCCGGCACGGTGGTCATTGGCGAAGGACTTGAAATCGAGATTCTGGATGCTGATCCCCGCAAGGTCAAGCGGGTCAGGATCGTTCGCCTTACCGATACAACGGAGCCTGCTGCCCCGTGAACCTGCACGATTTTCGTCTGCCGCTGATCTCCGGCACCATCCGCCCTGCCCTGCTGGCTGGCCTTTCCGGCCTGCTGATCGCCCTCTCATTTCCCAAGGCAGACCTCTCGTTCCTGGCCTGGATCGCCTTGGTACCGCTGCTGACCACCCTTGAAGGGCAATCCCCCAAGGCAGCCTTTAAACTTGGCTTCCTAAGTGGCCTGATCTCCTATGCCGGTCTGCTCTACTGGGTCATGATCGTCATGGGAGACTACGGACACCTGCCGCTGTTTGCCACTATTCCACTCTGGCTGTTTCTTTCAGCCTGGCTGGCCCTGTTTTATGGACTGGCAACCTGGGCAACCGTTATGGGTGAACGATGCGGGATTAAATCCGCCCTGATGATGCCGCTGGCCTGGGTCGGGGCCGATTACCTGCGCAGTTTCCTTATGACCGGCTTTCCCTGGACCATGCTGGGCCACTCCCAATACCGGCTGCTGCCCCTGATTCAGGCGGCTGACCTGACCGGTGTCTTTGGCATAACCGCCCTGCTGGTGCTGGCCAATGTCGTATTTTACCGGATCATACGGGCCTTATCCGGCGCAGAGATCCCCTATCCGGCCAAAAGCGCCATCATCTTTGTATTGGCCCTGACCGGTGCCCTTGGTTACGGCTTCTTTCGTTTAAACACACCTCTGCCCCCGGCAGCACCGCTCAAGGTCGCCCTGATTCAGGGTAATATTGATCAGGCTGTCAAATGGTCGCCCGCCTTTCGTGAAGCCACCCTTGACATCTACACCAACCTTTCCCGCCAGGCCGTTGCCCAGCAGGCAGCAGATCTGATTGTCTGGCCGGAAAGTGCTGCGCCGTTTTTCTTCCAGGAAAACAGTCCTTCGTCAGACCGGGTTCGTAACCTAAGCCGAGAACTAAAGGCACATCTGCTGTTTGGCAGCCCGGCCATTGAACAGCGCAACGGCAAGTACAGCAACCTGAACAGCGCCTTCCTGCTGGCTCCTGATGGCAGCGAACATGGCCGCGCCGACAAGATGCACCTAGTACCGTTTGGTGAGTACGTCCCCCTGGCCCGGCTGCTGCCGTTTGTCAACAAACTGGTCCATGGCATCGGCGATTTTGTACCCGGCCAGGAAATCAAGCCGCTCAAAGCAGGTTCTACTCCACTGGGCGTGCTGGTCTGCTACGAAGTCATCTTCCCGGAGCTGGCCCGGGCCCAGGTCAACGCCGGTAGCCGGGTACTGGTAAACATCACCAACGATGCCTGGTTCGGCCGTTCTTCTGCCCCCTACCAGCACCTCTCCATGGCCGCTTTCAGGGCGGTTGAAACCCGCACCCCCCTGATTCGTGCTGCCAACACCGGTATCACCTCCATCATTGACCAGAACGGGCATATCCGCGGCATGACCTCACTTTTCAAGGAAGCGGTCATGACGGGTGAAGTGCAGCCGGGCAGTGCCAACTCCCTCTATTTGAAGATTGGCGACCTGTTTGCACAAAGCTGCCTGGGGATTGTCGTGCTTTTATTACTGTTACATTGGCGGCGTAAGCACCCCTGTGCATCCTGATCTGCCATCTGCCGGACAAGGTGTCCTCCTGTAGACCAAAATCTTGTCTACGGGAACCTCCATGCTATAATGTAAACACTATTTTAATCCTTCTGAACGTGGAGTGCTCCATGAAACCTTTCGCCATGGTGCTGTTCATCAGCCTTATAAGTGCCACAGCAGCCTCTGGCGTCACATTGACGCCAGCACAGCACGTGGGTAAGCAGATTTTTTTTGACATGAACCTGTCGGCACAGCGCAACCAGTCCTGTGCCACCTGCCATGCCCCGGAAGCAGGATGGAGCGGCCCAGACAGCACCCTGAACAGTCACGGGGGAGTCTATAACGGCTCTTTCAGCGACCGTTTTGGTAACCGCCGCCCACCCAGCGCCTCATATGTAGCCCAAAGTCCGATACTGAAATGGGACAAAAAAGAAAAGGCCTTTGTTGGCGGTGCATTCTGGGATGGCAGGGCTACAGGCATGCGTCTGAAGAGCACAGCGGCTGAGCAGGCTCAAGGCCCGTTCCTCAACCCACTTGAACACGGCTTTGCCGATGCTTCCTGTGTGGTCAGCCGGATTTGTGGCGCCCCCTATGCCGCTGACCTGGAAAAACTGCATCCTGGCATCTGCAGCATCACCTGGCCTGCAGATCAGGACAAGCTCTGTTCAACCGATGGCTACAAGGCTGCCCTCCCCCCTGCGGAACGGAAGAAAGTGGATGCAGCCTATGATGCCATTGCACACACAATAGCCGCCTTTGAGCTTTCACCTGAAGTCAACCCCTTTAGTTCGAAGTTTGATGCCTCGCTGGCTGGCAAGGCCAAATTAACCAAACAAGAACAATTGGGACTTAAGCTGTTCAACGGCAAGGGCAAGTGCTCGCAATGCCACCCATCAAGCGGCAAGAAGCCTCTGTTTACTGACTTCACCTACGATAATCTCGGCATCCCCCGCAACCCTGACAACCCGTTCTATACCCAGAAGGCCGTGTACAACCCGGATGGCACCTCCTGGATTGACCCGGGCCTGGGCGGTTTCCTGGCTGGCGAAAAGACATGGGCTTCCAAGAGCCGTACTGAATTCGGCAAGCACAAGGTGCCCACCCTGCGCAATGTCGACAAGCGCCCATCAAAGGATTTTATCAAGGCATTCGGCCATAACGGTTACTTCAAGAGCCTGAAAGAGATCGTTCACTTCTACAACACCCGTGACAGCCTGCCGATCTGCAAGCAAGGCGACAAAGGGGAGAAGATCACCTGCTGGCCTTTGCCGGAAACCGCTATGAACATGAATATGAATGAGATGGGGAATCTGGGGCTAACCGACGCAGAAGAAGATGCCATCGTAGTCTTCATGCAAGCACTCAGTGATGGCTATCTGCCGCCGCCACTGCAGCAATCCCGCCGGGCGCCAAGGGTAAACAGGTAGCCTCACCTGTAGATATGATAGATTTAACGACAGCGCCGACTACCTTCAGGTAACCGGCGCTTGTCCTGTCAGCAGGCCATTTTTGTCGTAATTGCTTATTTCATAGAGCTCTGCAGAAGCTGCAAGCTCAGGGAGTTTATCTCAAACATCACTGTTCCGCACAACAGGGAATGCATTGCAGATTAAGTAGCTAAGTCTGGCTTACTCGAACATTCAATGAACAACTACACCATTGAACAAATCCTTAGCCTCCAGCAGCTGGAAAAGCTGTTGGAGGCGCACGTCCAGATTTCCGGCATCCCCTGCGGCCTGATGGATACCAATCAAAGCATCATTGCCGGTGCCGGACTGCAGCAGCTTTGCACCCGATTTCTCTGGGAGCATCCCGAATCCTTTGCCCACTGCTGGCGCAATGACCCTGCAGCCAAGCAGGCTTTGCATACACTTAGCAGCGATGTTTACGAGTACCGCTGCAAAAACGGCATGGTCAACATCGCCATGCCGATCATTATTGATGGAGAACGTCTGGGAACCTTTTTCCTGGGTCAGTTTTTTTACGAAAATGAGCGGCCGGACCTGACGTGGTTCAAGCAACAGGCGGTAGAACTTGACTTTGACCTGGAACCGTACCTTGCAGCGGTGGATCAAGCCCCTGTTCTCAGCCGCAGCACAGTTGACACCACCATACGTTTCCTGCACCAGTTAGTGCAGATGCTGGCAGAAACCGGGCTGATGAACCTGACCTTGCTGCGAGAGCAAGAAGAGCGCAAACAGGTTGAGACTGAGCTCGCTTTGCGGGAACGGGAATTCCGTAGTCTGGCAGAAAACTCACCCGACAACATCGCCCGTTACGATACCCGCTGTCGAATGATCTATGTCAACCCTCACCTCTCCCAGACATTAGGGATTCCGGTTGCTGACCTGCTCGGTAAAACGCCTCTGGGAAAAACAACTGATGGCGAACGTTACGAGTACCAGGAGAAAATCGAACAGGTGCTTGCCACAGGCGAAAATGCTGAAATTGACATTATTCTACCCGATAACGGACAAGGCAAGCGCCACCACAACATCCGCTTTGTTGCGGAACGAAACGACGATGGCACAGTAACCGGGGTTCTGGCCATTGGACGCGATATTACTGAACGCAAGCAGGCAGAACAGGAACGGCTGGCTAACCTCCACTTTCTTTCCTGTATGGAACGGGTCAACCGCGCCATCCAGCTATCCAGTGACCTTGAACAGATGATGAGTGATGTACTTGACGTAGTGCTGGCAATCTTTGACTGCGACCGGGCCTATCTGCTCTATCCCTGCGACCCGGATGCAAAATCCTGGCAAATACCCATGGAGCGTACAACTGTGGACTATCCAGGCTCCAAGGATATTGGACCGGTTGCAGCCTCCAATGACTGGATTGCCAAAAAACTTCGCCTGTTGCTCTACTCCAGTGGGGCACTACGGCTGGGGATCGGCACCCCCTTCCCCTTGTCCGGAGATCTTGTAGACCAACTTGGCATTAAAAACATCCTGGCAACGGCAATCTATCCCAAAACTGGCCAGCCGTGGGAGTTTGGCATCCATCAATGTACCCATACCCGCACCTGGTCCCCCGCAGAGAAACAGCTGTTTCAGGAGATCGGCAGACGGCTGACAGACGGCATGACCAGCCTGTTGATCCAGCGCAACCTGCAGGAAAGCGAACAACGCTACCGCATGGTTTTTGAAAACTCACCGGTATCAATCTGGGAAGAGGATTTTTCCGGGATCAAGCTGTTTTTTGACCAACTCCGCTCTGAAGGCATTGTCAGTCTTGAAGAATACCTTGACCAACACCCTGAGCAAATCAGCAGCTGTGCTGCACAGGTAAAAGTCATCAACGTCAATCAGGCTACCTTGGCATTACACGGCGCAAAAGACCGAGAGGAACTGCTTGAAGGTCTGATTAAAACCTTCACCCCGGAGTCACTTATTACCTTCCGCCAAGAGCTGCTAGAGCTTTGGCAGGGGAAAACACAGATGCGGCTTGATTCAACCGTGAAGACCCTGTCAGGTGAACCGCGCCAGGTAACGGTATATGCATCGGTCTGTCCCGGCTACGAAGCCACCCTGGGCAAATGTGTGGTATCCTTGGTAGACATTACCGACCGGAAAAGGGCGGAGCAGGATGTACGTGAAAAGCAACAGCATTTGAATGATCTTATGCTGGAATTAACCCTTTCGGAAGAGCGTGAACGCCGCCGTATAGCGGTTGATCTCCATGATACGCTGGGGCAGGACCTGACCTTGACCCGGATGAAGCTGGGGATGCTGCACAAAACAGCACTTTCCACAGAACAAGGCACGCTTGTCAGCGATATCAAAGGACTCACCGATGATGCCATCAGCCGCGTACGTAGCCTGACCAGACTGCTCTGCCCCCCGGTTCTGGAGGGTGCCGGGCTTGAAGCCGCCCTGAAATGGCTGGCACGACAGATGGAAACCGATTACCATCTGCAGATTGCATTTAGTGACGACCTGCAGGAAAAACAGGTCGGCAAAGAGCTTCAGATTGAACTGTATAGTACCGTCCGTGAATTGCTGATCAATGTTGCCAAACATGCAAAAAGTAACACCATCTGCCTGTCGCTCTTTCGTGAAGCAGATACCCTTGCTATCAGGGTTGAGGATGACGGTATCGGATTTGATGCTGATACCGTGCTGGATCATCCCGGTAATGACGGTTTCGGTCTGTTTGCCATAAGCCGCAGGATCATGCATATAGGTGGCACCTTCCGGGTCAGCTCAAAACCGGGCAGCGGCACGGAAGTAGCCATCAACCTGCCCTTGCAGAAACTCTCCCCGACAGATACGACATCAGGAGAACAGCCATGAGCATCAAGGTACTGCTGGTTGACGATCATAAAATCATTCGTGATGGGCTCTCGGCAATCCTGCAGACAGAGGATGATATCCGCATTATTGCGGAAGCCGGCAGCGGCCAGGAGGCCCTGGATAAAGTTGCCCAATCAGCCCCTGATATCGTGGTGATGGACCTGTCCCTGCCTGACATGGGAGGTGTCCAGGCCACGCGTCGCATACTGGCTGAACATCCCGCAACACAGGTACTGATGCTGACCATGGTGCTTGACGACACCTGCGTCTTTGAAAGTCTGGAGGCCGGTGCACGTGGGTACCTGATCAAAAACTGCGCTGCAGAAGAGCTGGTGGCTGCCATTCGCTCGATACACGCCGGAAAACCGTACTTCTGCACAGATGCTCAGGAGATTATGATGCGTAGGTGCCTGCCGGACAGCTCAGGCAACAATAACGCGCCCACACTGACCAAACGGGAGACTGAAGTGCTTAGGCTGACAGCCCAGGGATTAAGCACCAAAGAGATCGCCTTTGAACTGGCGCTAAGCGTCAAAATGATTGAGGTACATCGTTCAAACATCAGAAGAAAACTTGGTTTGAACAGCATTGCCCAACTGACCACCTATGCCTTGAAAAACGGTTTGATAACCGCATGAACGTGGCCTGTACGCAGCAGTAACGTCAAAAACATAGGGTTTCCCCTACCCGCCTCCCCCTGCACACTTCCGATAATCCCATCTGCACAGCTTCCGCCTCCCGCTGTATACAGATTACACAGTGAACTCCCTAAACACTTCAGCAGGTAACACCGGCAACCGGACAGACCTCTATGGCGATACAGATTCTGTTGGTTCACTCCAACACTGATAACCGCAGCAAACTTGTTGAAGCACTGCAAGACACCAGTGACATCTGCATTGTCGCTGAAGCATGCAGTGCCGGGGAGGCACTGGAGCAGATCAAAGCAACACCAGCGGACGTCGTGTTACTAGGGCTGAACCTGCCGGACATGGACAGTCTGGAGGTATCACAGCAGATTAGAGCAACATATCCACGAATCAAACTGTTGGTCCAGTCAGAGTCATTCAACGAAGACAGCTTTAGCGCAATTCTGAAAAGCGGTGTTCTGGGTTTCCTTACACCAGATTGCACCATAGAAGAGTTAACAAACGCCATCCACCGAGTAGTTCAGGGCAAGCCACATTTCTGTGCTGAAAGCCAGGAACTGCTGATACAGCGGTGTCTGGCCCGGTCGCGGTCGTGATCGGCTTTCCTACCGGAAACATTTTCAATTCTGCATAAATACATCATGAAAGGAGAACAAAACTATGCTGAACAACATGAAAATCGGACCGAGGCTAGCCTTTGGGTTTGGCACCATTTTATTATTGATGATCATTGTAGGCGTATTCTCTCTGTATCAAATCAGGCAATTCAATGCAGCCCTTGACCTGATGCTGCATGACCGTTTTCCCAAGACCGTTCAGGCCAATGAGATAATTGGCGACATAAACGTAATTGCCCGCGCATTGCGCAATATGGTGATTGACACCAGCAAGGACACAACTGAGGCAGAACTGAAGCGGGTTGTAGAGGCACGTAAAAATGCAGCTAAAAATCTCGAAAAACTGAAAGCGACCATCAAAGGCGAAAAGGGGAAAAAAGCGCTGGAAAAGGTCCTTGCTGTCCGTCCTGTCTATGTCAAGGAAACTGAACAGTATATGGATCTGGTACGTACTGGCCAGTTTGAACAGGCCAAGGGAATGCTGTTGACCAGTATCCGGGCCAGCCAGCGTACCTACCTGGAAGCGGTAACCGAACTGATCAAGGCCGTTTCCAACAACATGGAGCAAGCTGGGAAAGAGGCGTCAGATGCTGTTAAGACGGATCTGATTATAATCGCCAGCCTCCTGACAATTGCTGTACTACTGGGCATTATATTGGGTATCTTGATTACCCGTTCCATTACCAAACCGCTTGTATCCGGGGTTGAAGTTGCAGAGCGGCTTGCCAATGGCGACCTGACTGCCCAGGTTGCAATTACCTCCAAAGACGAAGTCGGCCAGCTACAGACCGCCATGTCCCACATGGTACAAAGTCTGCGTACCCTTGTTGGGCAAACGGTGCAGATCTCAGCCGGCATTGCTTCAGCTTCGGCACAACTGCATGCCACCTCTGAACAGATCGCCACCGGTGCTGAAGAGGTGGCTGCCCAGACCGGCACTGTTGCCGTGGCCAGCGAAGAGATGGCTGCCACCAGCAACGATATTGCCCGCAACTGCCATGCTGCCGCCGACAGCGCCGGTGTGGCTGTCTGCACCACTGAAAGCGGCTTTGAGATCGTCAAGCATACCGTGGATGGCATCCGTTATCGCGGGCAAAAAACCAAAGAAAATGCGGCTGTCATCAGCAAGTTGGGTGAACGTTCCGAACAGATCGGTGCCATTGTTGGCACCATTGAAGATATTGCCGATCAGACTAACCTGCTGGCCCTGAATGCCGCCATTGAGGCAGCCCGGGCAGGTGAAATGGGCAGGGGGTTTGCGGTGGTGGCTGATGAGGTGCGGGCCCTGGCGGAACGGACCACCAAGGCAACCAAAGAAATCAGCGATATGATCCGCAGCATTCAGCAGGAAACCCAGGTGGCAATTACCTCTATGGAAGAAGGGGTGAAAGGGACGGAAAAGGGTGCTGCCGAGGCAGAGCAGCTTGAAACCTCGCTACAGCAGATTCTTGAGCAGGTAAATGATGTCACCATGCAGGTCAGCCAGATCGCCACTGCAGCGGAAGAGCAGACCGCCACCACTAACGAAGTAACCACCAATATCCAGCAGATAACTGACGTGGTGCAGCAGACCTCTCGTGGTGCAGAAGAAACAGCCACCGCTGCCGCCCAATTGGCTGGTCAGGCCCAGGATCTGCAAAATCTGGTCAGCAAGTTCAGGCTGTAGGGCGCTCCTCATACATAGCTTTTGGAGGTAACTCCTGATAGTCGACGGTTTGGTACCGCTGTCACCACATGACTGTATCCTTCGGTCACACACTGTACCACAGAGATACAGTTGTTTGACGGGTATTAATCTAATACCTTGATTTTTCATAGAATATTTTTTGGCATGAGCGATGCTATACCCTTGTTACCATCAAAAAGCTACAAAAGGGGTCGGCCATGTCACAGGGAACCATAGAACAGGTGTTGGGGCGGATGTTGACGGATGACCGGTTTCGCCGTCGGGCTATGTTGTCACTGGAAGAGACCCTGCAGAAGGAAGGATACAATCTGAATCGCAGAGAGCTGCAATCAATCAAACAGGTTGACATGCTCCGTCTTGAAACCGTTGCCCATGATATGGATATGGCGCTGAAGCGTTTTGAGGGGTGGCTGCCGTACTGTTAAAACAGTTGATATATAACGTTTATATGCTTGAACAGCTCAACCGTCGGCGTGCAGTATGATAGTCAGCCCCGGTAACACAGACTCAGGTTGCAGCAAACCAACAAATGGAGGACACTGCCATGACAACAGAACGGAAATATGCATTTGACTGGAGTCTGATCGGTAATATTGAAGAGGGACGACCAAACCTGGGAAGCCAGACCAGCCTTGAGGCCTACCGCCTGATGCAGTTCTGCTTCCGCGATGTTATTGAACAGAAGCTTGGTGCCGATGAGACCGACCGGATCTTTTATGATGCCGGTTATCTGGCAGGAGGGCAGTTCTACAATAACGTTATCGGCAAGCCTGCAGATCTTGAGGATTTTGTCAGCAAACTGCAGGCGGCTCTCAAGGATCTTGGTATCGGTATACTGAGGGTTGAAGAGGCAGACTTGGCAAATGGCCGTTTGGTGCTGACGGTGTCGGAGGATCTGGACTGTTCGGGGCTACCTGAGTTGAACTACGAAATCTGCACCTATGACGAAGGGTTTATTGCTGCGCTGCTGGAGTCGTTCAGCGGTACAAAATTCAAGGTAAAAGAGATCGACTGCTGGTGTACCGGCGACCGCACCTGCCGGTTCCTGGCCGTTGCAGAAGGGAGTAACCAGGCGCAATGAGCCAGCTTGCTGATCTACTCCATATCCTTGCTTCAGGGCAGGGCATTAAAGAAGTACCGGACGACTGTGACTACCGGAAGCAACTTCTTGAGGTAGCTCAGTATCTGGATGAACTTAAACGGTTTGTTGGAGCGATCTCAGCCGGAGACCTTTCTGCGACGTTGCAGGTCAAGGGGCCGCTGGCAGGCAGCCTGAAGGCGCTTCATGCCAATCTGCGGCATCTGACCTGGCAGACCCAGCAGGTTGCAGCCGGTGATTTCAGCCAGCGGGTAGATTTTCTGGGGGCCTTTTCAGAGGCATTTAACAGCATGGTTGCCTCGCTGGCCACTGCCCGTGACGAACTGACCGAGCGGAACCGGCAGCTTGCCGATACCTGCGATGAGCTGAAAACCACCCAGTCTCAACTGTTACAACAGGAAAAAATGGCGTCAATCGGACAGTTGGCTGCCGGGGTAGCCCATGAGATAAACAACCCGATCGGTTTTGTTAAAAGCAACCTGGGCAGCCTTGGCCGCTATGGCGAAAAACTGGCTGCATTCTTCGCAGCCAGTGAGCCGCTTTTTGCCTCTGCACCGGCAGAATTACAGGAACAGTTAGCGCTACTGCGCAAGAAATATTCCATTACGGCAATCCTTAATGATCTGCCTGATCTGGTACAGGAGTCATGCGACGGGACGGAGCGGGTTCGCAAGATCGTGCAGGATCTAAAGAACTTTTCCCGTGTTGATCGGGCAGAGTGCGAAGCCGCCGACTTGAACGCCGGCCTGGAAAGCACCCTGTCTATTGTCTGGAACGAACTGAAATACAAGGCCACTATTGAGAAAGATTACGGTGAACTGCCGCCGGTCTGGTGTAATCAAGGCCAGCTGAATCAGGTTTTTGTTAATCTGCTGGTAAATGCTTCCCAGGCGATTGATCAGCAGGGAACCATATCAATCAGCACCAGGGCAGAGGGAGATGCAGTCAGGATAACCATCCATGATACCGGTTGCGGTATGGCGCCGGAAACGGTATCACGTATCTTTGAGCCGTTTTTTACCACCAAGGATGTTGGCAAAGGAACCGGACTCGGCCTGTCGATTGTCTACGACATTATTGTCAACAAGCATCAAGGTTCCATCGATGTGTCCAGCGAGCCGGGGATTGGCACCCAGTTTACCATTACATTACCGGTTAAGGCGCAACCACCCGAGTAACTTGAAGATCATGTAATTTTTCAGCATCAATAGGGCTATGGATACGCTAACAGATTTATTAACTGCAAAAATACGACAGCTGGAAACCACCCTGGACCATGTAGGGGCCTATGTCTATACCAAGGACATGGCAGGGCGCTACACCTATGCCAACAAGATGGTGTGCGACCTCTTCGGCTGCCCGCTGGAGCATGTCATTGGCGCCATGGATGAGGAATTCTTTGACCTTTCAGTTTCTAACGAACTGCGTATCAATGACCGTCGTGTGCTTGATCAGGGCGAGCATATAGAAGCCGAGGAAACCGATATTACCCTGACGGGTGAAACCTATATCTTCTGGACAGTCAAACTTCCCCTTCACGGTCCTGATGGCTCTATTGTAGGCATGTGCGGCATTTCGACGGATATCACTGAACGGAAAAAAGTTGAGGCGATGGTGCATGAGAGTGAAGAGAAACATCGCATCCTGTTTATGGATTCACCGGACGCCTATCTGATTATCAGAGACGGGGTATTTGTGGATTGCAACCGTGCAAGTGAAATCATGTTGCGCGGTGACCGGAATCAGATTGTTGGACACACGCCGGATTCGCTCTCGCCGGAATTTCAGCCTGATGGGAAAAAATCATCACAAGCTGCAGAGGAAAAGATTCAAGAAGCCTTGCAGAACGGCTCCAACTCATTTGAATGGGTACATCGCCGCCTGGATGGCTCTGATTTCTTTGTTGAGGTAACCATCGCGTCAATGTTCTTGGAAGGAAAGCAAACCCTGTTCACCTCCTGGCGGGATATCACTGAACGCAAGCAGGCGGAAAAGGCGCTGGAAGAGTCAAAACGTGCGCTTGAAGCCCTCAGCATCACTGATGGTCTGACCGGCATAGCCAACAGGCGACGTTTTGATGAAGCGCTGTCCCTGGAATATGCCCGTCATGTCCGTTCAGGAGCGCAACTATCGCTGATCCTGTTGGATATCGACCACTTCAAGGCGTTTAACGACAATTACGGACATATCGCCGGAGACGACTGCCTGCGACAGATTAGTCGGGTTATAGCTGAATGTGCTGCCCGTCCTGCTGATCTGGCAGCCCGCTACGGGGGAGAAGAATTTGCCTGCATCCTCCCGGAGACGGATCATGTCGGTGCGGTGATCATTGCCGAGCGGATACGCCGGGCTATTCAGGCCCTCGCCATCCCTCACAAAGCATCGGGTACTGCCGACTGTATTACTGCCAGCCTGGGCGTTGTAACTATGCATTGCCAAACCGAAGGCTCATCCATCAGTCTCATCGCGCAGGCCGATGAACTGCTCTACCTCGCCAAATCCCGTGGCCGCAACCGGGTTGAATTTACCGTCCCGGATAACTATCCCCTGACAGCAACAAAAAAAGTGCACGGAAACTTTGTGCGGATGGTATGGAATGACTCCTTTTGTTGCGGCAACCTGCTGATTGATTCACAACATCAATTCCTGTTTCATCTCTGCAATGAACTGCTTGAAGCCGTCCTGTCCAGTCATCCAACTGACGATGTTATACTGCTTATCAGCCGACTGCTCAAAGACGTGGGACAACACTTCCTGGATGAAGAGAAAGTCCTTGCCAAAGCAGCGTTTCCGGGCATGAGCCAACATGCCGCAGAGCATGCCAGGCTGCTCGCAAAGGGAGTAGAACTGTCGCAACAGTTCTCTGTGTCTGCTCTCCCTATCGGCGATCTGTTCCAATTTCTGGCCTACGATCTGGTTATGATGCATATGCTTGGAGCGGACCGGGAGTATTATCCGTTTATTCAGGGCACCGTTCTTGAAAACGACAGATCGGCATTGTAAATTGCGCTGTTTTTTGGGGGGATACAGATCGGCCAGCAAGTGTCATTGCCTCCACAAAACCCCTTGACCTCACCCCCCTGAACAGACGATAGTATGCGTTACCATTATTCCTCCGCAGGAGCCCCCATGTACCGCGAAGAAGTTGCACAGCTTGATGATCTGACTAACCGCATTTCCTCCCTTCGGAGGTCCCTTTGACCTGGATAGCAAACGGGAAGAGCTGCAGGAGCTTGATGCCCGTATCGCTGCCCCCGGTTTTTGGGATGACCCCTCCGGTTCTCAGGATATCCTGAAAAAACGCACCGTTATTGAAAAACTGCTCCAATCGTGGGATTCACTTAACCGGCAGTCCGATGATGTCAGGGTGATGATTGAACTGGGTGAAGAGGCTGCAGACGAGGACACCCTGGCTGAAGTCCACGGCATGAATGAACGTCTGAAAACCGGTGTTGAAGAGGCTGAGTTCCAACGGATGCTGTCCGGCACCCATGACCGTAACGGTTGCTTTGTGTCGGTCAACTCCGGCGCAGGGGGCACTGAATCCCAGGACTGGGCCAACATGCTGCTGCGGATGTTGCTGCGCTACTGTGAAAAAAAGAGCTGGAAGACGGCCATTACCGACTATCAGGACGGTGAAGAGGCCGGTCTCAAGTCCGCCACCTTCAGCGTTTCCGGCGAATTTGCCTATGGCCACCTCAAGGCTGAGGCCGGGGTTCATCGCCTGGTGCGGCTCTCTCCTTTTGACAGCAACAACCGTCGTCATACCTCCTTTGCCTCGGTCTTCGTCTTTCCCGAGATTGAAGAGGAGGATATTGACATCCGCATCTCTGATTCTGACCTGCGGGTAGATACCTACCGTTCCAGCGGTTCCGGTGGTCAGCACGTTAACACCACCGATTCTGCAGTTCGGATCACCCACCTTCCCACCAATATTGTGGTTGCCTGCCAGTCTGAGCGGAGCCAGATCCTGAACCGTGCCACTGCCATGAAGGTGTTGCGGGCCAAGCTGTATGAAAAAGAGATGGAAGAGCGTAACGCCAAGGCCTCGGAAATTGCCGGTGAAAAGCGGGAGATCGGCTGGGGCAGCCAGATCCGCTCCTATGTGCTGCATCCCTACAAGATGGTGAAAGATCTGCGAACCGGCGTCGAATCAGGCAACCCTGATTCGGTGCTTGATGGTGCTCTGGATGATTTTGTGATTCCGTTTCTGATGGGTGTCCGACGTGATGTCAAGGATGAGGACTAGACCATGAAGCATCCCACACTAATCTGTTACCTGATTGCATTAACACTGGGATTAACCGTAACGCACGGTTGTGCGGCACCACAGCACACGAAAAAACGGACAGAACCGCTTAAAACCGGCAGCAGCGTTAAATACGCAAAGGGGGTCAGCCGCCTGGGTTTTGCGATCCAGATGGGGGCTTTTTCCGATGTAAAGAATGCTGAACGTTTTGCCAACCGACTGCAGGACAAGGGGCTTGAAGCGTTCTACTATCGCAAGGACAACGGCATCTATGCCGTGCGGTTCGGTGATTTTCCCAGCAAGGAAAAGGCCCGCATCGTTGCCAACCGGCTAGTGGCAGACAAGCTGATTGACAGCTTCTATATCGCCCCTCCCAATGAAGTGGTCTTTGCCAACTCCAAAGAGCCAACCATCAAACAGAATCGACCTGAACTGCATAAGCCGCTTAAGCCCTACCCGCCGCCAACCAATGAGCTGGGGCTGCCGGTTGACGAGTCAACCTCAACAAAACCAACCACTGCCAAGCCACCTGCAACCAAGCCGGGAGAACGTGATCTGGGCTTCATCGCCGCCCGCACAGCAGAGCGGTTTGTGGGAATCCCCTACCAGTGGGGCGGCACCACGGTGGTGGATGGTATGGACTGCAGCGGCTTTACCAAGGCGGTCTACAACCTGTGTGGCGTCAACATCCCCCGTACCTCACGGGAGCAGTACAAGGCCGGAAACCCGATCAGCAAAAGCGAGCTGCGGGATGGCGACCTGGTCTTCTTTGGTGCATCAGAGTCATCCATCAGCCATGTTGGCATCTATGTCGGCAATGGCAAGTTTGTGCATGCCCCCAAACGGGGTGAAGATATCAAGACCGCATCCGTTGAAGAATCCTACTTCGAGCGCCGTTTTGTGGGCGCCCGACGCTATATTCAATAACGCAGGAGCACAAAGATTATGGCAATCATCAGACCGTTTGAGGCCCTGCGGCCTCCCGTACACCTGGCCCCCCGTGTGGCTGCCCTCCCCTATGATGTGATGGATGTGGAGGAGGCTCGCCAGATGGCTGGCGAAAACAGTGACTCATTCCTGCATATCTCCAGGCCGGAAATCGACCTGTCTGCCTCGGTTGACCCCCATGCCGACGAGGTACACCACCAGGGTAAACTGAACCTGCAGAGTTTTATTGAGCGCAAGGTACTGATGCAGGAAGCAGCCCCCTGCTACTACATCTACCGCCAGCGGATGGGTTCCATTGTCCAGACCGGGCTGGTGGCCTGTTCAGCGGTGGATGATTATGTGACCGGCGCGATCAAGAAGCATGAGCATACCAGGGCAGATAAAGAAGAGGACCGGATTAAGCATATTGACACCCTGGATGCCAATGACGAGCCGGTCTTCTATATCTTCCGCGATAACCCGGAAGTGGAGCAGATTCTGGCAGAAGCCTCCTACGAACCACCCGATTACAACTTTACCACTAACGACGGGGTTTCCCATAAACTCTGGGTGGTTGCAGATCCGTATCTGATTGACCACCTGACCAAACTGTTCAGCAACATACCAACCCTGTATGTGGCCGACGGTCACCACCGCAGTGCTGCCGCAGCAAAGGTGCGCGACCTGCGCAAGGCAGCAAATCCCAACCATACCGGCAATGAAGAGTACAACTTCTTCCTGACGGTGATCTTCCCGGAAAGCCAGCTGAATATCATGCCCTACAACCGGGTGGTGAAGGACCTGAACGGGCTTGATGCAGCACAGTTTCTGGCTGCTGTTGCCACATCTTTCGAGGTCGCCCCTGTTCCTGCACCACTGGCACCGAAGACACGGCATCAGTTCGGCATGTACCTTGGCGGCCAGTGGTACCAGCTGCAGGCCAAACCGGAACTGACTGATGAAGGTAGCACCGTTGGGCGTCTGGATGTTTCGATCCTGCAGAACCATCTGCTACAGCCGGTATTGGGGATTGAAAACCCCCGCACAGACAAGCGGATCAGCTTTGTGGGCGGCATCCGCGGTCTGGATGAACTGGTGCGGTTGGTGGACAGCGGCGAGTATGCCGTAGCCTTTTCCATGCATCCCACCGGCATCAAAGAGCTGATGGATCTGGCCGACGATGACCAGATCATGCCACCCAAATCGACCTGGTTTGAGCCAAAGCTGAGAAGTGGACTGTTTGTCCACCTTTTGAGCTGATCGTGCGCTACTGGCTCTTCAAATCTGAACCGGGCTGTTTTTCCTTCCAGAATCTGCAAGCCCGTCCCAACGCAACCGAGCATTGGGACGGGGTGCGCAACTTTCAGGCCCGCAACTTCCTGCGGGATGAGATCAAGCCAGGTGACCGGGTACTGTTCTACCACAGCTCCATCCCTGAACCGGCAGTGGTTGGTCTCTGCACGGTGGTGCGTGAAGGTTACCCTGACCACACCGCCCTTGATCCGAATGCTGACCATTTTGATCCCAAGGCAACGCCTGACAAGCCGATCTGGTACATGGTTGATGTCCGGGCTGATCAGGCACTGCCTACTGAAGTGCAGCTAGCTGTGATCCGCGAACATCCACTGCTGACCCACATGCCGCTGGTTAATCGCAGCCGTCTTTCCATCCAACCCATTACAGAAGAACAGTACACCACTATTTTGCAGCTGGGAGGTCTCCCATGACCAGACGCTGTCTGTTGATTTGCCTGATACTGCTTGGCGTGACGTCTCTGGCCCATGCAGCCCCACGGCAGCTGACCCTGTTTTCCGATGCCAGCCTGCTTGAGGCTGAGGTAGTAGCCAAAAGAGGGAGTGCAGAGTTTTCGTTTCCGGCACCAATCAGGGAAGGAACCCTGCGGGTCAGGCCGCTGGATAACAGCAACAGCATCGGTCGAGTTGATCTACTCCCGTTCAAGACATCCGATAAGCTGCAAAAGGAACTGGATAGCCTGACAGAACAGAAACACCGCCTTGAGGATCGACTGAAGGCCTTGGACACCCGAGAAGGGATCTTTGCAGCTGCTGCTAAATCACAAAGCTCCAAGGCCCCCCGCAAGACCAAGACCAATCCAGACCCGCTGACATCAGTTCGCCAGGGGACTGACTTTGCCATTGCCCAGCTGGAAGCGGTCTTTACCGCTCGTCGCCGTGCCGAGCAGGATCTGAAGCGGGTTGAGGCACGTTTGGCAGGCCTGCAGAAAACTGCCGTTGGTGGGCCAACAGTACGGGTCTCAGTAACACCGGCAACTGGCCGCATCAGGATCGCTGCCATACTGAAAGACGGGGGCTGGACACCACGTTACGATATCCGTATCCATGGCAACGGCACTGCGCTGCTGTCACTGGCCGCAAACAGCAGTAGTTCGCTGCCGGATGGCTACACCGTCAGCGTCACACCTGCCGCAGTCAGTGCAGGTCAACCAACCCAGACCTATCCCTTCTCAGCCGCTGGTTCAGCACATCTGGCGGACTGGCAGTTACCAATAGAAAAAGAGCAGGTTACAACCAGTCCGTCACCCAGCTTTTCCCTTACCTTGAAGAACACCAGCACAAACCCCCTTGGCGCAGGTAAGGCGGCAATCTATTATGCCGGAGAATACCTTGGTAACGCTGATTTCTCTGGCGTGGCGGCAGGTGCGTCAACAACGGTGACCGGTCCTAAATAGCAGAAGGCCGGTTCCTGCAATAGGAACCGGCCTTACATCCTACTATTCTTAAGTTGTCCCGCTACTACTTCAGATACACTTCAATTTTAGCCTTCTTCTTGGCATCTTCCATGATGGCATTAATCGCCTCACTTACCTTTTTACGCTTAAGTGACTCAGCAATCTTTGCCTTCACATCATTGAACGGAATCTTGGCTGAGACCTTTTTCTCAGTCAGCTTGATGATATGATACCCGAACTGGGTCTCCACCACCCCGCTCACATCACCTGCTTTCATAGCAAAGGCGGTTTCTTCAAACGGCTTTACCATCTGGCCTTTACCAAAATAGCCCAGATCACCACCCTGTTTACTGCTGGGGCAACCTGAATTTTCCTGAGCCAGCTTGGCAAAATCAGCTCCAGCTTTGATCTGCTTTAACAGCCCTTCAATCTTCTCTTTAGCCTTCTTTTTATCAGCATCGGTTGCCTTGGCATCCAGTGTAATCAGGATATGGCTGGCACGTACCTGCTCTGGCTGAGTAAAGGTCTCCGGGTTCTTATCGTAAAACTCTTTCACATCTGCATCAGAAACAATCTGTTTGGGCACAACTACCTGCTCAATGTGATTTTCAATAATCACATTACGCCGGATCAGCTCCCGCAACTCTTTCTCATTCAGCCCCTGTTCCTGCAGCCCTTTTTTAAACTCATCCTCTGTCTTAAAGCGGGTCTTCAGCCTGCCAAGAGCATCATTAATCTGCTTATCCTGATCCTTTACCGGCGTGTTTTTGGCAACCTGATACATCAGTTCGCCACCGATCATCTGATTCAGCAGAAACTGCTGCACCGCTTTTTCCTGACCTGGCGGCACCTGTGCAGCTGAGGGGGATTTACTGAAGGCAGCCAGAGCCTTCTGAAGATCCGCAGCAGGAATGGCAACACCATTAACCCGCGCAACCGGATCAGGTAACGGCTTGGCCTTTTCAGCAGCCACTGGCGCTGGTGCAGCCTTTTTCTCCGCAGCCAAGGCTCCGGCAGTACCCATCATGGATACAGCAGCCACCAGTACCGCAATGGTTAAACGACGATTGAACATCATAACAGTACAATCTCCTTTGGCGATGATTTGATTAGGAATGTATAACACGGCGTGAATCAAGGAAAAAGCGGAAATTTATACAGAATCATTTTTGACATTTCACCAACTTTCGAGTACAGTTCCCGCATGCTAAACCTGCCTTTGGGCAGGGTCACCACGCCACACTGGGAGGTAAGGTGTCTATGAAGAAGGTGCTTGTCGTTGATGACAGCCTCTCCGTAACCCGCCAGCTGGAAAAGATCATCAACGATTCCGGCGATTTCGTTTGTGTTGGTCATGCGAAAAACGGGGCTGAAGCCATCAAAATGAACCACAGTGAAGATCCTGACATTATCTGCATGGATATGAACATGCCGGGTATGGATGGGCTGACCGCTCTGCGCAGTCTGGTAATGCTGGACAAAGCGGTGCAGGTGGTAATGGTAACCTCTTTGGGCGGTGTCGGTGATAAATTTACCGAGGCCATCAAGCTTGGGGCAAAAAATGTTATTTCCAAGCCGTTTGAAACGGAAAACGTGCTGCGTATCCTGCGGGCGCTCTAACAGGGCTGGGGGGCTAAGCCAATGGCAGTAAAATTCTTTGGACAATTTCTGGTGGAACAGGATGCGGTAACCGGCGAGTCACTGCTCCACGCGATAGAACTGCAGGAACGGACCAACCTTAAACTGGGTGAGATGGCCGTTGCCATGGGATTCATCACCCAGCAGGATATTGAAACAGCACATTCGGCCCAATTATCGAAAGATATGAAGCTGGGTGACCTGCTGGTTGATCTTGGCTTTCTTTCGCCACTCCAACTGGATGAGGTAATTTCTCACCAAAAGGCCACCCACCTCTATATCGGTGAAGCCCTGGTCAAGGTTGGCGCACTAACTCCGGAAAAACTTGACCAGTACCTTGAGGCATTTAAGGCCGACCAGGCACCCTACGTTGCCAACCGCGTTGAACTACCCTCCTGGCTGAATGAAAACACTGCAGCCTGGGAAATGACGGTTGACCTGACCTACAAGATGATCACCCGCGTACTTGGTATCCAATTTCGGCCGGGCAAATTTGTTGAGACCAGTGTGCTTTCCTGTAATCATATGATTGCAGCCATGGATCTTAGCGGTGATATGACCGCCCGCTATCTGCTATCGGTTTCTGCAGGTATCCAGAAAACAATCGCCAAGGCAATTCTGAAAGAAGATGACGTTGAGAATGAGGATGATGAGATCCTTGAAGACACCGTCATGGAGTTCGTGAACATCGTCTGCGGTAACGTTGTGGCAAAGGCATCACAGATGGGGGTTACGCTTGATATCAATCCGCCGATCACCCTGCACCCTGCCGCCAGTGGACTGGCAGTGCCTGACCACTACCGCTGTGTGGTTTTCCCGATTCATGTCGGCGACAATGAGACAATGGAAATGGCGTTGTTTATCAAACAATAGACTTTGAGACAACCAGATGCAGTAAAAATGGCGCCCTACGGCGCCATTTTACGTTCTCGCTCCTGTCAAGATACGGCTTACCTCATCCGTGTAGTTCTCGGTATCGCTTCGTACTATCAACGGTGGCATAATCTGCAGATCTGCGTTTTTTCTCCCCTTAGACAGCTCAACCAGAAACACCTTGGCCGGTGCATCCGGCAGACCATGCACCATCCGCAACCGCACCACCGCAAGCTTCTGGGCCACAGCCTCCGCCATCAATTCTACAAATCGGTCAGGATGATAGATCAGACAAATCTTGCCCCCCGGCTTAACCAGATACTTGGCCGCAGCAAGAAAATCTGCCAGCCCGGCTGTGGTCTCATGGCGGGCAGCCAGTTTACCGGGGTTGGGGTTCAACCTGCCCCTGCCCTGCTTACGGTAGGGAGGATTGCTGACCACCAGATCACAACTTGAAACCGGCAGGTGCTGCCGGACATGCAGCACATCTTCATGCAGCACCGTTACCCGCTCAGCCAGGCCGTTCAGACGAGCATTTTGTTGGGCCAGTAAGGATGCGGCTTCATCCTGCTCAAAGGCGGTTACGTTTGCATTAAGTGCCATCTGTGCCAGTACCAACGCCAGCACCCCACTGCCGGTGCCCAGATCAACAATTGATGTTTCCTGCCTGGCATTGGCAAAGTCACACAGAAGCAAAGGATCAAGGCTGAAACGATACCCTTGTTTTGGCTGCAGCAAGGCCAGACCAAACCGTTTCAGCTCATCCCTGGTAACGTCAGACTGTTGATCCATGCTCACGTCTCCGCAACCACCACTCACGAATAGCCACAACGCCAAACAGTGCAAAGGAACCCAAGGTCAACCACTTACCAATCTTGAATGGCAGCGGATCAAAACGGAACTCTACCGTATGCTTTCCAGGTGTCAGGTAAACCCCACGCAGGATATGGTTGACCGGAACGATCTCAACAGGTTTTCCGTCTATCTGCGCCTTCCAGCCTTTATGGTACTTCTCACCAAGAACCAACAGACTGTTTGAGCTGACAGAAGCAGATAAACGGAGCCTTTCATTTGCGTACTGTTGCAGCAGCACTTCTCCGGGCTTTGGAGCAGGACTGAGCGCAAACGGCGGCGCAGATTCAACCAGAACAGTTCGTGATGGATCAAAAGACAGATCCTGCATCTGCTTGAGCCTCTGCAGCGGGTCCGTCTCTACCTTGACCTGACTCACCAGCCAGGCCTTGGGAAGCACCTGACGATTCTCCAGTACCACCTCATTACCGCCTCTGAAAACAACCGGATAGCGGTTGCCAAAATGTCCCCTGTTCTGTTCGTACAATTTTTCATCTGCCACCAGCCAGCGCACATTCATAATATCCGGCAAGGTTGATTGCAATGAAAGGGCATCCAGATACTCCTGCCAACGCCGTTTCTGGACCGCATTGGCGGTAAACAACACCGGTACCCCTGCTGATGCATAGCTCATAGGGTCGGCGTTTCCCAGAAGTAATGCTCGATATTCAGGCACCTCATGTTTCTTGACACGAACTCCTGTTCCCTGTGTTTTTATCCAGGCCAAGACAGGAGATACAGCAGCTTCAGTACGATTCGGCGTATTAGTCAACACGAGAAAGTTACTATTGACCCGCCAAAGATCACCAGCAAGCAGCACAAACAAGACTGCTATTCCCACCCCTGCAACAAGCTTCCTCCGCACAATTCCCAACAGAACCAGACTGCTCAGACTTGCCAAAGCCAAGGCTATGCCGGTCTCACGTTCAATCGTAAACCAGCGTTGACTCACCAGCCCGACGCCGCTTTGGTAGCGGGTGGGACGGGCCAGCAGTTCCATCATCCAATCACGCAGCGCCACGCCGAACAGTTTTTCTACCCCCAACATAATAGCTAGCACTAAGGGAAAAGCAAGCAACCACCATACCCAACGCTGTACCCGGTCAGCATCCGGCAGTTCCCGATCCTTTAACAGGTCAATCCCCCGGGCAGTCAGCACTGCCAGACCAAAGGCAGTTATAAACAGCATCATCTTCGGCACCCTGAAGCGACTGATGCCGGGCAGAAAATCATACAAAAATTGATAAAACGGGGTGTATTTTCCCATGGAAAACAGGATACCCCCAACCACAGCAACCAAGGCCGCCTTGGTCACCCGGTCATTGCGAAATATAAGCGGCAACGGCAACAGTAACCAGGGTAACAGGCCAAAATAGGAGGCAGTCTGGGTAAAAAACATCCTGCCCCAGTAGTAGGTTTGATCGGGCCTGGGCAGATCGCCCCCCTCCTGGCGTGAGAGACCAAACAGACCAGGTACCACCAACGCCGCAACCTCTTCCGGCGGCATAGACCACATCATCGCCTCTTCCCTATCCAGGCCGCCCTTTCCCTGATTTGCCCCCGAATGGGTACCTCGATTGGTATCCTTTGACCAGCCAGCCAGTGGAGCAAGGGATATGGCCGAAGCAAAAAGAAAAAACAGCACCATCACCAGCCCCATCAGCAGGGTACGCCCGGTTTTCCGAGCAGGTTCGCCATGATAGATCTCTTCCAGCAACCGCATGATGCCGTAGATCCCCACCCCTAGACAGGTGTAAAAGGCTATCTGCCAATGGGTGTTAAAGAACTGCAGGGTCAGCACCAGACCGGCACAGAGATAGGGGAACAGCCGATCAGTACGGAAACCTTTTTCAAGGAAGTAGAAAACCCAGGGGGCATAGGCAATAGTGGCAATCTTCATCACATGGCCGGCATTGATCAGGGAGGCATTTTCGGTACAGAAGGCAAACAGCAGCGCTCCAAACAGCGCAGCAATCCGGCTGCAACCAACCAGACGGCAGTAGCAATAGGTGCCAGCGCCACCGAGAAACAGGTGCAGTACCATGAACCAGGCCACGCTGGCCGGTGCCGGTATCAGACCAAAAATCAGACGGTAGAGATAGACAAACTGCATTGAGACCATGCCGCCATCGTTACTGTGCCCGCTGTTGATATAGGGGTTCCAGTCGGCTCCCCCCAAGTTTATCCGCAGCATGGACCAAAGCGGCTTACCGTAGGAGTTGTAGACCCCCCAGTAAAACTCGTTGAGGATATCCGGCGCCCGTACGATCTTGTCAGTAAATAAAATTGGGATGAATAGGGCCACCAGTATCACCAGTAGCAGTAACAGCATCAGAAACGTATATGATCGTGATTTGCTCATGGTCTGCGTAGTCCGTAGTAAAACTGTTCCAACCGCTCAGCTGCACGGTCCCAATTAAAATCATCACGCAGACGCTGGGAAGCAGCAAGCCCTAACCTGCGGGCCAGTTCCTGGTCTGTCAGTAGCTGAACAAGCGACTCAACCATCCCCTGCAGATCTCCCGGCTCCACCAGCAGAGCAGTTACTCCATGCTGGAGATACTCACCGATCTGCCCTACCCGTTCTGCCACAATCGGCACGCTGGCAGCGGCAAGCTCAGCCAGCTTGGCCGGGCATTTCGTGCGATTTATCAAGGTATCATCAAAGAGGTAGAGCGCTGCATCAGCAGCGGCCAGACAGTCCGGCAACAGTTCCGGCTCAACCCAGCCTGCACTAACCAGGTTCTTGTAAAATCCCCCTCGGATGGCAGCCTGCTCCAGTTGTTTTTCTTCTCCTTGCGGTCCCAGACCAACCACCAACAGCTTCAAGGATGGTATACGGTGGCAAAGCTGTTCAACTATGCTATGCAGCCTTTGTTGAGAAAATTCAAAAAAACGGGTGTACAGGAGCAAGACCGGAGCATCAGCAGGAATATCGAATCGCTTACGTCCACGCTGACGATCACCATCAGGACGCAGCAGCGGACCATTGGGTAGATACAACGTCCTGTTCTGATCAGCCCCCATGCTCCAGGCCAGAGACTCAAGCGTACGGGAGGCAACGCTGACACCATCGGCCCAACGGGTCAGGCGTTCTTCCTGAAAGGCAAACAGCCATTTTTCCGGCATGCTATAGGGATGCAGTTCATTCATCCCTCCCCGCCCTTCACGATCATCGCTATCGATAAGCAACTTTGGCACCTTAAGTCCGCTGGCCCGCATCCCGGCCAGCGCCATGGCTGCCAGCCCGCCGTACCCTTTGGGCTTAAACAGGTGGATCAGGTCCGGCTTTTGTTCCAGAGCTTCCCGTAACATCCGCCAGGCAATAAACGGAGCAGCCAGTACACCAGCCGTCGGCCCCAACTGGACATTCCGCAGACGAACTTCTCCCAACAGTTCAACCAGACCGGCATCTTCAGGATTTGTATAAGGGGGGGCAATAATTACCAGTTCGTGGCCGCGCCGTTGCAACGCCTGGGCCAGTGGCAGCATGCGGGCCTGTAGCGTCCCTTTGGGACGTATGCCAAACGGCGCAAGAAAGACTATTTTCATGCTAACGCCCCAATCCTTTCTTGATGTCGCGATAGACAGCGCTGCCAGCCAGACCATAGTAGAGCGGAAGCACAGACCGCAGCACGACGCCCCATGATCCAAAAAAAACGGGATGGTTTTCAATCAGTGCGCCATGCAGAGAGCTTTTCAGCCCTGGCTGCATCCCTGCCGCCATGGAGGCAACGTTCTTACGATAGTAGAATCCGGTATCAGGCAGACATCTCACCAAACGCCCCAACTCCAGCAGTGAAAGCCAGAAATCCCAATCTTCCCAGCCACGGCGCAGGGCTTCATCGTATCCCCCCACAGCCTGCCAATCAACACGACGATAGACTGCTGAACAAAAGATCACGTTACCCAGCGCCATACGCCACCGGGAAAAGGGGGCCAGCTTCCAGGGGCCGGTCTCTTCCCCAAACTTCTCCGCCCTGCAGTAAACGATCCCCAGATTCGGACAACTCTCCAAAGCTGCCGTCGCCAAACTGATGTAGTGTGAGCCGATCCGGTCATCGGCATCCAGCGGCAAGATGTAGCGGCCTTGGGCAGCCGCAATGCCGCTGTTGCGGGCAGCGGCCAGCCCGCCATTTTCGCGGCGGATCAGCCGGGTCTTGGGGTAATCCAGCCCACCCAGAATCAGACAGGTTTCAGGATCAGTGGAGCCATCATCCACCACAATGATCTCAATTTTCTGATGATCTGAGGCCAGCACCGAACCTATGGATTCAGTCAGATACTGCCCCTGATTGTAGCAGGGTATGATAACGGACACCAAGGCCATTACTTTCCTTTAATCACCTTCTGGTACTGTTCACAAAACCGCTCACCACTGAAGTTCTTTGCTGCATACTGATACGCCGCAGTTGACAGGCGCTGCAAAAGCCGACGGTCTGCAGACAGAGCTGCAACAGCCTGCAGTAACGCTTCCACGACAACGTCGTCATCTTCAGCAGGAAGCAACCAGCCGTTTTCCTGGTGCCTGATATGCTCCGGTATGCCGCCCACTGCGGTACAGACCGGTACACAGCCCTGTGCCATACCCTCCATGACAGTTAAAGGAAAACCTTCACGGTTGGAGGTGATCAGCAGCAGGTCAGCCTGACGGTACAGTTCAGCCAGTTGTTCGCTGTCGCTGATTAGACCAGTAAGATAACAGCAGGCGCGATCTTCGGCAGCAACCGCATCTGCCAAATCACCCACCAGGGTAACCTCAACCTCTAAGCCCTTTTCCCGGCAAAGTCTGGCAGCACGACCGATTAACTGCACCCGTTTTTCTGCCCCACCCCTGCCCACATACAGCAGACGCAGCGGCCTCTCTCCAACCGGCTTGTGCAGCTCTGGCGGAATAGGAATCCGGTTGGGAATGACTAATATCCGCTGGTCCAGCCCGGTATCCACCCCGTGCAAGCGATACCAGGAGATCAGCTCATCCCGCACTGTCTGGCTGATCACCACCCGCTGCTGCAACCGCTCCAGCACCGGCAGGGCAAACTGTTCAGCACCGCCTCCCAGAGCATGCAGCAGATCAGTTGCCCGGACATGTTCCGGCAGATGGGATAGTAGCAGGTAGTAAAACAGGCTGTTGCAGCCAAAAACCCGGGCATCGGGATGCTTGCCGATCAGTCCGGCCAGAATTCCGACACTCAGAGGATAGGTGTATTTCAGCAGCCAGCCGCAATCAAAACAACGGCCTGCCTGTGCAAACTGTTGATAGAAGCCATGATCTACGGAACGTTTGGCAAAAAAGACCCAAGGCTGTTGGTCTTTGAAACAAGCAACAATCTGGCTGTGCACCCGTTCTGCCCCACCGGTATGATAGAACGGAAAGAAAAAAAACAATCCTGATCGGTTATGGAACGGCAGCAGACCGCCAATCAGACGGCCAATGGCCACCAGCAGCAGAACCACCGGTGACAACAACGGATGATGTTGGGGCGCATACCTGCTCATAGGCAGCTCACCAGGCAGTCCTGCAAGAAGGCGACACTCTCCTGGCACATCCGCTCAAGGCCAAACTGTTGTTCAGCACGCTGACGCATCAAGCTCCCTTGTTGTTGCTGCAGCAGCGGGTTGGTCAGGAGCTGTTTCAGGCAACCGGCCAGTGCGCTGCTATCCTGAACCGGCGCCAGAAACGGTTGACCGACAGGCCCGACCGCCTCTCGCAGGCCAGGAATATCACTACCGGCCACTGCCAGACCACTGGCCATCCCCTCCAGCACGGCATTGGGAATCCCCTCACTGATTGAGCTGTGTACCAGCAGGTCAGAGGCCTGCAACAGGCCGATGATATCCGCAACACTGCCCATGAACCGCACCTGTCTACTGATCCCCAACAGCTCTGCCTGCTGCTGCAATGCTGCTGCCTGGTCGTCAAACCGACCGGCCAGCGCCAGCACCGGCAGTTCTCGGCTATCCCAGCCAGCAAGCAGCTGCTGCCAGGCCTGGAGCAGGGTGGCGTGATCCTTATAGCTACTCAGATTTGCCACCATCACGGCCACTGGAGCGCCTTGATCAATCTGTAACTGCTGTCGCCAGGCAGCTCTATCCTGCTGCGGAGAAGCCAGTGCAATGCCATTACGGATCAGCCGGATCTGTTCAGCCCGAAGCCCGTACTGACTGATCAGAAACTCCTGCCCGGATTCGGCATTGGCAATAAAATGTTCAACCTGCCCGACGGCATAGCGATGCAGCAATCCTGAATCAAGCAACAGACCAGCATCTGCCTGGTTCCAGACACAACAGCGTACCCCGCAATGACGCCAGAGCAGAGCTGCTGCCAGATTCGGAACCTTTGTGTAGGAGAGCAGCAGGTCAGGACGTAGTTGCCTCAAATTGATCGCCAGCCGAATCAGGTGCGGCAGACGACGGCGCAGCCCCCAATGCAGCGGAACCGCCTGCCAGGGGATGCCCCACTGTTCACACTGCTGCGCCACCGGCCCAATGCCAGCCCCCAACCCCCATACCTGCACCAGCGTCCCTTGTTGCTCCTGCAGGTGACGGGCCAGCAGCAGCCCCTGACGTTCGGCCCCGCCCATCTGTAGATCACCAAACAGAAACAACGCTTTTTTATCGGTCAATGCACCCATATCAGCGGGCTGGCATATCCTGCAGGCTGCAGACTGCCAGCATGCCAGCCTTGGTTATGCCCGGTGCCAGGGATGAACCAAAGTTGTAGAACTCCAGCTCAGGTGGATTAAAACCGGCAAGTTGCAGCAGCCTGCTCAGGCTGTAGGGAGTAAAGGTGTAACAGTGTTCAGGATGGATCAGCTCCACCCCATGCATGGCAGCCATGAAGTTATACATATCAAATGCATTGGGCACGGTCAGACAAAGATTGGCACCGGTGCAGCGGCAGAGCGCTGCAAGGTTAACCAGCACCAACCCGGGATTAGGTACATGTTCCAGCACCTCAGGAAACAGAATCAGGTCAAAGGGCTGTTGGAGCTGCTGCGGAATACTACCGTCAGCAATATCCCAGATCAGGTTGCAACTATCTCCGGTAACAGCCCGGTACTGGTCCAGCAACGGACCGTTGATATCCACTCCATACAGTTCACTGGCCTCACTCGCCAGACGACTGTGCAGAAGGGAACCGTCCGCCAGCTTCCGCTCCAGAAAGATCGAGTCAAGAAAGCCGAAGTGAATCACCCGCTTGCCGGTTGCCAGTTCCAGCAGACGCTGTTCACGTTCCACCAGCCGACCGGCCTCTGCCTGAAACGGCTGAACCAGTTGCGGATCAACGGTTCTGAGCATACGCTGGCAGGCCCGATAGCCCCGCAAAAACCTGAATAATGCGTTCAAATGGCTTGTCTCCTTTCAGCCGCAGGTCACTACCAAAAACGGGGCGACACCAGCGCCCGCAAAATCATCCCGCCAGCTGGCCACATCTGTCTGCTGGTATAACAGGCGCCATGGGCAGCCACCCAGTAGGACAGGCAGGTAGCAATTGCCGCTCCCAACGCACCGTAGCGGGGGATCAGCAACAGATTGAGCAGCACATTGGCCGTTGCCCCCAGACTGGTGGCCCAAAGCAGTGACCTGCCCCAATCCAGTGCAATAAAATGGGCGTTGCGCACCACGGTCAGATTAGCGAACAGACCGGCCCAGATCAGCACCGCCAGCAGAGGTGCTGCAGCTTGGTAGGCGCTGCCAAACAGCAGCCGGACCAGCCAGGGTGCAATAAAGGTAACCGGCAGGGCCACAGCATAGCCCAGAAACGCCAGCAGATTATATAACTGCTGCAGCTTGCGCTCAAACTGTTCAGGATTGGTACTACGTAGCGCAACCAGACCGGGAAAAACCGACGAAACAATGGCAGTAGGCACAAAGTACCAGACCTCTGAAATCCTGACTGCTGCTGCATACAGCCCCACCTCTGCCTGCGACGCCAGAGCCCCCAGCATCACCTGATCAATCCGCAGATAGATCATCAACACCACACCGGAAAGTACCATCGGCACCGAACCGGTCAAGAGTCGGCGGAACCAGTCGCTGTCCCAGCGCCAGGTCAGTATGCCCGCATTACTGTACCGGGTATGGGCCAACACCAGCAGCAACGAAGCCAGCAACGTTTCAACCGCAGTGGCTGCAGCAATGGCTGCAAGCGAGGCACCGGAAAGCACCAGCAGCACCTTGATTCCTGATGAGATGATAAAGGCGGTTGAACGACAGATTACCGTATAGCGGGAAAGCACCCGAGACTGAAACCAAAGGTCACTCGTCTCAACGGCCTGCACCAACAAGGAACTGCCCAGCAGGGCCACCAGCAGCAAGGCGATCCGATCATCCGGACGCAGCACCAGCAGCACCGCAATGGCCAGCAGGTAGGAAAGTGAACCGGCAGCAGATCTGATCAAGCAGGTGGTGCCCAGGATGGCACGCTCTGCTTCAGGATGCTTGACCAACTCGCGCACCACGATTGACTCAAGCCCAAACAGTGCTATGGCGGAAAAAATCATGACATAGGAACCGGCAAAACTAAGCTGTCCGTACCCCTCCGGCCCCAGATAGCGGGCCACCAAGACCCCCACCAGCAGCCCCAGCCCCATCCTGATCAGCCGGTCGCTGATCAGCCAGATACTGTTGCCAAAGCTGGGTGCGGCAACAAGCTGTTCCAGCTGGATTCTGATCGTTGCAGGGATTAGCTTAGTAAATCTGAGGCGCATTCGAGGAGTGGGGTTAAGATTTTACAACATGCTTCACAAACCACCAGTACGCATCCCGCACGCCATCCTCAAGCTCTATGCTGTGTTTCCAGCCCAGTGTATGCAGACGGGAGGAGTCGGCCAGTTTACGGGGGGTGCCGTCCGGTTTGTCCGTATCAAAGACCAGCTCACCTTCGAAACCCACCACCTGCTGCACCATCCGCGCAAGTCCGGCGATGCTTATTTCCTGGCCTGACCCGACATTGATCAAGGCAGGTGCGTCAGAATAAGTCAGAACACTCTCATAACGGTCATCATCCAGCAGCATCAGAAATAGTGAGGCATCAGCAAGATCATCCACATGCATGAATTCACGCAACGGGGTGCCGGTACCCCAGACGGTGACATTTGGAGAACCCGATTGCTTTGCCTCATGAAACTTGCGTAGCAAGGCTGGCAGGACGTGGGAGCCGGTCAGGTCATAGTTATCGCCGGGGCCGTAGAGGTTGTTGGGCATGGCCGCCAGAAAGCGAGTGCCATACTGTTGGTTGTAGGAGCGGCACTGGACAATACCCGCGATCTTGGCAATGGCATAGGCGTCATTGGTTGGCTCCAGTGGTGAGGTCAGCAAGTCAGTCTCACGAATCGGCTGGGGGGCAAATTTGGGATAAATACAGGTGCTTCCCAGAAAAAGCAGCCGTTTAACACCGCTTTTCCATGCCTCATGGATCACGTTGGTCTGGATCATCAGGTTATCGTAAAGGAATTCAGCCTTGCGGGTACTGTTGGCAATAATTCCGCCCACACGTGCTGCAGCCAAAAAGACATAGTCAGGCTGTTCCTGCTCAAAGAATGTTGCAACTGCAGCCTGATTACGCAGATCCAGTTCTGAGGAGGTTTTTAGTACCAGGTTGTGGTAGCCTGCCTGTTCCAGCTTCCTGACAATGGCAGAACCAACCATACCCCGGTGGCCAGCCACAAATATTTTTGCACCCTGTTCCATTATTTGTTCTCCAAAAACATAACCGGTACCTTGATTGACATCGGGTCAGCACCAAGATCCAGCAAGGCATGATACAGTGCATCTGCCCGATTACGCGAACTGATCACTACTTTGTAGATACCACCCAGCATAGCGCGGGCCAGCGACACAACTTCACGCCCCATAAAGGTAGCTTCAGCTGCATCCAGATCCATGACCAGCACAACCTCAATACCTGCTTCATGCAGCGCCAACCAGGCCAGCTCTGCACAGCCGTCTATGCCGCACAGGGCAACCCGTTCTACCCCTTCGTTCTTCAATTGTCTGCACAGCTGGCGGTACTCCTGCAGGACAAGCGGGATCATACGGTCCAGATAACGGCTGTGCAACAGAGTCAATCGCCGCAGTTCAGTAATACCTTTAGAGGTAAGATGATAGCTGCAGCGATTACCAGACAATTCCTTGACCCGAACCCACCCTTTGGCAGATGCGGTCTTGAGGTAATTGTTGACCAACCCCAGGGCGCTATCCAATCTGCGGGCCAGATCACGCTGAGAGCTGACAGAGCCCTGCTCTAACTCGCAGAGCAGCCTGAACAAGGTATAATCATCAAGTGAAGCAGCTGTCGATTTGTTCATGACCTGAACCGTACTCCAGGACAGATTATTTTTCAACCTTGAGTAGCCGTTGGTAGACTGTTTCAAGCTCTTTTACCCGCACATCCCAGGCAAGCTGCTCAACTGCCCGCACACGCAAGCGCTTGCCCCGTTGCCGCAACGCCTCCCGATCACCCAAGGCAGTGGAAAGGCAACGGGCAAGATCAACGACATCACCAAATGCTGCATAGATGCCATCATCACCCAGCAGTTCCCAGTTGACCGGCGCATCAAAAGCCACCACCGGCAGGCCACAGGCCATGTAGTTTAACAACTTGCCATTGGCTTCAGTGTCAGAGATTTTGGGGGAAACCGCAAGATCAGCGGCTGCCAGCAGCAACGGGGCTTCGGCATAGTAAACCCGACCGGTAAAGGTAACAAAACTGTGTATGTTAAGTTCATCCACCAGCTGACGGTACTCCTGCTCCGGGTAGCCCATCAGCAGCAGGTGGAAGTTCCTACCCTGCTGGATCATCAGCCGTGCAGCATGTATCAGCAGATCAACCCCCTGGTATTGATTGAACAATCCCAGATACACGATCACCGGCACCTGTTCATCAAGTCCCAGACGCTCACGGGCTTCAGTACGGGAAAAGTATCGAAAGACCGTTGTATCAACACCGTCCGGCAGTGCAACCACCTGCTGTAAAGGCATCTGCCAAAAGCGGGTTAACTCATGCCTGCCTGGCGTTGAGCTGGTGATGATCAGATCAGCCAAACGGTTGATCCGCCCTTCAGTCCAACGGAACAGACGATGTAACAGGGAACCGGTTCCAAAAAATCCGTGGTTGAGCGATTCACCACTCAGGCTGCCCTGATAGTCAAACAGGAGCGGTATCCTGCGTAGCCTGGCCACCAGCCAGCCGATCAACACCCCTTCGTGGAGATGGGCATGAATAAGATCCGGTTTGAATTGACGGGCAACACGTAGCGACGTGCAGAGCAACAACAGGTCCAGGTACGGCTTATGCCACGAGGGACCTGCCTCATGTTTGCTGTACCAGGGGATTGATACCGTGCGCTCAACCGGCACCGGCTCAAGATCGCGCCCCAGGTGATAGCTGACTATCTTCACCTGATGCCCCAGAGCCAGCAACGCCCTGGCCTCTTCATAGATCCTGACATGACAACCACGATCCGAGAAGTACGGCGTGGGAGCGATCATCAGGATACGCAACGGTTTTTCAGGCATGCTCATCAGGATCGTTCAGCCGCTCTTTTACTGAATAGATCGGCTTCCCCTGAGATTCGTAGTAGGTGCGGGCATTCAGTTCACCCAGCAGACCAAGGGTGATGAACTGGATACCCATAAACATCAGGAAAGCGGTCAGGATCAGGAGCGGATTACGGTTCATACTGGTATTGGCAAACAGCTTCATATAGACCATGGCACCACCGGTACCACAGGCCAGCAGCATGGAGTAGATGCCCCATTTGCCGAACAGCTGGATCGGTTTGGTGGCGTAGGAGAGTAGAAACTTGACTGTCAGCAGATCAAGCACTACCCGCACGGTGCGGGAGATTCCATATTTGCTGGTGCCATGCAGTCGGGGATGATGGCGCACCGGCAGTTCAGCCACCCTGGCACCGATCCGCGAGGCAAGCGCTGGCACAAAGCGGTGCATCTCGCCATACAGGCCGATCCCCTCCAGTACCTCACGGCGGTAGGCCTTAAGCGTGCAACCGTAATCATGCAGATAGACATCGGTCAGGCGGGAGATCAGGCCGTTGGCGATCATGGAGGGCAGTTTCCGGTTGATAAAGGTATCCTGCCGATCCTTGCGCCAGCCAGAGACCACATCATAGCCTTCCTTGATTTTTTCCAGCAGCAACGGAATATCAGCCGGATCATTCTGCAGATCACCATCCATCGGTACGATCACCGCACCACGGGCAGCCTCAAAACCGGCAGCCATGGCTGCAGTCTGGCCAAAGTTACGGCGGAAACGGATTACCCGCAGACGCTGGTCAGTGGCAGCAAGTTCCTTGAGCAGTGGAAAGGAGTTATCACCGGAACCATCATCAACACAGATAACTTCGTACTGCAGGCCGGTTGGCGCAAGGGCCGCTGTTATGGCATCGTACAGCGGTCTGATATTATCTTCTTCAAAATAGATCGGGACAACAACACTCAGGTCCATCAAAAACTCCAGAATAGGTTACGGCTGCATACGGCGTATTGCTACCGGTTGCTGATTATAACACACGTTGCACTTGCCGGGGAACAGAAAGCCGGTTAACAGGCCAATACCGTTGGATATATGCAACAGCGGCAACAGTAGCGGCACCAGCAACAAAAACAATGGCTGACGCTGTTGCAGAGCCGCAGGTAAAGAGCAGAGGCAACCGGCACAAGCATACACCAGTAAGGGCAACCACCAACCGAAAATGGACACAAACGGCAGCGTCATCAGGTAGACCACAAAGGCCAGTGGCACAAACGGCATCAAGCCGCTGAAACCGGCTATTCTGGTCTGTTCCGCCCTGCCACGACCATAACGGTACATCTGCCTGATAAAAGCGGGGACAGAGGCCCGTTGACTGCGTTCAACAGCAAGCAGCGGATCATGAAGCAGTGTGCCGCCACCCTGCTTTAAGCGGTCAAGCAGCTCGTTTTCTTCATTGGGATACAGGCGTTCATCCAGGCCACCGGCTGCCAGAAAGGCATCCCGCCGGATGGCAAGGTTACAGAGGATCAGCTCCCGCTCAGTGGTTTGCCTGACCGTTCCAACGGCCCGGTAGCGGTTACGCACCCCTCCTGCACCTAGTAACGAGCCAAGCACCGCGCCAATCCCTCGCTGCAACAGGCTATCAGTAGTTGGTGTTAAAGAGGGACCACCAACAGCAACCACCAGCGGATCGACAAAATGCTGTTCAAGCCGCTGCAGGGCATCCGGTACCACCAGCGAATCATCATCCAGAAAATAGATGATCTCACCCTTTGCCTGCTGCGCTGCCTGATTACGCTGACAGCTTGGATTGGTCCCTTCTGCAACCAACAGTTCACACTGGTCAGCGAGCCAGCCCAGCGATACTATCCGGCCTGCTGCCTGCGGCACCAGGCCAGGTTTGATCGGTATAATGACGGAGACAGTCAGCACCACAACCCCATAAACAGAAAAAACCGGGTGAACCCGGTTTTTTCAAGCAGCATCAAGCAATGAAAACTAGTTTAAATTACCATAGCTATGCAGACCTGACAACAACAGGTTTACCCCCAGATAGCAGAAAATGGTGGCTGCAAAACCGATAATTGAGAGCCAGGCGGCCCGCTTGCCAACCCAGCCTTTGGTAAAACGGGCATGTAGAAATGCAGCGTAGACAAACCAGACAATCAGCGACCAGGTCTCTTTCGGATCCCAGCTCCAGTAAGTTCCCCAGGCATAGTTGGCCCAGGCAGCACCGGTGATAATTCCCAGTGTTAAAAGCGGAAAACCGACCATGATCGCCTTGTAGTTCAGGTCATCAAGTACACGGGTAGGCGGAAACTGGGACATCAATCCACCTGCGGCCTCGTTCCCTTTTTCTTCGCTCTTGGCCTTGATCAGGTACATGATCGAGACACCACAGGCCACAGCAAAGGCAGCATACCCAAGAAAGCAGGTAATAACGTGATACAGTAACCAGTTACTTTGCAGCGCCGGCATCAACGGGTTGATGTCAGCAGGCAGGTAGAGCTGCGCCCAGGCCATACCAAGCAGTGCAAACGGCATCACAAAGGCGCCGATGATCCGATACCGGTACTTGATATCGATAATGCCGAAGATCAGCACAATGCTCCAGGCAAAGAAGACAACTGATTCATATAAGTTAGACATAGGGGCATGGCCCAACCCCATGTCATAGGATTCTTTCCAGCGTAGGCCTATCGCAACGGTCTGGACAGCAAAACCGATCCAGGCAAAAGCAGACCCAACCAGACCAACCCCCTTATTGCGACTGGCAAGAAAGCCGATGAAAGCAAGAGTTGAAACCATATAGAAGATGGTGGTGGCATTAAAGAGTTTTGCACTCAACATTACGTATATTCCTCCGCTCAAATATTCTGTTTCTGGAGTTCTTCGGCCAATGCCTCAAACTCAGTCAGAAATGCCGGCTGATTCTTGCTGGCATTGCCATAGATACGCGCATAACCATGTTGCACTACGATCCAGACCCGCTTATGGGACATGAAGAAGGCGATGCAGAGGCCAAGACACATCATGATACAGCCGGTCCAGACCACCCAGACACCGGGGTCCTTGTTGACCTGCAGGCCGGTATACATCCGGGCATCTGTACCGATAAAGGTGAAAATCAAGGTATCTCCTCGCAGTTCATCCAGCGCAGGATTATTCTTAAACACCTTGAAGAACTTTGGTTCCGCTCCATTATCGCTTACACTCAATACTGCAGCCGTACCCTCACCTGGGTTGTCAGTTAGATCAACAATAGAGGTCAAACGGCCATCAGACAGGCGGGTCTGGGTACCAGGGCGCAGTGCAATCTGCTCAGTTTTAGCGTTTGCACGGTTTTTAACCGTGAAGAAGAAGGTACTGGGGTCATTGGCCTGGCCATAACTGGACTGATAAAAGGTGATTCCTTTATAACTAAGGGGTTCGTTCACCACCACCCGGGCATGCTTGTAACCTGGCACCTCTTTGCCATTTTCAGTCAGGGTCAGAATACTCTTGAACTCCTTTGGCATCTGACTTGGGCCACCACCACCAGGAGCGTCATAGAAGGAAACCGTAAACTGGTCACACTTCACCTCAAAACCTAGGACAACATCTTTGCCATTACGGGCCTTGATGACACTAATCGTCTCCCCCTCAACAATCGCTACAAATCCTTTGTAGCCCCAGACATTTCCGATGATGGTTCCTGCCATGATCACCAGAATACTGAAGTGAACAACATATACCCCAAGGCGGGACCAGGCATTTTTCTGGGCAAAGAGATGATACTGGTTGCCAACCTGGGTGATGGTGGGCGATGAAAAATGAGATAAAAGAAATGCAGAGAGCTTGTCCCGCGAGTCATCAAGTGAACCGCTCAGCTTCAGATCCTTGCTTGGGAAAATCTTCTGCTGGGTTTCAGACAGTATTATAGCTGGCTCAGAGACAAATTTGAACACATGGGGCAAGCGCTTGATGGAACAGGCGATCAGGTTTACGCTAAACAGTGCAAGCAGGGCTAAAAACCACCATGAGTGGTACATGTCAAAAAAGCCAAGCCTCTCGTACAGCAGCTTGCGACCTGCACTGATAGTGCCCCAATAGCGTTCATCAATATTCGGATACTGAGGAATAACAGTACCGATGATTGAGGTAATGGCCAAGGTAATCAGCACAAAAAGGGTAAGCTTGAGTGAACAAAAGAAATCCCAGATCTGTTGCACAAAACCACGCTGATTGGTACTCACAGAAAGCTCCATTAAATCCGTGTTAAAAAGGTAACATAAGGAAGACAGAATTCACGACTATTTCTGTATTGTATGACTTGTTATAGCGTATCCTCAAAAAAATGGGTAGCGCTTTTTGCTAGAGGGCTTTGACAAAAATCAAATAAACAAAAAAAGGGCCAGCGAACGCTGACCCTTTTACTGTGTAAGTCACCTGCAGAACTTGCACTATTTCTTGTGGCAATCCTTGCAGCCTTGAGGACCTTTTGCCTCTGCCTTGTGGCACTTTACGCACAGTTTGTTGTGAGCAACATCTTTATTGATATCAATCTTTTTAGGTGTGCCTTCATGGCACTTGGCACAGCCCAGCTTCATGTGGGCCTTGTGAGGGAAAGCTACCTTGCCAAAAGAACCACCTTTGTACTCGTAGTTGTCAGCAGCAAATGCGGCACCAGAGAAAGCGACCAGGGCAAACAGAGCGATAATAGCTTTTTTCATCGTTACAACCTCCTTGATGGTGTATGAAAGATGCGGGAACTTAATCATAGCCCCTGAAGAGATGTCAAGCATTATACATACCAACCGTGAAATCTATATATGGCCAAGGGCCTTTTTACCGATATCGCGGCGGAACTGCACCCCACGCCAGGAAATCTTATCAACCCCCTGATATGCCCGTTCAATCGCTGCTGCCACAGTATCACCCAAGGCAGTTACCCCCAGCACCCGGCCACCGGCTGTCACTATCTGACCATCCTTTTCAACCGTACCGGCATGGAAGACCGTTACATCAGCCAACTGCTCGGCTGCCTCAATTCCGGTAATCACATCCCCTTTGGGGTAATCACCGGGATATCCTTCAGCTGCCATGACCACGCAGATAGCTGCCTGATCATGCCACTCAATACTATGCTTTGACAAATCACCTTCAGCCACTGCCAGCAGCAGCGGCACCAGATCAGATTTCATCCGCATCAGAAGTGGTTGGCACTCAGGATCACCAAAACGGGCATTGAATTCCAGGGTCTTCACTTCGCCATCCTTGACCATCAGACCGGCATAGACAATCCCCTGATAGGCGCAGCCTTCAGCCGCCATACCATCAACTGCCCGCTGCACCACCTGCTCCATCGCCTTTTGATGCACCTCTGCAGTCACCACCGGAGCCGGTGAATAGGCCCCCATGCCGCCAGTGTTAGGACCCTGGTCACCATCAAAGATCGCCTTATGATCCTGGGCAGAGGCCAACGGAATCACAAACTTGCCATCGGTAATGGCAAGAAAGGAAGCCTCTTCGCCAACCAGAAATTCTTCAACAACCACCCGAGAACCAGCATCACCAAAGGCATTACCGGAAAGCATATCCTGCACCGCTTCGATCGCCTCAGCCTCAGTCTGGGCAATGATCACCCCTTTACCAGCAGCAAGACCATCGGCCTTGACCACAATTGGCGCGCCGGTCTTACGGATAAATGCCTCAGCAGCAGGGATTTCAGTAAAGACACCATAGGCAGCGGTCGGGATGTTATACTTATGCATAAGATCCTTGGAGAAGGCCTTACTGGCCTCAATCCGTGCGGCAGCCCGGCTGGGCCCGAAGATCTTCACCCCATACTCTCGGAACAGATCCACAATCCCCAGCGACAGCGGCAGTTCTGGCCCCACCACCGCCAGATCAATCCCTTCTGACTTGGCAAAGCCCAACAGCTTGTCGATCTCTTCCACCTTGATAGGCAGATTGGTAGCTAATTGTGCCGTACCGGGATTGCCTGGGGCGCAGTAAATCTGCGTCACCAACGGTGATTGGGCGATCTTCCAGACCAGGGCATGTTCGCGGCCACCGCCGCCGATTACCAGGATTTTCATAGGTGAGAGCCTTTCAAAATCAATGTCTAAAATGGCGCATGCTGGTAAACACCATTGCCATTCCATGCTCATTGGCTGCCTGAATCACCTCTTCGTCACGCACTGAACCGCCCGGCTGAATAATGGCAGTCACGCCTGCCTCTGCAGCGGCATCAACACCATCACGGAACGGAAAGAAGGCATCGGAAGCAAGTACGGTACCTTTGATTGGCAGCAACGCCTTTTGAACGGCAATCTTGGAGGAATCCACCCGTGACATCTGACCGGCACCAATCCCCACGGTCTGGTCAGCATTGGTAAAGACAATGGCGTTTGACTTGACATGTTTGCAGACCCGCCAGGCGAAATCAAGTGCAGCCAGTTCCTGTGCTGTTGGCTGACGTTGGGACACGACCTTGCAGTCTGTGGCAGCCACCATTCCCAGATCACGACCTTGCAGCAACAGACCACCCACCACCCGCTTCAGGTCATAGCCGGTCTGAAGATGCCCGGCCAACAACGGCACCTGCATGACCCGCACATTTTTCTTGGCCGTAAAGATGGCCAGTGCCTCCTCATCATAGCCAGGGGCGATGACCGCCTCCAGGAAGGTTGAGGTCAGCTCACGTGCAGCAGCAGCATCAACAATACGGTTAAAGCCGACAATACCACCAAAGGCGGAGACCGGATCACACTCACGGGCTTTGAGATAGGCAGAGATAGGAGAATCACCCAGAGCCACACCACAAGGGTTGGTGTGTTTGATAATGACAGCAGCAGGTTTGTCTGTAAACTCTTTGACCGTCTCAATAGCAGCATCAAGGTCAATAATATTGTTGAAGGAAAGCTCTTTGCCCTGCAACTGAACCGCATTGGAAACACAGGGTTCGGTAATCCCGCGCTCCACATAAAAGGCTGCTGACTGATGAGGGTTCTCACCATAACGCAGATCCTGAGCCTTTTTAACCTGCAGGGTAAAGGTTTCAGGATATTCCGCAGCGGCATCACCCAGACGGGCACCCAGCCAGTTTGAAATAGCACCGTCATAGGCTGCGGTATGCTGATACACCTTAACCGCCAGACGGAAATTGGTCTTCACCGAAACGCAACCGGCATGTGCAGCCATCTCTTCCAGTACGGTGGCATAGTCAGCAGCATCAACCAGCACGGTCACATCATGATTATTTTTTGCAGCAGATCGCAACATGGTGGGACCACCGATATCAATATTCTCGATGGCATCTTCCAGGGTACAATCCGGCTTGGCTACGGTTGCCTCAAAGGGGTAAAGGTTAACCACCACCATGTCAATCGGCTCTATGCCATGTTCCTTCATCTTGGCCTGGTGCTCTGCATTGTCACGGATACCCAGCAGACCGCCATGCACCTTGGGATGCAGGGTCTTGACCCGGCCATCCAGCATCTCAGGAAACCCGGTGAATTCAGACACATCCTTAACCGTCAGGCCTGCCTCACGTAGCAGCTTGGCGGTCCCGCCAGTGGAAAGGATCTCCACCCCATATCCTGCCAGGGCTTTGGAAAGTTCTACAATACCGGTCTTGTCGGAAACACTGATCAGCGCCCGTGTAATTTTGGCCATAATGACACCTCGATGTATGTTAGTTTGATTATCTTAATGATCTACGGTCAGGAGTGAGCTTTGTAGCATGGGAGACAGGGGCCTGCCAAGTGCTTTTGAAGCTGCAACGCGTATACAACACAAGAGAATTCAGTTAATGATCACCGGCAGGGCAGCCTGGAGCAGCACCTCACCAATTGCTACGCAGAAGATATTGTTTTTGCTGGCCTCAGCCTGAAACAATGCCGCATTGTCAGGGCTTAAGGCGATCAGCAGACCACCGGAGGTTTGGGGATCAAACAGCGGCAGTAAGCGATCAGCCTCGCAGTCGCCAGCAGCAACCCTTGAAAGGTAGAAACTACGGTTCTGATAGCAACCGGCAGGCACCATGCCATCAGCAATCTGATCTGTCACCCCTGTCATCAAGGGAATCACATCAAGCTTCAGACAAATAGTCACCCCTGCCCCCAAAGCCATTTCGCAGCTGTGACCGATCAGACCGAAACCGGTTACATCGGTACAGGCAGAAGGATTGTGACGCAGCATCAGCTCGGCAGCAGCACGGTTCAGAAGCGACATCCAGCGTACCGCCTCTGCCTCCTGCGTCTCAGTTGCCATCTCCCCCTTGACCGCCGTGGATAGAATGCCGCTGCCCAGTGGCTTGGTCAGCAGCAGAACATCACCGGGACGGGCAGTGCTGTTACGCAGCACCTGATCAGGATGCACAATACCAGTCACAGACAGGCCATACTTCATTTCTTCATCTTCAACCGTATGCCCTCCCACCAGACAGCAACCAGCCTCGTTCAGGGCATCCTGCCCGCCGGCCAGCACTTCACCAAGAACCTCTGGCGGCAGACTGCAATTTGGGAAAAAAGCGATATTCATGGCGGTCAGCGGCTTGCCCCCCATGGCGTAAATGTCTGAAAGGGCATTGGCAGCGGCAATCCGTCCAAAGGCACGGGGATCATCAGCAGGCGGCGTAATTACATCGCAGCTTTCAACCAGCGCGATCTCCGGCGTCAGGCAATAAACTCCCCCATCATCGGACGTTTCAGGTCCCACGATCAATCGGGGGTCAGCAGGACGCTTAAGTCCGGCCAACGCGGCGGCAAGGCCCTCCGGGCCCAGCTTGGCCGCTCAGCCCGCAGCTTTTACGGTTTGCGTCAGTTTGATCTTCTTGTTGGTCATGGTGTTATCCGATACTCCAGTGTTACTTCGCCCCAATCTGCAGGTTCAAGTTGCGCCAGACGTTTCAGCAAATCGCTGATCAAGGCGGTAGATTTAGCATCATATACCGCAAAACCCTCCTGAAACCCCCGTTCCAGAATCGGCTCAGGCTGGCGGGTCACAATAATTTTAAGACGCTCATCAGCACCACTCTTTTTTGATGCCTGCTGAAGCTGTGCCCTTAAACGAATACCACTATTCTGCGGGGGAAACTGCTGTAGCTCCCCAGCTCGCAGTCTATTCTCCCGCACCATGGCATTGGGCAGCAGCTGAGTAACAGAACTGTCCGCTGCTATGACAAAAATATAGATATAACCATCGCGGTTTATCTGATACTGGACACTGACATCATCGCCTTCACGCAGTTCTGAGCGGGCCATGGCCGCCTTGATCTGAATGGCATCTTTAGCATTTGGATATTCAGGTCGGATGAGTGCCTTAATTCGAACGCGGCACCCCACACTAGTCCGTTCCTCTTGCAGCACCTCAAGCGATTCAATCCTGCCGCGCACCTGGGCAAGGATCAGATCATCAGCAAGCTGACTGTTAGAGACGATCGTATGGGAACGCACAAAGCTGCCCACTGCCTGTTCTATGGCACTTCGTTGGGCCTCAGCCTTGGCACGTCCGCAAACTTCGCGGGGAGATTCCAGATCACTACCTGCCGCCTCTCCCACCGCCTCCACCGGTAACGCATCTGTAGCTGCTGACACAGGAGACAGATAGCAGCAGAGTAGTAGCATAACCAGTATTAGTAATCTGTTCGGTCGTTTCTTCATCGCTTGGTTAGTGTGTTCTGGAAAGTTCAAGAGAGCCCTTGGCATGGCCCGTTGCCGGCAACATGACCGGTGTCTGTGTTCGATTGAGTTCTCGCGATGCCGTGCGAGTGACATTACTGCTCACAAATGCAAACAACTCATCAAGTTCAACTCGCTTATTACCATTCCGGTCAGCCTCACCCCGTAGCCCTTTAAGCAGATAATAGGTAAAGAGCCCATGCCGTGCATTATCAAGGTCAGAGGTAACCTCGCTACCTGAAGAAGCTGCCATTACCAAGGGTTTTTCCTTGACTGCCAGCTGATGTTCACTGCTCATGACCAGTGGTCTTATCCCCTGTTGCATAACACTACGTCCCTTGGCGCCGGAAAAACAGCTATCAAGAAACACCACCACTTCACGAGCTTTAAGGCGATTCAACGAGTCGTAGACCCGCGATAACGGTATCATTTTAGAGGAAAAATCTGGATGTCCTTCATAGGGTACGATAAAGGCGCCCTTCCCCTCTGGTTCAGGTGCTCCGTGCCCGGCATAGAAAAGAAAAACACGTGAATTGGCGGTTACCCGTCGTGGAAGCCAGTCATCCAAATAGGCCTCAATATCACTTTTAGTGGCATGACCATCGGTCAGGACGGCTATATTTCCCTTAGGGATACCGCTTAACTGTTCAAAATATTTGGCAAGGACCTCTGCATCACGCCGGGCATATTTGACTTCTGGAATGGCTGTTTCACGATAGCTGCTAATGCCGATCAGCACCGCGAAGTCTTCGCGTTTTTCATAGCCACGGACCTTTGGTGGAATATCATCCACACTCAGTTCAGAAATCACCTCAACTACTTCACGATGCTCCTGACCTTTCGTGGCAACCCGCAGAATCCGAGATTCAGACGGCGCAAACCCTCGTTTTTCTGAAAGTTCAACCCTTAACTCAGCACTTTCAGAGCTGATGTCCTGTGGCAGGACACCACGCATCTCAACCCGCTTGCGGGAACCAACAGGCAGATCACCCACAGGCTGTTTTGCTCCAAACAGCGCAACCAGACTACGGCTTCCTGACAGACGCAACTGAACATCTTCAGCTGGGCCCTGCCCTTGGTTGCTTACTTCAACCAGTAAGGCAACCTCTTCGCCCCCCTCCAGGATACGATTGGTATTCTGATCTTTCAACTCCAATGTAAACTGTAGCCGTGGCAGCTGAGAAAGGACCTGGACAGTCTCTATCTTCTCACGGGAACGAGCAGCAAGACGCAGTGTCCGGGTCTCGCTGGCCGCCTTGCCATTCTCATACACTTCGATCCGCAGCTCTGCTGCATCACCTTCCAACCGGGCAGGTAAAACCGTCTCGAACAACTCTTGGCGATGTTCCTGTGGCGCAATCCCACCAATAATGCGCTTGCTCCCCATAAGAGAGGTCAGATAGGGTGTCCCTCCCAGCACTATCATGACATCCTTTGCAGCAGATACACCGTAATTGTGAACATCCACCAGTAACGATATTTTTTCTCCTGCATCAAACACGCTATCTCGATTGGCGTCACTGAATACGGTGGTGTAAGCCAAACGAGGCTGCCCTGCCGGGCCTGCATTAGGCACGACTTGAACTGGCACTAGCGTTTTTGGGTGAGACTGATCTTCCTGGCTGGCAGCGACCGCGTAAGACCTCTTGAAAGTGGCAACCTGATAGCCTGAGCCTTTACCTGCTGAGGTGGGACCGCCATGACCAACGGTGTAATGTCCTGCCAGAAACCCTCTATCCAGATCAATCTGATCAAGCTTCAACTTCATCTGCCAGCTGACAGGATTTACCAACCATGTACAGAGACTTGAGGTTTCCAGTTGTACATCCTGAGCTGCGATAACCCTCAGGGTGCCATCTCCCTCAGCGCACAATATCGGTACTCCCAAAAAACTAGCCCCCGGCTTTGACTTGAAACGGATCTCTTTCTTTTCACGATCAAGATACGAAACATCGGTAAATTTCAATGACTGCAAACTGCTGTAGAAAGGAAGGGGGCCGCCCTGGGTAAAATACGTGATACTGTCTGCAGTCTCCTCACGGGACTTGGGATCAACCTCAGCCAATTTCAGCTCTCTGCCTACATGACGGGAAAGAAATGCGTAAATTCGGGAAAGAAATGTATCGGCATCCAGATCGGCACCTAGCGTAGAACAACGCCCTTGGCCGCAGAGATGTACCTTATCTACCTTGACATCCTGTAGAGAACCAGCACAGCCTGCCAACAGAAGGCTTCCTGCAATCAACGTAAATTGCACTATCAACCGTATGTTCATACCCCCTCCGGTGACAACGCACATTCTACTTGAGATACACCCTTGGCACCCGCTTGCTGATGCCGCACAGCAACTCATACGGAATGGTACCGGCCCAATTGGCCACCTCTTCCGCAAAGACCGTGTTTCCCTGCCGGTCTTCCCCGATCAGGGTCACATCATCCCCCACAGCCACACCGGGGATATGGGTAACGTCCAGCATCAGCCAATCCATACAGACCGTGCCGGAAACCTGTGCCCGCTCCCCCCTGACCAAAACCTGGCCCTTGTTGGTCAGGGCACGGGGATAGCCATCGGCATAGCCCACCGGCACACTTGCAATCAGGGTCCGTTGTTCAGCCGTAAACCTGCGGCCATAGCTGATGGTGGTGGAGGGTTCAACCCATTTCAGCATGGCGATCTTGCTTTTCAGGCGCATGACCGGACGGAGGGAAAGCCTGCCCTGAAAATCAGGTGAAGGCAGCGCCCCGTACAGTGCGATGCCGGGACGCACCAGATTGCAGAAGGGATAATCATTCAGCAGTGCACCGGCACTGTTGGCAATATGAATATAGCGGGGCGAAAAACCGGCCTTGCGAATCTGTTCCACTGCCCAGCCAAATCGCTCTCCCTGCAAGCGGGTAAAATACTGACCTGATTCATCCAGTTCATCAGCAGAGGCAAAGTGGGAAATAACCCCTTCCAGATAGATATTGGGCAGCAGCTTGAGGGCATCCAGCAGGGCAGGCACCTGATCATAGGGGATTCCAAGACGACCCATACCGGTATCAACCTTCAGATGCACCAAGGCTTTGCGGTAAAGTTTACCAGCAGCTAGATCCAGTGCTTTCAGTTGATCAAGGGAAAAGACAGCAGAAGAGATACCAAAACCGACGCATTTGCGCTCCTGGCCGGGGTAGAGTCCTCCCAGTAACAGGATCGGCTTATCAATACCACTTTTACGCAGCTGGATCGCCTCAGCCAGAAAGGCCACCCCAAAGGCATCCACGCCCTGACGTTCCAGCTCTTTACTTACCTCAAGAAAGCCATGCCCATAAGCATCCGCCTTGACCACTGCCAGCACGGCTGACCGTGAGGGCACTGAAGCACGGACAACGGCATAGTTCTCCCGCAGGGCACCAAGATCTATCTCTGCAAAGGTTGGGCGACTGTCAAACATGCCACTTACTTACCACGGCCCGCCGCAGGGGGCAATCTGAAAACTCTCTGTACGGAAGCGGTTGACGACCTGTTATTTTTATCGTATGGTTACGTCGCCCTGGGGGAGCCTTGCATAGGCTGAGACGGCTTTGCCGGACCCCTTGAACCTGAACCGGGTAATGCCGGCGGAGGAAAGCGGCCTCGTTCCCAGCATCTATTTTCGGGCCGCCTGATTTGTATTCAGTGCGGCCTTTTTTCGTACCACGAGGTACTACACAATGTCAGAAAAAACCATGCCACTGCGCCTGGTGGCAACGACTCCAAAAACCATGCGGGACCGTTCCATTGCCGGGGTCTATCTGATTACTGATCAGCAGGACAACCTGCTTGAACGGGTAGCCCGGGCTCTGCGTGGTGGCGTAGCGGTGCTGCAGTATCGCGCCAAAGACAAACCCTATGCGTTCTGTCTTGAAGAAGGCACCAGCCTGAAGCAGCTTTGCAGCCGTTTTGGCTCTCTCTTTATCGTCAACGACAACCTGAAACTCGCCCATGATCTGGATGCTGATGGTGTACATCTGGGACAGGACGATGGTTCTCCCCAACAGGCCCGTGAACTGCTGGGGCCGGACAAGATCATCGGCGTCTCCACCCATAATCTGGAGGAGGCGCTCAAGGCAGAAGCAGATGGTGCTGATTACCTTGGTTTTGGCGCCATGTACCCCACTGACAGCAAAAACATCACCCATATGCCCGGCACCTCAGGACTGGCTGCCATCCGGGGCCGGGTCAAGCTGCCGATTGTAGCCATTGGCGGGATCAGCCCGGCCAATGCCTGCCGGGTGATTGAGGCTGGTGCTGATGCGGTTGCGGTCATCTCTTCCGTCCTGTCAGCCCCCCGCCCAGAGGTGGCAGCCACAGAACTGCGGCTGCTGTTCAACCGGCTGGCCCCCTACCCCCGTGGTGGCGTCCTGACGGTTGCTGGCAGTGACTCCGGCGGTGGAGCCGGTATCCAGGCCGATCTGAAGACGATTACCCTGTTGGGCAGCTACGGGGCATCCGCCATTACGGCCCTGACCGCCCAGAACACCAGAGGGGTCAAATCAATCCACGGTATCCCCCCCTCCTTTGTGAGGGATCAGATTGATACCGTACTGACTGATCTGCCGATTGACCTGATCAAGACCGGCATGTTGCACACCCCGGCCATTATCTCGTTGCTGGCTGACTACCTGACTGAGCAGACCCATTATTACCCGGTGGTGATTGATCCGGTCATGGTGGCCAAGGGGGGCGCTTCCTTACTTGAACTGGATGCCGTCTCCATCTTTCAGGAAACCCTGTTGCCCCATGCCTACCTGTTGACCCCCAATATTCCTGAGGCAGAACGGCTGATAAACTGCCGGATCAACAGTGAAGCCGCCATGGAACAGGCAGCCCGGCAGCTACACGGCATGGGAGCAGCCAATGTCCTGCTCAAAGGGGGACATATGAGCGGCGGTGATGCCGTTGATATCCTCTTTGACGGTCAGACCATCCACCGTTTCAGCTCTGAACGTTTTTTCACCAGCGCCACCCACGGCACCGGCTGCAGCTTTGCCTCTGCCATTGCCGCCTATCTTGCCCAGGGTGAGCCACTGAGAGAAGCGGTTCGCCTAGCCAAAATCTTTATTAGCAATGCCATCCGCCTGGCCCGCCCCATGGGCAAAGGCCATGGCCCGATCAACCACTATCTTGCTGCAAAGGAAACAGACCAATGACCCAGCTTGAAGCCGCCCGTAAAGGGATTATTACTGACAAGATGAAGACCGCTGCTGCTGCTGAAGGTGTTGCCCCGGAGTTCATCCGTGACGGTATTGCCAAAGGCACCATCATCATCAGCCATAACGACAAGACCCACAAACACGGCATCCCGTTGGCAGTGGGAACCGGCCTGCGCACCAAGGTCAATGCCAACATCGGCACCTCTGCTGATGACACCGACATCACCAAAGAGCTGGAAAAGGCCCGTGTTGCGGTCAAGCATGGTGCAGATGCCATCATGGACCTCTCCACCGGCGGCCCGGTGGATGAAATTCGTCGCGCCATCGTGGCTGAAACCACTGCCTGCATCGGCTCGGTTCCGCTCTATCAGGCTGCCACCGACACGGTGCGGATCAAGAAAAAGGCGTTGGTGGATATGACTGCCGATGACATCTTCAAAGGGATCATCAAGCATCTGGATGACGGTGTTGACTTTATTACCGTCCATTGCGGCGTAACCCGCGCCACGGTTGAACGGATGAAAAATGAAGGCAGGATCATGGATGTGGTCTCCCGTGGCGGTTCCTTTACCATTGAGTGGATGAGCTACAACAACAAGGAAAACCCACTCTATGAAAACTTTGACCGTCTGCTTGAGATTACCAAAGAATACGACGCCACGCTGTCACTGGGTGATGGTTTCCGCCCCGGTTGTCTGGCCGATGCCACTGACCGGGCCCAGATCCAGGAGCTGATCATTCTGGGTGAACTGACCCAGCGGGCCTGGGATGCCGGGGTACAGGTCATGATTGAGGGACCGGGCCATGTGCCGCTGAACCAGATTCAGGCCAACATCCAGTTGCAGAAACGACTCTGCCACGGTGCACCGTTCTACGTACTGGGACCGCTGGTGACTGACATCGCGCCGGGCTACGACCATATCACCTGCGCCATTGGCGGTGCCATTGCCGGGGCAGCCGGGGCAGACTTCCTCTGCTATGTCACCCCCTCAGAGCACCTGGCCCTGCCGGAGATTGAGGATGTCCGCCAAGGCGTGATCGCCTCCCGCATCGCAGCCCATGCCGCCGATATCTGCAAAGGTCTGCCAGGCGCCATTGAGAAAGACAACGCTATGGCCAGAGCGCGGAAAAAGCTCGACTGGGAAGGGCAGTTTGCCCTGGCCCTTGACCCGGACCGGGCCCGGGAGTATCGTGCCAAATCACCGGTGTCCGAGCATGGCGCCTGCACGATGTGCGGGGAGTTCTGTGCCTATAAGGTCATGGACGAAGCAATGAAGAGGTAGGAACAAACCCCTCCAAACCTCCCCTTGTCAGGGGAGGCTTAAAGCACCCCCCCTGACAAGGGGGTACTGAGGGGAGTTAGCTTTTACGGAGGTCTGAATCCATGGGCGACATAACCCGCTTCGGTATCTCAATCGATAGTGATCTGCTGGACAGCTTTGATCGCCTGATTACCGGCAAAGGCTACCAGAACCGCTCAGAGGCGATTCGCGACCTGATCCGGGCAACCATTGTTGAGGAAAAAATGGATGCCGGCCATGAAGAGATGGTCGGCACCGTTACCATGGTCTATAACCATCATGTCCGTGATCTGGCGGATAAACTGACTGAACATCAGCACCAGCACCATCATCAGGTCATCTCTGCCCTGCATGTGCATCTTGATGCCCATAACTGCCTGGAAGTTCTGGTGTTACGGGGCAGCAGCACCGATATCAAACAGATTGCTGACGAACTGCTCGGCGTCAAAGGGGTCAAACACGGCAAGCTGTTCCTCACCTCGGCAACTCCTGAACATCACTGACACCATGACCGCTCTCCACCCAGGCCGGAAACGCCGCTCTATCCGGCTCTATCTGCTTGCCTCACTACTGTTGCACGGGTTCCTCTTTGCGGCGGCAATCCTGCTGTTACCAACCTTTGTACAAGCCCCAAAAAAAGAATCTACTATTGTGATGGTCCACCTTGGGTCACCACCGCCTCACAAAACAGGTAACGGGACAACCTCCCAGCCAGCTGCATTGCCTACCATCAGTAAACCGACACCCCAGCCTCTGCTACGGCCAACACCACCCACAGCTGCCGTCCCAACAACACACAGCAGCAACCCGTCAACCAAACGCATTGAAACGGCGCCGCACGCTCCCCCTGCACCGGCATCCAGCGCACAACAGACCAAAGGCATTGCTGCGTCAAAACCAGAAACCGGCTCCCAGCCAACGGTTCAAACCAGTGCAGTAGCAGGTGGCAATCGGGGAGTACCTCAGGAGATGGCCTTTGGCAGCGCCAGCGGACCAACATTCCGCAGACAGACAGCGCCTGCCTACCCGGCTCTGGCAAAACGGCGCAACAAGGAAGGGGTTGTACTGTTACGTCTCAGTATCAGTGAAACCGGTCATTTGACCCGGCTTGAGGTGCTGGAAGATCCGGGGTACGGCTTTGCCGAGGCAGCCCAGGAGGCGATCAGCAATTCCAGTTTTACCCCTGCTCACCACAACGGAAAACCGGTTGCCGTACGGGCAATCCTGCCGATCCGCTTTAACCTGCGCTAGAGATCATTATAACGAGAGATGTGCATTGATTGCCGTCAGTCCTTCCAGCGCACCACAGGCCAGACCGATGTGAGGTGTTTCTATCTCCGGTTCGCGGATATTGATTCTAATCACCGTTGCCCCGGTATGACGCCAGCCCAGCCGTTCTGAGGTAGCCCGGATGGTGGGAATGGCGGTACCTGCCCCCATCTCAATTACCACAACCCGCTTGTCTTGCTGTTCATCAATAAAGCGTTGGAACCGTTTCTCCTGCTGGTAGGTTCGTTGCGGCAACCAGGCCCAATCGCCAAACATCAAAATATTGGGACGACTCACCGCCCTGCAATGAGGGCAACGGGGAATAGACCCGGCCCGCATGGTGGTCTCATCGACAGGTATCTGTTCGTTGTTGAGCCAAATGGCATCACCGCAGGAACTGCTGCACTGCAGCCAGTGGATTGAACCATGCACCTCCAGAATCCGGTCATCAGCAAAACCGGCCTTCTGAAACTGGCCATCCACATTGGAGGTAACTACAAAATAGGGAGCAGCCTTCTGCTCTATCCAACTCTTGATGATACCAAACCCGGCATGGGGAACGGTCTCGCGGTAGAGATTGGTTCGGTGGCCATAAAATCCCCAACCAAAGGCTGGATCTCGTTCAAAATGTTCCGGGTTGGCACATTCCACAAAGGAAAGCCCAAGACGGGCATAGGGCGGGTAAGCCTGCCAGAAGCCCTGATTGCCACGAAAATCCGGCAGGCCTGAATCTACCCCCATCCCTGCGCCGGAGGTAATCACAAAGCAATCGGCAGTTCGGACCAGATCAGCAGCCCGTTCAATCAAGCCACGCTCACAGGTGCGATCCATCGTGCCCCCAACGGTTTATAAAGGCAGCCAGATCATCTGGCGGCAACGCAGTACTAAACAGAAAACCCTGGATAGTTGTGCAGCCGCGACTAAGCAGATGTTGTTGCTGTTCCCCGGTCTCAACCCCTTCAGCAACCAGCTCAAGCCCCAGCTCCTGCGCCATGGCAATAATCGTATTGACCACCGCCGTATCGGACGGGGTTTTATGTAATCGATGAATAAATGACCGGTCCACCTTCAGCTCCTGCACCGGCAAACGGGAAAGATACGCCAATGATGAATATCCGGTACCAAAATCATCCAGGGAAAGACTGACCCCCAGATCACGTAATTCCTGCAGCTTCTGTTGGGCGTGAACCGTGTCAATCATCAGCATACTTTCAGTTAACTCAAGGCAAAGCAGCGCCGGAGCAAGCCCCGACTCGGCCAGAATCAGGCGCACGGTCTCAGCCAAATCCCCTCGTTGAAACTGCAGGGCAGAGATATTGACTGACAGACGCAGCGCTGCCATACCGGAACGCTGCCAGGCTACGGCCTGGCGACAGGACTGCTGCAAAACCCAGGTGCCAACCGGCACAATCAGTCCGGTTTCTTCAAGGATCGGTATAAACTCCGTGGCGGTAACCGGCGCCAGATCGAGGCATTCCCACCGTAACAGCGCCTCAACCCCGATCACCGTACCGGTTGTCAGGCAGATCTGGGGTTGATACTGCAGACTGAACTCTTCGTTTTCCAGTGCGCGATGCAACCGGGAAGCCAACATCAGACGGTAGTGGGCCTGCTGGTGAAACTCGCTGGTATAACAGACAATGGTGTTACGCCCCAACCGCTTGGCCTCGTGCAGGGCCGCCTCGGCATTACGCAACAGGTTATGCTCCTCTTCACCATCATCCGGGTAGATCACCAGACCGATGCTGGCAGTAATAGCCAACTCCACCTCTTCCACTACAAACAGCTCTGATAACAGCCGCTTCACCTGATGGGCAAGATTGACAGCCATCTCCCGATCACCTGTAAGAGGGGCAACCAGAAAAAATTCATCTCCCAGAAACCGTCCCACCACAGAGTCTGCAGAAGCCGTCTGTTTCAGGCGTTTGGCAACTTCAATCAGCAACAGGTCGCCAAAGTCATGACCAAAGGTATCGTTAACAAATTTGAGGTTGTCGATGTCAATTAGCAGAAGGGACAAGGTCTGCGGCGCCTCCATCCGTTTGACGGTGGCACTCAAGTAATTTTCCAGGTAGTAGCGGTTATAGAGCCCCGTCAGACTGTCATGGCTGGCCTGCCAGTTCAGGGCCTCTTCATGGGCCTTACGCGTAGTTATATCCTCTTTTACAGCGATGAAATTAGTTATTTCTCCGGCATCATTCCTGATCGGCGCAATGCTGCACAGGTCCCAGTAAAGAGTGCCGTTTTTGCGTTTGTTGCAGAACTCCCCCCGCCACTCCCGGCCTGCCGAAATCGTCTTCCAGAGTTCGGCATACAGTTCCGGCGGTTGTTTTCCCGACTTGAGCAGACTGGGCTTTTGCCCGATAACCTCATCATAGCCATAGCCGCTCACCGTACAGAAATGGGGATTAACGTATTCAATCACCCCCCGAGTATCGGTAATAACAACCGAGTTGGCACTTTGCTCAACCGCTGCAAACAGTTTACGCCGCTCTTCAACCTGATGATTCAGGTCGGCTGTTTTACGCAGCACTTCACGTCGCAACAGGGCCACAAAGATACCGAGCAATAGCGCCCCACCAACCACCCCGCCTAAGCTCCACCAAAGCCAGCGTGGCATACGGTACCCGGCCCCTTCAATCCCCAGCCAGCGTTTCAGAGATTGATGATAAACTGAATTCCGATCCTTCTTCATTGCTTCAAGATGCTGATCAAAAGCGGCAAGAAGCGCCGCATGCTTCCCCTTTGGTGCAGCCACCTGCACTGAAACAGGACTAAAGATGATCGGCGTGGGCTTAACCTTGAAAGACCGCTCATTCAGGAGTGAAAAAAATCGGTTTGCAACCCCGCCATCCACTTCTCCCCAGTCAATCATATCAAAGACATCTCTGAAATTATCAGCATAGACCAGATCACAACGAATGTTGAATTGCTGCAGCATCTTTATAAAAGCATTGCAGTAAACATCATTTTTTACCACGGCGATTCTTTTGCCATTAAGGTCAGCATAGCTCTCAATCTTCTGGCCTGGACGACTGTAGAGCAATCCCCAGTTTGATATGACAGTATGCTGATTGTAGTTGTATTTCTGTGCCCTTTCAGGGGTATGGGCGATGCCCACCAGCAGATCAATCTCTGCGTTTTCCAAATTTTCAAGACATGTATTCCAGACACAGGGGGCATACTTGATACTCCAACCCTCACGCCGTGCAACTTCTTCAACAAGGTCAATCATGATCCCCTGGGCCTTGCCATTATCTGCAGTGCTTGCCATGGGATGATTCTGTTCGTAGCCCACCCGTACGACTTGATCCGCATGGCTAAAAGGCGACAACAGCAGGATAAGCAGCACTATTGAACACGCTGTTAGCATCATACGATGCATATGTTTCATGCAGCTGCTCCCTCGGTAGTTTTGACAATACACTCTAGACTGTTTGATCTTACCATAGCTACCTGATCCTGCAACCCGGTTAAGTTCCAATTTTACGACAACTGTTTAGCTGCTATCTCTGCATAAGAAATAAAGAAGCCGCACTCTTTTGAAGTGCGGCCTGGTTTAAAATCTCACAACAACGTTAAAACTTAGATTCCTTCCCATCCAAACATACCGGTGCCCTTCGGCACCTCAATCATCACACGATCTCCCTCTTTTAGCTGCAGATGCTCGGCAGCAGCCAGGGTAATCAGCACCCTGCCATCAAAGGCATTTTCTCTGTCATCCTCAATAATATCTAATGAAATAATAGAGTTAACCTTGTTACGGGGATTCGTTAGAGAAAATTTCTTTGAAGGACGGGAACCATAATGACGCCAGATGCTACGACAGGTAGAGCGATTGACCGAGACATGCTCCTCCATTGAAGACCAGAAAGTTCCCCCGGTCTTCTCCACTATCTGCACCTGCAGCAGCATCTTACCGTTTTCAACCTGCAGCGGCATAAAGGTCCAGCCGGTGCCTGACTGCAGCGGTGGAGTCATCTGGCTGGGCTGGGCTGCTGTAGACTGCTGCACTACCGGCTGTATCGGTATTTTTTCCAGCTTCTTTGCCGCCACATTCAAAGCGATTGAAAGGACCTGAATGTTGACACCAGGCTCACAGAGCAACAGCAGAGAACGTTCTCCAGCCGAGCGGGTAATCAGCTTACCCAGTTCAAAACGGATCTCTGACTGCCTAACCCCACCAGTTGCCTCTTCAATACCGAACTGCTGCTCCATCAATAACGTGCCAACTCTGGCAAGCTGGCCGCTATCGTACATATCGGGCATTGAACGGACCAGCAAATGACCGCTATCATCCGCAATCATGCCGCCAATCACCCCTGGCGATGTAACCACACTCCGAAGAACGGTTTCCATCATCCCCCCTACCCCTGATTCCCCAGGGCACGCCGGACTTCAGCCTCAACTGCAGAGGGCTTGACTTCTCCCTGTACCCCAATGAAAAGATAATTTTTAGCCCCTTCAAGCGTGACAATGTGGCCAGAGACGCCCTGCACCACAGCTCCCTTAAAACTGCCTAAACCCAATTCATCGCCAATCTGGCAGGATGTCGACACCAGATACATCCCCTGAGCAGCAAGGGCTTCAGCATTACCGCCAATAGACTGAGCCACCGTACCACTCCGGTCGGTCAAGGCGACATCCTGCAAGCCCGCAATACCGGATAGCCGATCCTTCATTCCTCCCCCTTTTTGCACCTGTGCTGTTTCTAATGCCGGGTTCTGTTGCTCCAGACCTGCGGCAATTTCATCCTGCAACCGCAGGGCATCCAACAGGAGATACTGAAAACTCTCGTTAATTGTCTGGCGCGTAGTACTTACTTTCGGCTCAGCCCTGAAGGTACCACCTCCCCAGGCAAGAATACGTGCAAAGGCATCTTTCCCCTCAAACTGCTCAAGCTGTGCATGTACCAGATCACCGTCACGGAAAAAGAGGTGGCCTGATTTACCATTTTGCTCCACCACAATCCGGCCACTGAAACGCCCCATAGCTTTGAGCTGCAAAAGATCCGTCAGACTCATGCCTGACACCTCACCATCAAATCCCATTGTTTGCTGGGCTGTAGTATTCATGCCGCTCTCCTCCACAACATTACACCCATAACATAACGCCTATCTATTTATTCGTAATCTACTTTATTACTGTTTTTATTATATTTATTCAAATATCAGAATTCGTATTAAGTCGCGACTTACGCAGTTTACATAAAACACTGTTTATGTCAATCAGACATCTCAAAACAACGAGATAAAGTGTGCCCTGCGATCCTACCCGGACTTGACTTAAACCACTCAATGTTATAGAAGATGAGCTCTCTTCACGCCACTTTAGCTCAGATGGTAGAGAGAGTGAGCATACAAAGTAATCAATAAAGGGCCTCCAGCGTACTGCCGGAAGCCCTTTATTTTTGCGGTCTGGTAGGCCTTGGCGGTGGTAGGTGGACCCGTGCCAGGGCGCTGCCTGATGTGTCCCTGGGGAACCGGTAGGTGATGATTGCGTAGGAGGAATACAGTTTGATTTCTTTGATGCAAGCAAGAATGAATTCACGTTTATAATCAGTGCAGAGGCTTTCAAATTCTGGCCGGCTGATGGTGAGTACATCCCAGTCAAGTTCTATCGGTACGGATGCCAGTAGGCCGGAGCGTTTCGTTTCTGCGGATTGCAGGGCGGTTTCTATTCCTGCCCTGGCCTTTTTTGCATCGGCAAGCTCTATTACCCCTTCTGCTATGGCGTGGACAAGCCGCTGTTTTTTGGTTTGAAGATCCGCTATCAGTAGGCTGATGTCTGCCAGCTGTTCTGCGGTGTTGTCTGCCTGGTGAGCAGCTATCCATATTTTGCGCAGTGATTCAGGGTCTGACATAGTGTTAAGCAGGTTGGTGACCACCGGCCCGTCAAGGTCTGCTTGGGCGATCATCCGGGCATTGGTGCATATGCTGCTGTTTTCCAGGGCTTTGCAACCGTACCAGGTGGGCGAGACACCTTTTTTGTCTTTGCGCTGGTTGCTCCAGCTGCGGACGGTGCGGCCACAGTAACCACAGACAAGGATTGCCTGCAGGTTGCTGAGCATACCGCCGTAGCGGGCGCGGCTGTATCCCCGCTTGCGATCTTCGCGCCGTTGTCTGATGAGCTGGGCTTGTTCTGCAGTCATTACTGCTGGCCAGTCACAGGGTATCAGTTCGCCGGTGTCTGGATCTGGGCGAATGGCCTGAGAGAATAGCAGCCGTTCTTCCTGCAGAGCTCTTCTGACGGCTATCAGTGGCATGTTCAGTTCACGGGCTATGCTGCTGCAGCCGTTGGTCTCTGCCAGCTGCCAGAGCCGTTTGCATCGTGCCAGTGCTACCTGATCAACAGCCGGTTTGCGCTGGGCCGGATCGTAGTAGTAGGGTGGGGGGCATGGTCCGCCCAGATATTTGCCGGACCTGAACGCCTCCTGCCTGCCCTCTCGCATACGGTCCTGCATGATCTTCATTTCAACGGTGCTGAATCCACCTTCCATCAAGAGCAGCATCCAGTCACTATGCTGTGAAGGGTCCAGAGACCGGCTAAGGGTGGCCAGCTTTACGCGGTAGTCAGCGCATAGGGTTAACCACGAAAGATAGTCCTGCAGGGTATCATCGCGGCTGAGGCGTGATAGTTCGATTACCAGTATGATGTCAACCTTGCCGGATCTGATATCAGCTTCAAGTCGTGCCCGTTCAGGCAGGTTAATTGCTTTACCTCTGGCTGCTGATGCATGGCCGTCATCATAAATAGTAATCTGCCAGCCCTGGGATTGTGCAAAGGCTGGCAGATGTTGACGCTGGACGGTTAGCCGGTGGGAAGGCTTGTCTTTTTCTTCCCGGCTTTTGCGTATATAGATGGCACAGCGAGTCACAAAGACCAATCTAGTGCATATCCATGCTCTGAAACGCTCATATTGCGCATATAAATTCTAATAACTCCCCTATAATAATCCATGTTGGCTCTTTTAATCTTGTTTTCGCAATCTGCCCGCTTTGCTGATATTTTAGCTTTTAATGTTGCATCATGATCCTTCGATAAAAAAGCTCCATCAACTTGTTTATTCATTGAATTTGAGCTTTTATCACAAATAGTTATAACATCATTGTTGTACGCATATCTGAACTGTTGCTGTAGATCTAAAACATCTAACTTCCCGTCAATTACCCTAGGATGAATATTATTAGATCTGCGCCCACCCGAAGTAGATTCATCTGACTTCATTCTATTTTGATATTTAACCGGAACCTTTCCCGGATCATCAACAAAGTGCATGCCGTCTTTATCTTCCCATGAATAGACTTCGGCAATTGCAGACATTGGCATGAGACAGATAATAATAATCAGAAAAGCACATTTCATAATAACACCCCTACTTTTTTAAATATTTTTAACCTACCGCTTTATTTTCCAATTTCAAGTGTTACACCATTAAAAATATATTTAATGGAGGGAAACACAATGCAGGATTATGCGCATCTGTACCGCAGTGAAAGCCGGATCAGCTACAAACAGCAGGTAAGCGTCATAAGAGAGATCATTGAGGCCGGAAAGTCCCCGTTAGTAACAGTACTATGCATCATGGCCTTTCTTTCGACTGTGAGGCGATAAACTTCGCTTGCATACGCTGAAGCTCTGCCATTTGTTCTTCAATAGGCAGGGCTTCAAAAAAAGCAAGAAGCGCCGTGCTGATCGGCCCTCTTGCTTTTTCTTTTTCGGGCGCTATCTCTTCTACCACCCTGAATCTTGGCTGTGATGTTGGATATTCTTCGTCAGGGGTTTCTGCTATTCCAAGCGCACCCTGTAAGCCACTTACGACCTCCAAATCAAGGCGTTTTGTGACCCCACTAAGCAGCCGGTTCACCTTTTTTTGTTCAAGCCCAGCCTTCTTAGCTAGCGCTGTTTGGCTAAGTCCTTGTTTTTCCATCTCTTTGTTTATGGCTAAAATAATTTTATTCATAAGGCACTATTTTCTTGACCTCAAGACAGTTTTGTCTTATTTGTTGAACATCAAACAACGTTGAACTGAAAGGGGCTGTTATGACTATCACCTGCCCGACCTGCAAAAGTGATTGCGAGATCAAGCCAGAGTCAAAGTCTGCCCTGTTGTCACTCTTGAATGGAGACAACCAGGCAAAGTATTGCACTAAGTGCCAGGCTTCTTTTGTTTATCACCTGCAGGTGACTCCGGTTCTTTGTAATCGGATCGATTAGCCCGGTAGTAAACCCTGAGCATGTCTTTGTTGCCAGGATGTTCTTTGCATATTTGATCATCAAGAGCGCACCGCAGGGCATCAATAGCCTTACAAGCAGGATCAGCCTTACTGGCCAGTTTAATTGGGTATGCGTGGCTTAGTTCAACCTGAATCTTAACGAGTCTGTCACGCATGGTTTGCAATTCAATACCAAGTTGTTCGTGTTGTTCGATGGTGTAACCGGGTTTCTTGGCCATTTCAGTTCCTTTGACAGAGTTTTAAGCCGGTTTGCACCGGGCAATATATCAGGAGTTCAACAAAATGAACATTGATTTTAACAAAACCCATGCCGCCTGTGCCGTGCTGAATTTGGCAGAGGTTGCCAGAGAGCTGACCCGCACTAAAAAAGAGGCTGAAAAGAGCGTTTCCCGCAGCATGGTACAGAAGGTCATCACTGGCACTTATCCACGGATGCAGGGACCTGGAGCCAAACGGGTAATTGAATACATCAGGTCTCGTAATTTGTTGGTAGAAGTTGATCATGTTGAGAGCATAGCAGCCTGATTTTATTGAGGCTATTACAAAAATAGCCTGTTTTTGTAATTGACATGTGCGGGAGGGGTAGCGTGGAGACTCATGAGGTTTTAAAAACAGCCATAGGTAAGCCCACTGATGCCGTTATTAAGGCGCTGCGAGTGAGCAAGAGCACTGTTTACAAGTGGACTGAGCCTATTGAGGATATTAATGACAGCGGTGCCATTAACCCCCTGGACAGAATTGAAGCGATTATATCCACAGCACTGAGCTTTGACAGACCTACTGAAGAGGCCTTTGGACCTATTCAGTATTTAGCAACCCGTTTCAACGGGGTGTTTATCCCATCTATCCCCAGCCATACCAGCAAAAACGAAATTTTTCGTCATACGTTTGAGACCAGCAAGTCTTTTTCTGATCTGCTGAACACTATTGGTGCATCTACTGCCCCTGATTCTGAATCTGGTGAGAAGTTATCCCCCAATGAGCATAAGCAGATTAGGTGTCAAGGCATGAAAGCTATCCAGCAGATAGCTGAGTTGTTGGCGCTGCTGGAAAATGAGGCGGTGAAGCCATGAAAAAGCCACCTATTGAAACCTGGAAGCCGGAAGAGAGGCAGGCATACCTGAGGGTTGCCGAGTTGATTATAAGCCTTAAAGCCAAGTTAAAAGGGGGACAGCATGCGTAACGACAGAAAAAGTAATCCTATCGCCACCGTGTTTGTTTTGTTGGTTGTTCTGGCTGCGCTGGGGCTGGCTGGTAATGCAGACCGTAAGGATGCAGAGGTAACCACCGCCACCATTCAAGAGGTTGCTACAGCTGGCATTGTTTACAGCAAGCCTGCTGCCTATCGGTTACAGACCCCTACCCAAGAGCAGATGGATAACCTGGAACATTTGCGGGTGGTGGCTAAGTTGGTGGAGCAATAGTGTCATGGCCCGCAGAGGTTACGATCCTGGAGCGACGGTGTCTGATGTGTACCGTTGCATCTGTGATGGGTGCCGCCTGCAGGCCCGTTGCCGGGATCATCAATTATTCTGCCGTGACCGATTGTTGGGCAGTGTTAACGGATACATCGTTGAGTGCCCGGAATATCAGCCAGAATGCTGGCACGGCCTGGATGAAGTAAGACCATGACTGCAATGGCTCTGAATGTATGCCCTGAAATGTCGGTAATACCCTACCCAGATGGCGGGTTTATGTGGGTGATCAGGCGGCCTGAATCACCGCTGGTGTATTTTGCAGGTATTGAACCTACTGAGGTTTCTGCCCAGGTGTTTGGTGCTCATTACTGGCGCGCTGCCTGTCTGGAAATAGGGGCAGAGGTGCCGCAGGGTTGCCAGCAAATACTTGATAGCGTGGCGGCGCAATTGCAGTTGTTTGAGAGGCCAGCATGATTGAACTGTTTGATTGCATACCGTTGGGTGCCAGGATCAGCAAGGCCACCTGTGAACAAAATCGCAAGCGCGGCGGTACTGGTGGACACGGCAAAGGTCCTGAAAAGATTTTTGCCTGTATGGATTGCCCTGGGTTGGGTGTGAAACCCCATAAAATAGATTTGGAGGTATCTGAAATGGCTGCTGATAAAAAGAGAAAAGTTACCACCTGCAGTGTTGCTGGATGCGACAGACGTCCGCAGCATAATTGTAACGGCATGTGTAAGACTCATTTTAGGCAGGCCTGTACAGAGGCTGGCGTGACTCCTGAAACAGCCAGCAGCGCTGCGGCACCCGAAGAATCCCCCAAAGAGTCAATACAGGACTATCTAGACGGCGAACATCTGCCAGACACTCCCGCAACAACAGACCCCCGTATTACGTTTGAATGTCCGAACTGCCATGTAGCGCTTTCCTCTGCTGAGGTGGAAGATCCGCTGTGCCCCTGTTGTGACAAGCCGCTGCACACCCATATTGATGTTGGTGGACGGGTGTTTACCCCAGATGTCGCGCACGGGTTTATGCCAGAAAAGGAGCTCTGCGAACAAATGCTTCGTAAGCCCGTCATCACCTCCCGCGATGCTTCACCGTTTGAAATGATCGGCATGCAGATCGGATCGCTGGTGACCGAAAAGAACCAGGCCTACGGCAATTCATTTGCCCAGTCCGGTGATTTTCTGCGGCTGCTGTACCCCGATGGCGTTAAGCCTGATCAGTTCCAGGAGGCCCTGGGGATGGTACGGATTTTCGACAAGATGAAGCGGATAGCCACGGACAAGGACGCATTTGGCGAAGATCCGTACCGTGACATTGCTGGCTACGCGATTCTTGCGGTTGCCCGTCGGGAAGGTGCGATATGAGCCGTTTTTCTGGCCTGGCTGCAGTTGATCAATACAAGGCAAAGCTGACGTTTGACCGGGCAAAGGCCCTGCAGGTGTTACGTGACGGCGTGAAGCAGGTTGCAGATATGTACCCTGCAGGTGCGCTGGATTGGCTACAGCAGCACAAGTCTGACCTGTACGCCCAGTGCATGGGGTCTATGGACAAGATTGAGCAGGCATTTGGCAAAGAGGCACCCGCCATGGTTGCGGCCTCTGTTGATCTGTATGTGAGGCTGCATAAGCAGGCGTTTGAGCTGTTCAAGGAACATACGAAACCGCTTGTGACTCTGAAGGAGGAACAGCATGCCTGATATTACATTTGATATGTACGTTTCCGGAACGGGGAAGGCCCTGGAGGATTGGGAGCGTGAGGCATCCACAGCTTTTTTGCGTGTGGTTTACGATTACCGTATGGGGCCAACTGGAAAGACTTTTTTGCTCCAAAAGATGGCTAGCATGGGCGATGTAGTTTGTTTTGAAGACAAAAACCTGCGGCCCTGGCAGTGGGAAGCAGCTGTGGCTTTTTATTCAGCCTGTTTGCGTAGCAAGGCTGCTGCCGATGATCAGCAGCAGCTGGTTAAGAAGTTAAGCCGGTTTATTGAAGAGCACGGCAACACATTCAGGCTCTGAGATATCAGCCTACCCCTAATACCATTCTGATTATCCCCTGGAGGCCGCTTGCGGTTTTGTGAAGAGCACATGAGTGAGGAACAGCGCACGGTAATAGCTCGTGAGCTGTTTGAGGTTAAGGAAGTGCTGAAGGGCAAGGGCGAGCTGCACGGCCTCTGCCCTGCGCATGACGACCGTAACAAGCCCTCATTCTCGTACAACTACAAGAAGGATCTCTGCAACTGCATGGTGTGCGGTTTTAGTGGTGATCTGGTTGAGTTGTGGTGCCATGCCAATGGCATGAAGCGGGATATGGGTGGATTCAAGGCCTTTTGTCAGGCTTTCCACATTAACGCATCCAGCGACCACGCTCCCACATCCGCTACACAATCCAAGCCAGCAGATGCACCCCCGCAAAAAAAACCGTCTGAAGCCAAGCCAGTAAAGCAATCCACAAAAAAAGAGTCTGATGCTGCCGATGATGAACCGTTGCAGCCTATCCCCTGGGATCAGTTTAACGCTCTCCCTCCCCTCCCCGAGGATTGGATTGAGCGACTGGCTAAAGAACGGGGCTGGACCCGTGAGGTGATGGAGCGTCAGCAGCTGCGGCAGTATGTGCATACCCGCGAGAATGCCAAGCTGTTTAGGGTGTCTCGTATGCCTTTTGGACAACGCCGGGTTGCTATACCCATCCCTGATGATGCTGGCGACCTGGTTAATATCCGCTTCTACCTGCCCTGGGATCGATCTGAAGACGATGAAAAGGTTATGTCCTGCGCTGGGCGTGGTGAGGCCCGCCTCTACCCTCCCCCCTCCCAGTGGGGCGCTGGTCCGCTTTGGCAGGTTGAGGGCGAGCCTGATCTGATCTGTGGACTAAGCCAGGGCCTGAATGCGGTCACCAAAACAACCGGCGTCAAGGTTTGGAAGGAAGAGTGGAACCAGCACTTTGAAGGCCGTGAGGTGGTTAATGCCTACGATGCCGACAAGCCAGGCATGCAGGGCAATGAGCGGGTAGGCAAAGATCTGGCCCCCATTACCAAGCTGTTCCGGTATCTGCGTTGGCCTGGGTTTATGTATGAGGGCACTGACCAGCCGCTGGATGATCCTAAACAGAAGTTTTCTGAATTTGTGCTGACTGAGGCCCGTATGTGGCCGGTTAAGGGCGGCAAGGATTTAACTGACTGGTTTGTGAAGCATGGCCGGTGCGTGGCTGATCTGAAGGATCTGCTGGCCACGGCTGGCACTATCGCCCCTCCTGATCAGAAGCCAGCTCTGGGGCCACGTCGGTTTTTTGGTGGACGCAACGGCAACGCCTTCAAACCAGCACTGCTGGCTGAGGCCATTCTTGAAGATACCGATGTTATTTCAGATCCTGAGACCGGTCTGATCTACAAGTGGAACGAGCGGTTCTGGGAACGGTTCAACCTGGCCTATATCCAAAAGCGCGCACTACTGATGCTGGAACGTGAGGCATCTACAGCCCGTGCCAGTGACGTTGCCACCATGGTTCGTATTTTGTCCAGCATGGAGCCAGGCAGGCGGATGGATGATTCTCTTGAGTGGATCTGTCTCAAGAACTGCCTGTTTAACCTGGAGAGCGGCATCACGGCCCAGCATTCACATGACTACTATTTTTCATACATGCTGGGGGTTGAGTTTAATCCTAATGCCAGCCCTCGCTGTGATCGCTGGTTGGCGTTCCTGGCTGAGACAGTGCAGGACCCTGTCACCATTATGGCCATGCAGGAGTTTTTCGGATACTGCCTGACGAATAATACCATCTACGAAAAATGTCTATTCCTGTACGGCCCTGGCTCTGACGGTAAATCAAAGGTGATTAACGTCCTGTCTGCTTTGCTGGGTGAACAGAACTGTGCAGCGGTAGGCCTGAAGGATCTTGAAAAAGAGTTCTACAGGGCCTCTCTGTTGGGGAAAAAGCTGAACGTTTCGGCTGAATTTGACAGCGGGGCTTTCACGTCTGAGTGGTTCAAAAAGCTGATCACCGGCGACCTGATCTCTGCTGCATTCAAGCACAAGGACTTCTTTGAGTTCCGCTTTACCGGCAAGCTGGTCTTTGCATCCAACCGCTTCCCCAAGGTGCTGGACAATACGGATGGATACTGGCGACGCCTGCTACCCATCCGATTTAAAAAGCAGTTCCTGACCGTCTCAGACGGCAAGGACATCCACCTTGAAAAGACGCTGCTGTCAGAGCTGGACGGAATATTCGCCTGGGCGCTGGCTGGTCTGGAGCGCCTGTACGAACAGGGCGAGTTCTCATGGTCAGATGACATGGAGGATACGCTGAACGAGTACAAGTCCACCAATGATCCGGTGCTGGTATTCGTTCAGGAGCGGCTACTGTGTCGCGAAAGCGACACCTCTCGTGTCGGCGTAGCCGCACTTTACAAGGCCTATCTACGTTTCTGCAGCGAGGGTAATTTCTCGCCCCACAACCGTATTCATTTCGGCAGGGAATTCAAGCGCTGTGTGCCTCACGTCACCAAGGGCAAGCTTCACGGTACCCGTGATGAGGCGTGGATAGGCATTTCTTTGCTTGATGTGGACGGCTCTTCCTCCCCCGCCCCCCTCCCGTCAGGCTCCGCTACCAGTGGATAGAGAGGTTGGGCGTTTTCTGTCGCAGATGTAGTAGATATGTAGTAGATGGTTTGTGGTATCTACTACATAGAAAATCAAATTATATTAATAGCTTACACAGTTTGTAGTAGATGTAGTAGATAGTTTGAACATAAATACATGCGCACATGCGCGCGCGTCGGTTTGTTCAGATCATCTACTACATCAAACAAGATAATAAATAGTTATATCTATCTACTACATCTACTACAAAGAAATAAATAGTTAATATTAAAGGTTTATTCTGTCGCAGATGATTAAAAGCTATCTACTACAATCTAAGACAATCTACGACAAAAAAAGGAAAAGGCTATGTTGAGCATAAAGGTGGATATCAAAGAGGTAGTAAACCGGTTGGGCGTTATGCAAGCAAAGCTGCCGGAAGTGCTGAAGAACAGCGTCAACCAGACGGCGTTTGAGCTGAGAAACAAGTATATCGAATCTCTCAAGAGCTCATTCCCCAGCCTGAAACCACAGACAGCAAAGAACGTGTTTGTAAGACAGGCAGATACAAAGACAAAGTCATATGATCGCCGTGGCAATTATTCAGCATCTATCGTGTTTGATCAGATATGGAAGGGCCCCGGCATTGATGAATACATGGTTGCCCAGGTTCAGGGCGGCAAGCGAGCCATGAAGCCATCAGAAAAGAGACTGGGTCACTACTATGTGCCAGGCATGGGGGCAAAGCTGGATGCATACGGCAACATGTCAGGCGGTCAGGTGACTCAGATCCTGTCTCAGATGGGTAGGTTTGGCAATGTTGGCAGCAGTATGAATCAAACAGCAAAGAGCAGGAAGCTGGCAAAGCAAGGATCAAAGACCACTGAATACTTCATGATCCAGCGTCAACGTGGTGGCCTGAAGCCGGGTGTCTACCAGCGTACTGAGAAGCGTAACGGGTTCACGTCAGTCGGTAAACCAAAGGCTATGAGAGGCCAACAAGGCCACAAGGCCCTGCAGCAAGGGCGCTCAAGAGCGATACAGGGTCGCGGTGCTATTCCAGTCCTCGTGTTTACTAAGGCTGCACCGACATACACCGTGCGTTGGCCATTCTTCAATCAGGGTCAGGCGTTCATCAACAAGCGCCTGCCTGAGGTTATGAGCAAGTATATTGATTATGCAATCAAGGGCCGGTTGTGATTTCGCGGGTCCTTCCTGGCCTTTCGCTCCATGCGGGTAATTGAGCCCTCGACCTTTTCGCGCAATTAATGTTTTTCGAGTTCCGGAATATCGGAACGTTACCACAGGATGGTGAGTTATGAACCTGGCTGCAGTGCTTGACATAGTAGATCGTGCCACCGCCTGGGCGTGGATCCAGCGGACGCACTTGCCGGACGGCGTCCAGTGCCCGGTCTGTGGAGCCATGGTTGACGGTGAGCTTGCGCTCAAGGCCTTCCGATCCCTGAAGCGGACCTACTGCCGATCGCACAACGGGGCTTTCCGTCCTCAAGCTGCTGTTGCAGTCCTTCGCGGCACTGAATGGGCACCAGAGGAATACGTCAAGTTTCTGCTTATGCACCATGCTGGTCGTACTGATGCCGACATTGCCGCGCTACTCGGCAAGTCCAGCGGCTGCGTTCGCGATATGTCCGCCCGTGTCGCATGCCTGGCCCAAACATCACCACTGGATGCTGATGTTTTAGACGGTAAGGGATAAAAAGGGCGCGCCGCGCGGGGGAGGGGCGGGAAAGAACCCCCTTAATTAATCCAGGAGACAAGCCATGACCACAGAGAAAATATCATTCACCGTACCACAACAAGGCCTGCGCTATCTTTTGGACCGTGCGCGAGGTGCTGTTGGCCGGATGCATCCATACTTCAAAATTGACATCTATTTAACCGGTCGCATCACCTGTTGCGCTACAGATCTGCGCGTGGGGGTATTGACAGAGCTGGATAACCGCAACAATGACACCGCGGTCGAGTGTGGCGGAACATTCTGTGTAGCTGCCGATAAATTTTTCAACCTTGTATCTGCCCTTCCCGCAATTGATGTACAGCTGCAGGGCCTGGACAACTACAAAATCCGCATATCGTGCGGCACCTACACCGGTGTAGTTGCCTGCGTAGATCCCGAACAGCATTTTCCCGACATGATCCTCCCGGGCGGTGATCCTGATATCGTCTGCGCTGGCGGATTCCTAAACGACATCTACGCCGCCATCGGTCACGCCGTCGGAAACCAGGAAGACACCGCCACTGCAGGCATCAACATACAGGCCCTTAATGGCCGGTTAGTCGGTGCTGCCACCAACGGTCATCGTCTCTCTGTTGCTGGCATAGCCACCCCGTATGATGGTGAATGTGAACCATTCGACACCGGAATCACCCTGGCCCCAAAATCCATAGCTGAAATCAAAAAACTAAACTGCGGTGCCTGCGATGTCCGTATCCGTGAAAACAGAATGAGCATAGAACAAACCAACATCACAATAGTATCCAGACTCTATGAAGCAATCTACCCAAACTACCGCCGCATAATACCAGAGCACCCAAACTGCGCTGTCGTATTGGTATCAAAACTCATAGAGGCCGTGCAAAGAGTAGGCATACTCAACGACACCCGGGAAATAGGCCTGTCAATCGGTAGCAACAGCATAACCGTATCTGCTCAAAGCACTGCCGGTGAATTGATTGATATAGTCCCCTGTGAAACAGAATCTGAACCCGTGCTGATACTCCTAAGCCCTGCGTACCTGCTTGAATCCCTGAAATCCCTGGTTAAAGACGGCGATGACGTAATCATCAAATGGCTTGATGACAAATCTCCCATAATGATTCTGCCTGCTGATTTCAGTAATTGGGATGAACGGCTTGAATTGATCGTGCCCAGGAGCAATTGATATGGAAGCCAGAACGTACCTTGAGACCATAACGGTATTAGACATCCCTGTTGCTGTGTTTAGTGACAGCAGCGTAGAGGCTGCCGAAATAGGCCCATTCCCCTTTTCGCCCACTGGGTACAGATCAATACTGGGAGAAGACAAGCCCCTGTTCCTTCAAAAAGTGGCAAAAATTTTAGAAATAACATCCAGGGACTACGCTAAGGAGTTTGCTGGTGTAGTGAAACGCGCAAAAAAAACCTTAACGCAAAAAGCCGGCAACGATCCTGTAAGCAACTACATCCATCTTACTGGAGATCTTCAGGTGCTGCTCAGTTACGGATATTTTCAGGCATGGGATACCACTGCAGAAATATTGCATATAGCCATTAGGCTGGTTAAAGCGTGCGAAAAAATAACAATCCCTGAAAACTATCACGAAACCTGCAATCCCAACTGGCCTGCAGATTACCTGCGCCAGCGGATTGATAACGTGCAGACCATAGAACCTGTGTTGCAGCGATGCCTGGCAGCAAAAAACCTGTACGAACTGGCGGCAACTCCCTGCATTGATCACCTCTGCTGCACCAACTCTGTCTATGCCAGGCTGTTTGAAACAACCGTGCTGCCAACCTTGTCACCATCTGCAGAATACTATTTCTACTGCCGGATCTGTGCTGAAAGAGGCGCAACTGTTGCGCCTGAAACAAAGTCTGATACTTTAACGCCCTACTTCTGCCACCCCGTTAATGGTGATTGGGCTCAGCACCCCCTGCCTGATCCTAACCCCATGCTGCTGGCAAGCGACATGCCCCACGCAATATGCAAACAATGCCCGCTTAGCACCAGGGCGCATATTCTTGTCCCGTCTGAAAGCGACAAAAACAGCTACACCAAATATTGCACGGTCACAGCCATAGCTGCAGGCCTGATAACATCAGACGCAGCCTTGCAAAACGATAGAGGTATAGCAACGGAAGATGAAAATTTTGTGGTAGATGCCCTTGTTCAGCGTTTATCTGGCAGCTGCAGTAAATGCCCCCGCAAAAAAGAATGTATCCAGCAGCCGATAGGCCCTGATGCGGAATGCCTGGCTCAGAGAGATAAACAATCCACGTGGGTAGATGTTGTTTCTCCCGTATCACCTTCGCCAGATCCGGTTATAGCTGGCCCCACGTACTCACCTGTCAAAACCACCTATGTTGTAGGCTGGCAATCAGCAGAAACGCCAGACCACGGCCCCCTGCAGCTCTATGTCATCAAAACAAAAAAAGACTTTGGCGTAACCTACAACCCCTCAGAGGCCACCAGATTCAAGACAATCGACGCTGCCCTGTACTATTACCGCCAAATAGGCCACCTCCACGGCGATCCAGAAGTGAATATTTACAACGGATTCCTGCAGATATTCCAACACGGCCCTGCAGGACTGCGCCAGGTGCCAAAGATCACCCGTCAAGGCTCCCTGTTTGATGCCATAGAGCCCGGAAACTGGGATCAGCCAGCCCTGCCAAAGGTGGTGAAATAATGCCCACCATTATTAACGCTCCAGATCAGGAAGAAATCCGGCTTACAGAAGCACGTGACGCAGCCCTTGTTGCGGCAAAAGCTAAACCTATTACCAATGCTAAATTTAAAATTCTGGCCAAAGCAGAGCGCGAACTAGAGCAATATCGTGACCGGCGCGAAGCTGCAGCTGGCCAGCTGTTTGCCAAGCTACCAGACGTCATCGCCTACTTAGACGCTGAGGGCTGGAAAATACCGACTTCAACCGCCTATGAACACAAGCAAGACGGCAAAATCAAAACCAACTCAGAAGGGAAATACACCCTTAACGCTGTCCTTGATTACGCACGTCAGCATCTGCAGCGCAAAGACGGCACCGAACCAGACGACAAAAACAACCTACAGGAACACAAAATAACCGCAGAAATCCGCCGGATAGAGGCCGATGCAGAGACAAAAGAACTCAAACTAAAAGAACGTCGGGGCGAACTTATCTCAAGGGATCACGTAGAAGTCGAACTTTCCAGCCGTGCCCGTGACCTTGATGCTCACCTGGACGCTTTCTTTCGTTCCGCTGCTGGCAGAATCATCAAGATAGTCGGCGGTGACATGCAAAAAGCCCCAGACCTGATCACCTTCATGCGTGGTGCAAAAAAACAAGCCATGGACAACTACGCCCGCCCCATACATGGGCCTGATGAAGAGGAATAGATCCATGACTCTTGATCAATGGCTGCAGGTGCCCGTCCTGCTATGGCAGATTTTATCAGAGCTAAGGCGCTCATACCGCAAGCATGGAAACTGGAAAAACTACCGAGCAAAGCATGTCAGGTGGGTGATTGACGGCGAACTTGATGAAGCAATAGAGGCATACCGCAAAGGTGATAGCCATGGCCAGCACGGATACCGTGCAGAATTCTGCCAGGTTGCCGCATGTAGCATCAAGGCAATTTTAGAGGGTAACTAAGACTGTAAGCGGCCCGCGCAACCGCTTCAGAATATAGCTTCAAAAAGGATATTTATTATGAACAGACCCCCCATAGCAACCGTCATTAACAACAACCAACCAGGCTGGACCAACATTATTGAGACAGCCCCCAATGTAACCCTTCCGATCGGAACCGAACTGTTTCTCGCAGAAGGCCTGCCCACCCGTGCCGCCATAGGCAGCGCCTTTGGCGGTGGATTCTTCGGCGGTGAAATAACCATCGCCGGTCAGCGTTATGCCCTTATTGTCGCCCCTAAAGCTGAAGGCGAAAAGATGGCGCTGGAATACAAATTAAACGACCGAAGCACCAGTGACGGTACCGACATTGACGATGATGGCCTGACCAACACCAACCTCATAAACGATGAAAACCACCCTGCAGCACACTTCTGTCGGTCACTCACCATCGGAGGTTATGATGACTGGTACCTGCCCTCACGGGATGAGCTGATGATGTTGTGGCGCAACCTGGGGCCACGTCGCAAAAATGTTCCAGAACTTTTCAGTGAAGATGCAGCAGAAGCGTTTGACACTGAATGGTACTGGTCCAGCACCGAACACGCCCAGTACTCAAACAGTGCTTGGATCGTGGGTTTCGGCGATGGCAACCAGATCTACAGCACTAAGAACTACGGTTGTGGAGTCCGGGCAGTCCGCAGAATTCAACTTTAACAATTTAACCATTTATCAATTTATGGAGGTTCCGTCATGGCAAAGAAAACAGCAGTACCCCAGATAGGCGCAGCATTCGGTGGCGGGTTTTACGCAGGCAGCATGGAACTTGATGGCGTCAAGTATGCCTTGGTGGTTTCACCAAAAGCCCAGGGCGAAAAGATGGAGCTTCAATACAAAAAGAGCAAGCTCAGCACTGCTGATGGTGCTGACACTGACGATGATGGCTTTTACAACAGCTGTCTGCTGGATAATGCCAACCATCCTGCGGCACACTTCTGTATCAGCCTCCAGATCGGTGAATATGATGACTGGTACCTGCCCTCACGGGATGAGCTGATGCTGATCTGGATGGCCATGGGGCCAAACCGCAAGAAAACGCCTGATCTGTTCAAAGCCGGTGCTGCAGAAGCATTTGAAGAAAAATGGTACTGGTCCAGCACTGGAAACGCCCAGTACTCATACTATGCTTGGTTCGTGGGTTTCGACAATGGCTTCCAGGACTACAACGATAAGAACTACGATTGTGGAGTCCGGGCAGTCCGCAGATTAAAACTTTAACAATTTAACCATTTATCAATTCAGACAGGAGCAACACCATGGCCCTGGCCTCAACACTTCCCATATACCGCGTTACCTACGAGTTGCTGCAGGTGGTCACCCGCATAACCAAAGATATGCCACGGGATTACAAGCAGTCACTGGGCAACAAGATTCGTGAGGAATGTGTTGAGCTGACGGTGTTGATCTACCGGGCAAACTGCTCCCGTGAAAAGCGCCCACACATTGAAGCTCTGCAAGAACATCTTCAAGTGGCGACGCTTTTGATCAGGCTGTCAAAGGACATGAAACTGATCAGCACGGGTCAGTTTGCCCAGACCATAGAATTAACTGACCAGATCGGACGGCAGGCATCCGGTTGGTTTAAATCCGCATCGTCGCCCGCTGCATAGCCGTCATGGCGACTATGCCTGTGCGAAATAATCTGGTCGTGCCCCTGGGAATGCCCCACGGTTATGCGCCGGCAACGAAACCAGCGGGAAAGCCTGTAAGGTCGTGGCGCAGTTTCACAATGGATCGGTACCGCCTTCTGTTGTGCAACGTGATCAGCACGACATAACGCCCAGAACTCAAACAATGCTTGGATCGTGGGTTTCAACAATGGCAACCAGAACAACAACAATAAGAACAACGATTGTGGAGTCCGGGCAGTCCGCAGATCATAACGATGTGGATGTAACGGTGGATGAGCTGCTGTGCTCCTATTACGACTGCCGCAGGCGCAAGCGCAACACCATCAACGCATTAAGGTTTGAAACCAATTTAGAAAGCAACATCATGGGCCTGTACCGGGAACTGGTAGACGGCAGCTATCGCCCCGGTACATCCATCTGCTTTGTCATCACCAGGCCTAAGCCGCGCGAGGTATGGGCTGCAGACTTCCGTGACAGGGTTGTGCACCATCTGCTTTACAACCGCATTGCAGATCGTTTCCACAACTCGTTCATAGCTGATAGCTGCGCCTGCATACCAGGAAGAGGCACGCTGTACGGAGCAAAGCGGCTTGAGCGTAAAATAAGAAGCATTACACAGAACTGGTCACAGAAAGCCTATTACCTGAAGCTGGATATGGCCAACTTCTTTGTCAGCATTAACAAGAACATCCTGCGAGATCTGCTGGCCAAGAAAATAACAGATCCCTGGGTCATGTGGTTGGCAGAGACAATCCTTTTTCATGATCCGCGGCAGGATGTCAAAATTAAGGGCAGCCGGGGACTACTACAGATGATTCCGACACACAAAAGCTTATTTAATCAACCTCAGCACCTGGGACTGCCAATTGGAAACCTCAGTAGCCAGTTCTTTGCCAACGTCTACATGGATGCCCTTGATCAGCACGTAAAGCACCAGGTTAAGGCAAAGCATTACATCAGATACGTAGATGACATGATTCTGCTGCACGAAGATCCGGCCTGGCTGAACCATGCTGCTGACCAGATCAGCGCATTCGCCAGCGAAAGGCTGGGACTGAAACTCAACACGGGCAAGACCATCATCCAGCCTATCCACCGTGGAGTTGATTTTGTTGGCCAAGTCATCAAGCCTTGGCATCGGGTAACACGTAAATCCCTGATGGATAATGCACTATCGGCACTATTTTCAAAAATAGGTGAGGACCTGCTTATGAGTGCAAACAGTTATTTGGGGCTGTTCAGGCAATCAACCCACAGCCACCATGCCCGTGCGCGGCTGGCACGGATAGCAATCGTCAAAGGGCATTGCGTGGATGGTTCATTCAAAAAAGTATTCCGGAGGCACGCAGCGTGATTATGACCGATCACTATTTAAAAATAACGGTACAGCACAACTGCGTTAACTGCGGCAAGGTCAGGCGTGCTGATGTATCTGCAGGAAAGGCTGAAAGGCAAACCACCTGCATGGCCTGTAATACAACCTACGTGGTTACAAGAGCCATGCACGTACCAGGATTAATCAACAAACAATAATGCCACAGACTGCCCTCGCCATAGCCCAGGACTACTCCTGGGTACCGCAAGCCCCCCCACGGGCCTACCGCCTCTACCCTGGCGAAAGGCTTGTTTTCCGCTCGCGTCCGTACCTTAGCGCATCGGATTGGGCACAAGGCAACTGCTACATAGCTGTATCGGCCATGCCAGGTTTGTATGATGGCGATGTCACCCCCTATGCAAAAGGCATTTTAGAAGCGTTCTCCACAGAATGGGTCCGTGAACTATTCCTGGCCGGTGGCAGTCAATCAGCAAAATCGCAACTGCTGCACATCATGTACAGCTACACCGTCGAAAACTGCCCCGGCCCCGCCCTGCTGGGCATGCAAGATCGCAACACCGTGCGCGAGACCGTTACGGATCGCCTCGTTACCATGCTTAAAAACACCCCATCGTTGCGCCGGTTTGTCACCCGCAACCCGGACGACATAACCGGACAAATGATCCGAACCAGAACCTCGGTACTCTACCTCGCCTGGGCTGGATCAGAAGGGCGTCTAGCCAGCAAGCCAATCTGTCACGGCTTTTTTGATGAGGTTGATTTGTGGGATGAAACCGCCGTAACCAGCGCCCGCGCTCGGTTCAGAACCTATGAATCAATGCTCATGAGCAAAATCGTCGAAGCCTGCACCGTCTCAACCGCAAAAGGCCGGATCTGGTCCGCGCAACACGAATCCCACTCTAAATGGGATTTTTACGCCATCTGCCCCTACTGTGGACACCCGCAACCGCTATCGTTCTCGGGTATCCGCTGGGCTGATGGCATAGTAGACCCTGCCGAACTCTCCACCCGGGGCGATGCCTGGTACGAATGCGAAAAATGCCAAGCCCACTGGGATGAAGAAGACCGCAACGAAGCCGTGCTCAACGGATCAAAACAACACGATCCCCCCCAGATCTGGCACGGCTGGCGTCCACGTCCAGGCACTCCAGAACGCCACGTCAACCGGCCGGAAAAAATATGGATACACATACCGCCCCTGCTCTCCCGCTTCGTCATGTTCCACGGCGTAGCTGCGGCCTACCTGCGCCAACTCCAACAGCCAACAGCCGCCAACATCAAATATTTTTACTGCGACTGCTGCGCAATGCCGATACCTGAAATTTCCGACGGTATAGAAATCAAAGAGACAGAACTCCTCAAACGCCGTGAAAACTACGCACCAGAACAAGCTGATTGGCAGATCCCCATGGCCGCCTGCGTCCTCACCGGCGATAGCGACGTACAGGCCAACCGGATAGAGGCAGAGGTTGTAGCCTGGGGTCCTGGCCATGAATCCTGGGGCATCATCTACAAAATATTCCACGGCGACACCTCCCGTGATCAGGTCTGGGATGATCTCCACAACTGGGTGCAAACCGTCCGCTTCACCCATGAAACCGGCGCTGAAATGCGGATAGAAAAATTCGGCATAGACCTGGGGTACGCCGCCCGTAAAGTAGCCAAATTCGTCAAGCGCGCGCCACGGCTCTATGTGGCCCACAAAGGCAGCAACAACGCCAGCGATCCGTTCATCCCGCGTCGACCATCAAAAAGCAAATACGGCGTGCCGTTCTACCTGCTGGGGGTCAGCGAAGGTAAAGACGATCTATTTTCCTGGATACAGGCCGGTCAGGATCGCAACGGGCAGATGATTCATGTCGGTCCTCGCGCCTGTCACTGGAGCATGAACTACGATTTTGACTACTTCCGTATGCTCTGCGCTGAAGCTCCCAAATGGGATAAAAACAAGAAAACAGGTGAGCTTGAAAAGGTGTGGATTCTTAGAGACGGCTATGTCCGCAACGAATCTCTTGATATCAGAGTCGGTAACATGGCCGTGCGTGAAATCCTCAACCCAAACTATGAGCGCCTGGCTGAGCGCCTTAAAAACGCATCAGCAATAGCTGCAGCGGCAGAAATAGAAAACGCGGTAACCAGCAGACGCGCCAACAAAACCAGAGAAAATCAAGAAATAGACCCTGAAGAAGAAACAGCAGACGCCCCAGGGCGTAACCGTCCCGGCTGGTATCGCCAGCGATAAAACAAAACAGGAGCCTCCATGTCACACATCCCGGCATTACCGCACGCCAGAGACGAAAAACGGCGCCCTACCTGCAACGTAGAACAGGCCAGAGAAAGGCTCTGCCCTGATCAGCCGCCCAGTAGACAGCACGTCTACAACCTTTTTAACCGCAACGAGCTTGCCGGGTACTTCACTGGCAACCGCCGGGGGCTCAGGATCTATCTGGACTCAATTAAAACCTATTTAGCAAAAGACCCTGACGCAGATCCGGACGGGTAAGAAAGGAAAATATGCCAAGCTGTATCCAGGGGCATAACGCAACCGTGATAACCGGCTGGCGACAACGAAGCGGGTTATACACGGACGAGCGAGAGCGGCATTGTACCTATTGCGGACAGAGTAAGACAGTCCGAGTTGATTAAGGCGTTAAGCGCCGGGAAGGTGGCTTGAAATGACGGGTGTAAACGATGCCAGACTTTGAGCGTTTGACCGACAATTTAAGGATATTAACGGCTCCTGATGCTGTTTCTAGGGAGTGGGCCAGAGGATACCAGGCGGGTAAAACACGTGCCAGGTATGAGGTATTGGCCGTGGTTGTAGTGCTGTTTTTTCTGGTAGCTCTAATTGGCAAATTTAGTGGTGCTTAACGAGCAGGATAAGGGGATGGTTAGCCAAGAAGAAATGAACTGTACGGAAGAAGCGTACAGTTGGGGCAAAGCAAAATTGAGCGCACGGCTAACCATTCCCACTTGATTAGGCGTTATGCGACTTAGCGAACGGAGAGAAGAAATGAGAACAATAACACCAACTAGAAAATGCCCTACCTGTGGCAAGGATCAGGGCACAGTAGTAGAACATGGCCCCATAGGAGGGTTGCAAATCGTATGGTCATGCCGACATTGCGGGAGGCGGGGATAGGCGCATAACGAAACCGGATAACCGGCTTGCGTGAAATGAAATGACTAAAACACCTAAACAAACCAGAAAGGAAACGCCAGAAAACGCGCCCACAGTAAGCAAGTCCGCGTTAATTAAGGCGTTATGCCACAGGAGGCCCAGCGTTGAGCGGATTGTTTGGAGAGGATATAGAACGGCCAAAATTCAAAAGTGTGGAATGGTACACGCCAAAGTGGGTTTTCGACGCGTTGGGTGTTGACTTTGATCTGGATCCTGCCAGCCCGCACGATATGGAATCGGCGGTACCAGCAAAAACCAAGTACACCAAATTTGATAACGGCCTCAAAAAACCTTGGTTCGGTCGAGTCTGGCTAAATCCTCCGTATGGGCCAGACACGGGAGTGTGGATCCGCAGGATGATGCAGCATGGTAATGGCATTGCTCTTGTATTCAGCCGCACCGATGCGGCGTGGTGCCAAGATGCTATGCGATCGGCGTCGGCTATGCTTTTCGTTGCTGGGCGGATTGATTTTGTGCCAGGCATAGAAAACCAGCACAAAAAGAGTAGATGCGGAGCCGGTACCGTTATTTTTGCGTGGGGAACCGATTGCGTACAGGCGTTGCGGCGGATGGGCGATCGCGGAATATTGATTGGGGCATAACCAACGTGATAACCGGGTTGGTGGAGCCGAAGAGGCGGACCCGGCATATCTCATAACTGACGACTACGATACGGACTGAAACAAGGAGCGTCCACCAACTCCGAGTTGATTGAGCCCGTTAGAGGGCAGGAGGCTCTAATATGGATGTAAAAATATTGGTTCCCACCGGAACAGACATTAGCAAAATTGAGGCTGAATACCCTGATATTTACCAGGATGACGCCGATTGCGACGGCTACGATATTTATTTCGTCGGGAAAAGCAGTGACGACGAGGATAACGATCGAGACAGCGAAAACGAGTGGATGACGTGGGATGAATCTCTTGCCTGTTGCGGATTTGTCGAGGGAGTTTCCCCCGGATCGGAAACAGCTATGGAGGGAAGTGGCGAATGGGCAATGGCAAAAGCCCGTAAAACCGACATATATAAAGCGGCGTTTGATCGTGGTAAAGCGTCCATCTAACATCCCGTGATAACCGGCTGTATTGGAAAGGAGACGAATGTGATAGGACCCGCGGGGTTTATGCAGGCACCCAATACCCATGAAAATAGACGCAGCCCAATACAGTCCGCGTTGATTAAGGCGTTGGGAGACGATTACGAGCAAAGATTGCGTGAACGATATAACTGCACCGCTGGTGCTGCAAGCGGCTGGTGTGATGGCACAAAGCGTGGAACAAGGATGCGCTGCCCAGAACTGATACGCTGTAAAAACGGAGAGACCGCTTGCGAGTATGCGCTGTAGTCTCCCAACGAGTATTAGGCCCCCTAATTTTTGATAAATACGACACATTGACCACATAACCGATAACAGCCACATAAAGCGACAAGGGCCACAGTTTAACCACCGTGGCCCTTGTCGCTTTTCTGCTTTATGAAAATATTTTGTCAACCTCGTCAACCTCGTCCACCTCGTAAATGACCAGCCCCTTATTGCCATGTTAACCCTCACACATGGCAATATTCACGCTCGAAGAAATAGCCGATCAAATGACGGTATGGAAAGAGGCTCTGCGGGTCACCTCTGGTGGTCAATCTTTCCGGATGACGTCCGGCGGCACTGACAGAACCCTCACTATGTCAGATCTGCCTGAAATCAGAATCACCCTCCAGTGGCTGGAAGCTGAGCGTCGTGGCCTGACTGGGAAGCGCGGTCCGGTTTCAATTATTGCGAGGCCTGCCCGATGAAAAAGCCCCTGGTCCGTCTCAATACCATTGATAAGCTCATCGGCGTGTTCTCGCCTCAAGAGGCCTTTCGCCGTGGCCGTGCTCGCGCCGCGCTTGATTTTATGGCTGGCTCTGTATCACGCACAGCCGGTGGCAGTAAAGGCACACTCTCAAACTGGTTCACCCGCCGTATCAACAGATTTTCTGAAGAGCGCGAAAGGGTCAGCATAACTGATCGTGCTGGCGATCTGGTCGCAAACAACCCACATGCCGCCTCAATCATAGACAGCAGCACGCTTAATACCGTTGGTGGTAAGGGCCTTGTTCCGCAGTCTCGTCCCAACTTCAAGATTTTGGGAATAACCGAAGCCCAGGCAGAAGATATTGCAGAACAGGCAGAATACTGGTTCGGCATCTGGTCAACTGAATGTGATGCAGAGGGCATTTGTTCGTTCCCCGAAATGCAGTACCAGTCCGCCTATTCCCTGTTCAAAAACGGTGAATATCTGAACCTGCCCGTGCAGATGGATGTCGGTGTAGATCGCCACTTTTCCTTTGCCCTGCAGGCCCTTGATAACCTCCGGCTGCGTACTCCTCGTGATATGCGTAACGATAAAGATGTTCGGGACGGCATCCGCCTGGGTAACCACAACCAGCCTCTAACCTACTACATCGCAGATCCTGATGACGGCAGGCTTACCACTAACCTGCAGTCACAAAGTTTTCAGGACATAGCTGCCCGCCGTGGTCACCAGCCAAATATATTCCATGGATTCCACAAAAAAGATGCAGAGCAGGTTCGCGGCGTATCTATCCTGGCCCCCATTACCAAGCTGTTTAAGGATTACGACGATTATATTGACTTCCACATTGTGGGCGAGATCCTCGCCGCTTCGTTCCCGGTATTTATCGAGACACCGTTAAGCGAAGAACCGGAAGACTTCACCGGTGATGATGTTAAAACCAACCGCTCCGGCCAACGGATTAAAACCGTTAATCCCGGTACCGTAACCTATGGCGAAGTGGGCCAAAAACCGCACATTCTAAAATCAGAGCGGTCTCAGGGTTTCGGCGTATTCCTTGAAACCGTCCTGCGCGCCCTGGGTGCCGGTGCTGGCCTGCCCTATGAGATAGTCGCAAAGGATTTCAGCAAAACAAACTACTCCTCTGCCCGGGCGGCCATGTTGGAAGCCTACCGCGTTTTCTGCTTTTACCAAGCGCTGTTGGAAACAAAATTTTGCCAGCCGGTCTGGGCAATGGTCTTTGAAGAAGCCTGGTTGCGTGGGCGGATCAAACTGCCCAAGTCTGCACCTGATTTTTACACTGCCCGTGCTGCCTATACTAACGCCAAGTGGACTCCTCCAAAGCGTGGCTCTATTGATCCAGTCAAAGAGGTTGCCGCCGGTAAAGAGGCCATTATCAGCAACATGGGCACCCTGGCTGATTGGTATGCAGAGCAAGGACAAGATTGGCAAGAGGCGCTACGGCAGATTGCCAGAGAGCGGAAGTTAATGACTGACCTGGGTCTTACCATGGCCGATCTGCCCGGATTCGATCTGGGAAAACTGGCAACCCAGCCAGACCACCAGTAGAGGACACAATGAGACTAGCAGACATCATAAACGGACCCTGGGCCATAACCGGCGATATGCACCGCGAAATTCAGGACATCTACAGATCGAAGCGCCTTGATTCTGCAGACCTGAAAACCACCCTGGAAGGCCTCGCCATCACTAAGCGTGATCCCCTTGCTGGCGCTGCCATCGTTGCAGCCAGCGCAGGCCGTAAAACTGAAAGCCGCGGCACCTACACCGTGGTTGATAATGTGGCCATCATCCCTGTGCATGATGTCATTTCCAAGCGGATGAACATGTTCATGGAAATCTGCGGTGGCACCTCAACACAAATTCTGTCCCGTGATTTTGCAGCTGCACAGAATGATCCATCAATCAAGGGTGTGCTGCTCTACGGCGATACTCCAGGCGGCACGGTAGACGGCACCATGGAGGCCGCTGACATAATCACAGCATATCGCGGCAACAAGCCAACCATAGCTTTCACTGACGGCATGATAGCATCAGCAGGCATTTGGTTGCTGGCTGGTGCAGATGAAATCTACATATCCAGCGACACCAACCCCATCGGGTCAATCGGTGTCGTAGCTGCCCACGTTGATGTCTCAAAGCGTGAAGAAATGTGGGGGCGGAAGATCACCGAAATAACTGCTGGCGACTACAAGCGGATTGCCAGCAACTACGCCCCGCTCACTGCTGAAGGCCGCGCCCAGATCCAGGCAGATCTGGATTACATCTACACCGCGTTTGTCAATCATGTAGCCGCCATGCGTGGGCTAGATGTAGCAGACCACGAATCCTGGGCAAATGGCCGTGTATTCCTGGGTAAACAGGCCATGGCTGCCGGTCTGGCAGACGGTATCTCAACCATGGATGAACTCATAAACAGGCTTTCCAGCGGTCAAGGCCGCGTAACTCAAAAGCAGCAACAACGTAAAGCCGTGGCCACCAGCCCGGCGACACTCTCACAGGAGGAAAAGGACATGGATGCTAAGAAGCTGAAGGAAGAGTATCCCGGTGTCGTCGCGGAAATTGAACAAGCGGCGCGTGCGGGGATGGTTGAACAAGCCAAGGTCACAGAAGAAAAAGACCGTGTAGTTGCTCTGGCAGCTGCTGCATTTGGTGAAGAAGCAGGCGCAAAATTCGGGGCTGTAGTTGACAAAGGTCTGTCTGCAGACGACCTGAAAACTCTGGGCATTAGCTTTGCCACAACGCAGGCAGCAGATAGCGGTGTTGACAAAGAAAGCCGCGAACAGATCCTGGGCGCGCTCAAGGACGGTGGCAACCAGCCGGTGGGCAAGCTGAATGAAAAAGACAAGGCAGACGCAACCGGTGGTTTTGCAGACAAAGTTGCTGCCTATGCACGTGAAAACAAAATCAGCCAGTCAGAGGCAATCAAGGCCTGCCGAAAGTCAGACCCTAAAGGGTATGCCGCCTGGATCGATGACGCCAACGCCAACCCCGCCGCCGAATCTGGCGACGAAGAATAAACCAAACAGGAGACAAAACCATGCAAGTCAACGGACCTAAAACATACACAGCAGGCGAAGCCCTGGAAGAAAAGCGCCTGGTTAAACTCTCTGCTGCTGGCACCGTATCCTATGCTGATGCAGCTGACGATGCCATTGGTGTCAACGACTACGGCGTACTGATCGGCGAGCCCTGCGCAGTAAACGGCCTCTGTGGTTGCGAGACCCGCGAGATTACCGCTGCTGATGCAATCACTGTCAATGCCGATGTCTACCAGGCTGCAGACGGCAAAATTCAGGCCCTGCCGGTTGCTGCTGGCACTTACCACCGTATTGGTAAAGCCCTGGAAGCTGCAGCCGGTGCCGACAGCATTATTGAGGTTCTGCCGTATCGTACCGGCGAAACCGTAACCGTATCCTAATAACTCCCCAGGAGGAAACACATCATGTCTGGAAGACTTAAAACAAACACAACCATCCGCCCTGATCTGGGCGCGCTCGCCTATGAATTTTACATGGAGTCCGCAACATCAGGCTTCATCGGACTGGAGCTGTTCCCGGTCTTTGAGACCGCTAAAAAAACAGCTACCTTTCCCACCATCACTGCCAAGTCAATGCTCTCTACTCCAGAAACCAAGCGCGCCGCCCGCTCTGCCTATGGACGGTCAGATTATGTCCTGGATGAAGGCAACTACAACTGTAGCAACCACGGTTGGGAAGAGCCGGTAGATGATGAAGAGCGCGAGCTGTACGCCGATTATTTTGATGCAGAAGAAATTGCCACCCAGCGCGCCACTGGCATTGTGCTGCGTTCACAGGAAATCCGCATTAAAAACAAGGCCCTCGACACCAGCGTCATTCACAACGGTGCTGCTGGCGTCAAGTGGGATACCATTGCCACCGCAGATCCTAAATCAGATGTACAGGATGCTGTAGAGCTGATCCGTAAGCGTACCGGCCTGCTGGCAAACACTATCGCAATGAGCCGCACCCGCTTCCTCAAGCTACTTAACACCACAAAGTTCCTGGAAGCCATGAAGTACACTGTTGCCATCCAGGCCCAACCTTTTGAGGTGCAACGTCAAGCTGTCGCCCTGTATCTGGGCATTGACAAACTTCTTATCGCCGGTGGCATCTACGACAAAAACCAGAAAGGCAAAGCCGTTGATCCTGATGACATCTGGGCAGCTGATAAGGTTGTGGTCTGCCGTACCGCTTCACCCGGCTCCAAGGACCTGAAAGAGCCCTGCATCGGCAGGACATTCCTCTGGACCCGGATGACGCCAAACAACATCACCACGGACACCTACCGCGAAGATCAGACCGAAAGCGATATCTACCGCGTTAAGGCCTACACCGACGAACAGCACATGTTTACCGGTGCTGCAGAAATCATCACCGGACTGGTGTAGTCCGTGGGGTTTAACGACCTCATAGCCTTTGGCGACCGCTCTATGTTGCAGGTGTTCGGCGAACCCTGCACCCTGCAACATAGAGCAACCCGCCGCCCGGTCACCGCCATTGTCTCAGACATCAACGAGCCTGGCAGCGTGTTAACTGGCGAAGGGCCAGTGGAAGAACACAGCATTGAAGTATCAGTAGCAGACGCAGCAGGTGTTAACACAGACTGGACCGCCACCGTCCAGGCAACCGGCATCACCCGCCCGGTGTTGTGGGTATCATCATCAAATGCCGGGTTTGTCAAAATCATCCTGGGGGCTGCAGTATGAGCACCGTAACCTACAGTCAGATTGTGCAGCACATGGTGGCCACCATGGCCAACCTGCTGCCGGTAAAGCACAAGGCCAGCGTCATTGCCTGGCCGGATCGCCCCGATGATCTGACTGAACAGAAGCTGGAAAAAGATCACCCGCAGGGCTGCTATGCCGTGCGGTATCTGAAATCAACTGCCAGTGAAACCGGCCATGAAACCGCTCTGTTTGGCGTGGTGCTGGTGGCAAATAGCTTTACCCGTGTGGGCAACATGGCGGCAACGGTAAAAATTGCCATGCAGGATGAAGTTTCGCCACTTGGCCAAAAGTACACCTTTGCCGGGGTAGAGCCTATTGAGCACCTGGCAGGCTGGGTAAGGGATACCGCAATATTCGCGGTTTCAAGAGGCAAACAGAGCATTACCAACAAGGCCGCGTTGATCGCGGATCTTAACCTTTAAGGAGAAAAACCATGCAAGGACCATTGAGAGCAACAAAGTATTTCATGCCTCAAGGCCGGTTGATGATGGCGGAAAAAGACCCTACCACCGGCGAACCGATGGGCTTTATTCATGTTGGAAACGCCATTGATATCAAGGCCTCTCTCAACGTATCAACCATCGATAAGAAAGAGGCAATGACCGGTCAGTTTGGTCTGGCTGCCCAGTTTGAAAACGAAAAGGGCGTTAACTTTTCATTCACTCTGGAAAGTTTCCATGAAGAAAATCTGGCCATGGCATTGCGTGCCAACATTACAACTATTGCTGCGGGTACAGCCACTGATAAGCCCATCAAATTGTACAAGGGCAAAGAAATGGCCCTGCCGCATATCAAGGGTACGATAATCGAAATTACCTCTGAAGACGGCTCAACCACCTATGTAGCCGGTACCGATTACATCGCCTATGACAACTCTGTACTGGTGCCTGCTGCATCTGGAGCCCTTGCTACTGCCGACACCGGTAATGGCGTTGACGTGCTGGTCACCTACAGCTACCCCGCCCAAAAGAAAGTTGATTCATTCACCACTGGCCAGAAAAGTTACTGGTTCTGGCTGGACGCAATTGACGCCGCTAACGACCTGGGCGTTAAGAGCTTCCACTTTTACAAAGTCAACCCGCAGCCACTGAAAGAGCTGCTGCTGATCTCAAGCGAGCCGGGGAATATCTCTATTGAAGGTGCTTGTATGCTGGATGAAACCCGTCCGGCCGGCACGTCAAAATTCTTCAGCTACAGCGAGTAACCGATGCAGGCCAGCGGGGATGATTAAGATCATCCCCGCGAACAAGCATTGATTAAAAAAGGCCCCAGCCCATGACCACCGCCATAACCTTCAAAGCCTCAATAAAAGAATCCCTGATCTCTCTTGATCAGACGCTAAACACCCGCATAAAAATTGCGGATGATGGCTACGGTTATGCAGACGAAATGCTCTCAGCCCGCGCCTGGCGGTTACGGGATAAATCACGGCTGTATGTCTGGATAGATCGGCTGTTCTTCTGGGACAAAGACCACTGTGAAGAGTGCTACAAAATTGAGCTTGAGCGGAAGCAGTTGCCGCCTGAGTATAGGGTATTCAAATAATGGCAACTGAATATTACCTTGTAACTCAAAATGGTTCTGCTGGCATCTATTGGGCTGGTTTGCCGGAGTTTGATCTGTTTGATGGCAGCAACTATAAGTATCGTTACTATTGGGGCGGGGCTTATCAGGTATATGCTGATTTCAACACACTGGAAGACAACCGCATAAATCAGGCTGGAAACCGCGGCCCATCGAAAAGCATTGTTATTGAGGTGCAGGGCAAATGGGATGACACCAGCACATGGAACAGTAGTACGGTGTGGCTTGGTTATTATTCAGTTACTATAACTACTAAAATAAATGGAGTACGCGATGCTGCTGCTTTTCATAACGGCGTGCCAGGCGGTGGTTTCCGCAGAATTGTAAATACAACGTACCCGGCATATCAAATACAAAAACAGTCAAATATGACTATTGATGGATTGGAAATTATCAACCAGAACACAACGGGCGGTTATGCCATAAGAGTTTACTATGCAGCTAATGCACATATAAAAAACTGTATTATTACTGGGTATAGAGGTTTGGAATGTTTGAGTTATGCCAGTAAGTACCAAAATAATATATTTAGAAACTGCCTTTTGTATGGGATTAGTATTAATGCAGGATTCGGTTATTCCGACGTAGTAAACAATAATTTAGCTACAGGATGTGGCACAGGTATATATAGCGATGGTGCAACAACGTATGCAACAGTAATTAACAATGTTTCCGTAGGCAATACAACAAACTGGACAGCAACAGGAATTGGTCCAAACGGATATGCTGCAAATAATGCGGGCCTATCTGGAGAGGCATGGGATACCAGTGGATCAACCAGGATAACTGTCGCCGTCACCGATTTTAATAATCTTTCTGGCGGTGATTTTACCTATGTATCAGGCAGCCCGCTTATTAACTCTGGCATCGATTTTGTAGCGTTTTCCGCTGAAAATAGAGACATACTGGATAAGTATCGCCCGGATTACGAATCAGCAACCTACCCCAGTAACCTGTGGGATATTGGTCCGTTTGAGTACGACCATGGAGAAGGCAACACCCCCCCCGCTTCCTGCACTATAACCATATCCGCCCCTGTCTCTCTGGTTGGTGCTGAAATCCGCATTTACGATAACGACAACACTCCTGCCGGTTCATTTGGTACTGAATTGGCTGGCACTGAATCCCACACTGCAAGCACCTACACCTACACCGGCCTGCAGGGCAACTCCATTGCTATCCAGATCATGCAATCCGGCTATGAAGAGTTTGTCCAGGTCTACACCGTACCAGCAACCGATACCCTTGATTTTTACGCACGCATGACCCCTGACACTAACGCCTAAAGGAGCATTACCATGTCCCTGATAGATCATACCAATTACAGCACCACACTGAAACAGAGCAGCAACCCTGCCGGATCTTCGCCAAACGGCAACATCTATTTTGATGTTGCTAATAATCGTATTCAACTGATCGGCGCTGATGAACTGACCACCGTTGATTTTGGATCTGGTGCGGTTACCAACCCTCTGAACAACGCAGATGGTATCACTATGCGTGCGTTATATAATTTTGAAAACGCACGACGGCGTGTTGATGAAACACTGCGTAAATACAAGCGGGGTACTGATGGTGATTATCGTTTCTCTGGTGCCTACAACTTTGTTAACGGCGTAAAACTGCGGGATGCAGACCGTAAGAAAATGCGCGGTTCCGGCTTTATTGAATTTGCTGATCTGACGGATGGCTACACAACAAAAGACCGGATCTACCACGGCGTTAAATCGCTGGTGGATATTCAGGCCACCACCACCCCCTACTATGCCCTGGTCACAGCAACCGATGAAGCTACCCTGCAGGCCGCAACCTGGAACACGTTCCAGCGCCCCGGTGATATTGATGAGGTTGTGCAGGTCATGGGCACCACGGCCAATGGCGATACCGGAGCTGGTGATTTCGATTACACTTCTCGCACGCTGGTGGTGCGGGTCCGGTCATGGGGCTACAACCCTGGCGAAACCACCTCGGTTGCATCAGGCGTGACTGAGTTTAGCGGATTCAGCGCAGGTTATGGTGTGGGTGAATCCCTTAATGCCAACAACACCTATACATTGGCTGACGTTATCGGCGGCGCTGCTGTTTCCCCTTTTACCGGTCTTACCCTTGAAAAACTTGGCACGCCACAGGTTGAGACAGGCTTTAACGAGGCCGATGGATCTTTTACCTGGGTACTCAACAACTCAGCCGGCGCAACGGTAGAACAGTGCGCGGCTTACCTTGATGCAATCACCCTGCAGGATTCTGATGTTGATGCCGGGGCTGGCAGCTACAACGGCAAGAAAGGCCGTGTCTGGTACACCCGCAATGCTGCCGGTAAAGTGGTAACCACCTCAATCGGTGGGGCTGGACTGTTTATCGAAGGTCTATCGGTTGCAGAAAAACAGAATGTCATCATGACTGACAATGCCAGTAATCAGAAGACCTACCCCTATTTCCCGTCTTGTGAAATCACCGTAGGCGCTGCAGCCGTGGCAGATCCTAACGCATGGTACCAGGTGTTTTATGCAGATGGTGCTGCCGGTGCAGATTTTGATACTGCCAACGCAGTAACCGTGCAGGACAGCTCTGGTGCTGATGTTAAGGGTAACGTGGCAACCGATGCCAGCGGTAACAAGATCAGCTTTGCCTATGCCTACGACACCAACACACAGGCCGGGCTATCTGCCGGTGCAGACAAAGCCATGGTCGCGGTGGTGGAAGGTGACGGCTATGCAGGTCAGGCATTAACCTACTTCACCATGACCCGGACAGCAGTGGTTTCCGTTACCTGTGCGCCAACGGTTGACACCAATGCGTAAAGTGTTGCGTACCCAGCAGATTGTTATAGATCTGCCCAAGCGCGGTGCTGAACCGTGGATGCACGTAGTGGTGCAGCAGGTGGATTTGGAAGGCGATACGGTGGTTAACACCGTAGATCGCTGGAACCAGTTTAGTGTCCGTGTTGCTGCGGTGGCTGGCTCTTTGTATCCGCTGGTTGATCCCGTGCAGCCTCCTGCTGGGATGATCAGCAACGCCGGTATCGTGCAATCAATTGGGCTATCAGTCATTGACATGATCATCCATCGGTATGGCGGAACATTTGATCCGGCAACCGGCGACATCGTACTGGAGTAGCAATGGCCCTGATAGACCACATAGATGGTGCAAACCGGGACATCTACCTAAGTGCTGACACCGTGGGGGCCTCAATCCACCCGATTGACATATACAAAGAGTATCGGGGACTACGCCGCACCAATGAGGCGTTGCGCCGGTTTGCTCCCCTGCTGTCTGCAAAGGGTAACGATTCCAAGGGTGGCGGAAAATACACGGAACGGTACGTGATTGAACACAATGGCACGCGGATCATCCCCTATGACGTGAGCCATGCACTGACGATAACCGGAACGATCATCACCGACGATGGACAAGAGGGTATCGCCTGTTTTGACCGGACGCCATTAAGCAGCACTACTCGTGTGGATATCAACTACGTTCCACCACAGGTAGAAATTATTCAGGTGTCCTCTGGCAGCGGGCTGTCAACTGAAGAACACAACAAGCTAATGGCGGTACCAACGGCAACCGGCAACGCAAGTGCGGTTTGGGAGTATGAACGCTAATGGATGCCTGGGAAACACTGGCAGCCCTCTCCACCACCGGTGATGCCTGGGAACGGTTGAATGGGATTACCGGGGGTGGCGGTGGGGTTATCGCCCTTGATGTAGGCACACTGACACCAATAGAGGCCGGTGTTGTTATCATCGGTACCGACCTGGTGACGCTGGCTGAACCAATTGATACAGAATTGCTGCTATCTGCAGCAGATCTGCAAGCCATAACAGAAACACCGGATCTTACCAGTATTGAGGTGTGCTCATGATAGAGAAAATAGCCGGTAGCAGCATTTTCAGAGATTACCGCAACGAAGCCGGGACAGAGTTTGGTCCAGAATGGGCAGGCTCCAGCTGGGCTATAAAAACAGACGTTGTTTCAGCTACTGCTCTGGCATCTGGCCCTATTACCATCAGCACAGACAAGCTGCGGCTTGAACTGCGGGTATCCGGCGCTGACACAGACCTGCCACCGGCAGACTACTTCTTTGCCGTGCGGTTTGTAAACTCTGCTACCGGATTTGCGGAAGAACAGCAGGATACGCTGCAGATTCAGGCCAGGGGGATTTGATGATCACAGATGCCATTAAACAGGCTGTTGCAGTAACCGGAGGTGCCGCCCTGTGCGCCCAGCTTACCACCAGCCCCACAGCAAACGCCGCTTTTATGATTATCGTGCTGCTCACCTGCTTAACGGTTATGGGCCACATTCTGGCCAAATGCTGGCTGGCCAACCGAAAGGCCAAAAAGAAAAAGGAGGCGGCCCGTGGAAGAGCTGACAAAACTGATACCCCCTGATGTCGGCTGGAAAGTAGCGGGCTGGTCCTTTACCGCAGCTGTGACCATGGGCACCATGCTGTACAAGGGGATATGGAAGCGAATCAACCAGCTGGCAGAAGATCAGGATAATACCCGCACTGACCTGGATAGGCTGATAGGTGCCTACGGAGCCGACCCAACCCACCAAGCGCCATGGGTTGGGCTAGAACGCAGAAAGGCAAAAAGGGACACAGACGATGAATAAAACAAGAATCGGCATAGCATCTTTAATGCTTTCCGCCCTGGGGATGATCGGGATTACCAACCACGAACGGTTCGTCGGCCACACCTACAAGGATGCTGTTGGCGTTAACACCATTGGCTACGGTACCACCGCAGGTGTCAAACCTGGCCAGACCATTACCCCTGAACGCGCCCTGGTGCGGCTGGGTCAAGATGTAGGCCAGTTTGAAAAAGAAATGAAGGCCTGCCTGCCTGCAGACCTGCCACTGCATCAGTATGAATGGGATGCCTATGTCTCGCTTGCCTACAACATCGGAAGCGGTGCGTTCTGTCGCTCCAGCATTGCCCGCAAGCTGAAGCAGACCCCCCCTGATTATGCCGGTGCCTGTGAATCAATCCTGCTGTTTAACAAGGCTGGCGGCAAGGTCTTAAAGGGGCTGGTGGTACGGCGGCAGACTGAATACCAGCTGTGCAAGGGGCAAAAATGAGCGTCGGAAGATTCTGCAAAAAGTGCAACCGGTTTACCGCTGCTAAAAACTGGTGCGACCGTCACGGCAAGTACGTTACCGGCTGGACAGATATGTGCGCAGAGGAAAAGGCAGAGCGTAAGGAGCGGATGCAATGAGTTGCTGTTTTTTCTGTCGGGTAAATAACTGCAAGGTCTGTGATGGCAGTTGCGGGGCATGCGGCAAAGATTGCCCCGGCTATGAGGAGCCTAAAAAATGACCTGGGCCATATTTGCAAAAGCTGCCAATGCTGCGCTGGATATCAAGGCCGTACAGTATGCCCTTGTTGTTGCCGTCATTGCCCTGCTGGTGCTCGCGCTGGTTTATCGTGGGCGCTTGGAAGTATGCAGCCTACAGCTTTCCGCTGCAAAGGGTGACAAGGCCGAATACGCGGCCTACCTGCTTAATCAGAACGCTGCCATTAAAAAGCAAGGTGATGCTATGCAGGCACTACTAGAAAAGCTCCAGAAGGCAAATGCCGAAGCCGCCAAAGTGCGTGAACAGATGAAAAAGCGGCAACAGGAACTTGGCCAGATAATCCTAAAGGGTGATTGCCCTGATATGGTCCAGCAGGTGTTGGATGAGGTGCGCAAATGACCCACTATTTTAGTTTTATTCAAAAAACTATAACAGCAACCGCCCTTGTTTTAATTGCTGGCTGCTGCCCTCCCCCGGTGCTGGTACCGGTAAGCAGCTGTCCACAACCGCCCACCATCACCATGCCGCTGCTGGCGGTTGATCAGCTGCCACAGAGACCAGATACAGCAACCGGTCTGAAGGCACTGGCGGTTGACCATGTAACCCTTAAAGCAACGCTTGAGCAGTGCATCATAACCTTGGAAGGATACAAGCAATGAAACCAACCGTAACCATTAACGGCACCGCCGTTGACTTCAAATCTCTGACCATCCGGCAGGCCTATGACCTGGACGCCATGCCGCAGCTTACTGACGACCTGCGCCCGCTGTACATGGCGTTTGAATCTGATTTCCCCCTGGTGCTGCTGTCTGCAGATTGTGCCCCGGCCCTGCTGCTGGAAGGCAACGAAGCAGAGATCATGGAGGCGTTCAGAAAAGCCAACCCTTTTGTCGAAAAGCCCCTGTATCAAGAGCTGCGGGGGCTAAAGAACCAAATCATAGAGAAGACCTTTTCAGGTCTGTCTGCCGGATCATTCAGCGCGGACACTCTGGAGCCTGGGACTACACCATAGAAGAGTTTGGCTGGGCCTGTGAAGAAGTAGCCAAGATGGAACAGCAGGCCATTAAAGATCAATCCGCCGCCGTCCGGTACGGCTCTTTTGCTAAAGATGAGGACTGGAAAAAATGGGTAACAACCCGACCGTAAAAGTCACCATAGAAGCTGAAAACCTGCTGTCTGCTGATCTGAAGCAGGTAGAATCCCAGTTTCTGCAGGTTGAACAAGCAGGCAAGAAAACCGCCTCTGCTGTCAGTGCCATGTTCAATTCCATGGATGATGAACAGTTCTCTGTGCAGGCCACCTGGCAGCGGGCTATGGATGATGTTAAGACCGCCACTGCCAAGGCGGTTGCCGATGCAAACCAGCAGATTGCCAATCTGGGTAAGAACATCAGCACAGACCGGATGGGTGGTTCGTTCAAGGATCTGGGCATTAAATCCGCCCTGGATATATCAGCAGAAAAAGCTCGCCTGATAGCCGCATTCCAGGCCATCAAAAAAAGCGGTGTTGCCTCTGCTGATGAAATAAAGCGTGCAGAAAAAGCTCTGCAGGACCAACTGCAAAAGATTGATGGTGCGCTGGATAACAACAAGCGCAAGGCCAATGAAGCAACCACCGGCATATCCACCGGCTTAAAAGGTGTAGCGGTCTGGCTGGCAGCAGCGTTCTCTATTGATCGTGTTGTTGTATTTACCAAGGCCGCCTTTGAAGCCAGCATGGCGGTTGACGCCATTGTGGGAAAACTAAAGGTCATGTCAGGTAGTGATCAGGCCGCTGCTGAAGAGCTGTCTTTTATCCGGGTAGAATCAAATAGGCTGGGGCTGGATCTGCAGGAAACAGCAAAATCTTACAGTAATTTTATGATAACAGTGAAAGGCACGCCAAACGAAGGCAAGATCAGCCGTGAAATATTCGTAGGCATCACAGAGGGGATGAACGCTGTCAGATTAACTGCAGATGAACAAAGCCGCGCATGGGTGCAACTGAACCAGGGCATTATGAAGGGCAAGTTTGAAATGCAGGATCTGAAGGCAATAGCAGAATCAGGCCTGCCTATTTTTCAACTACTTGCAAATGCATACGGGATAACCACTAAAGAGCTGATGCAGATGCAGCATGAAGGCCGTCTGCTTGCTGATGATGCCCTGCCAAAACTGGCTGCATCAATGCACAACACGTTTGGTGTTGCTGCTGTTGAAGCTGCAGGCAAGGGACGTGGCGAGCTTAACAAATTCAACACCGCCCTATTTGAGTTGAAGGCGTATTTGGCACAATCATTTGACGGCAACGGACTGGGATTTTTGACCAGCCTGATTGAAAAGCTGAAGTCAGTAATTTTGTATGCTCAGTTAGGGAAAATAGAAGTAACGGCATTTTTCCAAAAAATGGCAGCGTTTGCGGATACCGACAGTTCATGGTTTTTGGGTTTTAACAAAGAAGCCCGTGACGATCTGAAAGAACAGTTTGCCTCCATTGACGCCATGACAGAGCTTTCCATTAAAAAGCGCAAAGGGCAATACACCAACTGGTCGGCTGCTGCAAAGCAGGCAGAAAAGGATGTTGCAGGCGCTGCCCAGGCCGGAACCGTACAAACCAGAGAAGAAGCTGAAAAGGCTGGCAAGATCCGCCGTGATAACGCCAAAAAGACCGGTGAAGATCTGGCTAAGATCAACGTAGAATTTGCCAAACAGACCGGCGATGCCGAGGCCCAGCTGACCGCTGATATGCAGAAACAGTATGAAGAGCGCAAGAAAGCCACCATTGATTTCTACGCCCAGAAAAAGGCCGCTGCCAAGGATGATATTGAAGAGGCCAGCTATGAGATCATCAAGAACCAGAAGCTGCAGCAGATAGAGGCCCAGCACCTGCGGGATACTGAAATCATTCAGGCTGCTGCAAAATCCCGTCGGTTGGATAGCCTTAAAGATGAGCTGGCCCTTGAAACCCTGCTGGTACAGGAAAAGGTTGCCAAAAACGAAATGACCACCGCCCAGGGTGAGCGCCGGATCACAGAGCTTACCGTTGCTGCTGCCAAGGCCCAGTATGATGCGAAAAAAGGTATAACCGACGCCTATGTGGGTATTTATGGCGAGCAGGGCGAAGACTACAAAAAGCTGCTGAAGGATCAGGACGCATCCCACAAAGAATATCTGTCTGCCAGCCTCTCTGCCTACAAAACCTATGCAGACAACATTAAGTCACTTGATCAGCAGATCAAGGATTACCGCCAATCGATTCAAGATAAAATAAGAGATATCCAGCAGAAGGGCATGACTGATGCCCAAAAGTACGCTGATGACCAAAAGCGATATGATGAGGCAGTAAGTGCCAGCCGTACCGCTCTGGCTGCCAAGGATTATGATACTGCAACCAAATATGCCAAACAGGCCGAAGATCTGGCAGGAAGGCTGGTAGATAAAAAGACCGAAAGCAATACCAAACTTGAAGAACTTTACAAGCAGCATCAACAGCGGTTGGCAGATATTGCACGGCAATCCACGGGAAGCCAGACAGAACAGCAGCGTCAATCCTCCGAAATGACCAAAGAAACTGCAGAATACGAAAAACAACGCACAGCCATTTTGGCAGAACAAAAAGCGGCTACAGAAGGCATTACAAACGCCACTCAGGCACTGACCACAGTTGAACAGCTGCGGGTTCAAATTATGGAGGCTCAGAAAAAAGAAAACGTTGATGCCCAGGCCACCCTTGAAAAAATACGGGATATGAAACTGGACCCGAAAAACCTTGCGGTAAACATGGATCAGGGGGCGCTGGCATCAGTTAAGTCTGAGATTGATGCACTGACCAAGGATGCCACAAAAACCATCTACATCAAGACCGTGGGTGCCTCTGGTGAGGCCAGCTACAGCAACATAGGCGGTGGCGCTACCGGCGGTTATTTTGCCGGTGGCAAGGTTGCCAACGGTTCAAGCCTGCGGGATTCAGTCAGCGCCATGCTGGCCAAGGACGAATGGGTTATCAACAACAAGGCCACCGCTTTCTGGGGTGACAACCTGCTGGCCGCCATTAACGCCCCCCTGTCCAGTTCTGGCCGCCATCTGCAGGAAACCTTGCGGGCAACCCCAGCCCCGACCCAGCCCAATGTTACCCCCATGGGCACCATTAACCTTGATATCGGTGGCGGATCGTTCCCCATGCAGGCCCCTATCGATGTGTTGTCAGAACTTAACACGGCCCTGCGGCGCCGTAAAATGTCGAGGCCCAACCCATGAATATGTTTTTAGACACCATAGAGCTGCCCGGTCTGGTCATTGCCAATGATATGACCGGCACCAGCATCCGCGCCACCGCCTCTAAAACCCTTTCAGGCCGCGCCGTGGTTTGGGAAGAGCCCACAACAGGAGGCCGCACGCTGGATCTTGTCGGTGCGTCTGACTATGGCTGGCTTACCCGTGCAGATCTGCAGGCCCTGAACACCCTGGCAGGCACCGCCGGTGCAACCGCAACCCTGACCCTGGCAGATGCCAGCACCATAACCGTGCGGTTCAGGCATGAGGACACGGCCATAGAGGCAACGCCTCTTGTGGCCAGACCAAACCCTGAATCAACCGACTACTACAACAACGTAACTATCAGATTAATGGAGGTGTAACATGATTATGACCCCGGATGAAGGCGCACTGGAAATTCTTGAAGCGTATTTCCTTAATGTGGATTTAACCCTTAAGCTGTTCACTAATGACATTGAACCTGCAGACATCAACACAGCCAGCAGTTACACAGAGGCAACGGGCGGTGATTATGTTTCTATCTCCCTTAATGCAGGTGGGTGGTTTTCCGGTATTGAAGAGGGAATCGCACAGGTAAATCAGGATGTGGTTACCTTTTCTTTTACTGGTCCCCTTACTACCCACCCTGCTGTTTACGGGTATTACGTGGTTAATCCGATCACCGGAAAAGTGATATTTTCAGAACGGTTGGCTACCCCCATAACCCCGCTTAATAGTGGCGATATCATTAACATTACTCCTATTTATAAATTGAGCAAAGGCACACCAACTTAGGGGATTTTTATGGCTGTCGCTGGCGGATCAGCAATAATAACATTCGGCTTATCTGTTATATCAACCGGCGGTGCTGTTGCCGGGGGGCAGGCATTAACTGAATTTGTGTCTTCTGTTCAGACCCATATTCCTGATGGTGGCGCGGTTGCCGGTGGATCGGCGCTTTTTTCTGTAGCATTGAATTACGTATCTTCAGGCGGTGCGGTAACCGGTGGGGCTGCTGTTGTAGAGTTTCAAGGCTCACCGCCGATACATGTTGCTGATGGTGGCGCTATTGCCGGTGGCGCTGCCGATATTAAGGCGTTTTCCTCGGTAGCACCGATAACGACACCCCCTGTTGATTGGCAGGATGACACCACTCCTGTGCCACCTGGCCCGTCCGGTTTGCTGCCTGATCTGGCAGCACCATTACTGCCAGCGCACCAAAGCCTTGCCGCAATTTATGCCCTTACAACCTACAGCATTATCCTGAACCTGCACGACATTACCGGACAGGTGGCACGCTGCACCATAGATGAATCAGAAAGCCAGGCCTTTGGTACCTGCACCATTGAAATACCGATAGGCATGGAGATAAAGCAGAACGATGCAGTATCAGTAACAGTAGATGGGGTTTCACGTCTGTACCGAGTGGAAGACATCACCCCCACCGGTCCGGCCCGTTCGGTCTGGTGCCGATCCATAGCGGCAAGTATTGATGAACCCCATGCAGCAGAGTCCAGCTGGAACAGCTGGGATACCCCCTACACCACTGCAGTTCAATTGGCCACTGCACTGGCCGGTACTATTCCGCTAACCTGGCTACTGCCCGATTGGGCGCTGCCCAACCGATGGGAATTGACCGGCTACCCGATAGAAGCCCTTCAGCAGCTGGTGTCCAGCGTGGGGGGGCTTATTGTAAGTAATCCTGATGGTAGCCTGACAGCCCGCAGAAAATGGCCTGTGCGCCCTCCTGATATGTCTGCATCAACACCAACAACAACCATCAATCGTGATATTGCCCTTGAAGACAGCCCTATCACGGCAAAGTTGACTCCTGGTAAAGGGTACGGGTCAGTAACTGTTTATGGTTATGATCCATCATCATCACTGCCGGATATTCAGGTTGAGGAATCAAGCCCGGTATTGGGAAAGCCTGTGCATGTACGGCTTTTCTGGCCATACATATCACCACCTCCATTCAGTTCGTTTATAACCGACGGCACTGCCACCAAGCTGGGTAGTTATGATTATCTGGTGGAGGATGAAGAGGTTGTTTTCACCGACGGAACCGCCTCAACCCGTTACCCGATCAAACGCTTGTATGGGGTGGAATGGATAGGCGCCAATCGTGGAGAAATCTGGTGGCTTGAAAATGGCAGCAGCAAAGAAATTTCAACGGTTGTACCAAACGCCCGTGGCATTGCAAAAATAACCTACGGTACCCGTTATGAACGCTGGCAACTGACCGGCCAGACAGCAAACAAGTGTCTGTTTGGTGTTGATGTCGGGCGTGGGCAAGTATCCGCAGTGGTAACGTATTCTTCTGGTGGATCAGTGGCACCTGCCCTAACTGCCTCTCTGGTGAATGACACGGCAGCATGTATTGAGGCCGGAACCGCCTTCCTCGACGGTGCCCGTGCGTATGTATCAGCCACTGCCCAGCTCCCCTTGATGGCCGGGTGTCCTGGTGTGGGAGACATTGCGCTATTTTACGACCCGGTTACCGGCCTTGATGGAAATGGCAAAATTGCGTCAAGCAGGATTGTTCTTGAGCCAGCAAAAACAACACAGGATCTTGAGGTTCATCTGCCATGTTAAGTGCATTGCAACAATCAACCGCAACTGTGGGCAGCGGTCAGGTAGTGGAAACCCTGCTTAATGGTCAGTACCGTGTGCTGTTCAGAGGCGTAAAAACCATTGCAACGTCACAGGCCGGCACGCTGGTACAGGGCCAACAGGTAACTATAGCCAGAACAGAATCAGGCCTGAAAATACTGTCCGCTGGCAGCATCTGTGGTGGAACTGCTGAAGAGGTGGTTATCAATGGGTAATGCAACAGCCTCAACCACAATTGTTTTTGGTGACCAAGCCATATCTCTGTCTATGCAGTTGGATGATCAGATGAATAACAACCAGACCAGCTTTGATTCCGGTTCAAATGTTCATTTTCTGATATTTTCTGCGGTTGATGACATTGCTATCAAAACTATCTGCAGTTCCGGGGCAGTAACACCTAATGGTACAAAGCAGGTGGATGTTGCGCAGACAGTCGTCTTTGGAGACGCCTCAACAGCCACCCTGGATAATCTTCCCACTGGTTCGGTCACCTGGTCCTGGATGGGTAATGACGGCGGTGTACCGGTATTTGATGGCCGATCTATTACACTGGCCAGAAATACCGTGGGAGTACTGCAGTGCAGTTACACAACCACGGCCCGTGCATTTATCTTGTCCGGCGTAACCATACCAGCAAATCTTGATGAATTTGACGTTGTAGTTGTCGCAGAAGGGTCTTTGTTATGAGCGCATCCCTTACCATACATTTCAAGCGTTCCACCTCTACACAGCCGCGTGATGTCCTGCTGCTGGTAAAAAATTATTGTACTGATGCCTTGCTGCCTGGCGCAACGGTACAGATCACCGGTCCAAACGGTTACAGCTTCAGTGGTCAGGCATCAGGCACCGGAGAAATAGCACTATCCCAACTGGTTCCAGGTGAATACACCGTTAAAACCACCCTGGCAGGATATGTCCCAAGCGACGAGGATGCCCTTGCCAATGACAGGTTTACTGTCTGATGGCAGCGACTGAAAAGGTAGTATATCTCTGCGACGGAACCAGAAGCGGCATTGTGTATAATGACAACTGCAGCGGGGGTGCATCGCTGTCACTTGATGCACTGGGAAAGGGAACTATTTCTCTGGTGCCTGAACTGCTACCGCCAAAAATAATCACCGTAAAAATGCTGGCAGAAGGCCAGAATCCAAACAGCATAATTCCGCCATTAACGTGGGAAATGGTGTCTGATTCAATCAATGGTGACCCGCCTCACTGGATAATAGGTGCCCGCATAAAAGGTACTGTTCCGCAGGCCTGTGACTGGAAAGAAAGCCGGATAAAATCCGCCTTCAACACCTTACCAATCCTGAGACAAAAACCGTCAACCTATGAAATACCAGACAGCAAAAGCGATGTGTTAAAGGGTGGAGACCTGAGTACAACCGTCACCAACCTGCTAACGCCTGGAGAAGGCATCTGGATTGAAAATGATTACAGCCTGACTGACTCTAATGCCAGCTCCATGCACTACTGGCGAACCATTGCCATGTCCGGTGGCACCATAGTGGAAAAATGGCCGCACGCAACCATTGCAGACTTGTATCAATATGATGTTGATGTAGAAGGCGTGGTGTATAATGACCTGCTTCCGACTGATTATTATAACTACAGCGTCGGAGAATGGGTATTTGTCCTGACCCTTACCCCGGCAGCTGTTATCCAGGACCGCACCACCTTAACACCGTCAACAATAGGTTCCTCAAGCCAGATCAGGATTGCGCCGTATAATATCAATGGCCATGGCCAGGCCCAGACAATCAAGAACTATCTGGTCTCTGATTTTAACCGCTGGGCTAACATGCGCATTCTTTATGCGATCATTAATAGCATTAACGGTGACACCGAATCTGACCACAGCCTTAAAATCAACAAAGCAACCATTACCCTTTCCCAGACCGGTCAAAGCATAACAGATGTGCCAATTACCTACTGGTGTCAGAACAATAGCACTACAAAATCTGCCCACGCTTTCCAGCCAGGTGACGTGGTTATGGTTGCGTTTGACGGTTTCAGGGACACCCCCAATAATCAGAACAGCATCATCATTGGCCATGCAGCCAGCGTTTACCCATGCACAACCACCACCACGACTACAACAGAGCCAACCACTACCACTACCACAACAACAAGCAGTACGACGTCTACTACAACCACCACCACGATACCGCCGGTTTGCCGGTGGGAACGTGAAGATATCAGCACCAAAAACACCTATTCGGGTATTGATGATTACTGCTCAAACTGGCATGCAGATCCAGGATCTGTACCAACATGGAAAAACATGGTGTACGATGATATTAGTGGAGGTGTAAAGTATGTAGAAGACTGGTTTATCACTGGATTTAACGGTGGTACCATCCATTTTGATACCGGTACAAACGGGATACCAAATGACCACTTCTATTTCACGCCGCCCTACCTTAATTGGGTTGGCGTAAATATCAGAATTGAAAAATATTATTTGAGGTGGGTGTGCGAATAATAACCTGTATTCAGGATAATATTTACCTTAATTGGCAGGCTGAATTGCTGGCATGGAACTGCAGGCAGCATGGCCATAACCTCACCGTTTTGTCTGGATACACCGGCGCCCCTTCGGCCTATGCTGAACAGTTAAAAACAGCAATAAACGGCTACATCAGCATTAAAGACACCCGCACGTTTAGGGGCTATGCTCCAAGCATCCAGCCGCATTTATTGTCAAAATTTGTAGACTGCTGCCAAGATGAACCGATTTTGCTGGTTGATTCCGATGTCTTGTTCAGGTCTATGGATTGGATGGATGGGATATCGTTTGACAAAAAAACGGTTTACGGTAGCAACGTTGAAAGTTACATCAGCGCTGATTACCTGGCTGGCTGCGATCCCCACCTGTTGCCACTGATGGCCCAGGTGGCCCGCTGCCCTGTAGAAATAATTCAAAGCCATCCACACAGCATAGGGGCCCAGTATCTACTACCTAATCTGCTGGATAAAACATTTTGGTTAACCGTTGAACGAACCAGCAACAACTTGCATGCCCTGCTTGCAACCTACTCATGCAGCATCCATCCGGTTCAAACCTGGACCGCCAGTATGTGGGCTATTTTATGGGAACTGTATAAACGAGAGCTGGCCGGACAGTTAACAGTTGCAACATGCAAGGAAATGGAATTCTGCTGGGCCACAGAACCTGAAGACCGGTACCACCATACAAACATATTGCACTGCTCAGGCGTAACCGCCGACCAGCGGCATCTTTTTTATAAAGGTGGCTACACCAACACCACGCCATTCCATAAAAACCTTTCTCACGTAAAGCCAGGCACCTGCAGCAAGGTTTATGCTGAAGCTATAGAGGATTATTCAATGGTTAGAAATTTGGAGCGGCTTGACGCAACTACTTACCCGTGTTACAGTTCTTCCCACTACAACGATGAATCAAGCACTTAGCACCTGCACTTGTAGCGGTTTTAAGACACAACAAATTGTAATCATTATATTAAATCAAGCAATTGATTGCCACTTTAGCTCAGATGGTAGAGCAACTGATTCGTAATCAGTAGGTCAGCGGTTCGATTCCGCTAAGTGGCTCCAGTTCATCTTCAAGGCTCCAGACCAGGAGCCTTTTGTTTTTCCGGGGGGGGTATCATGAACCGTAAACTCCACTTTGAAACTGCCACCATTGAAGACATCCCAGCTCTGCAAGATTCTGCCTACCGTATCTGGCACGCTCACTACCCTGATATCATTACCGTGGAACAGATCGACTACATGCTGACAGAAGGCTACTCAACAGACCAGATAGCATCTGAAATAACTGAACAAGGTATCACCTGGCTGAAAATCCTTGATGACCAGGAAATGATCGGCTTTGCCGCATTCGGCCCCTATGGAGAAAAAACCATAAAGCTGCACAAACTGTATCTCGATGTTGCCTGCCACGGCAGAGGTATCGGCACTGCAGCACTGGCAGAGGTGGAGCAACGCGCAATGGCGTATGGTGCCACGACCATTATCCTGAACGTCAATAAATACAATCACAAAGCAATCACCAGCTACCAGCGCAACGGGTATCAAGTAGCTGAGTCGGTGGTCAATGAGATCGGCAACGGCTTTGTAATGGATGATTATGTAATGAAAAAAATACTGATTTAAATGCTGCCCCCCCTATTTGTAGCAAAAGCAGCAATGACAGGCCCATGGACATCTGGTATAGTGCTCAACTACGCACTGATTATGAACCTGAGGTAATGCCAATGCTCAACCTTCGCGACCAATCTCTTTTACGCCAATCCTGTTATCTGAACGGCCAATGGCTTGCCGCAGACAGTGGCAAAACCATTGATGTCACCAACCCTGCCACCGGCGAAGTTCTGGGTACCATTCCTAAAATGGGCACTGCTGAAACCCGTCGTGCCATTGAAGCTGCCAATGAGGCCTGGCCTGCCTGGCGGGCCAAGACCGCCAAAGAACGGGCAACCATCCTGCGGCGCTGGTTTGAACTGATGCTGGAAAATCAGGAAGATCTGGCGGTTATCATGACTGCCGAGCAGGGCAAGCCTTTGGCTGAATCCCGTGGTGAGATCGCCTACGCTGCCTCTTTTATTGAGTGGTTTGCAGAAGAAGGCAAACGGCTCTACGGTGACACCATCCCTGCCCATGGCCGTGACAAACGGATTGTAGTCATAAAAGAACCGATCGGTGTCTGCGCTGCCATTACCC
>Ga0209749_1000157_pt1 | contig 116996 bp, 109 predicted proteins | sample EPASupsiteSAE347_FD_187267 | JGI IMG/M metagenome (GOLD analysis project Ga0209749, IMG submission 187267) | Bioremediated contaminated groundwater from EPA Superfund site, New Mexico - Sample SAE3-47 (SPAdes) (version 2) | ecosystem: Environmental > Aquatic > Deep subsurface > Groundwater >... | reverse complement strand
GGACAGATCCATATATTCCAGACAATTTTTTTAAAGTAGAGGGACAAGGAAAAAGTAAGTATTTCATGAAATCCATGTTCAGATTTGATAAAGAAAATGGGAACAAGTCAGCCGGGAGCTTACGGGCAGGGGCATCGACTTGATTCGTTAGGATAATATTTAACCAAGGAGGAATAGATATGGCCGAAAAAAAAGCAAGAAGCAACGTCGCAAAGAAAACTAAGGAGCCGGAATTCGTCATCACGCGGATTTTTGACGCGCCGCGCGAGCTTGTGTGGAAGGCGTGGACGGATCCTGAACGCGTGAAGCGCTGGTGGGGGCCGAAAAACTTCACGTCACCTTTCAGTAAGATTGATTTCCGCGTGGGTGGCGCCTATCTCTTTTGCATGCGATCGCCCGAGGGACAAGATTTTTGGAGCACGGGTGTCTATCGCGAAATAGTTGAGCCGGAGCGTATCGTCTGCACCGATAGCTTTGCAGACGAGAAAGGCAATGTGGTCCCGGCAACCTACTATGGTATGAGCGCAGACTTCCCGTTAGAATTACAGGTGATCCTGACATTCGAAGAACATGATGGCAGAACGAAGATGACTTTGAGACATGTCGGCATCCCGGTGGGGGAGATGAGCGATTTGACTCAAGCCGGCTGGAACGAATCCTTCGACAAGCTTGCTGAAAGCTTGAGATAGTTTAAGGTGAAATAATTATGACCGACGCCGTCAAAAAACTAAGAGATGAGTTTGCCAGAATGGCGAGTAAAGCCGCGGAGTTCTACAGGAGCGTCGGCCAGACGTCGGCAAAAATCCTCTCGATGGAAGAGACCGCCATCAGCAGAGAATATTCCATGATCAAAGTCCACTGGGGAGCGACGTTCAAGAAGACGATGAAAGAGCTCGGCCTCTTAGGGTAAATCTATGAAACCGCGAATTAGCGAACACATAACCGCCTTATTGGTGGGAATAACCTGATGAAAAAGTTACCTAAAAGCAAAAATGAGAAAAAAGACGGAGAGATATGCGGAAGATAGGGTATATTCCCAGGCTCCCGTATTTTTTCAGTTCCCTGAACGACCTGTGTGCCGTAAGCAGGTAGATGTTCCTGAGCTGCCTTATCTGCCTTTATCTGCGACTAATTTTTATCTGGTAAAATAAACATGCCGCGGTCAGTTATACTCTCTCCACGTCTTGCCGCACTTGGTGCACCTGAAGAACCGCACCTCGCTCTCATCAGCCGAGCGCAACTGCCGCAGCCACCAGTAGGCTGTATCATTGCCGCAGTCTTCGCATTTTGCTCTTGTCGTGGGCAATCCCATTTCACGCCCCTCCAGCACAGAGACCTCGCGCTCATTTCGCTCCGTCTTCGAGACGAAGCCTCCTTTTATTTCTTTTTCGTACCCGCATTTCCTGCATTTAAAGATGTTCTTGGCGGGCATCATCATGCTCTTGCATTTTGGACAAAATTCCATTGATATCACTCTTAGCGTTTTCTATGATTTTATTATGATCGAATGCCAAACGGGGTATTTCGTTCATATCGAAAAGCTCTATATCCTTAGCATCAGAACCTGCCTTAAGTTTTCCGCTTCCCCTCGCGAGATAGCATATGGATACAGTATGCCCCCTGGGGTCGCGCGAGGGGTCGGAATATACCCCGAGAAGCTTGATAAGCTCTATATCAAGACCGGTCTCTTCCCTGGCCTCGCGCACTGTGGCTGATTCCACGGTCTCGCCTACTTCAACGAAACCTCCCGGAAGGGCGAAGAAACCCTGGAACGGCGGGTTCTTACGCTTTATAAGTACAAGCTTTCTACAGTAGATTATAAGCGCATCTACGGTAAGGAGCGGTGTTACAGGCTTCATTGATTATCTCCTCAATACAATGGTAAGGATATCATTATCGTACAGCATATGATCAAGACCTGCCCTCTGCCCTTCGTGTTTTGCAGACGCACCCCAGACCTGGGCGTACCTGAACCTGCTCCTGAAATCGCGGTGCAACCGGTCGCATATATCGCCGATGGTGGAGCCGTCCCTGATTATAAGGGGTTCATCCATGTCGGCAGGTTTCCCCTGTGGCTTTAAGTATATCCTGATGAACCCGAGATCATCGAATATCAATTCTTTCAGTTCCTCGATATGAACCTTTTTATCAGCAGATACGAGAAGCGCGTCCGGGAATCTCTCCCTGCACTCCCTGAGCGTGTATTTATCCGCAAGGTCTATCTTATTGATGACCACGACAGCAGGGATATATTTCCTGTTTGCCAGTATCACGTCTATTAACTGGTCTATGGTTATGTTCTCGCGAATGACCACGTTCGCATTATGGATCCTGTATTCACCAAGTACGGTCTTTATCGTATCCTCGTCAAGGTCCAGCTCTACCGTGCTGTTGACCGTGACCCCGCCTCTGGGCTTTTTCCTGATGGTGACATCGGGCGGTCTTGTATTTACGCGTATGCCCGCATCGTGCAGCTCCTCAAGAAGAACATCGTAATGCACCATTTGAAACACATCCAGCATTATCAATGCCAGGTCGGCATTCCTTATTACAGCCAGCACTTCTTTTCCCCTGCCCCTGCCTGAGGCTGCTCCTTTCACGATGCCGGGAACGTCCAGTATCTGTATCGTCGCGCCTTTGTATTCCATTGCTCCAGGCACTACGTCAAGGGTCGTGAACTCGTACGCCGCGACCTGGGACTGAGCACCTGTGAGGCTGTTCAGGAGCGTGCTTTTGCCGACAGAGGGGAACCCCACGAGTACAACTGATGCATCCCCCGATTTCTTGACCGAGAACCCTTCCCCCCCGGATTTTGAAGATGCTTTTTTTATGACCTCTTCCCGCAAGCGCGCCAGTTTCGCCTTAAGCCTGCCGATGTGACCTTCGGTAGCCTTGTTATATTTTGTTCTGGATATTTCTTCTTCAACTGCCTTTATCTCTTCTTCAAGTGCCATCGGCTCTAATAGATATGGCAAGGCAAAAAGGATTTGGGTTGTGAACTACCATCCAACAAGTTTGATGGCTTCCTGTTTCATCATGTCCCTTCTGAGACCACTCTTGCAGGCTTTAATTCCCGTCATCCCGACGGTACATCTGTTCAATACTTCATTTGCTGAATTAGTATCCCTGTTCTGGATGTTCCCACACTGGTTACATCGAAATACCCTATCTTTTAACATCATTTTCTGGATGTTCCCGCATAAATGACAGGTTTGGGATGTTCCATTTGCAATACAGAGTTTAACCCGTTTCCCAGCTTCTTCCGCTTTGGAAGCCGTTAAAATCTGTAGCTGATACCACCCTGCATCAACTATACTCTTTGCAAGATGGTGATTCTGCATCATATTTTGTATATGTAAGCTCTCAAATCCGATGAAGTCAAATCGGTTAACCAGAGTTCTTCCAGTCTTATGAGAGAAATCTTTTCTCTGGTTCCGTATTTTCTGGTGAACTTTTGCTACTTTAATTTTCTGTTTCTTTCTATTATTCGACCTGAGCTTCTTCCTTGAAAGCTTCCTCTGCTCCTTAGCAAGCTTCTTTTCTGAATTTCTAAAGAATTTTGGAGGCTCAATCATCTCCCCATTGCTTAATGCCAGAAGATTAATTAATCCGACATCAACACCTATCTTCTTTTCAATAGGTACTTTTTCTATCGTTTTTCTAATCTCTACAGTGAATATTGCATACCACTGGTCAATATCTTTCTTGATTGTACATGTCTTGATTCTGCCTTCAATATCTCGGTGTAGGATTATCCGCATTTTCCCTATTTTTGAGAGAGTAAGTTTCCCTTCGTTTCCATCCTCAATCTCGACTTCAAAACCGCTCTGAGGATATGTGAACGAATTGTATCTGTTTTTCCCTTTGAATCTCGGAAATCCAAATCCGTTAAAGAAATTCTCGATGCTTTTATTCACCCTCTTCAATACGTTCTGGAGCACCTGTGAATGTACTTCTTTTTGTAAAGAGTCCTTATTAGAAGAGAGGTTGTTAGCCTGATCTTCGTATGAGATCCATTCTGGTTTAATTGAGGAACCCCATGGGAATACTTGAAAATCTCTTCTCAACTTGTTAAGCTCTATCTGCCTTTTCCTTTCAGCAAGAGCATCGTTATAAAGATGCCTGCATGTATTGAGAGTTTTATTTAGCTTAACCTCCTGATTCTTGTTCGGAAAGATACGGAAACCGTAGGCCTTATTCATCCATGGACTTATTTTTTTAGTAATATATACTCTTAACGATAACGGTGTGAAAGTAATATTATTGTATTATATTTCAAGGTTCACTCATCAAATGATTCATTAAAATTCATTTTTTTATCTACCCGACAAATCGTATGGTCTTCTCTACCCCTTTGACCCCTATGTTATAAATCAGATTAATCCCCTCCTATTCAAAGGAGGGACACAGCCCGTATAAAAAAAAAACCACGCAAAAATACCTTCACAACGCTTACATAATGGCTATATGTTATTAAATTCAACATAAGAGAGGTTCTATCGAGAACATATTTATAAATATACATTGGAAACCGTGTTTCCTTAATGTATATATTCTATGAAAGGGCTTGCCCTTTTGATACTAAGATGACTGGCTAAAAGTGCAGATAAATGTGGAAAACAATAAGAGTGCATAAGATAGAACGAGGATGCCAGCCAATTTATTGGTGGTAGGAAGTCACACTAAATGATGACATTATTTGAACATCTGGGATCTAAAACAGAGAAGACCATAAAAACACTCGATGAACTTGTGCGCATCCCCACGCAGGTCCCTCCGGGCGAAAATTACGAGAAAATCATGGATCTTGTGGCAGAGAGACTCAATGATCTTGATTTTGAGGTCGAGAAGCTCATCATGCCCCGCGAGCTGTTCGAGAAGAAAAACCCGCGCCTTACGCATCTACAGGGGGAGAGGGTGAATCTCTCGGCTGTAAAGGATGTTGGCGCTGCTAAAACCCTTTTGATCAACACGCACCTGGATGTCGTCCCTGCAAGCACGGGCTGGAGCGTGCCCCCGTTTGAGTGCACGGTAAAAGACGGGCGCATCTACGGCAGGGGCGTGGCTGATTCAAAGGGAGGACCCGCGGCGCTGCTGACAGTCCTTTCCGCTATGGAAGAGATGGATATCGAGCCGAAGTACAACCTGAACATCACCCTGACCACGGATGAGGAGATGGGTCCCTATTCAGGGCTCTGCTACCTTGCAGATCTGGGGAAGCTCAAGGCGGATTATTTCCTGAGCATGGACGGGGACAGTGACGACATAACCATAGCCTCAAACGGCAACGTTGACTGGCAGATCGACATATTTGGGAAGTCGTACCACAGCGGCAGCAGTTTTCTCGGCGTGAACGCTATCGAGAAATCCATCCCTGTCATGAGCGGCTTGATGGAATTAAAGGCACAGGTCGAGAAGAGACGCTCCATGGTGCCTGCAAGCATGGCTATAACCCGGAAGACAGGGATCAAGACCCTCATGCCTGTCCTGAACATCACAGTTATCAATGCGGGCGTGAAGCAGAACATAGTGCCGGACCGGTGCACGCTGAAAGGCGACCGGCGCTTCATCCCTGAGGAGAACTACGATGATGTCTGCAAAGAATTCGCTGATGCTCTCTCTGCTGTGAAGGAAAAGTACCCGGATACCAATCTTAAATGGAGCTGCGATGAGATATATGCGCCCATGCTCACTGATATGGAGCATCCCTGGATAAAAGAAGTGCAGAGGGTTGCAGGCGGGGTCTGCGGCAGGGAAGTCAGTCTGGCAGGGGCGCAGGGAAGCCTGGACGTGGCTTATGCAGTTAAGGTCACGGGGCTGCCTGCGTGCTGCTTCGGTCTGGGAAGGAGGACGCAGAGCAATGCACATGCAGAGGATGAGAATATCTATATCGAGGACCTGGCTATGTACACGAGGTTTTTAGCGGAACTGATCTGCGGCTGAATCTATCTTCCGTTAAATCAATAAATGCTCGCTTAATCCCTTATACTACTTCTTGATCCTATTTCCCCTCAGATACAGCATTACAAATACACCGATAAGAACGAATACACCCATTATAAGTATAAGATTGATGGGCAGAATCCCTCTGGCAGGCGTGTCGATAATCCCCGGGCTGCCCGTGGCTGCGGGGGTGATTTGCGATGCCGCCGGCTGTGTATCCGTCAATGCTGATGCGCCTTTAAAACCACTGATGGCAAAATGAGAAAGTGAATCGGTCTTTAATTCGTAATACGTGTACGATGCATCTTTTCCCAGTTCGGTGGTATCTATCCGCGTCCATCTGTCTTTGCTCCATTTGAGCACCATGATATCACTGCCTTCAAAACCGCTGCTGTTAAGCCAGGAATTCTCGATCTTGAACCTTATTACTGCCTCTTTTATCTTCTTTGTCCCGGCCCATATATTCATATTCTTATATAGAGTGCCCGGCGGAGGGGTTGATACAAGTTTTGATGTTCCTTTAAGAATTTCCACTCTCAATGCTATGTCGTTCTCATTCTCTTTACCTGTAACATCTACCTCGTATATACCGGGTATGGTGAAGGTGTACGTCACCGGTCTATCGGCAATAAGATTCTTTTCAAGTTTTTCAGCTTTTGCTATATTGTCAGAGGGTTCGGATGTTATTACTCCGCCTCCGCCGCTTCCACCACCGCTGCCTGCACTGCTGCCTTGTGTGTATTGAGCCGATGCAGTCTCAGCAGCCAGAGCGAATGTTGAGAAATGGTTCAGGGTCACTTTAAGGTACTTTGCAGCAGTATCCCTTTCACTGCCAAGAACCCTTGGTCCACCCAGAGCAGTATAATCAGGCCCCGGCTCTATCCCCGGTCCAAGCGGCTTCCACCGCTCAGAATCGGTTGTTGCGTTCGGGTTGAACCAGTACATTCTCAGCGTTTGCTCATTCAGGTCTTCCGGATCGTCTGTATCTCCGTCGCCGTTTTTATCAAGATCTGAAGCTGTATAGTACGCAGTAAGGTTTACAAAATTAAGGCTCCCGGCATCTATGCCGGTTACATTCACCTGAATATACCTTCCAGTGAGCTGCTCATTCTGGCCAAGCCCGTAGGCGGGAGCTGCAGGTGTTGCGTTCAGGGCTCTGGCGTCAGTACTGGCGTTGATCCGCAGGATTACAGGAGCATTGATAGTTGCATTTAGTTCGATGACGGAATTTGTGATGTTCCTGGATTCATTTGGGTCTATCTCTATGGTTCGGTTTGCATTTACGTCCGTATTTACAGTAATACTGGTAGATGTCTTTCTGGAGAACATGGCAAGAGGCAGGTAATCGATATTACTGCTTCCAGGCATGTAGGGTAAATCGCATATTCCATCGGTATTCGCATCGCCGCACGCCTGTGAGAGTCCGGTACCGTTCGGATGAGCCCAGAAGTTGCCTCCCAGGTAGGGCCCGTCGGCGATATTGGAGCCTATCGTTCTGGTGATGTTCCAGGTGTTACTGCCGCTGGCAACAGCATTATTGGTGTTATTGAAGTAGTTGTTGTAGATGGTATTGTATTCAGGTGCAGGCAGGGATGTTGATAGGTTGATTGCAAGGGATTTCCGGGTATCGATGGCATAGCCTCCGATAATCTCGATATTTTCTTCTTTTGCATATACGCCGGTAAACATATCTTCACTATAGCTATTAAAATTCATCGTCTTAAAATTCCATTCTATGGTACCGTTGGGGTACATTACAACCTGGAAATGGAGCGGGTTAGATGAAGAATTGAAACCATAGAAAACATCATCAGTATGCGTTAAACCGTACCACTCTAGAACGACTTTATCTTGGAGATTAAATACACTAAGGAAGTTGTCTTCCGCATTCATCGAAAGATGATCATTGCTTGCAAATATCGCATCCATATTTCTAATGTGATTCCCATCATGATGTGTTCCATAACCATTGCATCCATACTGAAAATTACAATCTTCATTACTTTGCAGGAGTTCTATCAAACCGTTCGTATTAACAGATACCTTTGTTATGTTCCTGCCCATGAACGGGAATGCGAACGGCAGCTCGTAGGTGAAATAACCATCATTATCCTGCATGGTATAGTTGCCGTGGTCGTTTATGTATGCTCCATTTCCTGCTGTACTTAAATTTGAGGCATTTACATTAATGAAACGGAATGATACTACCGGAGCGGCATATAGGGCAGACTCCCCGTGAATATGAATTCCATAGTTATCATTCGAGTCTGCAATATTATTATTTAAGATGTTGCCGCCGGAAGAGCCGAGTGAGACCCCGATCGTATTTGAGTTTGCAGTATTATTTGTTAAAATATTGCCGCTGCTATTGAGAAGGCAGATACCGCCGCACTGACCATTTGAATTAGCCGTGTTGTCAGAAATGGTATTATTCCAGCTACCCTGCAGGATCAGTATTCCTTCGCCTGAATTAAATGAGACATTGTTTTTGCTTAAAATATTATTAAACGCCTGTACTAGAACAATTCCCTGGCCTATAGTATTATAGACCCTGTTGCTGAGTATACTGTTACCGCTCGATTCTCCTGTCAATATACCATCAGTGCTATTAAAAATGGTATTATTTACGAGCATGTTGCCGTAACTGAAATATAGATCAATTCCTCTGTCGATATTTGAATGCGCAGTGTTATTGATTAAAGTGTTCATGCTGGAAAATTCAAGGTAGACTCCGTTTTCGCCATTCGAACTTGCAGTGCTGTTGGTTAATGTGTTATCATTGGAATAAAGAAAGTATATCCCAGTATCGCTGTTTAAGCTTGCTCTGTCATTGATCAGGGTATTGTTATCGCTGGTGTAGAAGTAAATCCCGTAATTCTTGTTCGAGTCTGCGATATTATTATTTAAGGCGTTACCATTGGAAGATTCAAGGTAGATTCCGTAATCTTTGTTCGAATTTGCAATATTGCCGGTTAAGGTGTTACCGATGGAAGACTCGATGTAGACTCCAATCCATGAGTTTGAACTTGCATTGTTACCTGTTAAAGTATTGTTGCCGGAGTAAATAAGGTGCATTCCATAGTCGTTCAATTCGGCTGTGTTGCCGGTTAAAGTGTTATTACTGGAAGAGGAGAGTTCGATCCCGTATCTGGAATTTGAGCCTGCTGTGTTGTTGATAAGGACACTCCTGTAAGAGAATTCCAGGACTATGCCAGAACCATAGTTCTGGTACGCCACGTTATTAGTCAGGATGATGCTGGAGTTTAATATAGAAATGCCGACACCATTTGAGCTTGTAATAATGTTTGTGATGTTTCCCTCTATTACGTTATTGAAAGCTATGCCTCTCTCCCAGCCTGTTACGGTCAGGTTTTTAACAGTAACGTTCCTGAGAGCTGTTGAGCCTGGGACTTCCACGCCATATCCGGAGCCCTGCCCTTCAATCGAGTACCCCGCGCCATCTAAAACAACATCGATTGAGTTTATGCTGATGCACGAAGAGGCAGCAGTCAAGCTCCTGTTAAGCTGATATTCACCTGGCTCTTCGATTGCCATGCATGAATCTACCTGCATTGCCGTACCACCTGGCATCAACATAACCAGAGAAACTATCCCAACAGCTATTCCAGGGATGTGCCATCTATCACCCATAATATTCTCCTGCTCGTTTATATATCTGAGAATGCAGCCCCGCCAATACATTTTTGAGAGACCACCGCATCCGACGGCTCTAAAAAAATTTCATGCTACTTAAAACTTCCGATTTAATTTTATAATGATACTCATCAGTACACTGGATAGAGCCCTTAAAGAAAATACTGACCAATGCGTTAAGAAAAATGAGGGAACAGACCCCTCATATTATTTCTTGAGCCTGTCCTTACTTTTGATGTACACTGCCGTGATGATGGCAATCCGAAAATATATTCTACAGCATTCTGCATAACCATCCGTGAAAATTAGCCGCAATTATAGATAAATGCAGACGCGCAGCCGTAAATCTTCGTTTATCTTCGCTATCCCCCGCTTACTTCTTCTCCGTCTGCACGACCTTAGCACCGCGGTTCATCGCGATCTTCCCCGTCCTCACCATCTCTCTTATCCCGAACTGGCGCAGCAGTGCCTCCATTGCGTTTATCTTGCTCTCATCTCCCGTGACCTCGATCACAAGCGATTTTATGCCCACGTCCACTATCTTCGCCCTGAAAACGTCCACTATCTGCATCACTTCAGCGCGGGTTGTGGAATCCACTCCGACCTTGATGAGCGCAAGCTCCCTGTTCACCGCTTCCTCAGAAGGCAGGTCGCTCACCCGTATCACGTCGATAAGCTTGTTGAGCTGCTTCATCACCTGCTCAAGCACGCGGTCATCGCCGTTCACGACTATGGTCATGCGTGAGGTATCAGGGTTCTCGGTCACACCGACCGCAAGGCTCTCGATATTGAACCCCCGCCTTGAGAACAGTCCGGCCACTCTTGTCAGGACACCGGGTCTGTTCTCAACGAGTACTGCAAGCGTATGCTTCATTATCTCACTCCAGGTCAAGTATTTCGTTGATAGCAGCGCCTGCCGGCACCATGGGCGAGACGTTCTCCTCGCGCTCCACAACGAAGTCGATGATGGTCGGACATTCTGACTTCACTGCTTCTTTGATCACGTCTCTCACATCGCTCTTCTTTTTCGCGCGAAGCCCAAGCGCTCCATAGGCTTCAGCCAGTTTCACGAAATCAACGCTCTCTGAAAGGCAGGTCGCAGAATAACGCCTGTTAAAGAACAGCTCCTGCCACTGCCTCACCATGCCGAGGAAACCGTTGTTCAGTATAGCCACGATCACAGGTATGTCGTTCTGGACGACTGTCGCTAACTCCTGCGAGTTCATCTGGAAAGAGCCATCGCCGGCAATATCTATGACAGTGGATTCAGGCCTTCCGACCTTAACACCCATTGCAGCCGGGAAACCGTAGCCCATAGTCCCGAGACCACCGCTCGATATGAAGGTGCGCGGGTTCCTGTAATTGAAGAACTGCGCAGCCCACATCTGGTTCTGTCCTACTTCCGTGACGATTATAGCGTCCGGGCAGACCTCGCTTATCTGCTCTACCACGAACTGCGGGCGCAGGAAGTTATCCTTCTTATAGGTCAGGGGATATTCTTTCTTCCAGGCCGCTATCTTCTTATTCCATGCCTCGGTTTTTACCTGTTCCTGTTTAACGTATTTGATCAGTGTCTTCAGTACGTTCCTGGCATCCCCGACTATCGGCACGTCAACGCGCACGTTCTTTCCTATCTCAGCCGGGTCGATGTCTATGTGTATTATCTTTGCATTTGGCGCGAACGCGGATATCTTACCTGTAACACGATCATCGAATCTCACACCCACGGCTATGATCAGGTCAGACTCCTGGATAGCATAATTGGCATACCTCGTCCCGTGCATGCCCAGCATTCCCAGGGACAGGGGATGTTCTGAGGGGAATGCTCCCATTCCCATGAGAGTTGTCGTTACAGGCGCCATTATCCCTTCTGCCAGCGTACGGAGTTCCTCGCTTGACTCCGAGAAGATTATCCCGCCTCCCACGTAAAGTATGGGCTTCTCAGCCTTCAGGATAAGGGACGCGGCTTTTTTGATCTGCTGTTCGTTCCCGGCAAATGTGGGTTTATATCCCCGCAGTTTTACTTCTCCGGGATATTCAAATTCTATCGTTTCAACCTGCGTATCCTTGGGTATATCTATCAGCACAGGCCCCGGACGTCCTGTCCTGGCGATATAGAAGGCTTCCTTGAAGATAGCCGGGATATCCTTGGAGTCCTGAACAAGGTAATTATGCTTTGTGATAGGAAGGGTTATCCCTGTGATATTCGCCTCCTGGAACGCATCGTTACCTATCATAAACCGCGGGACCTGCCCGGTAATGGCTACTATCGGCACAGAATCCATGTACGCGGTGGCAATGCCTGTGACCAGGTTCGTAGCTCCTGGACCTGAGGTGGCAAGGCATACGCCCACTTTCCCCGTCGCTCTTGCATAGCCATCAGCCGCATGTGCTGCAGCCTGCTCATGCCTTACAAGTATGTGCCTTACATCAGCATCATATAATTCATCATAAAGGGGCAGCACCTGTCCCCCGGGGTAGCCGAAAATGACTTCGACCCCTTCCTGGCTCAGTGATTCTATGACAGCCTTTGCGCCGGACATCTTTGTTTTCGTCATATCGTTCACCTGTAACACAGATTAATGTTTTATAAATATTTCCTATGGTTTCCTGTTCTGTTCCTGCTGTATCAGCCTGTTTATGCCCTCAAGCACAGCTTCCACAGAAGCCATTATTATATCAGTGCGCGCCCCGCGGGCTGTTATGGTCTTACCTCCCTTGCTGAGCTTTACCCATACCTCGACAAGGGCATCTGTCCCGCCTGTTATCGCGTCCACATGGTACTCATCAAGCTGGACATCAGCCACGCCTGACACGGCTTTTCTCAGTGCGTTGATGGCTGCATCTACCGGTCCCGTCCCAACGCCTGCCTCAACGACGTGGTTGCCGTTGACCTTCAGCCTGATCGAGGCTGTAGGCATAACAGTATTTCCAGCCACTACCGTAAGCTCTTCAAGCCTGACCTTTGCCTCCTGGTATGTTCCCAGTACAGTCTCTGCAATTGCCTGCAGGTCAGCATCAGTGACGCGCTTTCCTTTGTCACCGAGCTCTTTCATGCGGACTACGATATCGTCTGTCTGTTTTTCGCTGGCCAAAAGCCCGAGTTCTTTCAGAGCAAGCACGACAGAACTCCTGCCCGCATGCTTTCCCAGCACTATCCTCCTCTCGCGACCCACAAGCTCGGGCGTAATGGGCTCGTAGGTCGCAGTATTTGCAAGAAGCCCGTGGACGTGGATGCCTGCCTCATGAGTGAAGGCATTCCCTCCCACTATCGCCTTGTTGGGAGCCACAGGTATTCCGCTAAGCCTGCTCACCAGGCGGGAAGTGGTGTAAAGTCCTTTCAGATCGATCTTTGTCTTTTGCCTGTATAACGAGTAAAGCACCATTACCACCTCTTCAAGCGAAGTATTCCCCGCCCTCTCGCCTATGCCGTTTATTGTTACGTGCGCCTCTCTTGCCCCGGCACGGAGCGCAGCAATGGTATTTGAGGTCGCCATCCCGAAATCGTTGTGGCAGTGTATGCTTACCGGAGCGCGAAGCTGCGAGAGGTCGCTGAAAATCTCATACGTCCTTTCAGGGACGAGGATACCGACGGTATCACACAGACATAGCCTGTCCGCGCCCGCATCTATCCCTGCATTATACACGGATTTGAGGTAATCCATATCTGCCCGCGATGCATCCTCCCCGCTCAGTTCAACTATCAATCCGTGCGATTTGGCATATTCGGTCATCTCTACTGCCATTTCGCGCACCGATTCGCGGTCTTTTTTCAGTTTCTCCCGGATGTGGAGGTCAGAGACGGGCACGACAAGGTGAATGGAATCCACATCACATCCGAGGGCGGCATCAATATCCTCCCTGCGGATGCGGCAGTAGCTGCAAATCTCTGCATTTAGCCCCTCACCTGCAATACTTTTAATGGCATTACGTTCGCCCTCAGAGGTAATGGCAGAGCCAGCCTCGATAATATCCACTCCAAGGCTGTCTATTTTCTTTGCGACCAATAGCTTGCTCTCTGTAGTGAGCGAAACTCCGGGCGTCTGTTCGCCGTCTCTCAGAGTCGTATCCAGTATTTTTATATCGTTAAATAAAGCGATCCCTTCTGTTCATTATATCACCGGTTTGTGAGCCTCTAAGATAGCTTCCTATTAGAAAAATCTATCTACAATCTCGACCGCCCGGGCGATTAACTGCGCGCTCTTCTCAAGGTCGTCCATGCTGAGCACAGAGACCGGCGTGTGGATGTACCGCGTCGGCATGCTTATTACGCCTGTCGGGATGCCCTCTTTTGTGAGGTGTATCGCTGACGCGTCCGTCGTCCCGCCGCTGCCAACCTCAAGCTGATAGGGAATATTATTGGATCCGGCTGCTTCTTTTAACCATTTCAGAACCGGTTCAGGTACGATTATCCCCCTCCCATCAGCATCGCTGACCGTGACGGATGGTCCTTTTCCCATCTCGATAGCTGAGTCTTTTTTCTCAATGCCTGGATGGTCACCAGTGATCGTGACATCCGTTGCCAGCGCCACGTCAGGGTTCAATCCGAACGCAGAGGTCTTAGCGCCCTTCAATCCCACCTCTTCCTGCACCGTAAATACCGCATGTACTGTAGCTTTTATATCCTTCATCTGCCGCAGCGCCTCTATGAGCATCGCACACCCTGCCCTGTTATCAAATGCTTTGCCTGTGACCCTGTCGTTGCCCAGTGGCCTGAACTCCATTTCCGAAGTGATAGGCGTTCCAGCCCTCACACCCATCTTTTCCGCATCTTCCTTGCTCGTTGCCCCTATATCGATGAACATATCCTCAGCCTGTACAGGCTTCTTTCTGTCCTCCTCCTTCATGGCATGTGGGGGCTTTGAGCCGATCACGCCGTAAACTGTACCGTTTTCAGTATGGAGCACCATCCTCTGGTTAAGGAGAGTCTGGTCAAACCATCCGCCCGTCTTGGTAAAACGGGCAAAGCCCTTATCGTCAACGTATTTTACCATAAGCCCTATCTCGTCCATGTGCGCCGCAAGCATCACTGAAGGAGAGCCGCCCCTTTTCGTGGCTATGAGGTTTCCCATTTTATCCGTTCTGATCTCGTCCACGTATGGTCTGACTTCATCCTCTATGATCTGCCTGATGTTTCCTTCATAGCCAGAGACGCCGTGCGCGTTGGATAACCGCTCAAGAAGAGATTTAAGGTCGCTCATATTTTTCACGGAGTTCTAATTGTAAGGGAGAGTAATTAAAGTATTGGAGAAATTAGCTTATAACTGATAATAACGAAGTTATATGTACCTTATTCTGGCAAAAATTAGTAAACGCATAACCATGACTGGAGTAAAAGTCCACAAAAAATATCTGGTTGTAATCCCCAAGGATGTGCGGGAGTATCGCCTCAGTGCGGAGGGTTCACAGTATCATCAAGCATGAGGGCTCAATAGAAGAAGGCATAGAAGAAGGATACAGGGTTATGGGGACAGAATGAGATATGTCTTCCGGGCGTGATTTAAACCTCAATTCATCTCTAATTTCAGGAAGATGGTGCGTATCCTCTTTAATAGAACTAACGCCTTCTTTGATAGATTTTGTATCTACTGATATTTCCAAACCGCTTTGAACTATTTTAGAAAGCTGTAACGTGTTAAGGCTTTGTCTGAACTTATCTATTTCCCTTATTTTCCCTGAATAATCTTCAACAGTAACTTTTTTGACGTCAGCCTTTTCCGGATAGTTAGAGTTAACAAAATCGACAAATTCACCCAATTGTGATTCTTCACCATCAACTAAAACAATCAGCGCTTCTTTATTGTTGATTTTAATATTTCTTGCATCAAAAAAGGGTATGAAAATGGCATCCGCCTGCTCAAGTAAAAACAGTCTGTACCCGACGTTATGAACCTTGCCCTGAATCGTTATTTTCTTTCCCATATAAGCTTTAATTGGTCATATACCCTAAAAAACTTTCTAAGATTTCATGCTCCACTTAATAGCCGCGCCACCGCATAAGCCGGAAACACCTTCGATATCTCCTTCCCATACTTCTCGGAAACCAGAACGATCTCAAACCCAGGCTCCTCAGCCGCCCTCTCAGCAATGAACTCCCCAAGACCGCAAGCAACTATCCTGTTCAGGTCATGCCTTTTCGCCACATCGCGAATTGCCGCCGCGATATCCTCTACCTGCCTCTCAATCGCCTGCTCCGCAATCGAAACGATATCTTCTTCCCCTATCTCGGTAAGGTCAGCGCACACCACGCGCGCAAGCCTCCGCCTGGCATCTGTTGCCGTCTTTCCCGCGCCGTCCGGCGTGTCGCAGGTATAATCCCTCCGGGAAATCATGCCGAGAACAAGGTAAGCGTCGGCAGTTATGGCAAAAAGCTCAGACGAGATGCGGGATACTGTGCTTCCGAGCTTGACCGTATAGAGGAGCGCAGCTATGTTCGTGCGCAGTGCGCCGGAATAAACAAGCTCGCTGTTCTTTAAGCGCTCAAAATCTATTCTTGCTGCAAGCGGTTTGCCGCCCTTGACCGGGATTATGTCCGAGGTCGTAGAACCGATGTCCACGAAAACACAATCACCGTAATCCCTTCCTGCAATGAGCGCCGATGCCGTCCAGTTAGCTGTGGCAATGCTACGCCTTTTCTCTTTTGTGAACTCGCCGCTGCTGTCAAGGAACCAGGCGTCTTCAAAAGCATTGTTCACCGCATCTATAATGTATGAGAGCCCCGCATCCTTATCCTGGAAGCAGTCCGCAAGCTCGCCAGTTATCACCACGCCAGCTCTTTCGGGTTTTAAGCGCCTCCCGATATCAAGAAGTACCTCAGGGAGCCTTGTATCCTTCCACAGCGGGATATAATGCAGTTCAATTACTTTACCATCCCCGGACGCTACCTTGGTGTTCGCGCCCCCAATATCAATGCCAAGAATCATAAGCCTGAGTTGTTTGAAGAAGTTAAAAAGGGTTTTGAAAAAGTAGTATGGAAAGCTTCATATGTTGCCAGGTAGTAACTATAAGCGAAGCCATCGGCAGGGATAGCAGAGAGCCTTTGAATAAAGGAGTGGAAAGTACAGCATGCAATGTATTAGTGTAAGCTACTTGTACCAATACATTGCTGTCATACAGGCTGTCTCACAGGCGTCGCAAAAAAGGGGAGAAGGTGTATACGATTGAAAAAGGGCAGAAGCAGATGGGATATAATACTGGATATGCTCAAAGCAGTACAAGAGGAGGATAAGGCAAAAAAAACCAGGATCATGCAGAGGGCATATCTTGATTGGCGTAACTTCGAGAAGTACCTCGATTTTCTGTTATCTGGGGGTTTTATATCTAAATGTAATCCTGACGCGTACTACGAACTCACAGTTAAAGGCAAAGAAATGCTGAGGAGACTAAAAGAAGTGGATGAAATGCTGGGTTAATCCGGAAGCTCAAGCAACTTCCGTCCGGCCGGTGTAATTCTCAATTTCTCATTCTCTTTATCGATGAATGCCTGCTCGTGCAGGAAACTGAGAACTTTATCTAACGTTTCAGATGGCAATGATGTCTCTCTTTTTATCTCTCCGATACTGTGCCAGTTGGAATCCCTGATTAACTCCAAGATTATGTCAAGTTCTTTCATAATGATTTTTATCTAATTTTCATCTAATTTATAACCCCTTGTTTCTGGGCTACATGTGCCTGCTGTATGCTACAAGCATATGCACGTGTACTCATTAAAGTTATTTATGTCTTACGTTCGCCGGCAGGTCCGGCTGATGGTCGGGGTTTAAATAAATCTGAACTCCTGCTCGATCTTTATTCTCTCATCAATCTCGTCTGAGTAGCGCTTCTTCAGGGCAGCCAGAAGCTCTTCCGGGAACCTGTTGCTCCTGATGCCGGGGCAGCGCTCATCCACAGCGTTAACATCAATAACAGGATATAACTCGCACAGAACAGGCCGGCATTTATAAATGCGGCAGCGTCTTTCCTTGTTCAGGAAAATGCACTGCCCTTTGATCATCTTCACAGCATAATATATCCCGTGCTCTCCCTGCGCTTTCCTGAAGTATCTTTTAAGATCAAGCTCAATGGCGTACTCCTCTTTTGCTTTTGATATAAGTTCTGAAACCTCCTCCACAGTCAGTACAGGGCAGTTACAGCAGCAGAGGGAGCCACAGAGCCTGATATCACAATCGACATCACAATCCATTCTTTCTATATCCTGCCCGGATTACCAGTTCTCAGCCAGAGGCTCATAATACGACCGTGCATGCCTGCATGCCGGGCACTCTTTTGGCGCCTCTGTCCCTTCATGGATATAGCCGCAGTTCCGGCAGTGCCACTTTATGGTACTGCTCTTCCTGAACACAGAGCCTTCTTTTACATTCTTCAATAGCGCCCTGTACCGTGTATCATGGAACTGCTCCACTTCAGATATTTCTTTGAACGATTCCGCAACTTTGGGGAACCCCTCTTCCTCTGCGACCCTTGCAAATCCGGGATAGAGCGTGCCCCATTCGAGCTTCTCACCTTCAGCCGCCGCAAGGAGGTTGTCTGCCGTCTTCCCTATAATCCCCGACGGGTACATTGCAGTAATCTCAGCATTGCCTCCCTGAAGGTGCTTAAAGAACACCCTGGCATGCTCTTTCTCATTATCCGCGGTCTCAAGGAATACTGCGGATATCTGCTCAAAACCTTCATTTTTCGCCGCACTTGCAAAGTATGTATAGCGGTTCCTTGCCTGAGATTCTCCTGCAAACGCTGCGAGAAGGTTCTTTTCGGTTCTGCTTCCTTTAAAGTTCACTTCGTTTACATCCCATTCTTAAATTATTTAATAAGGATAGTGGAAATCTTTGCAAAATATACCCTTTTAATCGATTCCATCTCCTGAGGTTATATCCCAATCACTAATTAATTGTTTATCTTCAAATCTTGTTACTTTGTAGCCTTCGGTTAATTCATTAATAAGACTTCTTTTCTTTTCGGTCAAGTTCATACTTTTGTGTCACCGGGTTATATATTGGAGTGAGGATTTGATATCTTTTTGCCAGATAATCCAGACGTTCTCATATATAATCGTGCACAACCTTTGTAAATTACTAACCCATATAAGCCCATATTTAAAGACCTATCAGGGGCTCTTCAACTCGATGATTTAAAAATCCTAGCTGTGTAATTAGTTTATTTAATATAAAAAAATAAATTAAAATTATATTTATTTCTTTTCTATCAAATACGCCCCGATCACGATCACGATCAGAGCCACTACGCTTATCCCTATTCCTTGGGTGCCTCTCACCGCAGTTCCTTCAACGCCGCCGATTATTCCTATTGCATACAGTACATACCCTACCATTCTTTGAGTGAATTCCATAGTATCACCTTACCAGGTTATAAGTATAATACATATAATTATATTTATAGTTTTCTTCCAGTAAAAGGTTTAGTACTATCAGGGAGAAGATAGGCTCATGCAGATAAGAACATGGTTCGGCGTCTTCACGCTCGAAAATGGCAGGATATCGGGCGTCGAGCTGTTCCAGAAAGAGATCGAGGACATCGTTAACCGCATTGCTGACGGCCAGCCGCTGGTGAGAGGCAAGATTGGCAGCATCGATATTCGCGACCTTGCAATTGAATACGGTTTTGTCAAATCGCATGAAGAGTATGACAGCCTGCTCCATGAGGTCAATATCCGGCTTGTAAAGAAACAGATGGCTTTATCCGTGACCCGGGACAGGCAGGTAATAGCAGCAGTCGAAGCCATAGATGATATCAGCGATACCGCCAATATCCTTGCAGAGAGGTTGAGGGAGTGGTATCTCCTTTTCAATGAGACTGATCTGCAGGGCAGTGAGCTTGCAAGACATATAACTAGAAGCAATGAGCCCGATCTGAGGGAGATGAGGAATCTGGCGTCGGCTGTTGTTGGCCTGTACGAAACGCGCTCTTCCATAGAAGGGTACCTGAAAGATAACATGCCCAAAATAGCGCCAAATCTCACGGGCATAACAGGGCACATACTCGGTGCGCGCCTTTTGAGCATTGCAGGAAGCCTTGAAAAACTCGCTTCCATGCCCTCAAGCACTGTCCAGGTCATAGGTGCGAACAACGCGCTCTTCAAACACTTAAAAGGCAAAGCCCCTTCTCCCAAGCATGGTCTGATATTCAGGCACCCGCTCATCAACACAGCGCCGAAGAGGCTTCGGGGAAAGATCGCAAGGGCTGTCGCCTCAAAGATATCCCTGGCTGCGCGCTATGATTTTTATTCAGGGGAGTTAAAGGAGAACCTTGCCGGGGAACTGGAGGCTAAAGTATCGGGAATTAAAAAGAGGCATTCCAGGAAGAAAACATGAGGTTTGGTCAGGATATTGAGAGAAGCTGTCCGTAGGGTGTTTTAAAATAGTAGTCTGTGAACCGCGAAAGCTCCATCTTCTCCTCGCCGAACAGCAGCCTCGAGAGCGATGGCTTGTTCGCATACGTGACCTCAGGCTTGCCCTTTATCCCTGCAAGCGAGGCTGCAGCATCTATCGCGTCATCAAGGCTCCCGAAACTGTCAATAAGCCCGAGTTCCTTGGCCTTTGCACCTGTATACACCCTGCCGTCAGCGAGGTCCTTTACCTTGCTCAGGGAGAGGTTCCTGTCTTCTGCTACTTCATTCACAAAACGACCGTAGGCTTCAGCTATCGTCTGGTCGGCAAACTTTTTCTCCTCGTCGGTCAAGCCCCTCCAGTCCCCGCCCATGTCCTTGAAATCCCCTGATTTCGATATGTAGAACGAGGTCCCCTCTTCTTCGTAGAAGGCCGACCGATTCTGGAATTCCCAGATCACCCCGATGCTGCCTGTAATGGTATCGGGGTTGGCTATTATCCTGTCGGCGGGCGCGCTGATGTAATACGCTGCGCTTGCAGCCACGTCGCCCATGGAGACGACGATGGGTTTCTTGATCTTTTTCATGGCAGCCACGATCTCCTCAGCCGCAGCAGGAGACCCTCCGGGGCTGTTTATCCGCATCACGATGGCTTTTACCCCTTCATCTTCTGATGCGTCATTGAGGCTCTTTGTAATCTCCTCTGACGTAGCTACCCCGAACCCTGTCGGGATGCTGCCGGTCAGCATTATTCCCTGTACGTATATTACCTCGACCCTGCTGGCTGATATACCGAAGTCATTGGACCCGAAGATGAGGTGCAGGCTGCCAGCTATAATAATCAGCAAAAAGAAAACTATTGCAAGATATGTAATTAGTTTCCTTGGGCCTGTCATTATGCAAACAACGCGGTCATGTTACAAAAGTTTATCCTTTATAATCGCCGCACTGGAGGTACCTTGCATTGCTGGCTTTTACGAACTCATCGCAGATGAACGTCGGGTCTCCATCGTGGATTATTTTTCCCTTATCTATCAGTACAGCCCTCTGTGCCACTTCCTTGATGAAGTCTATATGGTGGCTCACGAAGATAATGGTCGTGTTGAACGTCTTGTTTATGTTCTTCAGGGAGTTAGCAACGTCGCGAAGCGTTATTGGATCAAGGTCGCCGAAAGGCTCGTCCAGGAGCAGGATGGACGGCTTTGATGCAAGGGCGAGGGCAAGGGCGGCTCTCACGTTCTCACCGCCGCTCATCTGGTAAGGCTTGACATCAAGAACGCTGAGAGGCAGATTCACAGCCTCGAATACCGGTTTTGCATAATTCAGCACTTCGGTAAGCGGGTAGCTCGGGAAAAGCACGCCCAGTATGGCTGGAGTATAACCCATCATGGCAAGCTTCTCCTTCACGTTATCCTCAGGCATGTCCGTCATCCTGTAAAGTTCATCAAGGTCCTTTTCCGAGATGCCAAGTTCCTTGGCACGTTTCCTTGAACTCTCAACGACATGCTGTCCCTTTACGCCCAGTTTGTACGCAAGCTGCTGCTTTATGGTGGAATGCGGCGACAGGGCGAATTCCTGGTACATGATGCTGGTGATCCTGCGCACTTCCATTCTCTTGGGAGAGTACGTGGACATCTCGATCCACTCGTCGCCGACCTTGAATTCTATCTCGCCGTCATCAGGGAAAACAAGCCCGTCCATGGCATGGAGAAGCGTTGTCTTCCCGGCTCCGCTCGGACCGATGAGCGCTACGATCTCACCCTCTTTGAACTCAAGGCTGATGCCGTCAAGATCGAGCACTTCTCCCTGTCTGAAGAGCCAGTACCGCTTGGAGAGGTTGGTCACCTTTATCAGAGTCTTATCAGATACGCGCTCCGGCATTGGAACAATGGGTTTCATTCTCTTGAGGAACTTCTTCAATACTACTTCCGGCTCTCCTTCCTCGATTATCTTTCCGCCCTCAAGCCACAGCACCCGGTGCGCCAGGTACGCATGGACCTCAGGCAGGTGGGAGACCACAAGCGTCTTGATCTTGAGTGTCTCGTTCACGTTCTTTACGGCGTCAAGAACCTCCTGCTTTGTCGCGGGGCAGGTCATGGTCGCAGGCTCATCAAGGAGCAGAAGATGTGGTTTTGCCGCCAGCTGCCTTGCTATCAGGAGCCTCTGTTTCTCTCCACCGCTCAGCACTGCTGAGAAATGCTCTGCTTTCTTATCAAGATTGACGATCTTCAGGTACTCAAGGCTCTTTTCGTACAGCTCGTCATAGTACGGCGCATCGGTTCCTGGCAGGATCTCGTATCCGCTTTTCTCGGCATAGAGACGGCGCAGGACGTTCTCATAGGCAGCGCCGGGCCACAGCCCGAAATTGCGCTGGAGGTGTATGGCGGTCAGCCTCTGCAGCTTCTTCATGTCTTCGGTGGAAGCTCCGGGTTTGACCGTGAGCCCGTCAAGCTCAAAACTGCCCTCTGTGATCGGCTCCATACCGCGCAGGATTTTCAGTATCGTGGATTTACCGCCTCCGCTCCTGCCGATGATACCGAGGATTTCACCTTCTTTTATTTCAAAACTCACTTCGTTCAGTACCCTGATAGTATCAGAGTCGATTACGTAATCTTTAACCAGGTTGTTGACTTTCAGCATTGGGGATTCTCCAAAACATGCAGCAATTGATGATTATAAATAAAGCAGTTTTCGTAATGTTTGAACGTCTATATATTGTTATTGCTTGAATAGCCGTTCTGGGGGTTAATGTGAACGTTAACACCAGGTTCTCTCCACTTTCACGATGTAGCTATAGAAACATTTATACTGTAAAAAAACTACAAAAATGAGATAGTACTCGGATTGATTTATCCTGAGGCTGAGGTAATTAAATGAAATTAGGCGGATTTTTCAAAAAGACTGAGAAGAAGGATTTAATGCAAGAGGCTGAAGATTACAAGCGCTCCGGCAAGTATGATAAAGCGCTTGAGGCTTATGGGATTATCCTGAACACCAGCCCTGACAACCTTAAAGCCTGGTATGACAAGGCATCCATACATCTCAGGCTTGAGCAGTATCTCCCTGCCCTTGAAGCTTACGACAGGGTCCTGGAACTTGACCCGAATAATATAAAAGCTTGGCATGAGAAGGGGTTCATACTTGTGAACCTTGGAAGGCTGGATGAAGCGCTGGAAGCATATAATCGAGTGCTTGAGGCCGAGCCCAATAATATCAAACTGTTATCCGAGAAGGCAGTGATATTAAAGGAATTGAGAAAGGATCCTGAGGTATTGAAGACCTACGACAGGCTTCTCCAGCTTGACCCGAACAATATGAATACCTGGTTTGAGAAGGGACTGCTCCTTTCGGATATGGGAAAGGATGCCGATGCTCTGGCAGCCTATGAGAAAGTGCTTGAGCTTGATCCCGGGCATGCAGGGGCACTTGCGCGCAAAGGACTTATCATTGGTATCAGGAGGCAGTACGCCCAGAGCTTCGCCCTGCTTGATAAGGCGCTTGAAAAAGATCCCGCGAACTGGAACGCGATGTACGGGAAGGGAGCGGTATGGAAGCTCAAGGGCACAGACCTTGCAGCCTTAGACAGGCGATATGATGCAGTGAAAGCCTACGACAGCGCACTTCATGCATACGAGAAAGCCATCGAGCTGAACCCAAAGAATACAAAGCTGTGGCATGAGAAAGGTATCATTCTTAAAGATCTTGACCGGGGAAATGAAGCCATCAAGGCTTTTGATAAATCCATTGAACTTGATCCCAGGAACATAAAGCCATGGTATGATAAAGGTGTGACCCTCAAGGAACTTGGAAGGGGGGATGAAGCCCAGAGGTGCTTTGAGAGGGTGCTTGAACTTGATCCTTCGCATACGCTGGCACGCCACAAATTAAAACAGTTATAAGTTAGATTCTTATGCCAAAATGTTAATATGACGGTAACTGAGAAGTGATATGATGAGATGGATTATTTATCTGATACTACTGCTGATGCTGGTCTCACCTGCCCTTGCAGTGGACTGGAGCACGATTAAAAAAGAGGCATCGCATTCTGGTTTTACAACTGATGCCGTCAATCCGCCGCTTGTTTTGAAATGGACCGCAAGCCTGAGAGGGGATACGGATTCGTCCCCTGTAGTGGTAGGCGACGTTGTATATATCGGCTCAAATTACGGTGTCCATGCGCTTGACGCCAGTACAGGAAGAGAACTCTGGAGGAACCACACCAACGGTTTCGTAAAGACCGTTCCCACGGTCGTGGACGGAGTAGTGTACACTGCGTCGGAAGACAAACGGTTCTATGGCTTTGATGCGAAAACCGGCGCTATGAAATGGGTCTACCCCAATGCAACAAGCGTGTTCTCATCCTCGCCTGTGGTCGTCAATAACCTGATCTATGCAGGTACAAGGGACGGCACGCTCTATGCCCTGGATACCAGAACAGGTGAACCTGTATGGTCAAAACTTTCAGCGAGGACCATTGAATCTTCGCCTGCCGTAGCTGATGGGGTCGTTTATTTTGGGAATAACAGAGGCATTATCCTTGCTGTTGATGCTGCCAGCGGCAATGAGAAATGGCGTTATGAGACGAGCATAAGCGAGATCAAATCCGCGCCCGCAATTGCATACGGGACCGTTTTTATCGGCTCAAACGATGGAAGGCTCTATGCCCTGAACGCAACAAGAGGAGCCCTGAAATGGACGTATTCTACGGGAGGTAACATAGAAGCTTCTCCCTCTGTAAAGGACGGCGTTGTTTTTGTGGGCTCAAAGGACAGTGGTTTTTATGCTATTGATGCCGAGACCGGGACGTTGAGATGGAGATACCAGGCTGCAGGCTTTATTGATGCATCGTCTGCTATCTCAAACAACGTTGTTTATTTCGGGTCAAAGAACAATCTCATCTATGCCCTTGACGCAAATACCGGAGCTCTTCTCTGGAGGAACACGACAGGATCAAGGGACAAGGATGATATAACTTCACCTGCTATTTCCGGGAATATGCTGTACGCTGTGACGCACAGCGGTACTGTATATGCCTATTCATCCGGTTCTCAGGCAACACCGACACCGGCAGTGACACCTGCAGAGAGAGAGACCGCGGTTACAACCGCCACGCCTGCGGTAAGCCCTGCTGTTACGCCGACTGAGACACCGAGAGCGCCTGGATTTGAATATGCTGCACTGGTCCTGCTAATAGCAGTCTTAATAAGAAGGAAATCCGGTTCTAATTGATTTATACAGCCTTCATCGATCTCAGCAAATAAAATGCACCGAGTATTGTGTTAAACCAGTAGGATGCAAGCCTGTAGAGCAGTGTCGCAAGCAGTGCTATCTCAAGCGGCACCCCGTTGATTATAAAAAGAGCTGCCATTGTGCTGTCCACGATGCCAAGACCGCCGGGGAGGAAAAGGGGAAGCCATCCGCTGCCAATTGAAATGATGTATGTGACTATCAATATGCTGGCATGGATTTGAGTTCCCGATCCGAGCGAGAGGAATACAACATATACTGTCATAATATCAAAAATCCAGCCAAGGGAGGAGAAGAACATAGCGCTGGCAAGACCTTTTTTATTGCCGTGTATGTTCTTTAGACCGCCGTGGAACGAATTTATTGAGGTCTCTACAGCATCTGCATATGCCCTGTGGTCAAAACCCCGCTTCACCAGCCTGATAAGAGGCGCGAAAAACCGCACTGTCATATTGACAAACGAGGAGAGTCTGTCTTTCTGTGCATAGAAATAAGCCAGTAAAACAAACGTACCGACACCAAATATGATAGAGAAGACCAGCGCCAGTAACTCCCATCTTCCGAGCGCGAGTTCGGGCATGTAGAGCAGGAGTCCTACGCCCGTGAATTCTATCAAGAGAAAAGGTAGTATGCTCAATAACCTCTGGGATACTACGCTGGCAAAGCACTCGGCTTTACTTGTTGCAGTCTCTTCACCGAGAAGGATAGCCTTTACCGGCTCTCCGCCTGCCCCGAATGCAGGGGTGATATTGTTGATGAAGGTCCCTGCTATGTAAAACTTGAACAATTTATAAAAGCTGATATCCATCGGGATAAGAAACTTCCAGCTTATTGTGAAGGCTATGGAGTTGAGGATGTTTAGCAGGATTATAAGAGGAATGAGCGATTTATTAACATTGCCTATTAGGTGGAAAAACCTTCCATATCCTATCTCGGCTATGAAGATAGTGAAAACTACAGCGCCGACTAAGATGACAAGCCATATATTGCGTGCCTTGAATTTTTCCATGTAAATCCCTGTGCCTGAATTTGAGGGATTGACCTGTGGCATTTCTAAACTGTTCATTTATCTCTAAACCCGGCGAATTCTCCTGCTCTATCACTGGTCAGTTCCCGGTATGCCACTCCATTTTTATATTGTTTTCATTGGTTATTTTAACGAATCGCAAGAACCCACGAATATGATATCCGATTGAGTATAAATAGTTTGACATTATTGTAGATTTAATAGAGTCGGCTGACAGATTTTTCAGTTCAGGCAAAAGTATAAAAGGGTACCACCCATATCAGCTATCAATAACTTTTAAGCAGGAATTAATCTAAACTTTTATAAAGTTGTGCTTATAGCTCTTAATTGTTTTATATAAACTAACGAGGTTAATAAGAAATAGCATTACGCTTTTTCGAAAATATTATGGAAAAATTCAAAGATCTGGGTATTGGTGAGCCGCTTTTGAAATCAATAAAAAGTGAGAAGTTTGAGCGACCCAGCGAAATACAGGAAAAATCCATCCCTTTGATACTTGCAGGAAGGGATGTTATAGCAGGATCAGCTACGGGTTCCGGGAAGACGCTTGCATTTGCTTCCGGCATATTGCAGGGTTCCGAGCAGGGAAAAGGCATACAGGCTTTAGTCCTTACTCCCACAAGAGAATTGACCGAGCAGGTCGCAATGGCTTTAACGAAATTCGCAAAGTACAGACCACTGGAGATCATCGCGGTCTACGGGGGCGTTGGTATCAACCCGCAGATCAGAGGGTTGAAGACCGCGGATGTCGTGGTAGGGACACCAGGCAGGATACTTGACCATATCGGAAGGAATACTATCAAATTGGGCAAGGTAAAAACCCTTGTCCTGGACGAAGCAGACAGGATGTTCGATATGGGATTTAAAGAAGATGTTGAGAGAATAATCAGAAAATGCCCGGCAGAGAGACAAACCCTTCTCTTCTCTGCGACCATCTCAAAAGATGTTGTCAGGCTTGCCCGGAGCCACATGAAAAAACCGCTTCAGGTTTCGGTAGAGTCTTACGTTGACCCGAAAAAACTGGTCCAGACCTATTACGATGTTGGCGAAGACATGAAATTCTCTTTACTGGTGCATCTGCTGAAGCATGAAGACTCAAGGCTTGTAATGGTCTTCTGCAATACCAAAAGAAATACAGATAAAGTCGCCAAGAACCTGAAATTCTCAGGTATAGACGCCCAGGCAATCCACGGCGGGCTGCCCCAGGGCAAACGGAACAATGTTATGAAGCAATTTCATTCAGGGAAAGCCTGTGTTCTTGTATGCACTGATGTAGCTGCAAGGGGGCTTGATATCAGCGGCGTTTCCCATGTTTACAATTACGATATCCCCCGCGAGAGCAAGCAGTATATCCACAGGATAGGAAGGACGGCAAGAGCGGGAGCAGAGGGAAAAGCGATAAATATCCTTTCCATGAAGGATTACGAGAATTTTTCAAATGTATTGAAAGACAACGATGTGGAGATAACGGAAGAGGCAATGCCTGTTCTGGAGAAGACTGCAATGAGACAGCCGGAAGGAAGGATGAATAAGCCTCTTGTTAGAAGAGGACAGCAGCATAACAGGCGCAGGCATCGTTAGGGTTTGTGTCGGGTTACAATTATTAAAATCGCGGCGCCGGCAGTATATGGAATGTTTTGGTCTTCCTTCTGCGCTTGGTTGCATGGGCAATAGCCAACAGCCAGGCGAACGGAACACGGATGACACGGATTGATCCGTGTCATCCGTGTTCCATATCACTGGGTCAGCACCGTCTCATACCACTACATAGAGAGGAAGTTATTTTCTCTTTGCGCCCTTTGCGTTCTGGTGTGGAAAAATCTGAATACAAACAACGACAGGCTGTGTGAAAACCCCAATCGTTGCGAATTTAGTGCCTTATTTTTCGATTTAAAGGTTTTATAGGGCTTATTTTTCTCGCAAATTTGACTTTTCACACAGTCTGCAGTTGTTTTTCTATACTACATTCACCCGGTCAACTGATACTAACCCTTCCTCGCCAGGATAATGAACTCATCCGCAAAAAGATTTTTCCAGAGAGCCGCCAGCCTGTACCACAGGAAATTCAGCCTCTCTTTGTAAAGATAGACGCTGGGCGTAACATCTAGCCACACTATCCTGTACCCCGCATCCTGCGCCAGTTTTCTTGCCGAGTTGAGGTTATAGAACCGCAGGTGTGTCTTATCGAAAACGCCGCTCTCCGCATACTCGAACTTTCCTGAGAGGATGGTGAGCCTTGAGTGCCAGTTGACGATGTTCGGTACCGAGTATATCAAAAAACCGCTCCCGGACAGGTATCTCTTAAGACCATCCAGTATCTCTTCGGGTTCTCTCATGTGCTCAAGCACGTTCCCGAGCACGATGCAGTCAAAAGCCCCTGCCTCGTAAGGCAGCTCTGTATCCTCGATATCGATATTCAGCATTTCAACGCATTTGCTCTTCCCGATCACTGCCATTGCATGGTCTTTCTCCACACAGTACACCCTGCATTTTTTCTTTATTGTCAGGATGTTCGCAAGCCTTCCGTCCCCGCATCCTATCTCCAGCACCTTTGAGCCCTCGGGTATCTGCCTGAATATCTTGCAGCGCGAGGTATATGTATCGATATACATGGTTCACTTTACCATAATCACTTTACCATCCTTATCTATCTTTACTGACCTGAAATGGGGTCCTTTCCAGTAGACCATCCTCTCGATATTTATCTGTACGATCACCTCGTTCTCCCCCAGGGGCTTGTTCTCTATCACAGCCTGGTACTTGCCCTTGAATTCCATGTAGATATCACGGTACAGTTGCAGCGTCTCCTCGGGGAGGAAGTAGATGGGCCCTTTTTCTGTCATGGCGGCTGTGCCCTGAGCCATCACCCCCTCGTTGTTGAACGGGTTTACAGGGTCTCTTATGTCGATAGTAATGCTCACGTTCGGGTTCTCAAGTATGTTCTTTACTTTCTTTGATTTCTCGTTGGTGATGAAGAATATCTTCTGCGACTGCCCGTCATACACGAAAAATACCGGGGTGAGATGCGGCTGGTCATGCCTGTCGCTTGTGCACACGTACCCGAAATAATTACCATACAGTATGTTCAGCATCTCGTCAGGTATTTTCATTCTCACACCGGCACGCTTATCTGCTTGGCCCCTCTCCAGTAAATGATCCTGGCAGGTCTCACTTCCACAAGAATTCTCGCGATGATAGGCGTAAGCTGCCAGGCTTTAGGCAATTCCGATGAAGAATATTTTTTTGTATATTCCGGGTACTTTATTATGAAGAGCTTGAGGGCGCGAAGCATCTGCATGAGCCTGAGCGGAATATCAAACAGCCCGTATATCTTGACTTTGCCCGTAAACAGGACCGCCTTGTTCTCGTAGATATTGCTCATGTCCCGCTTATCTATCAGGAATGCGACTTTATTGTTCTTACGCATTATCCTCAGTTTTTTTGCCTCCTTTGAGGTATTAAAAAATATCCTCTGCCCGTCAAAGACATAGACCACAGGCGTTATATGCGGAATGCCTTTCAATGAGGTTCCTACGTAGGCAAAACTGGATTCCTTCACAAGATTGTATATATCCGGCGGAAGCCACGGCACCCTGGATACGAGGTAAGCCGATATTAAATTAGTAACTGTGATAAAGACCATGAAGATCACGACCATTATGGCAAGGGCAGGATCGCTCCCGAGCAGAGGCAAGAGGAGCAGCGAGATAAGACCGAAGAAGACGTTGTTGGTATCCAGTTTCCTTAGCGCCCGGAGCTCGGTATACGGGGTATGTTCGAGTTCTGTTCTTTTTTCTGCAAGTTTTTTTAGCTCAAGCGATCTCCACAGGGCAAGTACAGATGTCCATATACCCAGCCCCATCCTGTAGCAGATATCCCAGATGAGAAGGCTGACGAACGGCAGCAGGTAGAAGCTCGGTGAATCGCCAAGCCAGCTTTTTAACAGACCTGAGCCGCCATAGAAAAGGTAGAGCATAAAAGGAACGAATATGGCAATCCCGGGTATGGCTTCATAGTGGTTCCTGTGGAAGAGTATTCCTTTATATCTCTCAAGCAGCTCGTTCTCGTCCCTGCTCAGCGGCGCCCTGAACTTGCGAAGAGTGGGACCGAGCTGAAGGATCAGCATGCTCCACATTACAGCGACCAGGATACCGAGAGAACCGTATATCAGGGAGATGGGTCTTAAGCGAAAACCGATGCCCAGAGTAAGACCGATGATAAGAAGGAAAAATAACTGTACCAGGATGCTGTACTGGTACGGAAGAAGAGAGAAGGGAGGTATCCTTCCCACGATCTCTTCATAGATCCACTTCATCTCTTTTTTTTCGCCGTTACGCATGTCAGGTCTGATGTAAGCCATTGATAATAAACCTCTCTAATCACTATCAGAGACATAAAATCGATAAGATTATTTATTAACAGCGGAATCTTAAAGCTGGTAAGTATGAAAAATACAAAATTAACCTCAATACTCCTGATTATCTTATTATCTGTCTTTCTTGGGTGCGTCAGCCCCCCTGCAGGTACTCCAACTCCGACTGCAGCGCCTACTGCGACAGAGACTATACAGCCTACGGCCGTTCCCACCACTCCTGTCCCTACACCCACCCCTGAGCTTAGAAAACCGCTTGCGTACAGGACTTTTGTGGACCAGTATTATGGTTTCAAAAGAGTAATTGAAATAAATTATACACCTTTCACGTATGAGAACTTTACAATCAATATGCATGTCGGGGATACCATGACATGGGTCAACGATGCCGATCCCGATGAAATGCTTACCATAGTGAGCGAACAGAACTTATGGAACGAGAGCAGGGGAGTATTGAGGTGGAACTACCAGTATGTTAACTATACGTTCACTCAACCCGGGACATACGGTGTATATATTAAGGAGTATCCGCGCAAACAGCACCAGAAAATCATAGTGAGCCCGTAAAAGGGCTCCAAAGACCGTCACGATGAATCATTAAGATTAAATCGAAAATTTTAAGTTAAGTAGATAGGAAACCCACTTCCGAGCAAACTGTTTTAGTATTGGGTAATTGTTTTAAAACACTAAATTACTGTGCCTGCGGTACAGTAATGGATAGGAGGCGGTCTTATACACAAGGAAGAATTGATTCAGCTACACACCCTGATGGTGCAGATGAAGAGGTTTTTTGAGGATAACGGGAGAGGTGAGTTTTCACAGTACCAATCCCTGCAGATAAGTCCCATACATGTGCACCGCAGCAAAGCTGAACACAAACACGCCATTTTCGTACTCGGAAAAGAGATCGCGACCATAATGGCACGCGATGAGTTCTCTGGAGCGGGAAGAACCTCGGTGAGAATGCAGGAACTTGCATGCCGCACCGTTGAGGAGATGGTGAAGTAAAAACGTTTTTTATTTTCTTCCGCATCTCAAAACATTTCGAAGCATATATTAAGTAATACAGAAAAGAACGGGGTTAGAGGGATATATAATGGAACTCAATGGAGTAGAGATAGAAGATACATTCGCAGAAGCATTTCCGATAAAGATTGCACGGGTTTTGATCACAGGCGCAACGAAGAGGTGGGCGCTGGTCGCCGCTCAGGAAGCCACCGGCTTTGGTACTTCCGTCATAATGTGCCCGGCTGAGGCTGGCATTGAGAAAGTCGTGAACGGCAATGAAACGCCAGACGGCAGACCCGGCGCTTACATCCAGATATGCACGTTCGGCTACAAGGCACTGGAGGAGCAGCTCTTAAAGCGCCTTGGGCAGTGCGTGCTCACGGCGCCGACAGCAGCCATGTGGAACGGGCTTCCAAAGGCTGAGAAGCAGTTCGATACAGGGTTCAAGCTCAAATTCTTCGGCGACGGCTTTGAGTCTGAGGCTAATATTGGTGGGAGGAAAGCGTATAAAATCCCCATGATGCAGGGCGAGTTCATAGCTGAGCACAGCGTGGGTGCGCAGGACGGCATAGCGGGCGGGAACTTCTTCATAATGGGAGAGAACCAGATGGCAGCCCTGGCTGCGGCTGAGAACTCGGTGGATGCGATAGCTCAACTGGAAGGAACCATCACCCCATTCCCCGGCGGCATTGTTGCTAGCGGCTCAAAGGTAGGGTTCACCAACTACAAGTTCATGAAAGCTACAACGAACGAGAAATTCAGCCCGACGCTCAAAGCCAAAATAAAGGATACCAAGGTACCGGCTGATGTTAACGCCATATACGAGATCGTGATCAACGGTCTGAGCGCTGATGCGATAAGCAAATCCATGAGAGCCGGAATAGAGGCTGCTGTCAAGATACCGGGCATCAAGAAGATAAGTGCGGGTAATTACGGCGGCACGCTGGGTCCGTACAAGTTCAATCTGCATGAGTTACTATAAGTGGGCTAAAACCCATTTATTATTTTACGGGAACATCACCACCTTCCCGGCCTCACCCGACATCATAGCCTCAAACCCTTTCTCAAAATCATCCAGCCTGAGCCTGTGCGTGATAACAGGCGTTGGGTCGAACTTCCCCGATGAGAGAAGCCTTGAAGTCGTGAGCCACGTATCCCATATCTTCCTTCCATAGATACCCCTTACCGTGATATCCTTCATGACGAAGTCCTTTGACATATCGATACATACATCTTTTGTGGGCAATCCCAGCACCGATGCGCTGCCCCTCGGTCTTAAGGCTTTCAGCCCCTGATTGAGCGCGGCTCCGCTTCCCGACATCTCAAGGAATACGTCTGCGCCCAGCCCGTCTGTCAGTTCCAGTATTTCCTGAACCGGATCTTTCTCATGCCTGTTGATAACAACATCTGCACCCATTTTTTTCGCAATGTCAAGATGCAGTTTTGAGCCTGCCACTGCGATAATGCTGGCAGCGCCCGCCGCTTTAAGTATGCCGATAGCGAACTGTGCTGTAGGACCTCCCCCGAATACAGCCACGGTTTTCGCGGTAACATCCTGGCTGAACACGGTATATACGCTGTTGCCGATGGATTCCTGCAGTGTGGCTATCTCCACGGGCATATCTGGCGAGTTCTTCCAGATATTTGTTTCAGGTATGATGGCATACTCGGCAAAGAAGCCGTCAACATCCACGCCGAAGAACTTCAGGTTCTGGCAGATATGCATGTTCCCCATCCTGCACTGCATGCATTTCCCGTCGAAGATGTGGGACTCGGCAGATACGAGATCGCCTTCCTGCACAAGGGTCACATCCTTACCGGTCTTTACGACCTCTCCGCATACCTCATGACCTGTGGTACGCGGCGGCTTTATCCTGCCCTCAGACCAGGGATGTTCCCAGTTGTATATGTGCACGTCCGTGCCGCACAGCGAACATGCCCCGACCTTTACCAGCACCTCATGATCTTCAGGGTCGGGAATCGGTATATCCACTAGCTCCAGCCCCTGTCCTTCCTTTGTCTTTCTTACCGCTCTCATACTACCTGCCGAAAAACTAATTATAGTTTTGGAGCTGTACAATGTGAACTACCATCCAATAAGTTGGATGGCTTCCTGCTTCATCGTGTCCCTACTGAGACCACTCTTGCAGGCTTCAATTCCCGCAGTTCCTGCGGTACTGCGTCTTCGTTCCCATCTCGGTTCGGCTTTACATGGTTCCAAGCAGAGAACGAAAGGTTTTCCAAGACCTTCTTTTGCCTGTAGGGTGACGCATATCTAAGGAAAGAATTGTTACGAAACCGTATATACCTAACTTGAGCGGAGTGAAAGTATTATTGCAAGGGGTGAATTCATAACCCTAGCATGATAAATAGTTTATCTGAATAAAATGGAGTGAGAGCATATGACAGCCAGAATGGATTTTTTAAAAGAGAACCTGCGTGAGCTGAAAGAAAAGAACTTATTCATCGAACTTCCGGTACTGAGTACAGAACAGAAGAACAGGGTGGTCCTGAACGGGAAAGAGGTGATCATGATGTGCAGCAACAACTACCTGGGCTTCGCTAATCACCAGCGGCTGCGGGAGGCTGCAAAGACCGCCATAGACTGCTGGGGGTACGGTGCAGGGGCAGTGCGCCAGATAGCAGGCACAATGGAGATACATCTCAGGCTTGAGGAGATGCTGGCTGAGTACAAGCGCACCGAAGCCTCGCTTGTGTTCGTGGCAGGAATAGCTGCGAACAGGGGCACGATTCAGGCGCTGATGAGAGAGGAGGATGCCATCATCAGCGATGAGCTCAACCACGGAAGCATCATCGACGGCGTAAGGCTGACCAAATCAAAACGGATGGTATATCCCCACCTGGACATGGACGGCTTAAAGAGTGCCCTGCGGGAAACAAAGGATGCAAGGCGGAGGCTCATCGTCACAGACGGCGTGTTCAGCATGGACGGGGACATCGCGCCGCTTGACAGGATAGTGGAACTGGCAGAGGAACATGACGCGATGGTGATGGTGGACGACGCCCACGGGGACGGGGTGCTGGGAAAGGACGGCAGGGGGATAATCGATCATTTCGGGCTTGAGGGAAGGGTTGATATCGATATGGGCACGCTGAGCAAGGCTTTCGGGAGCCTTGGAGGCTATATCGCAGGCAGGCGCGAGCTGAGGGAATATCTCATCAACGCGGCGCGAAGCTTCATCTTCACCACAGCGCATCCGCCCTGCGTTGCAGCCGCGACCATGGAGGCTCTGCGGATGGTGCAGGATGAGCCTCTGCACCTGATACGGCTCTGGGACAACACGAGGTACTTCAAAAAAGCCATGAGCGATATGGGTTTCGATATCGGCAGAAGCCAGACGCCCATAACGCCGGTCATGGCTGGTGAGAGCGGGACTGCAATGGAACTCTCAAGGGAATTATTCAATGAAGGGCTTTTTGCCAGGCCCATCGTGTTCCCGCTTGTGGCAAAGGATAAAGCCAGGGTCAGGATAATCGTTACAGCCCAGCATACGAAGGAGGATCTGGACGAAGCTATTGCAATCTTTGAGAGGGTTGGGAAGAGGATGAAATTGATTTAGGTAATGAGGAGGAAACGTAGATAAACAATATCGAGAGATGAACCGCAGATAAACGCAGATGAACGCAGATTTGTTATACTGGTATCGTATTACAGAAGCAGAGACCATCCAATAATACAGTATTAACATGCCCTGTCGTATTAGATGTTGGAATTATTGGATGGGTTCACAGGAGCAGGAAACTATACATTTAGAAAAAATAATTCTTGTCATATGCACACGACTGAAGTATCCATCGAATACGATATCCTGAAACAGAATAGAGAAATCGCGCTCGATAACCGCAGGCTCCTGACAGAGCATGGTATTACAGCCTTCAACATAATGGGCGCAATCGGCTCAGGCAAGACTTTACTGATAGAGAAAACCATTGAGAGGCTCGGCAGTGAGTACAGAATAGGTGCGATCGCAGGCGACGTTGTGGCAAAGATTGACGCTGCCAGGTTCGTGAAGCACGGGGTACCGACCGTGGGACTGAACACGGGCAAGGAGTGCCACCTGGATGCTCACCTTGTCGGGCACGGACTTACGGATCTGCCCCTTGAATCGCTGGATGTCCTTTTCATAGAGAACGTGGGGAATCTCATCTGCCCCACTGATTACGAACTTGGCGAGCACAGGCGGGTCGTGGTCGTAAGTGTAAGCGAGGGGGATGATATAGTAGAGAAGCATCCCCTGATATTCAGTACGGCAGACCTCATAATAGTGAATAAAGTGGATATTGCTGAGGCTGTAAATGCCGATGCCGATAAAATGGTGAAGGACGCGCGCACCATCAACCCGCGCATAGGGGTGCTGAAGATGAGCCTCAAAACAGGGGAAGGCCTTGAGATGTGGATCGATTTTGTAAAGAAAAGTATAATTAAGAATTAAAGGTATTCAGGTATTGGTGAGTTGTTTTGAAAGATATAATCGAGATTATCAAAACGCGCCGCTGCGTTCGCGAATACAAGGAAGAGCCTGTCCCCGATGAGGATATCATGTTCCTCATCGACTGCGCCAGGTATGCGCCATCGGGTTTCAATATGCAGCCCTGGAGCTTTCTGGTCATAAAGAATAAAGATATTATGCGAAGGCTGTCAGAGAGCGGTAAGAGAGCCATGATCCCTCTGCTTGAACCGATGAAGGATACCTCGAATACGGCTTCTAATTTCCTCGTTTTCCTGAAGACGAAAGGCACGGATATGTTCTATAATGCCCCTGTGCTTGTAATAATCATCGGGAACAAGAGCGCGCCGACCGTTGATGTTGATTGCGCGATGGCGGCGCAGAACATGATGCTTGCTGCGCATTCAAAGGGCATTGGGAGCTGCTGGATAGGGGGCGTTCTTCCCGCGCTCATGGATGAGAGTCTATTGAAAGAGCTCGGCGCACCTCCAGGTTATAAGGCTGTAGCGCCGCTCATATTCGGGTATCCGAAAGATAAAACACCAGCGCCGCAAAAGATCGAGCCAGAAGCTAAATGGCTAAGATAATGCTGCATAATTTTGCATGATCAGAGCACCTCAGATAACATAAGAACCCATGATTAACTGATGAGGAGAGATGCGATAGAACACGGATTTCACGGATAACGCGGATACGCACGAATTGGCATAGTTTAATCGTATCCGTGAAAATCCGTGCAATCCGTGTCATCCGTGTTCTTCAAGTCTTTTCTAAGAGCCTGTCTGAAAATTAGATATTCCTTGATGAATAGATTGTTCGTTATTCAGACATGCTCTCAGTTTCTACCTCATTTTTTAAGCGTTTCAAGAATTTTTCCCATCCTGTTGATCTCACGTCCAAAGCCTTCCAGATCCCCTTCTTTTAGTAATTGCTGTGCTCTCTCATAGTAATCAACAGCCTGCTGGATGAGCTCGTCATTTGTTCCGGTATCTTCAACCGGGATAATAATCCTTTCAGGAACCTTTCCCTTGAAAATGACAGCTATCGCTTCATCCAGAGTCTCCTGCATCGTGATCTTATCTCCATAAACCACGATGACGCGCTTAAGTTCTGGAATTGAATCTCTTTGTTCTGCTCTCAGATAGATCGGCTCAACATAGAGAAGGGAATCTTCGACAGGTATGGCCAGAAGATTTCCCCTTATGACACTGGACCCTGATTGGCTCCAGAGAGTGAAACTCTGAGCTATCTCAGGGTTCTGGTCTATCCTTGCTTCGATCTGCATCGGCCCGTATACAAGTTTCTCCTTGGGGAACACATACACAATCCTTTTACCATAATTCGGCATGTCATTGCGTGCTCCCATCCATGCGATCATATTTTTCTTTGACCTTGGTGTAAAAGGTAAAAGCAGGATGAATTCCTCATCCTGTAACCCGGGGAGCTTTGTGATCAGGTAATAAGGTTGCATTCCAATTATTGAACCTTCATAAAGTTCTTCGGGTATTTCCCAGACATCTTCCCTGTTATAAAAAACCCCGGGATCTGTCATATGATATAGTGCATATTTTGCCGCTTGAACACGGAACATATCCTCAGGATACCGGACCTGGCTCTTTAAGCCTTCTGGCATAAGGGAAATGGGTTTGAAAAGATCGGGGAACATTGCCGAATAGGTCTCAATAACAGGATCATTCGATCCATTCAGCAGGTAAAGTTCCACAGAGCCGTTATATGCGTCGATCACTGCCTTGACAGGATTCCGGATATAGTTTATGCCTCCTGCAGGCTCAGAGTAAGGGAACCTGTCAGTGACAGTGTAACCATCAATTATCCAGTAAAGTTTTCCTTCAGATAACGCAATGTATGGGTCATTATCATATTTCAGGAAAGGGGCGATCGTCCTGATACGGTTATTGATATTCCGGTTGAATAGAATCCTGCCTTCGGGTTGTATCGAGTCGCTGATCAGGATATTAATCTCGCCAAAACGAACAGCCATGGCCAGCTTCACAAGACCTGATCGGAGGGATATACCTCCTGTTCCTTTATAGGTTGTATATACATTCTGTTCCCCGCTGGGATAATCAAATTCCGGATTGGTTGTACCGACAATGATATAATCATCGTTGAGTTCCCCGAAATATATCTCCGGCCTTGTAATATTAAAAAATTCTGATCTGGGCGGTACATCTTTTATATAGAACTGAGGCAGTCCTTCTTTTGACACACCTCGTACCGGGCTCATTGCAATACCGTAGCCGTGGGTAAAGACAAGGTGTTCATTTACCCATGTACGGGCCTGGTCATGGAGTTTTTTAGAATCCATCTCCCTTGCAGACACGGCTATTTGCATGTATTCCCCATCAATAGTGAGTCTGTTTATATCTACATCTTTGAATTCATAGTATGTCCGTATCAGTTGAAGCTGCTTATAGGTTGTAAGCATTGGCCTCCAGTCCCAGAGACGGATGTTCTCTATTGTCTTTGTGTTCTCCTCAATGTCGTTGAGTGTAAGATTATCCGAAGCAGGGAATCCTATCTGTTCGATATCTTCAAGATCAAAAGCCAGTCTTGTGTACTTGATATTGTTCTCTATATAAGGTTTCTCGATATTGTATTCATCAGGCAGGACTTTGTACTGATGCACCATAGTCGTAAGAATGCTCCCGCCTGTGAAAATGATTATTATTAAGATAATCCCGACCAGAGGCCTTTTGATGTTCGTATTTTTTATGCTCAGGAAGAAAAGTACTGAAACCAGGAGAGCTAAAACTGCCATGATCGTGATGACATAAAGCTGGATATTAATATCCGCATAGCCGGGCCCGAAGAAAGCTTTTTTTGATGTATAGAGTATATCGAACCGCACAAGGTAGAATTTTATGACCAGGAGCAAAGTGAATAAACCAGCGATCACAGCAAAATGTGTTTTTGTGCCTTCCGGTAATCTGATAACATTGACCACTTTTTGATAGCGTGGATCTGCCTTGCTTTCAAGCTGATCGAGAATTCCCCCATTGATAAGATAGATGACAGCAGCTCCTATGCCAGATAGAATTACCACTGAGAATAAGCTGTTCAAGAGGAAATTGTAAAAGGGGAGTGAAAAAACATAGAATGAGATATCATGTCCGAAAATAGGGTCATTGAGGTTAAAAGGAACCTGGTTTAAGTAGCTCAGTACGATATCCCATTTCGAAGCTGCATAGAGACCAAAGAGCAGACTGATCATGAGGATCACGCCGGAATAAATGAGAAGGAATTTGATGCCTGAGGTATTCTTGAGTGCTGCCCTGATATTGATGTACATAAAAGCAAAGAACAGGGCAAAAGCTATTGCACCCAACATGATCTTGGTTTTCAGTACCGTGAAGAACACATCATAATAACCGACCTCATCAAACCACAAGTAATCAGTAAATAGATTCACAATGTTAGCTGATAAAATAAACAGGGAAAACAGTATAAGTATCAAAATATTTTTCAACTTCATAAAATCTTATTGATGCGTGCATTATTTAAGTCTTTTGTATTTACGAACTTTGCAATCTAAAACTCGAAGTTCAATACGCAAAGTAGTATTCATACGTTCCTAAGTTCCATTACAACGCCAAGCCGGATAGGACTCCCTTTTGATCTGTTCTATATAATAAGGGAATCTATCCGAAGAGGTATGTCTAATTTTCAGACACGCTCTAAGACTTTCGGCAAAATACTATATACCAGGTTTTGCGGCAGATTACTGTATTTCCTTCTTCAATCCGGTCACATACTCGTGCGCGAGCCTTGTAGGTTCGGGGAGTTTGTGGCTGCGGAGACAGGCTTTCGTGATAGAGAGAGAACTCTCAAGCGAGACCCTGTTGCCCGGCGCCACCACTATCGCCCTGCTTCTCTTATTGGATTTGAGAAGCCATCCTATCTTTCTGCCTTTATAGGTAAGCGGCGAAGCTTCGCCCGCATGCTCCGGCTCTTTTCCCGAGCCGCAGAGTATCTTCTTCGTGATACCGATCGTGGGCATGTCCAGTACAACTCCGATATGCGTTGCAATCCCGGCGCCGCGGGGGTGATTGATGCCAGCGCCGTCCACCATCAGTATATCAGGTATAGTTTTCAATTTCTTAAAAGCGCTCACGATGGCTGGTCCTTCACGAAAACTCAGGAATGTTGGGATATAGGGAAAATTCACCTGCCCGATGGAATGGACGCGCTCCACTACCTCAAGCGAACCATATCTCAATACAACAATGCCTGAGATGATCCTTTCACCCAGGAACGACTGGTCAACGCCTGCGATAAGGCGGGGTTCGCCGAAATCGTCCCTGGTAACGGCTCTCTCAGCGACGAGCCTCTGCGCGGCGAGAAGGGACTCCCTGGAGGTGTCCTGGGGGAAGAAGTCTGAGATAGCGGGCATGATAGTTAGATAGTGCGCGGGTTCTAAGTGACATCCTCTCTGCCCTAAAGGGCTAGAGCTTCCTGCTTCAGCGAGTCCCCTTTGGGATCCTCTCCGCAGGCGTTAATTCCCCACAGTCCGTAGGTACATATATTCTTACTGTCCCTGATATTATTCGAAGCGTTAATATCTCGATCTTCAATATTTCCACACATTGAACATCTGAACATTCGGTCTTTCAATGTCATTTTCTGAATATTTCCGCAGACATGACATTGCTGTGATGTTCCGTTTGGAATACAGAGATTCACCTGTTTACCAGCATATTCTGCTTTGTATCTGGTGAACATCTGCAACTGATACCATCCTGCATCAGATATTGATTTTGCAAGATGATGATTCTGAACCATTCCTCTGATATTGAGTCTCTCGAATATTATATACTCATACCTATTCACAAGATCTCTGCTTGCCTTATGGGAAAAATCAGACCTCTGATTTCTAATTTTTCTGTGAACTCTTGCTACCTTGATCCTCTGTTTAGTCCTGTTCTTTGAACCAGGTTTCTTTCTGCTCAATTTTATCTGCTCCCAGGCAAGCTTCTTTTCAGATTTTCTCAGGAATTTTGGTGGCTCAATCTTCTTACCATTGCTTAACGTGAGCAGAGAACTTAAACCAACATCGATACCAATCTTCGTCTTAACTGGTACTTTTTCTATCTTTTTCTTTATCTTAACAGTGAAAATAGCATACCACCGGTCAACATCCTTCTTGATGGTGCATGTTTTAATATTTCCTTCTATTTCTCTGTGTTGAAATATCCGAATAGTTCCTATTTTGGATAGTTTAAGATCATTGCCAATAAGGTCGAAACCTGATTGAGGATATGTAAACGTATTGTATCTGTTTCTTCCCTTGAACCTCGGGTAGCCAAAACCGTTATAGAAATTCTTGAAGCTTCTATCAAGCCTTTTCAAAGTATTTTGAAGCACTTGTGAATGCACTTCTTTCTGTTCTGGAGTCTTGGATTTGGCTAACTTGTTAGCCTGATCTTCGTAAGAGATCCATTCAGGTTTGCCCCAGGGAAATATTTGGAATTCCCTCTTCAATCTATTGAGTCCAGCCTGTCTCTTTCTCTCAGCAAGAGCATCATTGTAAAGGTGTCTGCAGGTATTAAGTGTCCTGTCGAGTTTAACCTCCTGGTTCTTGTTTGGGTATATCCTGAAACTATAGGCTTTCTTCATTTCAATTTATATTGCTTTCTTTTATCAGCATATATCTTTGATGCGAGCGTTGTGAAACTAATCATGAATCTAACAGATTCATGATTAGTTGACCCCAACGCTATAAAAATGGTTATCCTCACTTATTAATGACGATGCACATAACTGATTTATCTGGATGTATACTTTTATATCCCATGAGTCCTTTAAGGTCTCGAATCGGTTCTGGTCCGATATCGAAACCTGAAATAAAACCGTATAGAAATGAATGTGTTGTTATGGAAAACGAGAGCAATAACACCCAACCTGTCAAAGATGAGATGCTTGCCAAGCTTGAGAGTATGCTAAAAACAATGCCTGAAAGCTCAAGGCGGCCCATACTTGACCTTATCAACAAACGAAAAGTGGAACTGGGCCTTATGAATTCCGGACTGCCTCATGCAGGCTACAAATTAAAAAAATCTAAAGCGAAACCAAGACCTATCTCAAAGGAGAGCAAGGAATCCCTGCGGAAGATCGCCATGAAAGTCGGCACGGTCAAAGAGACCGAGGATGTAGTTCCCCACGATATTGATATTAAAAACGAGGTACTTAAAAAAGATAAGAAGATACTGGAAGAAACGGATTCTTATAAGTACTGATTTTCTGGTTTTTAGTAATCCCTGCGGATGCAGCGTAATGATTTAGCTGTAGTTCCCGGCACTCTTCTCAACCACATAGAAAAATATATAGCATTTACTACCAAATTGAAAGTAACTGGTATACATGACCACACAAATAAATATTCGTCTGGACGAACACCTCCTGAAAGAAATAGACGCCCTTTCACGCATGCTCCATGTACCGAGATCAGAGTGGCTGAGAATGAAATTAGCAGAGGCAGTTAAAGATAGTATCCTGAAATACCGGGAAGCTCTTGCGCTGGAATATGTAATAGGGCACATCTCCTATGAAGATCTGCATGCTGCACTGGGCGCTGATGCCGAAGATATCAGATTAATACATAATACGACCCAAAATGGGAAAAAAGAAATAGATAAATTGCCGCCCTAATGATTAAATTTGCCATCGATACCTGCTCCCTGATAGCCCTTCATTACAGCGGCCATCTTGAAAGTACTATTAAGACCTTGAATCTCATAATAACACAAAAAATCTATTCTGAACTTGAAGAGATAGGAAAATTTTCTGATGATGACAGCGCTGCGGCACGTGAAGTCCTGAAATTAGCCCCGGATTTAACAATTCTGGAAATACAGCCGAAAGCCACAGGTGAAGAAGAACTGATTGAAGTTGCAATTCAGAACAAATGCGACTTTATCGTTTCTGACGATATCCGCGCAATTTCAAAGCTCAAGAAAGCTTCTGTACCTGTAATCTTCAGCACCCACTTACTCTACTACCTCTACAGGGCAAGTAAAATCTCAAAAGATGACGGTTTGATCGCACTTGAAAAAATGATTAAACCATACCTCGCTATAAAGCATCCATACTTTTCATGTCAACCGATAAGATCATCATAAAAGGCGCCCGCGTCCATAACCTGAAAAATATCGACCTTGAGCTTCCAAGGAACAAATTAATCGTGATAACAGGGCTCTCAGGTTCGGGAAAATCCTCACTTGCGTTCGATACCCTCTACGCCGAAGGTCAGCGCAGGTACGTCGAGTCGCTTTCTGCGTATGCCCGCCAGTTCCTGGGGCAGATGGACAAGCCAGATGTGGAGTATATCGAGGGCCTCTCGCCAGCCATCTCCATAGAACAGAAATCCACGAGCAAGAATCCACGCTCGACCGTGGGCACTGTCACTGAGATATATGACTACCTGCGCCTTCTCTATGCCAGGATAGGCAGGCAGCACTGTCCCAACTGCGGGAGCGAGATCACACCGCAGACCGTAGAGCAGATAGTAAACAGGCTGATGGCATTGCCCGGAGGCACGAAACTCCATATTCTTGCCCCTCTTGCCAGACAGAGGAAAGGCGAATATAAGCAGATGTTCGAAGACCTTGCACATTCCGGGTTCAGCAGGGTTCGCGTGGACGGGGAGATGCGCGAACTGGCCGAGGAGATAAACCTCAACAAGCAGCAGAAGCACAATATCGACGTGGTCGTTGACAGGCTTGTAATAAAGCCGGGACTGGGAGAAAGGCTTGCAGATTCAATAGCCACAGCTCTTAAAGAGGGGAACGGGATTGTCGTTGCGGATGTGCCCGGAAGCCAGGAGCTTCTGTTCAGCGAGCATGCAGCGTGCACGAAATGCGGGATAAGCTTTGAGCCTCTTGAGCCCAACATGTTCTCCTTCAACAGTCCCAGGGGTGCATGCCCTGCATGCCAGGGGCTGGGAAGCACGATGGAGTTCGACCCTGACCTTATAATCCCGGATAAAAGCAGGTCCATCAGGCAGGGAGCCATCGAGCCCTGGGGGTTCGAGCACGGCTATTACCAGCAGATGCTCCAGTCGGTCGCTAAGCATTACGATTTCTCGCTCGATACCCCGTTCTCTGAACTTGCGCCTGAGCACGCGCAGGTGTTATTGCACGGAAGCAATGAGCAGATCCATTTCAGGTATGTGCCTCGCGAAAGGAATGGGCTCTGGGAGCACTGGAGCAGTTTTGAGGGGATAATACCCCATCTTGCAAGGAAATACAGGGAATCCCAGTCAGAGGAAGCAAGGGAAAAAATACAGCAGTACATGAGCATCAAACCCTGTACAGTGTGCAACGGCGAGCGGCTGAAACCCTCAAGCCTTGCTGTCACTGTAGCCGGCAAATCCATCATTGCCACGACCCGCCTGTCAGTAAAGAAGGCACTGGAATTCCTTGATATTATCACTTTCAGTGAAAAAGATGCAATAATATCAAAGCCTATCATGAAAGAGCTGCGGGCGCGCCTAGGGTTCCTGATGGATGTCGGGCTTAATTACCTGACACTGGATCGGGCCGCGGGCACGCTTTCGGGCGGAGAGAGCCAGAGGATACGCCTTGCGACCCAGATAGGCTCAAGCCTGGTAGGGGTGCTTTACATCCTGGATGAACCCAGCATCGGGCTCCACCAGAGGGATAACGGCAGGCTGATACGCATGCTCACACAGCTTCGCGACCTGGGCAATACCGTGATAGTGGTCGAACACGATGAAGAGATGATACGGAGCGCAGATTTCATCGTGGACATGGGACCGGGAGCAGGAGTGCACGGGGGAGAGGTCGTTGTGACCGGAAGCCAGGAGGATGTCATCAACTGTGAGAGTTCACTCACTGGGAAGTATCTCAGCCGTGAAAGAGCAATACTCGTCCCCTCCCGGCGAAGGAAGCCGAAAGGTAAAATAACGGTCGTGGGAGCCAGCGAGAATAACCTGAAACAGATAGATGTCAACATACCCCTCGGAGTGATGACCGCGGTCACCGGTGTCTCAGGATCGGGCAAGAGCACGCTTGTCAATGATATTCTCTATAAGGCGCTGGCGCAGAGGTTCTACTATGCGAAAGAGAAGCCGGGGAAGCACAGGGGCATAATCGGGACCGAGAAAATCGATAAGATAATAATTATTGACCAGTCCCCCATAGGGAGGACGCCGCGCTCAAACCCTGCCACGTACACAGGGGTTTTTACTCCGGTAAGGGATCTTTTCGCAAAACTCCCTTCTGCGAAGGCGCGGGGCTACATGCCTGGCAGGTTCAGTTTTAACGTGAAAGGAGGGAGATGCGAAGCCTGCAGGGGTGATGGGATCATTACCATCGAGATGCATTTCCTGCCCGATGTCTATGTGCCGTGTGAGGTATGCCATGGAAAGCGCTTCAACAGCGAGACCCTGGAAATCACATACAAGGGCAAGAACATAGCGCAGGTGCTGGACATGACAGTGGAAGAAGCGCTTTCGTTCTTTGAGAACATCCCCAGGGTCAGGCGCCAGCTCCAGACTCTTTTCGATGTTGGTCTTGGGTACATAAGGCTCGGGCAGCCCGCCACCACGCTCTCAGGCGGTGAGGCGCAGCGCATCAAGCTCTCCACCGAACTCAGCAAGAGGAGCACGGGAAAGACCCTCTATATCCTTGATGAGCCGACGACAGGGCTGCATTTCGCCGATATCCAGAAGCTGCTCGATATGCTCTCGCTGCTCGTGGATGCAGGCAACAGCGTAGTTGTTATCGAGCATAACCTTGACGTGATAAAGGTGGCCGACCATATAATAGACCTTGGTCCCGAAGGGGGGGATAATGGCGGCAGGATAATCGCTGAGGGAACGCCTGAGAAAGTAGCGCAGATAGAGGGGTCTTACACGGGCCACTATCTGAAAAAGGTCCTGAACTTTTCCAAGCAGACTAAACCGGCATGACAAGAAATATCGAGGATGCAAAAAAACTCCCTGACTCACCCGGCGTTTACATAATGAAAGATGGGGAGAGCAACATCATCTACGTCGGGAAAGCCGCATCGCTGCGGGACAGGGTGAGCCAGTATTTCAGGGAGCAGGATTCGCCGAAGAACCGCATACTTGTGAGGAATATCGAGGATTTTGAGTACATCGTGACCGGGAACGAAGTAGAGGCTCTGGTGCTGGAATCGAACCTGATCAAGGAGCACCTGCCGCGCTACAACGTGCGCATGAGGGACGACAAGGCGTATCCTTTCATCAAGATAACGAACGAGGAGTACCCGCGCATCTGCATATCGCGCAGGCGGGAGCAGGACGGGGCGCAGTACTTCGGTCCTTATCCGAGCTCAAGGGCAGTGAGGGAGATGATACGGATGGCTTCAGGCTTCGGCGTCAGGCGCTGCAGGAAGAAACTTCCCTGTCCCCCGTGCCTTAACTACCACATAAAGCAGTGCGCTGCCCCGTGCATTGGCGAGGTCACGAAGGAGGAGTACCTGGACATAATCAGGAACGTCGCGAATTTCCTTAAAGGAAAGAGAGGCCAGTTGATCCAGTCCCTGAAAGATGAGATGAAAAGGCTCTCTGAGGCACAGGAGTACGAGGCAGCCGCCCGCCTGCGCGACCAGATAAACGCCCTGGAGGAACTATCCGAGAGGCAGCGCGTGAACGTACCTGGCGAAAAAGAGCAGGACGTTATAGCTTATGCCATCGCGAACAATACGGGAAGCATTCAGATATTCCATATAAGCGAGGGAAAGCTGAAAGGGCGGGAGACATTCTCTGCCAGCACCGCAGGCTCGGATGAGGCAGAAGTGGTATCGAGCTTTATAAAACAGTACTACCAGGACGTTCATCCGCCCGGTGAGATCATCGTCCCTATCGAGATCGCCGACGAAGCGATATCAAGCTGGCTCGCAGGGAAGGATTCAAAGCTAAAGACTCCGAAGAACAAGGTTGAAAGAGGATTGATGAACCTTGCGCAGGAGAACGCAAGGATGCTCCTTGACCAGAAGATGCTTGCTGAAGGCAGGGATAAGAACGAAGCGCTCCTGGGATTGCAGAAAGCCCTGGCTCTTCCTGTTTTGCCTGAGAAGATCGAAGCCTTTGACATCTCAAATATCGGCGGCACTGATGCAGTCGGCTCTCTTGTGGTGTTCGAGAACGGAAAGCCCGATAAGAATAATTACCGCAGGTTCAGGATAAAGACGATACAGGGTGCGGATGATTTCGCGATGATGGGCGAGGTGGTCGCGCGCGCCTATTCGCGGCGCAAAGAGGAAAATAAAAGGATGCCTGATCTTGTGCTGATAGACGGAGGCAAGGGACAGCTAAACGCGGCGCTTGCTGCGCTCGATAGGCTTGGAATAAAGCTGAACACAGCGGCGCTTGCAAAGGAGTTTGAGCACATCTTCGTCCCTGAGAGGGATGCGCCTGTGATCCTGCCGAAGGATTCGCCCGCGCTCCAACTGCTGCAGAGGATAAGGGACGAGGCGCACAGGTTCGCGCTCGGCTACCACAGGAAGCTGCGCGGGAAGAAGCTGGCGGAATCTGCGCTTGATGAGATAGAGGGTATAGGGGAGAAGAAGAAGCGCGCGCTGCTGCGGCATTTCGGGTCGGTCGAGAAGATAAGGAAGGCGGAGGTTCCTGATATCGAGAAGGTTCGGGGAATTTCCAGAAAGGATGCGGAGAGGGTATACGGGTATTTTCATAAAAGATGATGCAGGTCTTTTCATGCTCATATTAGTTAATTATGGGAATACTTCCAACACTTTTATTTAAGTAGGAAGTAGTGCATAAGCTATATCCAGGGAGATTACATGGACTTCTATGAACTTATCAGGAACAGAGAGAGCATAAGGAACTATGACCCGGCAAAGCCTGTGAATGAAGCTACCCTCAGCAGGATACTTGAGGCGGGACGCCTGGCCCCTTCTGCTGCGAACCGCCAGCCGTGGCGTTTTTTAGTTATCTCATCACAGGAAATGCTGAGAAAGGTGCGTCAGTGTTATTTGCAGCCCTGGTTCCAGGATGCACCCCATATCCTGGTCGTTGTGGGGGACATGAATAAATCCTGGGTAAGGAAGAGCGACGGCTATAATTCAATAGAGACTGACCTGACGATAGCCATAGACCACATGGTCCTTGCAGCCGAGTACGAGGGCGTAGCAACCTGCTGGATCGCTGCATATGACCCTGTTGTCCTGAGAAAAGCCCTCTCGCTCAAGGACAACGAACGCATTTTCTCGATTACGCCTCTTGGATACCCAAGACTGGGCTTTATCAAAAAACATGATATACAGAGGAAACCGCTCCATGAAATAGTTCAGATACTATAAGGTGAAATATAAAATCGGAAAATTATGAACTAAAACCGTACCCTTTCGATCTCAGACTCCCTCATATTGTTCTCCATCTTCCAGAAATGGGCTTCACCTGTATATATCTGGAAAACAGCTAACAATGGGTCGTCGGGCTTTCCTGTTCCTATTGCCTTCAAGAAGGGTCTTTCTTCAAGCAATCTTGTCTTGAGCGCAATATCATCAAGGAACTTTGCTTTACCAGCCAGCCTCATCATTTTAACCTCCGCCTGGTTCTGGGATGGGGCCAGGAAGCAAACTTCCAATCTGGGATTCTTCTTTAATTGCTTATAGACCTTTTTCGTGGCTCCCGTATGAAAATAGAACCCATTCTCATCGGCATACCATAACAAAAATCCCCTGACCCTTGGCTGGTCGCCATCCATGGTGGCAAGGTAACAGACAGGGTTCTTATTTGCGAATTCTATACAATCTTTTAAATCCATAATACCTCTTTCCTCGTTTGATTCGCGTGTTTAAATCGTTTTCCGTCGATAACACTAATCCACCCTCACATCCACCACAACATGCCATACGCCGGGTGAGTATTTCTTGATCCTCCGCACCCCGGTCACTTCCGCCCTCCGCCCCAGTCTTCCCGCAGCCCCGGTAACCCGCTCTACAGGGCGGCTCTCCACAGCCTCAGGCACAGCCTCGTGGTAATGGAGAATCCCGCCCGGCAAGAGCGCGCGGATGCCGTGCTCAAGGTACTCATATGCATCCAGGTATCCCATGATGACCCTGTCTGCAATTCCGCGCGGGGTAACAAGCGCACAATCCCCCTGCACAGGTTCGATGATCTCCTCAACTCCATTAAGTTTGATGTTCTCCTTCAGATAACCAAAAGCTACCGGGTTGATCTCTATCGCGAATATCTTCCCCGGCTTTGAATGCACAGCCATTGGTATTGAGAAATACCCGATGCCTGCGAACATATCCACGACAGTTTCGCCTTTTCCGAGTTTGCCCATCCGCCTTTTCTCAGCAAGATTCCCATGGGAGAACATGAGGCGCATGGCATCAAGCTTGAAAAGACAGCCGTTTTCCTTATGCACAGTCCCTGTCCCTTTCCCTGCGATTATTTCCCGTACAGGCTGTCTCATTTTGCCGCTTATCCCCCTGTCAAGAAGCACTGTTTTGCATCCGGGGTAAAGGGATAAAAACGCCTCACCTATCTCTTTTTTGTAGTTCTCAAGTTCTTCGCGCAGTGATACGATGATTATATCCCCAAGGATATTCCACCCTGAAGGTAACAGTTTTCTTTCGCTGTCAGGTATATCCAGGCAGCCGCCGAGCGTTTTTTTGGGACTGTAGAATTCAGGCTGAGCCTGCTCGACCAGGATATATTCATCTGTTCCAAAAGAATCCGCAACCGGGATCTCAATGAAACCGTTCGTTCTCAAAAGTTTCCGCGACTTATCAAGAACTCCATCGAAAAGCAGTTTTTGCCTTACTGCTTCGGCTTCCTCTACTCCGACGCGGACAGCCTTCATGAATTTCTTGCAACGTACAGGATATCGCTCAGGATGGAGCTTGCGGTCTCGATTGAGCCTGCGCCTTTCCCGCTGATGGTGATCCTGCCAGCAAGGTCTGTAAGGATAGAAGCCACGTTCAGCGTACCGCCCACAGATAAGGGGTGGCGCTTGGGCACAAGCCGCGGCGCGACGATAAGCCTGCCGTCCGAAGCCTCGCAGATGAGTTTTATCACATAATTGTTCTTGTTTGCAAGCTCAAGTGCCTCCGGCGTGATCTTCGTTATACCTGTAACGTCCACGTCGCGGTACGTGGCGCACTGCCCGAAGATGGAATTCGCCAGTATCACGAGCTTGCAGGCTGAATCTATCCCTTCTACATCATAAGTAGGGTCTGCTTCAGCTATCCCCAGTTCCTGAGCTTCTTTTAGCACAAGCTCGTACGGCAGCCTCTCCTCTGCCATCCTCGTAAGTATGTAGTTGGTGGTCCCGTTGAGTATGCCCTCGATCCCTACGACCTTATTTCCAGCCAGTGCCTCATGGATCAGGTTAAATATGGGAATAGCCCCGCCCACGGTCGCTTCGTACCTGAAAAGCACGCCGTTATCCTCAGCTGCCTCCTTCAGCTCCGCAAAACAAAGTGCCAGCGGACCTTTATTGGATGTGACGACATGCTTTCCCGACTGAAAAGCCGAAAGCATATTACCAAGCCCGGGCTCGCCGTCCTTTATGTTCGTGGGAGTGGCTTCTACGACGATATCGTGATCAACATCGCTGATCAAATCAAAATCTATCTCGCTATCTGCCGCAACCGTGCCTGTTTGTTTCTTCCTGTCTATCGCTTTTTTAAGGTCCACCCCTCCTGTATCCACCTCGCAGCCGCCTGAGTCCGATATCCCAACGACGCGCAGGTCGATGCCGTGTTTATGGAGGTAATCATGCTTTGACAGGATAGACCGCGCCACACCCTGACCTACGGCGCCAAAACCTATGATCGACAGCCTGACCGTCTTCATGTAGCCTCCGAGTTAAGCCTGATAGGCTCTATCATAAGCAGGTCCTTTTTCTCCGCAACACCCCTCAGGATCTCAAGCGATTTCTTTAATTCCTTCTCCCCTATTGCGTTTATCACAAGGTAGGCTGAGGAGGTCTTCTCTATTGCAGGCATGGAAAGCGACAGGTCTACGACTTCCGCAAAACCCGTGGAATCTATCCTTTCGATAGTGTCCCCGATGTCCGAGTGTATGATGTGCCCTATAAGAACGACAGAGACCGAAGACCGAAGCCTTTCTTCCCCTACTCTTGCAACCCTGACGCCGCTGTTCTCAAGCCGTTCGATGAGTTCGTTGAGAGCATGCTGGTCTATCTCGAAAGTTATCTGGACAGGGATCGTTCCTCTTGGGGTTTTCTCTTCGTGCTGGTGTACCACGCTCATAATATTCCCGTGAAGCTCTGATATCGGCGAAAGCGCCAGAACCAGCTGCCCGGGGATATCCTTGAGTTCAAGGGTCATCGAAACAATCATGACCCCCACTATGCGCAAGGTGGGTAATAAGTTTATTTGGTAGTCAGGTTCCTCCAGGCAAGAAGCCCTCCTGCAGCAGCTATCGCGCCGCCGAGCACTACCACGTAGAGCCCGTACCCGATGCCTGATTCCATAGTCACTCCGAGGAAATCGCCTGAGAACTGGCCGATGCTCTGAAGGTTGACTACCCCGCCGCCGATTATGAGGAGACCGCAGGCGAACATTGCAAGGCTTTGCAGTTTCTCGCGCAGGAACACCGCGGCCGCTATGCATGCTATGCCGAGCGCAAGTACGCCTATTCCCTGGAAATCCCAGTCCACCTTCCCGCTCACAAGCATGAGCAGTACTCCGCTTCCGCTCTTCCATCCCAGACCGTTCACCGATATGCTGGACGTCATGCCTGCAGCGCTGGCGCTCGCAGAGTACCAGGGAAGAAAGACGCTCAGGATAGAAAGCATACCGCCGGCAATGGTGAGAGTGTTGCAGTTCACAATACCGTTTTTAGCACCCATAGGCATACCCATGTTTTTCCTTATATAAATTAATTTTCATCGATAGGTGCTTATTAAAAATAGTTATCTTATCTTGTTCACTTCGCATTTGAGCTTTTTCTCCTCGCATCTCCTGATAATCCTCTCAAAAACCCCGGCATAAAAGTCCCCGCCCTTCAGAAAGATCCTGTCGTATTCAGGAAGCAACTTCAGATCAAATCCACGAATGAACTCAGTAACACAGTCCCATACCCCTTCTTTCAATCTCAATCTGTCCACGAGCACATATCCGGGCTTCACGGCAGCGATGGCATCTACCAGCGCTTCAGACTCGGTGATATACGGCATCACAGGACCGAGAAAAACCCAGGTATTGATGCCGTTCTTCCCAAGCTCCTCAAGCGCGCGAAGCCTCTCCTGAACAGAGGATGTGCCGGGTTCCATTTTTTTCCTTACGCTGTCATCAAGGGTTGTAAGCGTAATGCCAACCTCGATATTTGAAAAACCTTTCAGTAAATCCATGTCCCTCAGGACAAGCGAGGATTTCGTCTGTATGCATACAGGGAAATCGTGCATCAGCAGGAGTTCAAGGCACCTGCGCGTTATCTCATATTTTTTCTCGGCTGGCTGGTACGGGTCTGTCACGGTGCCAAGCCCCACAGCGCCTTTCTTTTTTGTCCGCAGTTCTTTTGAGAAGATGCGCGGCAGGTTTACTTTTACCTCTACCTTATCTCCCCATTTTCCTTTATCCCAGTGGATAACGGACGGTGCGTAGCAGTAGATGCAGACATGCCCGCACCCCCTGTAAGGATTGAGGGCGTAATCAAGACCCGGAAGTTGCGAAGGGGAGAGCGCGGTTTTTACTTTTATTTCTCTGATCATTTTACCTGCCGAAGAAATCCTCAAGCCCCCTCTGGAACAGCGTATCCTTCAATACTGCGCTCTCCTTTATCCACCGCTCCTTCGGGATGACAAGCCTTGTGGAGATATACTGAAAAGCCTCGTTAAGTGTCTGGAACTTCCCGGGCGCGGCTTTCAGTGCAGCCCTCACGTTCTCCCTCACGTTCCACACGCCAACAGGCATGATATAGCCGGGATGCGCCTCCCTCAGTATCACCACTCGCGCCTGCCTTCTCTCTTTAACGAGGTATTCGTTCACAGCAAGCCGCGCTGCATAATAGCACCCGCCAATCTCTGCATACGTTGTCCTTCCCTCATAGCCTTCCGAGGATGACATTATCGCCACCTCTTTGCCGAACGGGTTCCAGACCGTATTCGGATACCATGCCTCGATAAGCTCATAGCTCCAGGCGCGTGGTATCATAAGAACAACGAACCTGTTATCAAGCTGCCAGGATTCAAAGACCAGGTATTCGTTTATTAACTGGAAATCCTTCATTTTCGCCATCAGGTCTGCAGACACCATGCTGTCAACCGCTGTGATGCTCCAGCGCGTAGGGACGAAACGGCGTGCTTTCCCCTCACCGAAGGCGCCCACGCTGAAGGCTTTCTGGATGCTTGAGACCAGGGTGCCGTTCTTGAAGAGTGAGAGCACTGCTTCCTTTGCCCTGAGGTCTGTGTCATTGTACGCTTTCTCCATCCTCTGGTCAAACTTTGTGTTCCCCACATCGATTTTCTTTAGAGGCGCGGTCGGTCCGAAGGGCTGTACCTCATCGTCGAGCATGAGTCTTGCACTTGGTTTTTTCAGGAACTCGGCCTCAACATCTATGGGGGATGAGCACAGCGCCATCTCCCTTGTGGCTTCAATGATGCGGCTGCCCTCAAGGTCCCTTATGTGGATAAGGTGCTTTCCCCTCACAAGCTGAGAGCGGAAGTCCACGATATCATCGATACTTTTCCCGATCCACATCTCAGGCGTATCAAGAAAAGCAGTATCTCCGTGCGACGGAGGGATGAGCGGACCCACGGATACGTACGGGTATCCTATCCTCCCCACGAACACCCCGGGAGGGGAGGAGCCGTCTATGTTCAGGCTGTCGGTAAGCGGCTTGAGCTTGACCCTTGAGTAGAATTTGACAAGAACGGGGCATCTCTCCTTGCCGCATAACAGCTTTGCACCCCGGCAGAGGATGCAGAGCGAATCATTGCCGCTGAACAGCGAATCTACGGATTCCATGCATCAATTGACGATATAGAGGGATATAAATTAAATGCAAGTCCGGTGAAAGTGAATTATGACAAAAGGGATATCTGACAAAAGGATTATACCCACAGGAGTAATTATGCCACTCCATGTTCATCGAGATAGACGGCTGGATGGCAAAACTGCGGTTCTCGGCATGCCATTTCATCCCGAACCACCCGAAATGCGGCTGCCTGCACGGTCACACGTATGCTATCAGCGTGAGGCTTGAAGGAGAGCAGGTGGGGGAGTTCATTATAGATTTCGAGATGGTCAAAGGGATAATCAACAGGATATGCGACAGGCTTGATCACAGGGTGCTGATAGCAGAAAAAGACCGGCGCCTCAGGATAGTGAGAGATGAAGAAGTATCTATTGAGATCATCGAGAGCAAAAAGCGATATGTGCTGCCGGCTGAAGATGTCGTGTTCCTCCCCACAGGCTCTGTGAGCGCAGAAGACCTGTGCAAGTACTTTACCGCGGAGATTGCAAAGGCGCTGAGATCAAACGGAGCAGATAACATTAAAAAGATCCAGATCAGGGTGGATGAGGGGATAGGTCAGGGCGCAGGATGCGAATCAGGGATGTAATAGAGTTAAACACCGCAAAGGCGCAAAGAACGCAAAGCGTAACAGCAAAATCCTTCGCGAACTGATGTGAAGTTCGTACGAGTTCGTATTAGTTCGTTGTTAATCTATATCTTATCGTTCTTTTTCATTATAATCTAATATTGAAATATCCTTCCTCATCCTATCCTGAACACGAGCGTATCGTGCGGCTCTATGGACACATCAAATACCACTTTTCCGTTCTCTACCTGCGAATCGATTGAATTGCCCGACACTAGTTCCTTTACCTGAACTGGTCCCGCATTTGCCGCACCCAGCCGGCTCATATCAATGATAACAGTTCCCCTCTGCACCGTGCCAGCCCTGTTGCGCAGCGCGTAATGCAGGTTGTTCTTCTCCGGATAGCCGTAGCGCTCAAGCATTATATCCTCGTTATTGACCGAGGCGTACGGTATGGGCTCCCAGCCCGCTTGTGAGAGCTTCCTGATCACAGGGATGTATTTCCTGAACAGGTCGCGGTTGGAATCGACAAAGAAATTGCCGCTTGAGCTTCCGGGGAATATCGCATAGAACAAGCTGTGCTTGATGTAATTCTCGGTATCATTCCTCCCTGCCTTCCACGCCCATCCTGCAGTGTAAATGTTCACGTTAGTCTTCTGATAGCTCAGCGTGCGCCTATATGAGGACGTTATGTCGGTTGAATCCCATCCGTCCCTTGTGTACGGTTCTGACGCGCCTGTCTCGCCCCCCAGGATGTCTATCAGGTGGGCGAAGAAGTTGTAAGCATCAGGGAACGTATTCGCATGTATCAGTTTTTTCTCCGTAAGCATACTTTCCCGAAGTTCTGCCAGGTACTCGTAGTTGGAGAAAAGCTCAAGCATGACCGGTTTTCTCGAACTATAGCTGAAGACCAGAGGAAAATCCGCGTATTTGTAGTGCTCTATGCGGTAATTCTCGATAGGAGCCTCAAGCCACCCTGCTATCACGTTATCCACGGATATGCCGCCAAGCTCAAGCCCTTTTTCCGATGCAGCAATGTATTTCCTGTAGCTCATATCATACCTGTTAGGCAGCGGGAGCTCAGGGTCAGGATTGGTGGGATACCATACTTTCCCTGTGCCGCCTGAGAACGACCATTTCAGGCTCGGGATATCAAGGTACATGGTACCATCCGTCTTATACGGCGCCGTGTTGAACACAGCCCTGGCTGCATCCCTTGTGCTTATGACCCCATTCCACTCGCCGCTGCTGTTCATGTCCATTTCCAGCGCCGCCGTTTTTTCCTCGTAAGCCGGTTCTTCGCCAATGCCCGGGAAATCGCGCGGCAGGTCCCACGGTATGGTGTACTGAAGGGGGGATATCCCGTTATAGAGGTCTGTCATCTGTCTCTGGTCGCTGTTGCTGAACATGAAATCGCTTGAGATATCAAAAGCAAGCCCGAAATCGCTCAAATCGCCCCGGGCGCGGAGGTGCTGCGGGAACAGCCAGTTAAGTGTTCCCTCTTTCGTATTCCTCTTCTCGAAGAACTGAGGGTATAATTCATAGTATTTCTTTGCAGCCGACCTGAACCCCCAGTCCGGCTCATCGAGCCTGTATATTATGAAGGTGAAAGTCGCATGCCCTTTCCCGATCTTTTGCGTCTGGTTTGAAAGACCGATATCATACTGGATGGAGTACCCGTCGTTTAAGCTATACCCTGTCCTGTATATCCTGGGAACGTCCATCGGTACTGCAATGCCAAGTCCCAGGGAGCCGTTATCTATAGAGGCGAAAGGGTACACGCTCTGCGTCCTGTTTGGTCTTTCCTCGCGCTCGTTCTGCGGTTCGATGATATAGGTATTTTCATAACGCATATTCGTGCGGATCCTTCTCCCTGCCCGTATGTAATCCCCCCACTTCCAGCCGTCGGCATTTACAGGCAGGTTAAAGCTTATCTGGAGAGCCCTGTCCATTCCCCTTCGGTCCTGTATATCTCCCTTTATCTCTATGCACCTTCCCCTTGGAATATAGGTAAAAGAGAAATCCATATCGTTCACCTGTGCCCTCTGGCTTATTTTCCCGTCAGAGTCCGCTACCGTGGTGCCGTTCAGGTGTATATAAGGACCAAAAAAAGACCTCCCACCCGGCATGACCTCTCTGAAAGAGAAACCTCCCCTCCTGGCAAGGAGAGGAAGGCCGTTCTGATCTATCTTCACCCTGTCTATTCCCCCGGAACCGGATACCGAGATCGCAAGACCGTCCGATGAGGAGATAAGGTGGCTGGATGATGGTGAGGCTGCTGGGACAGGCGTGCCCCCGCCGGGTGAAACACCGCAGTAGCGCTCATAATCATCCTTTCCATCAGGAATCCCGCGCTCAAAACGCACTGCAAGCAGCAAAAGGATAAGCAGCCCTACCAGTAGAAGCAGGCGTAACGAAGTACTAACTTTTTCCCACATATTTTATGCTTAGTATCAGTAATTCAATATAATACCTTCTTAGAAGAACCATAAAAAAAGATGTGAGCACAGCCTGCGCTGAACTCACTTAACTGTTGCTATTTCTCGTATGCGCCGATATCGTATCCGCTGCCCTTGGGCCTGGAGACCCAGTCATAATCGAACGACGGGGCGCCGGTGGACGAACCCTTATCTATGCCTGGCGATGTGCTCTTCAGGTGGAAATCCGAACTGCCTGGATTTACGAATTGGGGATCGGCGGTTATCGAGTATGCACCGTCGTTCTCGGAATATCCCTTGGTACCGTAGACCAGGTTATGGTCGACCACCAGGCTCGTAACATAGGGCGAGCCAGATCCTATGGTGATCTGGGCGTTCCTGTTGTTACTGGCAATATTGTTCCTTATTACGACGTTGGATACGCGCATGTTGTTGCCCCTGTCCTTCTCTATGATTATACCGTTGCCGCTGCTGTATTTACCGTATCCGTTATTGTACGCGACGTTGTTTATGATGGAGATATCCCTCATGTTCGGGGGATACGATGGTCCCGCGCTGTAGGAGCTTATGTCGATCCCATTCTCGTTGTTGTAGACTTTGTTGTTGTATATCCTGACACCCTGGACGATCGCCCCTTTCTCGGATGCGATCATGATGCCCTGCTTGGAATTGCCTGCAACGTTCGAATAGATATCGAAGTCGCTCTGGTCTGCGATCCAGCCGCCGATATATATGCCAACGGCACTGCAGTACTGGACTGTGTTCCTGTACACCTTTACGTGCTTTGTCCCGTCCTTCATGACGATGCATTCTCCCTTGCCGTTGCGCGCCACGTTGTTGTTCTTGATCTCGACCGTATCCGCATTGCTGATAGAGATTCCCTCTTCCCAGCCCTTATTTGTCGACGGACCTGTATACGAGCCCGAGTCCCATATGCTCCTGTACGGCCGGTCTACGTAGTTGCCGTCGATTATTATGTTGTTCGAGTATCCCCAGCCCACTTTGATGGGTGAGAGCTCGATATTGGTGATGGAGTTCTTCTCTATTATTATGTGGTGCGCATTGTCCGCATGGATCCCGGCCTGGGGGGAGTTAGTTATCTGGAAACCTGAGATCTTGATGTAGCTCTTGCCGTTCATGTCGAACAGGGCCTGCCAGAAAGACATGTATAAACCGCTTCCGTCAACGGTAACGGTATGTCCCGGATATGCTGCAAAGGTGATGTACTTCCCTGCGCTCCCTGAGTTCTTTATTACAACTCTCTCTTTGTAAGTTCCCTGCTTGACGTAAACAGTATCGCCTGCAACTGCTGTGTTAGCTGCTTTGGTGATCGTCAGCCATGGCTGAGCCTCAGTACCAGGGTTTCCGTCGTACCCGTTCTTGGCAACGTAATAGGTCTTGCCAGAGGGATTCGGGGCAGGCGTGGGTGCTGGTGTAGGTACTGGCGTCGGAGCAGGCGTTGGAGCAGGTGTAGGAGCAGGTGTGGGTGCTGGCGTGGATGAAGAGGCTGTGCCATACGTCACCCATATATCGTCAACATACCATCCCTCGTAATTGTTCAGGCTGCCGTCAACGGTATTGAACAGGAACCTTATTCTTACGTTCTTCCCTGCATATCCTGAGAGGTCTATAGCGTCCTTGATCCAGACCTGCTGGGAATCCGCAATAGTCTTCAGGTCAGTCCATGCACCGCCGCTGACTGATATCTGCACGGTCTTTTTATCATAGTTCTTATCGGATTCCGTCTGGTACCGGTACCAGAAGTTCAGAACCGGTTTAGTGCCGGCTGCAAGCGCTATCTCAGGGGAGGTCAGGCTCCCTGAATTTGCACTTCCAGTGTTGTAGGTCTTCGTGCTCTCGCTGCCGTACCAGAAGCTGTGACTGTAGCTGTTATATCTGTTTGCTGTGACATGCCACAGTCCGTCTGTCTGCCATCCATTCTGTCCTGATTCCACGTCGGAGTAATAGCCGCCTGATGATGCAGCCTGCGACGGGACTGCCAGGAGAAGGATAGAAGCAATAACGGCAAGTTTTAAAATATTTCCAATTTTAAAATCCGTTACTCGTTTCAATATTTCTCTATAATGCTTTTTCTCGTTCATTTTTCTCTGTCCTCGTTTTATCATGATTATCGTTTTAAATACAAATTTTTATACTGCTCTGCTAAGTGTTTTTAGTAGTATTTTTTCCAGAATTCTGGGAAACATGCTCTGTAAAGCACTGATGCATTTTACTATATAACATTACTAAAAGAGCGTCCACCGGGCATTCCCATGGAGACAATGTCACTCCTGCATGGGGTATTATTCCCTGGGACCTGCACAGAACTGGCAGGGTCATCTGGATTGCAACTGTGTCTTATATTATCCAGAATCCAGTTCAGGCAGCCTGCCATTTTCCCGATACTCGCAGAAAAGGTAGCAGCTCCACCTGCCGCCAGCGGCTGCATGTTTCCGGTTCTACTGTTTTTGCTGCTGTACCAGTTGGTGTACCAGTTGCTGTACCAGCAGGTCGTTATAAAAGGTACTGCAATTCCATAGTAGTGCGCAGATACGGCATTTCCCTCAACCGCAGATAGCGGCAAAGGCAGAGAGCTCCAGCGCACTGCTAAAATCAGCAGCTCCAGCATTGAATGCTTAGTTGACTTCACGTTAAACCCAAATAACCGACCTGTATATAAACCTATCGGCAATCCTGTGACTTTTTTTACGTTTTAAATATTTAATATAGTTTAATTCTGCTTTTAAACTGTTTCTAAATGTTTTTTTTAATATTACAGTTATATAATCATTGGTATGATAGATTGGACAGTATTTTTACCTTAAAATTTCTTTTTTTGTCTGAGCATAGCCAGTATTACCGCAAGGAGAGTTAAAACACTGCAATGCCCGTGTTCTCACTTGATACAAGGGGCTCTCCTTTGCCGTTGTTCGCCACTGTTTCCCTGATCCGGTAATCAAGCACAGCGGATAGATCAGTGATACCCCTCCGTTGAACAGGGAAGACATCACTTAGCACTTGCCTTTGACAGCACCGATTTTGAAACAAAACCTGACAGGCCCTTGATCTTGAAGCTCACTGCGACCGCTGCTATGGTATTCGCCGCAAGGTAAGCCACGGCTGCCCCTTCGATGCCTGAGCTTTTCATAAGCGGCACGGAGAGGATAAGGGTGAGCGCAGCTATTGCTGCATTGATTTTCACGGATGCTTTGACTCTTTTCTGGGCGTTCCTTACCGTAGTGAAGATGATGTTCATTGACATTGGCAGGCTTGCGGCTGCAAGGATAATGAGTGTGGCAGTTGCGTTACTGGCGAAGCTCGGGTTAAAGAGATTGAGAATATACTCTCCAAAAAGGATAAAGAGCAGTAACCCCGGCAGAAGGAGCTCTGCATTGAATTTAACTGCTTTCCCGGCCTTGGTCCAGAGTTCTCCGCCGTTTGAGGACTCTGCCAGAAGAGAGCTTGATATCGACTGCGGGATACCATACAGCAGGCTCGCAATCGTTATTGCGATAAAAAAGAACCCGGCTGATTCCGGGGAGATCATATCAACGATCATCACCGGAAGAGCAAACCTGGGAAGGGCATAAAGGATACCTGCAATATAGTTGCCCATCGAGAAACCCGCCATGCTCCTGATCACAGGATCAAATGCAGGCATAAGAAGATATCCCCTCCACACCCTGGACAGCAGGGCAAAACCCATGATAACGGCAAGCGTTAACCCCACGCCCCAGGAAAGAAATATCCCTACGGCCCCGAAACCTGCAAATGCATGTAGCGGGAATATCTTGATAAAACCAAAAATCATTTCCTTGGTCATATGGAATGAGGATTTTCTCCCTGCTATGAACGTACTGCTTATCAGGATCGAGACATTGGATGCCACTGTCACGGAGATGAAAAAAGCAGCAAGTCCTGAACTGCCAAGGACAGGTTTTAACGACGGCACCCATATATCAAGCCCTGATACGAAGATGAGGGAGAATATAAGCGATGCTGCAATACTTGCAACAAGGCAGGAGTTGATCATCCTCCCGGCATTTTCCGGCTCTTTTGGAAGGTAAAATAAAAGAGCTGTGGGGAAGCCAAGAGAGCTTATCATCGCTATAAGGATCATGCTGGACAACATTGCCGAGGTCATCCCGATCTCGTACGGGGTATAATACCTGGCTGCTATAACCCAGAAAAAAAACCCAAGAGCGAGATTGAAGAGATTTGTTGCCATTAGATAAACTGAGTTCTTAAAAAGCGAATCACTGTATATCTCTCTGAGAAAGCGCATGTGACCTCGTTAGAATCCGGGCTGGAATATCATGCTGCCTTTATGTCGCATGTATAATGATGCATTGATATGTATTCTCTCAGCCTTTTCCCGCTTAATAACCAATATCCGAAAATAATCCGGCCATGAACGCCTCACTCCCACCACCCGCCTTTCTACCATGATCCTTAAACGTAACCTTCCATCCCTCTCTTTTTACTCTAACATCTTTGTTTTTATAGCTTTCGGACAGGCAGGTAAGAATTTCTACTGAGAAAGTATATATCTTAATTTGTAGATAATGGGTAGAGATGTTAGTGTATAATAGGTAGGGATGTTAGTGTATAATAGGTAGGGATGTTAGTGTATAAAAGAATCTCGTCTGCCCACCTTATCGTATTGATGTGGGTTATTTTCACGCTGGGTCTCGCTCCTGTGATTGAGAACACACTGGTAAAAATGGTCCTGGTCATACCTATGGTGCTCTTTGTTCCCGGCTATATGCTGTTATCAGCGTTATTCGCCGGAAGTAGAAGTCTTGGGACAGCCAGAACTACTGTACTGAGCTTTGGGATCAGCATGGTAATAGTGCCTCTTCTGGGCTTTTTCCTCAACTTCGCTTTTGAAATTAGGCTTGTGCCCCTGCTTATCATACTTGGCCTGTACACCGCAGCCCTCGCATCCATTGCAGCGTACAGGTCTGGAAAGCCGGTATCACATGGGACAGGAAAACTGCCCCTTGATCTCGCCGTTATATCCGTCTGGATAATAGCAACGCTGATCTTTATCCTCACCCCGGCGCTTGAAAATACACCGGTGAGAACAGCACTGGCTGTGCCGGTCATACTTTTTATACCCGGATATGTGCTGATATCGGTGCTGTTCCCGCAGAAAAATGAACCGGGATTCACCGAGCGCATTGCCCTTAGCCTTGGCATCAGCATAGCAGTGGTGCCGCTTCTGGGCGTATTGCTGAACTTCACCACCGGGATAGAGCTTGAACCCATACTCATCGCGCTTTGCCTTTATTCGATAATCCTTGCGTTCATTGCAGCGTACAGGCGGGGAAAACTGCCTGATGACGAGCGGTTCTCTATCCCCTCCCGCAGCATCTATGAAACTGTTAAAGGCGGGATAAGCGCAACCGGGAGCGGGAAGGATGCGGCTCTGACACTTTCGCTCATATTTATCGCAGCATTTGCCGCGGGCATGGTTTATTTCGTAGTATCAACCCCTAAGACCGGGGAGAAGTTCACGGAGTTTTATATTCTTGACCAGTCGGGAAAGGCTGAGAGCTATCCTGCCAACCTGAAGTACGATTCCCCTGTTACTTTTCCCGTAGGAGTGATCAACCATGAATATTCCTTTACGAACTATACGGTCCAGGTAGCCCTTGATAAAAAAATCCTGACTTATACAAGGTTTATGCTGGACCATAACGAGACCTGGAGAAATAACGTAAGCTTCATACCTGGCAGAGAGGGCACAGGAATGAAGCTTGAGTTCTGGTTGTTCAAAAATGATAATTTCACTGCGCCCTATCGAGAACTGCAACTGTGGGTAAACGGGGTAAAATGAAGAAAGAGATATATCTTCCCATCCTGGGCATAGCTGCCGGAGAACTTATGATGTACTATAACCTGGTCGATATCGGCATGGGCATCCATATGACCAATCTTCTGATAATGGTTCTCCTGCTTATATTCAGCAATATTTCAGCTCAGGTAAAAAACGTTTTCCAGAGCATGCTTCTGCTGCTGCTGCTTCGGATCGTTAGTGTCGCAATGCCGCAATTCTCATCGACCCCACTTCTCTGGCTTCCCCTTGTGTACGGGGTCATGTTCATCCCGATATATCTGGTTATCAAAAACCAGCAGATCTCATCAAAAGAACTGGGCATGGGCTCCGGCAGGCTTCATATCTACCTTCCTGCGGCCCTGTTGATAGGAGCAGGGATGGCAATTATCGAGTACAGGATCCTCAGGCCTGCACCTCTTATAGAAAGCATCGGGCTCTCAAGTCTTGCTCTTGTGGCTGTAGTGATGTTCTTCTTTGTTGCAGCTTCTGAGGAACTTATCTTCAGGTCTATACTCCAGACAAGGCTTGAGAGGGCTGTCGGTCTAAAATACGGGCTTTTACTTAGCGGCGGCATCTTCGGGATAATGCATGCGGGCTATGGAGCCGCAAACGAACTTCTTTTAGCAGGCTTTTTCGGGGGCCTCCTGGGCTATATCTTCCAGAGAACAAGGAGTCTTCCTCTCATAGTGGCAGTCCACGGCACGGCGAACGTGGTACTATTTGGCGTACTGCCTATAATATTAGCATGATTTTGAAAGCTACGATCGCTGCAAAGGTTAAAAGGAGAGAGGACGTGCAGATATCAAGAGTGCTGCAGGTCCATTTATTCCAGTATTTAGAGTCCGAGACAAGAAGGGCGGTGAGCACTGAAATAATGAGGAGAACAGTTGCCAGCGCCCCGCCTGAGGAGATAACCCCGGCAGGCATTTGTATATTTGAGATTGCGGCTACTATGCTCATGTGAACCAGTCAGGGCTTGAAATATTCCCTGAGTATGATCTGAAGTATTCTCCACCCGTCCCTGAGCGAATTGAGATTGGAGTTCCCGTTCTTTCTTCGCGCCTCAAAGGAGGAAACTTCTTTTACCCGGAGTCCTGCTTTCCTCATGCGTATGGATTGTTCGGTCTCTATCTCAAATCCCTTTGATCTGCAGTACATTCTCTCAAGCGCCTCTTTCTTGAACGCCCTGTAACCGTAGCAGAGATCGGTGTAGCTCGCTTTGTACATCCTGTTCACCATGGTCACGAACAGCTTGTTGCCGACCCTCCTGAAAAGGGTAATATCATCAGAACCCCCGCCAGGCAGCATGCGCGAGCCTTTTGAAACATCGTATCCGTCAAGGACGGGCTCTAAGAGCTTCGGTAACTCACTGGGATCATGGCTTCCGTCTGCATCCATCATAATGACGATATCACCGGTCGCGTTCTCAAACCCGGTTCTCATTGCCGCGCCTTTTCCCTCCGGTTTTTCGATTATTATCTTTGCATCTTTTCTGAATTTAAGTATCTCCTCCCGTGTTCTGTCTTCTGATTTCCCGTCCACCACCACTATCTCATCCACAAAATCTGGAATATATGGAAAAACTTCTTTGATATTTGATTCCTCATTTAATGTCGGTATAACCAAGCTGACATTTTTTACAATACCGTATTTATTCGTAAGACTCATACACTCCCCCATACCGTATTTTATTAGCCCTTGATTCTTTAAATAAACGTAAGAACTCGCAACATATGCAGGAAATATGTGCCAGGAGCTAGTGGAGGATGCACATAGAAGAGTACAGGAAAATAGCCAGATCCTTAAATAATTTCTATGAACTATAAAAATACGGAAGTCCTAGATAATAGTTCATTTATACGGGTGAACGCATGCGCTTTTTAATTTATCATGCATGCAGCCTTTTCTGTATCAAATTAAACGATTTGCGCAGCATTATGAGTTCTTCGATTTTCCTTTCCCTGAATTTTTCGATCTCACTTGCCGGAAATTTAGTCTGCGCTTCCCAGAGTTCTGAAAAAAGTGCAAAGGCAGAATCTACAGTCAGTGCTTTGAGAGCTTTTCTTTTATACGTTCTTTCCCAATCTGAGAATGCCTCCCAGTCTTTATCCATTGATTTCTTTTGCATAATTTTTTCTGCTTTTAGCAAGAGCTTCCATGCCTTTAATAAAGTCATTTTTTGAGACATTTAACCGAATCCCCATCTCCTGGAGTTTATACATGAACAATCTTTTGGGCAGACCTGCGATTTCTGCTGCTTTCCCCAGTGAGACCGAACATTCGGTGTAGCTTCTTTGAGCTTGCATTTCTGAATATTATTTGTCGCACCCATGCTTTCTCACAAAATCCACAAATTGAATAACTTTCCCACTCTTTATATCCTGTAGTCCCTTCTATGTCTTTCAACGTTTCTTCATCGTTAAGGATTTCAAGAGTCTCTATCATAGATAAAATTTATTTCTCTGTATTCATGCAGCGCACTTTTAATTTTCATATCCGTACACTTTATTATTCATCATACTATATAATAATTATTTCCAACTTTGTATCCGATATTCTTATATGCAACGGCTCTTATTATAAAGTATTGTACTTATGTTATGAGAAAATATAATAAACATTAATAAAATTATCACATTATCTAATATAAAAATTGATCTGATATGGAAAGCTACTATTCAAATAATACTCAATATAAATCTATCAACTTTATTTTAGATGTTTTTTCAACTGAAATTTTCGAGATTATTACATGGATGAGACGACCCGTGGTAAGTGCAATTGACTATTTACGGCCAACGCGCAGGCTTTATCAGGTTCAAAATGAGCTAAATCAAATTTTGACTCTGGATTATGCTACCCGTGAAAAGTTATTAGATGCTTTGACGGATATAGTTTCTGTCGATATCTATGAAGAGGACATAGAGGATATCGAAAAGAGGCTTGAAGGCAAACTATCAGAGTTGAAAGAGTTTGATGAAACATTTAACAAATTAAAAATGTTCACAACAAGATTGGATTCGCATCAGCGGTCTGAAGTTTATAAGTTAACATTAAGGAAACTTAATGGAAGGGTAACCTCAATAAGGGATGAAATAAAATCCAAAATTTGGGATATAAACGAAGATTCCAGGCAATTATTAGTCCTGGACCAGATATTTTTTTTAATCCAGGAATTGATAAAAGAAGCTATTAAAAAAGTGGATGATTTTGACCTGTGGATAATGATATCTATTTCATTACTCAGGATAGAAGCTTTCCATAGAGGAAAGATCACATTCGAAGACCTTCAGCATGATGTATCTCAGTTAAGCTTATTCAATTTAAAGGATGAGACAATCCCAAAGAATTATAATGCGGTTTTTGAAGTTCTAGAGGCTTGAGATGAATTTTTCTCTGGATACTAATATTATTTTAGGGGTAGTGAATACCAGAGACCGACTTCATGATATATCAATCGTTTTGATAAAAGATAAGCGAAATGAGCAATTGATTTTATGTAATTCTGCCGTAAAGGAATCCCATAACGTTCTACGAAATAAGATAAATGAGGTGATGGTCGAAATTATCGGACTTTTTAGAGATATTTATCAAAATCCAAATACTGGTTCAATAGATTCGCAGGCTTTAATAATTGAACGGTTTAAAAAGATAAAAGCCGCAAAACCAGGGTTGGCAAATTTCCTTGATCTTGCGTTTCATGAAATCTCTCTTTTTCTAAAAGAAAAAGACATCGAGAATCTTCCATCCTTTTTGTCTCAACTTTCTATAAATTTTTCCGGATCTATTATTCGAAAAATAGATGAAATCCACCCGGATTTCGAAATAATATTTTAAATCTAGATAATCTTAGCAAGGTGAAAAAATCACTTGCAGAGATTCATTTTAAAGATACAAACGATGAGCGGATATTTCAGGAATTAATGACCAACTAGGACGAAATCAAGCCGCTTGAATTCTTTTTAGACGACACGGATTTCGCGAATAAATGCAGAAAAGGTTTTGCGAATATAGCCAATAGCATGGAATTTGGAAATGATGCATTTTCCTGCAGGTTATTGAAGGATTATAATCCAAATTCGTGATTGCATCTTTATGCTAATTCTCTGGCTTCCGAATTTCCAGTTTTTCCTGAAATACTGTCCTCTACAATTTTTGTCTCATCCTCGTTCAGCCCGTATAGTTTGTAAACTATCTGATCTATGAGCTTATCCGTCGCCTCAATCCTCCCCAAAAGCGGCGCCAGCTTCCCGATCGATGGGTTGAACTCAGCCAGCAGTCTCTCCTTCGGCTCGCGCCTCGTCGGGTCGTACCCTTCCTTCATCTTCTTCCTGTTCTTCGCCAGCGCACCCGCAAAAGCATCAAATCCATGCGCGTAATACTCTTTCAGCGCGGTCTTGTTCGCCAGTTCCTCCACAGGCACAGTACAAAAAATAGCAATAATGTTCTTTGCGTTCTTAGCGGTGAGTAGCTCATGCACTGTAACTGATTGAGAATTACAGTAACTGAGTTTTGAGGTTAACCACTATACTCTCTAATCCCCAACAGAAGCCTCCGACCGCACCGAGACCCGGCTTGAGCGGGAGTTACTCTGAGAGGAACTGATAACCACTATCTGCCTAGAATTATTAGTCACAGAGATAACAGTAGTATTGCCTCCATCCCTTGTGACCGTCGCATTCCCGCCCTCCGTATGCACTGAGATGTTGCCGTTAACAGAGCTGACCGCGATCCTGCTCCCTCCGCTGCCAGCCTCGATGATGCTCTGCTGGATCACGCTTATTCTCCCCTGGCTATTCAAAGCCTTTGTCCGGTTCGTATGGTTCTCTACTCTCTCCTTTATACGGGCTCTCATATTTTTCGTTGCATTATCAGTATCCTTTTTTATAACACCGTTGAGTTCCTCCATCTGGTCGAAGATGAAATTCAGGCTGAGCTTCTCCATCCATATCTTCAGGGGGTAAAAAAGACCTTCAGGTTTCGCCCAGCCTGAACCCTCCCCGGCTGCTGTATTTATCATCAGGACCATGAAAACCATCAATGCGATTATTCTCAACCCTGCACCCCGCTCATTTGCTATGGTTCCTCCTGAGATAAATGATTATCCCGACAAGCCCGAAAAGGAAGACGAAAGCCACAGGCAGGGTATCTCTCTTTCGCGGCGCCATTGTATCAGGCAGAATAGCTAATGAACCGGTAGCATTCTTTACAGGCTCGCTCCGGGATGCCGGGATGCCGGGCACATAAGCGCCCACATGTTCTTTATCCCAGGCTATGGCAAAACTGCTGAAGTTCCCAGCTAAGCTTGCGTAATAAGTGTAATTAGATTTCTTCTCTACGATCTCGGTCTCTTTTTTAACCCATTCTCCCTGCCATTTATACAGGCTTATACCCTCAGGATCAAGGCTGTTCTTCTCAAGCCAGCTATTGTTGACCTGGACAACTACAACCCCGTTGCTCACTTTCTTGCTGAACCCGCTGCTACCGGCAAAGACGTTGAAGTACTTATACGGCTTTCCCGGAGCGTCAGCTTTAATGTTCTTTGACCTGTTCCTCAGCACCTCTACAGCCACAGGTACGTCGTACTCGCTCACGCTGCTCTCAAAGGTCACCACCATGACCGGTTCCACAGAGCGGAAGACATAGACGTTTGCCAGTTTTGCCAGTACGTCCATCTCCCTTACCTCCCTGCGCTCTATATTCTTGAAATCCTCGCTCGGAGGTATGCTGCCCCCACCGCCTCCCGAACTGCCCCCGGCTGAGCTGCTGCTTCTCACGGTATCGCCTCCCTTGACTGGGGCGCAATTAACACATATCTCAACGTAATCGGTATCGTTATAAAATACATTATTGACAGGGTCATAGGCTGTAAAGTTTGCCAGGTTTATAATGCATGGGATTCCCCCTTCGCACCTGTATCTTGATAATACGTTCGTGGTAACAGGATACCTGTAGCTTATCTGCTGCGATCTGTTGGCTTCAAGTTCTTTTATAAAATAGCTTTCATTACCTGATATCGAGGTATAGAGATCGTCGGTAATGCGAACGTCTGTCAGGTTTACGGAACTGTTGGCTTCAAGCGTATAGGTAACCGTAGTAGTTCTTCCCTCCTCGACCGGGATTACATCGTCATCCGCCCTTTTTATCCCGGATATCGGAACCATTGGGAGCGAGATATTGGTTGAGTTGATATAGTTGAAAACGCGATCCGTGCCGTTGTAGCCCCTGACGGATATCCGCATGGTGAAATTAAAGACCCCGTTACTAATCTCGGCAGGGTCGATCTCAAACTCATTCCTGCATATGGTGATTGGCTTATTCTCGAAATCAGGGCAGGATTTGGACTCATTCTCTGCAAGAGTGAGCATCATGGGCGGCTCATTCTCCTGAGGACGGTAGAGTTCCTCAGGTTCCCTGGATGCATTGTTGTATATTCTTGTTATGTTCGTAATGATAAGTGAGGTCTTCCCTGTATTCCTGAAGATGTGGTCTATCCCGATATATTTATTCAAATGTCCCGTGCTTGCGTTTCGCCATGCCTCATTCCATATCCCGCTGTCATTGATTATATACGGCTCAATGAACCTCAGGTCGATATCAAGAGGATTCTTTACCGTAACTGCTATCGTCTCGCTCGCTATCCCGCCATAACCGTCACTGCTGTTGAATTCCCATATATACTCCCCTGCATCCCCGTCCCCGGGTATCCATGTGTATATTCCCGTAGCGGTATTCAGATCTCCTTTTGTTGCATTGGTCCCGTAGGTCACGGTATCTGAATCTGCATCCGCTGTGCTTATGCTCAAGGTCAGTTCCTGGCCCTTATATATCTCTTTATTCCCTATCTGTGCCTGGACCGGCGGGTTGTTCGGTATTGAAGTTGTCTGGTTCTCCCATCCGCCGTAGGCTCCCTGCGTGCTGTTATACTCGCGGAGCTGTACATTATAGGTGCCGTGGGGCATGCCTTCGGTAAAATTATAGAAGTTATCCTGGCTGTTCCCTCTCAGGGTACCGTTCACCCGTACCTCGGTAAAATCGCTGTATGCGCCTTTTGTCCACGTCCAGTTAACCCCAAAGTTATAAGTATCGCTCCTGATATCAGCCGGCGTTCCGGGGGTATAATCGTTCACTATCCATATCCACGTCCTGGAGATGGAGCCGTTGGTGTTCGAGGCCAAGACCGCAACGTCCCATATTCCTTCGTTTGCACTGGTATTTGTATACGAGGATGATGCTGTGCCGGAATCGGTCTTTGCCGGGTAACCGTTCATATACCAGTTCACATCTGCAGCCTGGTTTAATGCAGCTTCGAATACTCTTGTTGCACCGGCATGGTCGGTGACTGCTGCATCCGCAGGCGCATAGGATATCATACTGAGCGATTCATTTACAGATATTATCGCTGGGAAGCTGCTTGTACTGCCGTACCCGTCGCTTACGCTGAACTCCCAGTGGTATGTCCCGGCAAGGGCGTTTTGCCATATGAATATGCCTGTCGAACGGTCCAGTGTGCCGTTTTCCGCATCTGTCAGGAATGTCCCGGTATCGAGGTCATCATCGGTATAATCAAAATCCAGATAGACAGTTCGTCCTTCTGCCCCTGCCCGGTTAGAAGTGTTGGTTATAATGATCGGACTATTGGGTATAGTGACGTTGAACCACACCTTCTCCTGGTTAACGTTACCTGAGATATCCACTGTCTGTGCACTGATGTTCTGGGTATAGTGCGGTGACCAGGTAAGATTGAGATGGTCAGTAGGCCTGCTAACGTTCTGCAGGGTATTATCGTTGCTATTCTTGAACCATGCGTGGCTGTAGTTGGTATCTGCCGGGTTGATCCAGGAGTTGTTTATAAAGAATTTGCCTGTAGTGATCTGTATGCCAGATATGGAAGCAGGCGGGCCTGTATCAGGCTCCATGCCCTCTGAAACAGCTCTTAAACCGGAGGTAAGATATATCGAGAATATCAAAAATATAATAAAAGACTTCTTACGGCTCATTGGTTACTCCCCCTGTATTTGATACTGTTCCCTATACTGTGGGCGGTGCTTACGCTACAGTTATGGATAGCTCTAATTCAAGCATATGATTATGGGCATCAGGATTTCCAGGCATATCCGATATACCTGGGAGTCCTGATCACCCGTCTCTCTACTTACACCCACTCTATTCACTTACCATCATCATCTGCAGGTCCTTTATTTTCAAATTGTTGAGAGGAATTACTGCTTCCCCTTCAACTCCCTTCAGGCTTGGGACAGTGTAATTTCCAATCTCGGTGACCTGTCTTTCAGATAGCTTGATCTCCCAGCTCTGATTCCCTCCCGCTTTGATATCAGACATTCCGTCAAGCCGGACTATATTGGCCTGCGGGGTCAGGTCCATCATAAGGGTTGCATTGTAGGTCTTTTTTCCGTAGTTATATGCATGGAACTTTATCGTGAGATTGTCGTTGGCATTAGTTATGTTCCATTTTGTCAGGATTACGTGGGGCGTGAGATTCTCAGGCGGGAACACGTAATTATACTCCTCCAGGACCTGCAGTGTATAATAATCCCGGGGAGAAGCTTTCCCATCCATTATTTTCCTGGCTATTTTTTGAGCGCAGAGAGGTAAACCGCCTGTATTGTTTATCGGCTTACCGCAGAACCACCAATTGCCCATATCCAGATTTATGCTTTGAGCCTTGGGGTCGGGGAAGAGCCTTACCCTCAAACCTCCAATGATTTGCTTCAGGTACAGGTTTTCGGAGTTCCTGATATTCATTGTCTGTTTCACATCCCCCTTGTTCCACTGCCATCTAAAACCTGAATCCCCAACGCTGTCCAGGCTGAGGGTCCTCTCCTGGCGGGGCATATCGCCTGACTCACCCCACTGGATGACACTTCCGTTCCCGATATTCTCGTAATATATAGTCTGGGTAACGCTGCCATCTGAGGAGTAGCCGATTTGTTTTGAATTGGCATTATCAAAGCCAGAGACCGCTGCCTCCTGATCCGAGCCGCCCATCTTGCTCACCGCGAACTGGATGAGCTGAGAAGTGCTCAGATCCTCTTCTGCTGCAGCTATCCCGGATGATAACAATAGACATACAGCCAACAGACAAATCCGCTTCATCCCACCCACTCCTCGCCCTCGACGAGCACTGTAATATCCTGATCCAGTATTTGCACGTTGCTATCTACAAGAACGTCAATATGCTGATTAATATTGCCAGAACCGGAATTATTTCCGTACTGTTCCAGATCTATCACGATAAGGTTCATTCCTTTCATTGTATTGTTTATATCAACACCAGAGCCCGAAATAAGCACTGTACTGTCCTGGGATAGCTTCTGATAATTTCCGGTTACATGCGTGCTTATATCCTGATATATATCTCCGCTGCCGTAGTTCCAGGCTGTTTGCTTTATCTCAACTTCTATTATGTTATCGCCGTTCAGATTTGCTTTTTGATTAATATCTGCAAGTACAGGAACTGCCAAGATCAGAATCACTGCCAGCAGCGTTGATACCTCTTTCATACTGCTCACCTCCTACTTGTATGGTTTTAATAAAAGGAGAGGAGAACATTGCCTCCTCCAAAACCTCGGACTTACTCAGTAGTCACATTGATTGTGTTATCCTCGACTTCTTCATCGCCTGATGCAAGTATGAATGAGCCTTCATCGAGTTCATTGCCCTCAGTGAATGCTGAGTCGTCGATATCCACTTTCACTTTCTGCCATTCGTCTATTGTGACTGTCTGGGTCAGTGTCTGGTCGTTGTGGATCTTTGCATAAGCATCCTGATAGACCTTGTTCTTTTGATGGACATCATTGTTAGCATTTCCGCTGTATGCATCAACATCGCCGGAATGCGCATCAGCATAGTTATCGTTTGCATTAGCATCGCCAGATTCAGCTTCTTCAGAGCCGCTGTTGTTCGCATCGCCTGATTCCGCCTCAACATCTGTGTCGGCTTCCGCCTCAGATACTGCACCCACATCACCTGTCAGGGCCACGAGATCATTTGCTTCGTTTATCAGGTCACCAGAGTTCTGGAGAGTCTGGCTTATCTCATTGGTAGACCAGAGAGAGCCGTCAACATTCACTTCAATATCCTTATTGTTAGTAGCCTGTGGATTTGCTATCCCAGGTACTGCCGTTCCTATTACTGTAGATACCAACAGTAATACTATCCATATCTTGTTCATATTTTTCCTCCTATTGTACTTTCTGCCCGGTTGCGGCCGCAGGGACTACTGGCTCTGCGGCCGCAGGGACTACTGATTCTACAGCCACAGGGACTGCTGACACTTTCTAACCGGGCAAATGTGCCCCCGGGACTTGAACCCGGTCATCTCTGCCTTCCGGCAGGCACCCCCAAAGTAATATTCCATGAGGCTTTTTTTACCACTGTATCGTTATCGGAGATCTGAACGAATACCTGGACATAGCTGATATTCTCCTTTGGCTTTATGGAGAAGTTCTTTGTCCAGTTGTTGTTGACAATGCGGGTTATACTGGTCTGGTTATACCATTCCTTTCCAGATTCGGGCTTGAATACTGTGATCACGGTCTCATTCAGCTTCGGATTCCGGATCTGCAGCATCACAGGAAGTTTGCCTGTCCTGTTGAGTTCTTTTGGTCTGAAGATGAGGCGTATCTGGTTCGGTTTTAGTTCGCTGGAGTTTGCTGATATATTCTGCGTCATGGCGCTCTGCATCAGCATCAGATTATCTGAGCTGGTCTCCTGGGCCGGAAGTTCTGCATCAGGCCTGTTCTCCCTGCTGATACATCCTCCCAGAGCGGAGAGGAGTATCAGTATCCCAAGGATTCTCAATGACCCTGAGATATAGCGCGGCAGTACTGAAATCATATTATTGCCCATCTTATCCTCCCTTTTTGTTATCCCCACTGTGCCGTTTCAGCTCTCTTTAGTTCCCTTAATTCCTGACAGAATCACAGGAACTTTCAACTTGTGGTATAAGCTAGTAATATTATTACTAGCTTAAAAAACATTAAGAAGTATGAGAATATCACAAGAGTACCTAGAAACACTACATAGTAGGTGTATATACGACCCTTACATAGCGGAAAAACTATGGGTTATAAATAAAATGACCTGTAAAAAACTATAATCTATAATGAGGAATCACATTGAATGCAACCCAGATTCATTAGCATAATGAATTCTCTTGACAGGATATTGGAACAACTCCAGGATACGCAGTGGCATAGGCTTGACGAGATAAAAAATAGCATACCGCTGCCATCAAACAAATTAAACGAAGTGATAGATTTTCTTCAAAAACAGGCGTTCATCGATAAAAGAGGCAGCAAGCTCAGGATAACATGCAGGGGATTAAGGTTCTCCCAGCTTTAATCCTGGCGCAGTATATCATCCACGTCCCTCAGCCTTTTCAATAACTCCTTTCCTCTCTCCGTAAGTTCATAGCCCCCGGGGTTGCCGCATTCAGCTATGAAACTCTCCTCCACCAGGAAATCAAAATATCTCTGCAGATCTCTCCAGTTAAGGCATGCCCTCTGCATTAAACGCGTCTTTTTTATTCTTTTTTCTTCCATTAACACAGACAGCATATCCTCTATTATTTCCCATCTGCTCCTCTCTTTTCTCATTCCTACACTAACTTGATTTTTCTGGTATATTATAGTAGTGCCCGGGCTTGCACTGGCGATTATCAGCTTGCCTGTATCCGGGTAGAACGCTTATGTTATCCCGGTATATTGTGAATATTGTCTCCACAGCCCTCATGATCACGGCTGATAGGGCCGAGACCACCTCGCCGTGAGTGACTGTGGAACCTATCAGCAGCCCCCCTATGCCTACAGCAAAAACTTCTTTTTTACTTATATTTTTCAATTCGGCAAATACATCTCCAGAGTCAGATCCCATGAGTATTCCCCCAAATTACCGTTGTGACGATAGCTATTATGGATTCTAAGATGCATATGAAGTTTTCTATAAGTTCCGGTGATGGTGTTAACTTAAAAAAGAGATGTAATATATGTTATCAATTTTGGGATTAATATCTTTAGTTACAAACAACGCACTGATATGAACTCGTACGAGCTCGATGATTAGCCGGGTTGAGTTCGTTTAAACTTGTTACAAGATCCAACAGTGAGTTCGTTGTGAGTTCGTACGAGTTAGTTGTTAAATCTACTTAAGTTAACAGCATCAGTTCCGGCGTACGCAGTGCCCTGATGTTTTTCTTCATATTTCCAATTAATACTCCAGTGCTGAGAAATATTTTAAGTACAGATTTACTGTACTTAAATTTAAAAGTCTGTCATTATCCTGTACTGATCAATCTCAGGCTGCCTGAGTTCTTCCAGGAACTGCTCTGTCATGGAGCGCACGTCCTTGGCTTTGGTGATGGCGCGTCCTACCACAATGATATCTGCGCCCGACTTGAGCGCTTCCCTTACCGTGTCCACGCGGATGCCGCCAGCGACTGCGATCAGCATCCTCTCGGATAACTTCTTCATGGCAGGTATATCTCCCCATACATGCTCTGCTTTATTCTCGGTATCGATTGCCCTGTGGAGCTCCACAACATCGGGCTTGATACTGAGCGCCTTCAGCACGGCGAGCGGTTTCTCGACGTTCAGCATGTCTATGACAGCGTAGATGCCGGTCTTCTTTGCTTCCTTTATCGCTTTCTCGATAGTGGAGACAGGGGCAAGTCCGGATATTACGACCGCATCCGCGGTCGCATCTGCGACCATGCGCGCCTCAAGGTTGCCTGTGTCCAGCGTCTTTAAGTCAGCCACAACAAAGGCGTTCGGGCGCACTTCCCTTATGGACTGGACCACGTTCACGCCGTACCTCTTGATGAGCGGCGTGCCAGCCTCAATGATAAGGTGATCGCTCTGGGGTATCTGTTTTATGATGCTCCTGACCGCATCTATATCAGGTATGTCAATAGCCACCTGCAGGTACGGCGGGTCCCACAGCCTCACGACCTTGAATCCCATTATTGGATGCATGGTGCGGTCCTTCTCGTACATGAGCGTCTTTGTATCCGGGAATCCCTGCATAGCCCTCTCTATGGCAAGTTTTGTGGCGCCGTAATTGTAGCGGTATATCTTGTTGTAATCTTTTGCTTCCGGATGGATAAAAACGCTGACCACGATGCTCAGGTCCTCGACCTGGTCTTCAGGGATGATACCTTCCTGCACCGAATCCGCGACCGCCCGCGCCACCGCAGTCTGCGCCGGACCGAATATCTGCGCAGCCTGAGCCATGTTCTTGATAGTGACTTTGGGCACTATGAGCGTGGCTGGTTTTGCGAGAAGATTTGGTCTGACGACAGAAAGAAGGGGCGTATGTCCCATGGACAACTGGGTGAACCCGTTCGCAAAAGCCTGTCCTACAGGACCTGTTTTTTCTCCGATGATCAGATCAATATGAGCCAGTTCTGGTTCCTCGCCTATTAGAGCCTCGCCTACTAAAAACACGTTATTACCTCTGGGCTTAACATTGGTAATTTAGTATATATGTATTTCTGCAAAATTGAGCAGTTAAATCCCATTTTAAATAATGGATAGGATTAATAACATGTCATTACATTTAGGGCTAAAATACAGGTAGACTAGAGAGGTAAGATGCCGAAAAGATCCGATATTAAGAAAGTCCTGCTGATAGGTTCAGGTCCAATTCTCATAGGCCAGGCGGCGGAGTTTGATTTTTCGGGCAGCCAGGCGTGCCGCTCCCTGCGCGAGGAGGGTATAAAAGTTGTACTGGTGAACAGCAATCCCGCCACCATAATGACTGATACGGATATGGCTGATGCCATCTATATCGAACCCCTCAAGCCCGAGATAGTGGCTAAAATTATAGAGAAAGAGAGACCCGATGGCATTATAGCCGGACTCGGAGGGCAAACAGGGCTTAACATCACGACCGAGCTTGCGGAGATGGGTGTGCTTGACAGGTTCGGCGTTGAGCTCCTGGGCACACCTTTGCAGGCGATAACGGACTCCGAAGACCGGGACCTGTTCAAAAAGAAAATGCTAAGCATAGGCGAGAAAGTCCCGCGCTCAAAGGCTGTGAATACTTTAGAGGAGGCTGTGGCATTGATAGAGGAACTCGGTCTTCCTCTCATAATCCGCCCTGCATATACGCTCGGAGGCTCAGGAGGAGGTATCGCCTACTCGCGGGAAGAGCTTCTTGAGATCACAGAGCGCGGGCTTGAGCGCTCCCGAATACACCAGGTACTGATAGAGGAGAGCATCATCGGGTGGAAAGAGTTCGAGTACGAGGTGATGCGCGATAAGAACGATACCTGCATCGTCATATGCAACATGGAGAACATCGACCCGATGGGCATACACACTGGCGAATCCATAGTCGTGACACCTTCACAGACGCTGTCAGATGCCGACCACCAGAAGCTAAGGAGTGCCTCTATAAAAATAATACGGGCACTGGGGATAGAAGGCGGCTGCAACATCCAGTTCGCCGTGCGCCGCGATGAGGTGAGGATCGTAGAGGTGAATCCCAGGGTCTCGCGCTCCTCTGCTCTGGCATCGAAAGCCACGGGCTACCCCATAGCGCGCGTCACTGCGAAGATAGCCATCGGCATGACGCTTGATGAGATAACGAACGATATTACCAAGAAAACCCCTGCTTCTTTTGAGCCCACCATCGACTATACCGTTGTCAAGATCCCGCGCTGGCCGTTCGATAAATTCGTGACCGCGGATAAGCATCTTACCACGGCGATGAAGAGCACGGGCGAGGTAATGGCGATAGGGAGGACCATTGAAGAGGCGCTTCATAAAGCTGTGCGCTCCCTTGAAGTGGACATGTACTTCGGGTTCAGGGATTGGGGCAGCGAGGAAATGCTGGATATCCTGAGCCATCCCACGCATGAGCGCCTGTTCGTCATATACCAGGCACTGCGCAACGGCATGCCTGCTGGTGAAATTACCGGGCTTACGAATATAGACCCTTTCTTCATCAGGAAGATACAGAATATCATAAGCATCGAGGATGAGATAAAGAACGACCTGTCAGTAGAGAACCTTCGCAAATCAAAGCGCATGGGGTTAAGCGATGAGAGGATTGCATACCTGTGCGGGAAAACGCGCGAAGAGATTAACGACATGAGAAGAGAGAACGGCATCGTGCCCACCTACAAGATGGTGGACACATGCGCTGCCGAGTTCGCCGCAGCCACACCTTACTATTACTCCACGTATGAAGACCAATGCGAGGCTGCCCCTACAGGCAAGAAAAAAGTTCTGATAATCGGCTCAGGTCCCATCCGCATCGGGCAGGGCATCGAATTTGACTACTGCACCGTACATGCGGTCACGGCACTGCGGGAGGATGGCATAGAGACGCATATAATCAACAACAACCCTGAGACTGTCTCTACCGACTACGATACATCGGATAAGCTCTTTTTTGAGCCCCTGACGCTTGAAGATGTCATGAACGTGATAGAGAGGGAGCGTCCCTTCGGCGTGATGGTGCAGTTCGGGGGACAGACCTCGGTGAACCTTGCCATACCCCTCAAAAAAGAGCTTGACCGCAGGACCGATCTGAATACCGTTATCCTTGGAACCACGCCGGACGACATGGACATTGCAGAAGATAGGGGACGCTTCAATGCCATGATGAAAACGCTGGGCATACTCCAGCCTGAGGCTGGATGTGCGACCAATTACAGCGAGGCGTTCAACGAGGCAAAAAGGATAGGATATCCGGTGCTCGTTCGACCCTCGTACGTGCTCGGCGGACGCGCGATGGAGATAGTGTATGACGAGCGAGATCTTGAGAGGTACCTGAAAGAGGCTGTGAAGGTCTCTAACGAACACCCTGTGCTCATCGATGATTTCCTTGATAATGCGACCGAGATAGACGTGGATGCCATATGCGACGGGAAGGAAGTGCTTATAGGTGCGATAATGGAGCACATAGAAGAGGCTGGCATCCACTCAGGCGACTCAGCCTGCGTTATCCCGCCGCAGTCGCTGAAGCCTGAAATACTCGCTATCGTCCGCGATTACGTGAGGAAGATAGCCCTTGCGCTTCGCGTTGTCGGGGTGATCAATATCCAGATGGCTACAAAGAACGGTGAGGTGTATGTGCTTGAAGCAAATCCAAGATCAAGCAGGACGATACCTTTCGTGAGCAAAGCTGTCGGGCTTCCACTGGCGAAGATCGCAGCCAAGGTCATGATAGGGCATACGCTGGAAGAGCTTGGCTATGCGGGCGACCCGGTAACAAAGCATGTCTCTGTCAAGGAAGTGCTTCTGCCGTTCGATAAGCTCCCCGGCGCAGACCCGGTGCTCGGACCTGAGATGAAAAGCACAGGCGAGGTCATGGGGATAGATTACGATTTCGGGATAGCGTTCTTTAAGGCCGAATGGGGCGCTGATAATACTCTTCCGCTCTCAGGGACTGTGTTCATGTCCATACGCGATGACGATAAGCCGCCCATCGTCGGGGTGGCGAAGAAAATGCAGGCAGCAGGTCTGCATCTGATCGGTACGCGCGGCACTGCTGCGTATCTCTTAAAGAACGGCGTGAAGATGGATATCGTGAACAAGGTAAGCGAAGGCTCACCCCATATCGTTGACCTCATACACCAGAAGAAAGTCAACCTTATCATAAACACCCCGAGAAGCAAGCAGACAGTAAAGGACGGGTTCCAGATCCGGCGCGCTGCTGTGGATTTCAGCATTCCCTACATCACAACGATACAGGCAGCACTTGCTGCTGCTGATGCCATCGAGGCGATGAAGAAGGGGGAGATCACGATTAAATCCATGGGTGAATACCATTCTATCAGCTAATAATGAATCAAACGACCGATAACGGGCTAAGCTCGGATGAAGCGCATGAGAGGCTTTTAAAACTCGGTCCTAACCAGATCTTCAAACCTGCTAAGATCAGTTTCTTCGGGATTGCCAGGCATGAGGTCACTGAACCCATGATCCTTCTCCTTTTAGTCGTGGGCTTTTTCTACAGCATCTGGGGAAAGCTTGAAGATGCCGTTACCATCTTTGTGGTTATCGTTCTGTTAGTTCTGGCTGAAGTATATAACGAATTCAGGGCAAAAAAAGCGATTGCCTCTTTAGAGAAGATCACTGCGCCCAGGACGAAAGTGCTAAGGGACGGGAAGATCACTGAGATCGATTCCGAGAATGTCGTACCAGGAGATATTTTAGTTTTAACCCCAGGTACTAAAGTTGCAGCGGATGTAAAAATAGTGAAATCCACGGGCATGCAGCTTGATGAATCCGCCCTGACAGGCGAATCATTCCCTCTGGATAAAAACATCGGTGATGAGATCTATGCAGGCACAGTAGTGCTCTCAGGCGAAGGGCTGGCGCAGGTCTTTGCCACGGGTAAGAATACCAGACTTGGCAAAATCGCCGCTACTGCCGGAGTAATTAAGGCACCCAAGACCCCGCTGCAACTGGCTATGAAGTCTCTTGCCGGCAAACTTGTTTTCGTGGCATTTTTCTTTTCAATTATCATCCCGGTATTAGGGATTTTACAGGGGCAGGATGTAAGAACGATGATCTTAACAGGTCTCTCCCTTTCATTCGCCACCATTCCTGAAGAGCTTCCGATCATTATTACGATGGTACTGGGGCTGGGAGCCTATACTCTTTCAAAGGATAAATTCCTGGTTAAAAGAATAAAGGCTGCTGAAACCCTGGGCAACGCCACTGTCATTGTTACAGATAAAACCGGCACTATTACTGAGAACAGGATGAAGATCGTATCGCTTTACCCTGAGAACAAAGAGAGGGAGATCCTTGAAAAAACCCTCGGCTCCATAACCGATTATTCCTTGTCCCCGTTAGAGCAGGAGATCAGGAACAAAGCACAGGAATTAAAAATAGATAGGGCGCTGCCTCAGGTTATCCGCCAGAGGAACCTTGCTAACGCCAGGAAAACAAAGGCCGTCATAAGGAAAAACGGGCAGGGTTATGAACTGTTTTTAAGCGGGGCGCCGGAGGAGATTTTTAGAAGCTGTTCCGGCGTAAGTGACGACATAAAAAATGCGCTGACCAGGGAAACGGAAAAAGGCAGAAGGGTGATCGCAGTCGCTTATAAGAAATTAACACATGGGGAAGCGGGCCTGGATTTTACCGATATCGAGAAGAAAATGGGTTTTGTGGGTCTTATAAGCTTTGAGGACCCGCCGAGAAAGGGTGTTAGAAAGACCATAGCTGCGGCTGCAAGGGCTGGCATCAGGACGATCATGGTCACAGGCGACCATCCTCTGACAGCTCTTTTTATAGCCAGCGAAGTCGGTATTTCAACTCCGGATAATAAGGTGCTGACGGGGGAGGATCTGGATCGCTCAACAGATGAAGAGCTGCAGAAGACCGTGAGGGATTTCTCGGTTTTTGCCAGGAACACTCCGGAACATAAATACCGGATCGTTAAAGCATTGCAAAGGAACGGGGAAGTGGTAGCTGTGACCGGTGACGGGATCAACGATACGCTGGCTCTTAAGGGTGCGGATATCGGCATAGCGATGGGGCTGCGGGGAACGGATGTGGCCAGGGAAGCTGCAGAAGTCATTGTCGCCGATGATAACTATGTCACCATCGCCCAGGGTATTTTTGAGGGCAGGAAGTTTTTTGATAACCTGCGAAAAGGGATTAAATATTACCTCTCTGTGAAGGTCGCCTTAATACTGATCTTCCTCCTGCCTGTTCTTTTAGGCATCCCCATGCCTTTTGCTCCAATTCAGATAATCATACTGGAATTATTCATGGATCTGGCAGCATCTGCAGGTTTTGTGGCTGAGGCAAAAGAGAGGAATATCTATTCCAGACCGCCCCGCGATCCAAAAGAGGAAATACTCAATAATCAGGTAATTAGAGACCTTTTAACCAGGGGATTGTTCCTGTTCATTGGCGTCACTTCGGTGTATTTTTATGCCAGAAGCCAGAACCTGAATTTCAGGGAGGCACAAACATTTGCTTTTTCAGCATGGGTTTTCGGCCATATCTTCCTGGCTTATATCTCCCGCTCTGATACTGAGCCCATCTTCTCACTGGGAGTATTTTCCAATAAGGTCATTAACCTCTGGGCAATCGCAGCGATCACCTTTCTTATTATGGGGATCTATCTTCCTTTTTTGAATGACAGGTTTAATCTTGCTCCGATCAGCTTTACCTGGCTAATACTCATTGCCCTGGTGATGATGTTCATTATAGGTTTGCTTGAGATAAGAAAAATATTCAGTTCAGGTACGCTACGGGTTTGAGCGCTGTAATCTACTTAATAACCGGAATACGCTTTTCAAGTGAGTCAAGCTTCGTATTTACGGCTTCAAACCTGTAATCCATACCTTCAAACTTGGATTGCATCTCTTTCCTGAGTTCTTCGATCTCGGTTTTTGTTTCGTTTCTCAGACTATCTATCTTAATATCAAGTGAGTCTATCCATGTACTAATTGCCTTAATGTCCCCGCTTATTTCGCTTAACTTGGGTAATAATAAGCGTTCTATCCAGCCGGGTATTTTTTCAGCAGGCATAATTTATCCATATTTGATGTACATCCTATTTAACCTTATGAGTATCTCACATGGATGTTTATCTGGGCACTTCTATCTCTCAATGTCTGGACTATAATTCCCTGACCTTTGCCAGCAATAATCTTACGGCTGAATCTTCTTATCTGTTTCTCCTCTAAAATAGACTGGAAATCCCTGTTATTCACGAGGTTATCGTACTGCTCCCTTTCTGATACGATGTATATGTTTATATCTGCTGTTGAGTCAATTTCCACATCTGCTGTTACGTCAAAGTCAAAAGGATACGAAGGGTCGTTTAAATATAAGAACGTGAGATAGCCGGGGTCAAGCCGTATGTTCTCATTGCGCTCCAGTCCTGCAAAAACCATCACAGCATAGCACGTCTTCTTCTCGCAGTATATCCCGACACCGCTGTCGCTGAACAGCCCATCCCTGTCCATTATGGGCGACCTGTGCGCAGGACTGTCAAGCCATCCGTTCACCGCCGTTTCGCTGATGTTCACTGTTTCATTCAATCCTTCTATCATATACAGGTTCTCGGCAGCCACAGTATAGAATATTTTACTCTCCTTCAGCCTGTCCCCTGCGTTTTTCCCTTCAATATCCTTGTGGTGGAATCCCTGTATGGAGAGGGTTTTGCTGTAATTTTTTGCTATCGATGCTATCCTGTCGTTCCATTTAAGCGGCTTTAAGCCCGACTTCGCTCTCTCCTTATTGACGAGATCAAAGACACTGCGCTCAAGCTGCGGGATGTTGAGGGCTGAGGCGTTAAAAAGAATCTTCCTGAGATCGTTTTCTCTGATAGTAAAGTTGATGCCGCTGTAGTTGAAGCTTTCACTTGGGAATTCGAAATAGAATTCGAACGGATTGTTCTCATAAGTTCCGTTCAGGGCGATCAATCCCGGTCTTAGCTTCTCAAGGTTCGTGGTAAAGCTTCCGTTCTGTGCATAACCCAGAAAAACGCCGTTGTTGAAAACATTGCCTTCAAGGGGCTCTCCGGTTTCATTGATGGAAAAACGCATCATGTAGGAGCTGTCCAGCACATACGAAGTGCATCCTGCTGTAAATATTATCAATGCAACAAGAAGTATTACAAATAATGCCTTTTTACCGCTCATATATCTCGCTGCTTTCCATCAATAATAGTTAGAGTTTTTAATATAATTTACTATGTGCAATCAGGACATGACTTTCCTATGTTTTATATTGAATGTTGACAGTTATAGTAAAGTCCGAAAATAACTGTAATTCCATGAGAAACAAAACCGCAGATGAACGCAGATAAACGCAGATGCAACCTTATATCTGCGTTCATCTGCGTTTATCTGCGGCTAATTTTTCATAAATTACGTATATTTAAGAACTATAATATAAGAACATACCGGGTATAAACCATGCCAGACCTAGTGATCAAGAACGCCAGGATTTTTATGGGCGATGCGCTCCAGTCGATGGAGATAGCCGTAGACAGCGGCAGGATCTCAAAGCTTGGGAAAATAATCGGTACTGGGGAAGTAGACCGGGTGATAGACGCAAAAGGCGCGCTCGTACTGCCGGGAGCAATAGACGTGCACGTACACTTCCGCGACCCGGGGATGACGAAGAAAGAGGATTGGTATACCGGCTCCTGTGCAGCGGCGGCCGGGGGGGTGACAGCGGTTATAGATCATCCCAACACAATTCCTCCGACAATAGACCCCGATTCTTTCAAAAGAAAGAAAAAAGAGGCAAAAAAAGCAATAATCGATTACGGCATCAATGCCGGGGTAACGCAGAACCTGAAATATCTGAAAGAACTCTGGGAACTCGGCGCAGCGGCGTTCGGGGAGATATTCATGGCCGAATCCACGGGCTCCCTGAACATAAACGACAGGGTGCTAAAAGAAGCGCTTGGAACTATCAGGAGCCTCGGCGCAGTGGCGTGCATACATGCCGAGGACGAGGAGATAGTAAAAAAGCAAATTAAGATGTTAAAAGCCAACCCTGCGCCCGAATCCTACTCAAAGGCGCGCCCTGCCTTATCTGAGAAAACAGCAGTTGAGAAAGCTGTCAGGCTCGGTGAAGATGCTAAACTGCATTTCTGCCACATCAGCGCCGGTGAGAGCCTTGAGGTCATAAGAAAGGCAAAAGCCAGGAACAGGAGCATTACCTGCGAGGCAGCGCCGCACCACCTTTTCCTTTCCATAAAGGACTGGAAGCGCCTGGGGACGCTTGGGAAAATGAACCCGCCCCTGCGCGATTACCAGGCGCAGCAGAGCCTCTGGACGGGTCTTAACGATGGGACTGTGGATGTTATTGCCTCAGATCATGCCCCGCACCTTGAGCCTGAGAAAAATACCGATATATGGAGCGCGCCGGCTGGCGTTCCTGGCGTTGAGACCATGCTGCCGCTTATGCTTATGGCTGTAAAGAGGAACCTCATTACCCTGAAACGGCTGATCGAGATCACAAGCGCAAATCCGGCCGGGCTCCTCAGCCTGAGAAAAGGAGTGATCGCGCCCGGATATGATGCCGACCTTGTGATCGTGGGCGGGGTACGGGAGATCCGCAGGGAAAAGCTGCACAGCAAAGCGGGATGGACTCCCTATGGCGGCATGGAAGGTGTATTCCCGAAGATAACAATCTCAAGAGGGGATGTGGTCTTTGAGGACGGGGAGGTCATCGCAAAGAGAGGGAGAGGCAGATTTATTCCGGGGCAGGGGTTCATCGATAGGAAGCGGTCGCTGGAAAAGGATTAATATACCATAAATTTGAATATATGATTTAATTGCAATCCATAACCGATACAATGGAGGTCTTTAAAGGAACAAACAGATAGCTTTAGTCACGGACGATTTCCCGGTATACCATTCCATTATCGAAGAGGCCCGTTCCCGCAACTTGGATCTGCTGGTCCTGACCCCTTCCCGGCCAGTGCCGGCACATGTGGGCGTGATCATTACTACTGAAAATGAATCGGCTAATATTAATTTTAACCGCGAAAGGGTGATCATAGCAGATAAACCCAAACCTACGATCGACAGGGCATGTTCGCTCCTCCTCAAAGAGAATTTTAGCAGGATAATAATAGGTATCGATCCCGGTAAGTATCCGGGTATAGCCGTGGTAGGGGATAATAAAACACTCTCGGTCTACCATGTATCAGTAAGAGAGGTCAGCCCCCTGATAGAGCGGATCATGAGGGAATTTGACGGCAAAAATATCCTTGTCAGGATAGGGCACGGAGCAAGACTTATCCGCTCAAGGCTCATCAACGAGCTACTTGACCTCGGACTGCGTGTAGAGATGGTCAATGAGACCGGAACGACACCCCATCTCGGCAAAGGCATGTGCGGTCAGGTAGTATCCGACATAATCGCCGCGACCAATATCGCTAGGATACCGGGGAAAAGCGTGGGAAAGCAGTTCATAGAACCGTCACAGGGAGAAGTAAGGGTGATCCAGGAGCACAGCCGGGAATATTCGAACGGACGCTCCACCATCCCGCGGCAGCTTGCAAGGGCTGTGGCGAAGGGAGAACTGACACTGGATGAGGCTATGGAAAGGCATAACGCCTGTTAATACTTTGAAACCCCGCCTCCGGGAGATCTTATGGAGAGCCGCGCTCCGATAGTTGCTATTATGATAGCGACAAGCATAGTCGAGAACAGGAACTGTCTCCCGTTGGAAAATACAGGATAACCGTTCAGTGCCTCGCTTATGACCAGGATGTAGGTACTGCCGCTCCAGAACAGGATACCGCTTGCAATGATGAAGAAAGGGTGTGCCCACTGCCTGCCGATGCTCTCCTTTGCCAGGCGCAGGTCCATTATTTTCCCTGCGCTTATCAATACGCCGGCAAGGACATACCACCATATGGAGGCATTGACGTACGCCATCAGCAGTATGAGGTATCCTGCCATTATCTCCTGGCTGTAATAATCCCAGAGTTCAGACCCTCCCTGCACCGTACCGATCAGGGACAGTATTATGGCTGCAAGGTACATGACGAACGTGATCTTCCCGCTCTGAAGAGAGACGAAAAGAGAATTCTTGAAATCGCCGAACGCATCCTCAAGACCTGTGGCACGGAGGAGCATGTATATCCCAATTGCTCCAAGTATAGCCATGGTCGCTATATCGGGACGCTCAAAATACAGCGAAATGGCATAGATAATAGATGCAAGACCGATAGGCATGAAAAAAGTGCGCGATATTTTGGGGTCGTTAAAAGCCTCTTTGATTATATAGTACGTACTTTCCAGGTTCTCGTGCTGCTTGACGATCACCCTGCGTACCGCATCCACTTTTATCCTGGACTGGATGATAGGTAAAACTGACTCATCCTCAGCTCCGTCAGAGACAAGGATGGCTCTATCAGGCTTCAGTTCCTCAAGTATCCTTTCGAACTGTTCTGTGATCCTCTTATCAGCCGCCATCCCGACCTTCTTATCTCCTGCTATCGAGACTATCTCTGCATCGTTGTTTTCAGCTACCAGGCTGTCGTATAGATTTATTCCGCCGAAGATGGTATTAATATCGGAATCTTCAGGGTCTGCGGATGCAAGCCTGACGGCTGCATCCAGGTTCGCGGTCCTGCCTACCACAGGGCTTGGGATACCTGCCTTCTCCCCAAGATCATTGTCCCTGTCGATACACAATATAAGTATCCTCATCGCTTCCAGTTATCTTCATGTTTATATAAATAAGCTACGGAGACGCAAAGGTTAGTAGTCCCCTTTAATTTTTTGTTTTTTAGGTCAAAAAGTCTATTTTTATGTTATTTCCCAGGGTATCCTAAGATATATTTAAAAGTCATGATCATCCTCTGGGAAAAATGTTTTTGATACGCCGATTATTTCATAATCATAATTATAACAGAGATTATTATCCATATGCATAAATATATTAGCTAAATAGTTGTGTATATGTATGGATAGGCAGGTCAGGGAGTAGGAGTGGCTTTACCTCCTATTATAAGGCGATGGGTTCAATCCCAAAGAAGGATCGCAGGTAGAAATAGAGCCGTTACCTCTAACTCGATGCAGCTTATGGTTTGGTAATAGTTTGGGAAAACTGTTATAAGTACTAAGATTGGATTATGCTAATATCAAAATGCATGAGCAGGTTGGGAAGTTTGGTGGTATTGGTGGAAAAAAAGTTACCCGTTACCTGCTCACGAATATCTAAATTATTCTATTTATATTAAAACTTCTGGTTGGTACCTCTTACTATCTGGAAACGTTACTCACACGCACAACACAACTCCGTTTATAAGCACTTCCCACCAGTCATCCATTTTGAATGAGAAATAGACCATAAAATAAACAATCGCAATACCTTTTACAAACTTTGCTATTGAAATAACGGTTAAGAACTTTCTGGTCTCGTAATTCTCTATTCCTGCCACTACAGGGGCGAGATCTCCTACAAGGGGTATCCAGGGTGAGATAAAAAGGAACAGCGCACCGTATTTGCGGAAATGCATCTGCATCCGCTTCTCTTTTTCCTTATCATGGAACGGGATTATTTTCCGAAGCTCGTACTTCCCCACAAGATAGCCAAGGAATGCGCCGACAACAGAACTGGTTACCAGTACTACCAGTATTAACTGCGGATTTTTTCCTACATCGATAAGACCGAATACAGCCCACTCGGTCGGGACCGGGATTATGGATGAGATAAGGCCGATGGCAAAAAGCCCCATCAAGCCGTACGATATGAATAATTCAAGTAACTCCATCTCTTAAGCTTTATTCGGTCTCCCGTACCATAAACCTAAGCATGGGTCACTGCTGGAAGTTCTTCAAAAGAGCCGCGAAATGACCGCGCCTTTTCTCCCATTTTTCGTTCCCTTTTATCTCATTATGGCATTTCAGGCATGAGTCGGCATGGCACTTTGTGCAGTCCACTTCCCTCGGGCGGTGTATAACAACAAGGTTACCGTTGCTAGCTTTTAGCGGGTCGGGATAATTATGGCACTCTGCGCACGAAATGGTACCGTCGCGGAATGCAGGGATCTGGGGTGTTGAGGCCGACCCGTGGCAGCGTTCGCAGGTCACGTTACTGTTTATGGGATGTGTATTGTGGTCTATCTTATGACATTCCAGACAATAAGCGCCCCCCCCGATATGCTGCTTTACCTCGTATGCCTGGGGAGCGACCCTTTTCCCTGAGAGATGGCAGCCCTCGCAGATGTTCTGTCCCATGTAAATGAGCGTGGTATAATTCGAGGTCGGCGTCTCTTTCTCCGGCGTTGCCTGCGGCAGTTCTTCCTCCGGACCCCGGGATGTCCCGGTCGGATATGTGGATAGAAGTACGCCAATTATAAATCCGACTGCGGCCAGAACAACCAGACCTATGGCAATCTCTGCTTTGAATCTCATAATCACCTGTTAAGAACATGGAGCATAAGCATTAAAATGATCGTAACTAATAACATCACGATCGGGACGGCGCCTTCAAGCCACGGAGCCTTCTCACTGATTATATCAAGCAGGCTTTTGGGAGCAGTTGCCGCGGCTTCCGGGGATAGTACTTCAGGCGGCTCGGGTGCGGTACCCTGAGGTTCAGTTGCATTATCAACCAGCAGAACCGGTGACCCTGTAATAACTGTAATATTTTTTCCGGGTACAAAGCTATACGAGCCGCTATAATCTTTTTTCCAGAAACTGATGCGGGGTCCTGGCAATTCTCTCTCTCCGGCTCCTTCTGCGGATATATCGTATGCTATATAAACCGATTCAGCCGGACGCAGATAGCCATTAAACGTGGTATTGCCGGAAATAAGGGAGGTATTTTTCGGAAGCATATCTGTAACGTTAATTCCTACTGGATAATCGCCGGTATTCTCCACGCGCATAGATATATTGATACTCTCATTCAAGTTAAAAGTAAGCTTGTTTGCGTTCTTTAATACCGTCACAAAAGCTCCATATGCTCTGGTCGAAGGTCTGCTGGATGAAGCTGTTTTTGATACTCCCCATTCGGTCCATTGCGCGGTAGCTGCAGGCGCTGTAAAACTGCCCGTCCTCAGGGCGATCATCTCATACCTGAATTCTTTTTTCTCACTTCCATTAATATCAAAAACCCACTGTAATTTTGTATTGTTATTAACCAGACGAAAACCGTCAATTACTTCGTCCGTAAGGTTCACCGACCTGATACTGTAGCCCTGAAGATTTGTTACATATATGTTCACAACTGTTATTTTCCCAAGACCAATAAGACCATCATGAGTTTCATCCAAGTCTCTTTCTCCTAAAATTGTTGCAGAGGTTATTCTCTTTTCAATATTGATGATCTGATCGAGTGAAACAGTCGATGTTGAAGTAGTAGAATATACCTTTCCAGCCGAGTCCCTGAAATAAGCATCCGCTTTGATTATGAACGTTGATCTGTTCGGATCAGACGGGACAGGCGGTTTCAGGGAGATATTGATACTGTATGAATTATTTGCCATAAGAGGAGCATACCAGCTGCGCGTTATAGTGCTCGTTAAAGGATTATACGTCAGCGTATTATCTGATAATTCCTGCTCATCCGGCTTCAAGCCGCTTATATTGACCGTAATATTGCCCTCAGAGAACGATGCATCCCCTGTATTCTTGATCCGGATATTCATAGTGGATGTATATCCTGACCTTCCGTCCCAGTCGACCGATGTCACAAGTCCCAGTACCGGTTTCTTTTGACCCGTTTCTTTAGCGGCTGAAACGCTTATTTTAGCCTGCGGGCAGCATGGAAAAGTGCCTGTATTCACGGGCGGGTCTGATGCGCTGTTATAACTGGAGATTTCCTCAGCTTCGATCTTTAACCCCTGAAAAGTAGTGCTGTTCCTTGTAAAATTAAAAATCGTAGTCTCGCCGTGGGACAATACTCCGTACTGCGTTTCGCCCCTGCGGGTTACAGATATAGATGTATGACCCTCCCAGTCAAAATCGATCACCTTTATAGTATAATCGCTTTTGCTTGCTGAAGGATATGTCCAGCCAAGGGTAGATGTACTTCCGCTCTCCCATTCTACGTCAAGACCGTTTATAGTTTCAGCAGACGAGGCAGAAGGCAGGAAAATAAGAAGAAGGATCAATAGAATAAAGGGCTTTTTCAATCGTTTCTCCTCCGGAACTTAAAGGTAAGACCCAGCCCCGCTCCCAGAAGAACTATGCCTGCTGCTGAAAGGGTATAGGAATACAGCGGTTTCCAGGTGAACTGCCCTATGCCTAAAACCTCCCAGGTGATATTCGGTATAAACCCGTGCTGGATCGAGAAGCCGAACCATGCCATCGCAAAGAGAGACACTGACCCTATTAATAGCGGGGTTGCAAGCCTGCGTAGATCAAACGTGACCGGGACTTTTAATTTCGGCATTTTTTGGGCTTTTATCTCTTCACCCTGGATCTTTTCGCTCAATTTCTCCTTAAACTGCTGCAGCGCGATGTGAAGGTCAAGTGGCAGTACACCCCTCACCAGGTTGGTGCACCAGGAATAAAACAGGGTAACATAAACACCAAGCCCGATGAACAATGAGCCGAACATCTGGTAATCGCGCAGATAGGCATTCATTATAATTGTATATACTGGCAGTATAAGGATCGGGACAAATACCCATACCCATACGGATTCCACGTTCCAGAGTTTAAACTCAGCTGTAATAACTGCCCACCAGACTATATAGACGATCGTAACCGCATAGGGGATATATTCCAGCGGATACTGCAGCATAAATAAAAATGCAGCAAGGGTAATGTTGATCAATACGATATATTTGACATACATGGATGCCTGGACATGCGGCTGCGAAATTGCGACCGTTTCTGCGGGAGCGGTGATCTCCCTGGCTTTACCCATTTTCTCCATATTCAGGTTCATCATCTCAAGCTTGTCATGTACATCGTCCAGCCCCACATGGACCACAGCAACATCGCGCAAAACAGGCTCAAGCCGCTTGTATATCACTTCATCAAAGGTATTATCCGCTATATTTTCAAGATGCGTCTCTTTTCTGAATATAAGGAAGGCACCAGACAGAACACCCAGACCGAGTATGAAATAAAACAGGTTCATCAGGAAATTGATGGGCTCAAAAGACGTTACAATATTAGACACAAGGGGGAAGAACGATGAAATAAGCAGCCATAAAGAAGCAATGACCATGCTTACTATAACGACGTACTCCCCGGGCGAGATGTGCCTTACCTCTTTCCCCCTCTTGGGCTCCAGGGTTGTTGCAGCGGGGTCAAGGAGATTATCCAGATCGAGTTTCTTCCCGTCTCTGTTTAACAGCGAGGAAATATCAACCCTTGTACTGGAATAGCGCTCGTTTTCTTTATCCATCGGGACCAACCGTTGTTTTATTCTTGCTTTTCGTATAGACCTTTTTCCTTATACCATTTAACTGCTTCTTGATGTATTTTTTTATTCGGGAATTTCTCCCATGCTTCTTTTACAAGTGATTCGGTTATGACGGCATCGGACGAGACCGCAGACGCCAGTTCCAATGCTATATAGCATAAGCCGCCAAGAGTGCTCGGATGACCTTCACTTGTTTCTATCAGGCACAGGATCGCCTCCTCATCAAAGGGGTCAAAATCTCGCTGCCTTATCAATTCAAGATGGCTCATCCTCTTGCCAACCGCAATTGCCCTCAGTATATACTCAAGGCGCTGCGGGACTGTAAAGGGTCTGGTATATTCGCGTATCAGAGCCCTTCTAAGCGTGGTATCGAAGTTCTCTGTCCAGTCTTCAAGGCTTTTCTCAAAACGCGGGACTGCAAGTATCAATCCTGTGAATGCCCTGTTCGCAGCAGAATAGGGGTTGGTCGAGTTAATAACAAGCTCGAAGCCGTCTTTTGAGAAATGCTCCCCCTGGTCGAATATACAGAATAGTTTATTATTCTGCTTGATCAGGGCTTTGAGCACATTATTGTATATGTCAAGGATCTGCTCCCTGTCCGCAGTGCTTAATTTAGCTATAAAATCCGGATCAAGGTCCCCGATTATGGATGTTGCAAGCTGCATCGCGCTCTGCCCGTATACCTGGTTGTACCAGAAGATAAAATCGGATGGCAGGTTCCTTACGATAAAATCTGCATTTTCGCTCTTTCCTGAACCCGTTGGACCTGTCAGTATTATCAGGCTTGACTGGTTATGCCTGGCCGCCCTTACTATCCTGGCACAGGCTGCCTCATCTTTGTTTACGAACATCCTGTTATCAATGATCTTATCTGCAAAAGGATTTACATACATCCTGTGATTTTCGAAAAAGGCATCTAACGGGTCCCTCTGAAGGGTATATGATTCAGGCTTACTGCCAAGTTTTTCTATTATTTTTTCTAGTTCAGCCACTTTTATCTCTCACTCATTGATGATCCTATCTCTTAAAATGCCTTGAAGGCCGCAGGTCCCTAACTGACAGTATCATATACAGTACAAGGCAGACGAAAAATATCATAATTCCCATAGACCGCAGGTTCTGGACAGTTCTTGAAATTGCAAGGAATTCAGCAGAATATTCCTGCGATGTGAAATCCAGCAAGAAATATTTCCCGACATCTTTCAGGACAATCGGTCTCTCATCTAATATAATCGCTTTGCCAAGTACATTTTCCCTATTGACGACCCACTGGTCAGGAGAGGGATTATTATCACCCTGCGTCCTTATTTCGTCCCCTGCAACCTCTACGATCCTGTGGGTTACGGTAAGGGGGCGGCTCGCTACCGCGCCAGTCCTGGGGCTGGGAAAGATAATTATATCTCCAACTGCCGGTTTTACTAAAAGGCTTTGCATAACTACAAGATCTCCCTTTTTAAATGCTGGCTCCATGGAGCTTGATGTGACCATGGCAAAAAAGAGCATCTGCGCCGATAGAACATATGCAATGAACAGTACAAGCGCAACTGGCAGCAGTATATTTCTGAGACGGAATTTCCTTGCATGCTCCCGGTACATAGCCATCGTTGCGTTTATTTTGCCCTCCTGTTTCTGCCTCTTTAGCCTGTGCGCTATGTACCCCAGTATCTCAATAGATCTTTTGTAGCCATTCCTGCGGTCGTAAAAGACCGCCAGTACGATCGCGAACAGCATAATGTGGAAGGCTATGTACCTGTAAAGCGGGATCCCCAGGACAGAGAACTGCCATGTAACATACCTGGCTACCGTAGAAATGATGACAGTGACCATTATTGTTACGATGGCAGTTATCATTATCATATTTATTATACTTGTTTACGATGCTAAAACTTTTTTGCCTATTCCCGTCCAATATTCTACCCTGAACTCTATCCCGGATTATCCTGTTCCTGCAGGTATCTTCAGCAAAGGCTTACTTTACGTAAAGTAAGCCTTTGCCATTGACTATTACATCGCCTGCGTATTTCCTGTATGTGACCCCGTCCAGGGCTTCAGCGCCTTCCAGCCTGAAGACTGGCATCATCTCTTCAACTGTTCCACTGATGATTATCGTGCCTTTTGACATCTCGCTGCCGGGCATGCTGGTATTGCCCTCGATCACTATCTTGCCTCCGTTGTTGCAGAGACCTGGCAGCAGTCCTGCATTGCCCTTCACTATGATCTCGCCCCCGCACATGTGGTCTCCGGCATAATCAAGGGCATTGCCCATGACTGTGATCTTCCCGCCGCGCATGCCGCACGTCTCACCGCGGTATCCTGCACCGAGGTAATAGCCTGCATTCCCTTCGATGATCAGCTCTCCGCCTTTCATCTCCCTGCCTGCCCAGGAGTCGGCGTTTCCCATTACGGTGATCTTCCCGCCGCTCATCTTTGCCCCGATGTGCATGTCAACGTTGCCTTTTACCATGATAAGACCGCCGGTCATTCCCTCACCTATCCTCTTCACGCGCGAGAAGTCCCCCTCAAGCACAAGCTTGGTATCCGCGGCTGGCGCTTGACCATCTACTTTAACTGAGAAAAGCTCTCCTAAAGTGGTCTTCTCGTTCCCCATCCAGGCTTCCAGGGACTGTATCTCTTTTTCAGTTTTTCCGGCGAATTTATCAGGTGAGATGTTCTCTGCCTCAACTGAAATCCTTATCTCTTTTCTGGGTTTTACCGTTACTGTCTGCATCTCAGTTCACCTCCACCGGGATCGCACCCGCTTTTACAACGTTCGGGTGTGTAACGTATGCATCCTGCACCATGTAATTTGCAAGGTTGATGGAGTAGTAGTTCTTGAATTTCAGTCGTATGTCCCTGAGCATCTCGTTCCTGTGCTGCTCAGGCACGGAAGCATCCACCCAGAAGGTCCTGCCCGCAGGTGTAGCCACGACCTGTCCATCCTTTACCACTACCTCGCCGCCTTTGATGGTGTATGCAGCAGATGAGAATGCGCTCTTTATCCTGGCATGCTCAACAGAGGGGTCGATCTGGTCAGGTTTGATGTCGTATATTGCGATATCGGCGTCCGCCCCGACTCCCAGGTGTCCCTTGGTATCAAGCAGCCCCAGCACTTTTGCTGAGCCCGCCCTTGTCATTATCGCTATGTCATTGAAGTCAAGCTCGCGCTCGATTCCAGGGATCTTCGTCCTCTTGTGCACTGCCTCGTGGAGCGTCTTTATCTCTTCCTGCCTCTTCTTATTGCTCATGAGAAGGGCTATGACATCAGGATAGTTCACGAACGGTCCTCCGTTGGGATGGTCTGTTGTCAGGAGGACCTTGTACGGGTCTTTTGTGAGAAGCGCAAGTTCAAGTCCCATCGCCCACATGATGGCATGGATCGAGACCTGCTTGACATAGAAGATGGGCACAACGCCTGAGGCATCCTCAAGCTCGACATCGCCGTTCGCCCATTTTGCATGCAGCAGTTTTGCGTTCGCGTACTGCACAGGACCGTCGGCTGTCATCGTTGTCGCGCTTCCGAAGATGAGCTGACCCATATCCGTCGTTATGTTCTCGCTGCTGTTGAGGTAATTCGCTACCTCATCTGCTTTGGATTCGAAATCGCCCCAGTTCGTCCCGCCCCATACGTTGAACGTGAGATGGGTAACGTGCAGCACCTGCCTGTCCCTGCTCGGTTTCACCTGCTTTGCCAGTTCCATGCTTGCAAGCGTGGTCTTATAGTTCCCCGGTTTTCCGAGGTTGTTGCAGTGGAGGTGCACGGAATGCGGCAGTCCCAGCATCTCGTTCGCCTTCATCAGGGATACAATAATGTCCTTAGGCGTGACATCGAAATTCGGGACAACGTCGTCAAGACCTGTCACGTTCTTTCCGAAGCCCCACATCTCTCCTCCGCCCGGGTTCACGACTTTTATGCCGTATCCCCTGGATGCGAGCAGACCCCATGCCACGTATGCAGCCAGTTTATCCATGTTCTTCTCACGGACGTAATCCATCGTGGGCCAGTTGCTCCCGAAAAGCGTGAGCGCTCCTTTATCTATTATGGGTATCTCCTCTAACTCCTCATGCGTATGGCGCGCCTTCATTATAGCCTGCGCAGCCTCAAAGACCGTGGTGTAGCCCATCTGGGCATAGCGGTATCCCATCGCATAGACGTTCGGGACCGTATAGCCGGTGTACGGTCTTGTTATTTTAGTCCTGGGTCTTATCCCGATCCGCGTATCCTCGGGGCGCATTATTCTTCCGACATTTACTTTCGCGCCTGCTATGTGCGAGTGGGCATCAACTCCGCCCGGCATCACAAGCCTTCCGCCCGCGTCGATCACTGCCGCTTTGCTGCTGACACTGGCTACGATCTTGCCATCTTTGATCGGGATATCGGTCTTATCTCCTTTGATACCATTGACAGGGTCGTATACGGCCCCGTTCTTTATAAGAAGCTCCATGGTTACTCACCCCTTATCTCTCTGACGCGTTCTGTTATTTTCTCAAGTATCTCTATGTCCGTGGGATGCGTGGGTTCTACCATCTTCCTGTACCGCAGGGAGACGCCGTCCATCCTGTAAGCCGTTCCCTCGACCTCGATGCCGCAGATGGCTGTGGGTATAACCACGTTTGCGACCTCGGTCGTGGGGTTCCAGTACGGGTCTATCTGTACTACGGGTATTTTCGCAAGGTGGCGCACTGAGTTTGCAGGGAAATGCGCCGCTGCGTCGCCCGCGATGATCAATGCAGCATCTACTTCTCTCCTGTAGAGCAGATCATTAGCCGCGGTCTCGCCGGGATTATAGTACGGAGCGCCGCGCGAGAAATCAACCGCACTGGCAAAGCCTGTCTCCCAGGCGCAGACCTGCCCGAAACCTGTCACGTTGTAATGCCCGCGCATAGGCATGATCACGACTTTTGTAAATGAGTTCAATTCCGTTGTCAGGGAGATAGCATTGTCTATGTTCTTATACCTTCCCTGGCTCTGCGTCAGTCCCATGCCGAAGAATACCGCTCCGAACCTGGCTGCTTTCATGGTATCGACAAGTTTCACGAGCTGCTCTTTCGGAACGCCGCCAACGGCTGCAGGGACTACATCAGCCTGCCCTGCAAGTATAGCCCGAAGAGCCGATATGACCAGGTAATCCTTACCCTGCTGCACCTCTATGTATTCATCTGCTATGTTGGCTGTATCGGTCTTACGCACATCCACAACAACGATCTTTCGTCCCTTTCTCCCCTTATCAGAGAAAAAACCCCTTGCAAAAACCGAGTAGCGCCCCATGTGCCTTGGGTGGGCCTGTACAGGATTGCAGCCCCAGAACACAACGACGTCGGCGCGGTTCTTTATCTGACCGAGGGTAGAGGTCGGGAGACCCTTCTCGTGCACTGCGAGCGTGGAAGGACCGTGGCACACTGAAGCTGTGTTGTCTATTATCCCGCCGAGTTCCTCAGCCAGCAGGACTCCTTTTTTGTGTACCTCACACAGCGCTGATGCCCAGCCGTACAGGAGCGGTCTCTTTGAGCCTGCGAGTACCTTCGCCGCCGCGTCTATTGCTTCATCGTACGAGACTTCTTTGAAATTGCCTTTCTTATCATCCCTTACCATCGGCTCTTTTATCCTGTGGTGTCCCATTATTTTTGCTGCGCCCAGTTTACATGCGTGTTTTACGTCGGTTATTTTGTTGCCTTCGGTCACGACCGTGATATCGTCGCACACGCACCCGCAGAACGGGCAAAGAGCATCGGTTATTACTGCCATTACTTATACCTCGCAATTAACTCTTTCATTAATAGTATCCTGTCATCTGTAGCTTCTATCTCAGCAGGGATTCCCTTGAAGCCCGGCATCCCGCAGCCTTTTGTATCTGGATCGACCACAGCGTTAGCCCAGGGACCCATGGGGATGAATGCAATGTCGTCAGGATTGCCGTTGTTCTCCTTCAGCTTCACTATCACGTCCCCGTATTCTGTCCTGACCCTTACATTGCCGGGTTTACCTAAAAGACCTGCAGCCTTTGAATTCACTTCACAGTAAGCGGTTGCGTCCATATAATCAGAAGAGGTCTTGTTCTCAAGATTTGCCCCTTGATTGATTGTTCTTCCTGTAATCAGTGTTACCTTTAATGTCATCTGATACCTCTTTTTATTAATGTTTTCCTAAATTACCTTCATGCTTAAAAAGTATGTGTTTCTGTTCGATAAAAAATAAAAAAAATTAACCTTTTGTAGCTTATGCTTCTTCAGGCACTGTAGACCCTGAATATACCCCACCCATGCTATAAACCGCGGAATCGAAAGGTCTGTAAAAGTTATAAATCGATTAATTTATAACTTTAGAATCTGCCATTTGCTGGACAGGTTCAGAATATGCTTTCGGTTCCATGGTCAGGTCTATTTCTGGCAATATATCCACATAGTTTACCAGTTCATGGAATATCTCATGTCTTGGGCTCACTATGATCACGTGAGCCGGCGGATGGATTTTACGTAGCCTGCCGATCGCTGCACTTGGTTCGTCTGCAAGCGGTACTATAGATGCAGCCTCGCAGCAGGTTCGTAGCGGGCTCTTCATGACATGGATAAGTATATTGTCTGCGAACGCAGGTTCCAGCCTTCGTGCTTTATCTGCGAAAGTCAGACGTGCATACCTTACCAGGTCACACAGAGCTGTCTTCACTTTTGATATGTCGTCCGCCCTAACCACTGCCAAAGATTTTATATTTTCCCCATGTTTTTCAAGCAATTCCATTTTTCCTCAGGTGGTACATGTGATAGCACTGATATATACAATGGTGCTAAAACCATGCTATCTGTTTCACACTATCGCACGGTTTATATCATGCCAGCGTCTTATAACCTTCGATGAAAAAGGATTACCTCTGCTATTTTCCGAAGAACTCATATTATCCCAACCAGCCCGAAGCGATGGAGGCTATACACCGGGCTCTTATCAAGAAACAGATCGTTCTCTTCGAAGGCGCCTGCGGTACAGGAAAGACCCTGAGCGCCCTTGTACCTGCACTTCACACGGCAAAACAGGAGAAAAAGACCGCGGTCATAGCCACCAATGTTCACCAGCAGATGGCCCAGTTCATTGAAGAGGCGCGGGAGATACAGAAACTGAACGCTATTAAGGTCATAGTCCTCAAGGGCAAGATGCTGATGTGCCCCAGACCGAACATGGATTATGATACGTGCAGCCTGCTCCGGGATAATACCTACAAGCTGATAGAGCAAGAAAAAGATAACTCGCATTTGAAAAATGAGATAAGATCGGTCAAGGATAAACAAAAGAGACTTAAAGATCCGGGACTGATAGAACTTCAGAGGGAATTAAGCAGGGAATCGGATAAATATGAAAGGCAGTCGCACGAACTGAGAAAGAACTCCTGCGACAAGCTTCTTCTGACCCTGAAGAACAACAGCGACGATTTCCGCACCTGGCTTTTTTCAGGCGTGCGCACGCCTGAGGAGGTTTCGGAGTGGGCATTCTCCAGGAACATCTGCGGGTATGAATTGCTCAAAAGGTACATGAAAGAGGCTGACCTTCTGATATGCAACTATAACCATTTCCTCAACGAGGATATACGCACCAACGTGCTTGGGTGGATGGATAAGAGCCTGAAGGATGTCATCGTGATCTTCGATGAGGCGCATAACATAGAAGCTGCGGCGCGATCCCACTCATCTACGACGCTTTCTGAGATCACGATAAACAGGGCGCTTGATGAGGTTGAGGCGAATAAGGATACAATGCCCCCGGAGGATGTTGTAACATTTTTGAGCGTCGTCCAGGATACCTTGAAATCCACGTACAATTACATGCTCGATAAAAAATTCGGTGAACGGGAAAGAGTGGGCAATGACTGGCGCGACCTGCGGATAGCAGATCCGGAAGAACGTATTGACATGTTCAGGGAAAAGCTTTTAAAAGCACTGGAGAGAGCGGGAATTAAAAAACCTGAGGAGACGATAGAACGTATGAGGGGCATTGGGCTCGGCATTGACAAATTCTATGAGCAGCAGTTCAATGAGGGGAAAAGCCCGGTAAAAAAAATATCCAGCAGCCTGGCTGCAGCAAGCTTCCTGTCAAGCTATATGCTGTTATCAAACGACAGAGGCTACTATCCTATCCTGAGCGTCAGGCGCCAGAACAATGAGATATACGGTCGTCTTGAGCTGTTCACCTGTATCCCGAAGAACGTAACCGCACCGCTATTCAACTCCGTGCATGCAGGGGTTCTCATGTCAGCTACGCTTGCTCCTTTTGAGACAATAAAAACTACCCTTGGCATAGCGCGTGAGACGTGCGAATTAACATATGGTCTCTCCTTCCCCATGGAGAAAAGGCTCACTGTAGCAGTATCTGTTCCACCCCTGTTCGCAAAGGACAGGGATAACCCCCAGACCAAGGAGATCGTAACAAAAGTCCTGAATGACATAGTAGAACAGTCGGACGGGAATGTGCTCATCTTCTTCCCGAGCTTCAACGAAGCTGTCCAGTATAAGAGCAGGCTCAAATGCGATGTACCTGTTTTCCTTGACGAGGTCGGGGTATCGGCGCAATCCATCAGGGATGAATTTTTCAGGCTCGGGGAAAGCGAAAAAAAAGCTGTGCTCATCTCCTACATGTGGGGAACGCTCACCGAGGGCGTGGACTACAGGAACGGAAGAGGGAGGACGGTCGTTATCGTCGGCGTTGGATACCCGGCGCTGAGCGACAGGATGCGCGCTATTGAGTCGGCATACGAGGCTGAGTTCGGGCACGGCTGGGATTACGCTGTCGAGATACCCACGATAAGGAAGGTAAGGCAGGCTTTAGGAAGGGTCGTCCGCTCACCCACGGATTACGGCGTCAGGGTACTGGTAGACGGGCGCTACTCGCCCTCCTCTGCAAAGAGGCTGGGTAAGTACTCAGTGTTCAGTTTTTTCCCGGAGGAGGAGCGCGCCGAGATAGTTGATGTGGCGCCTGAGCGCGTGAAGTACTCGCTCATGAATTTCTTTAACGATATCAGGAGAAATAAGGCTCAGAATAAGAGTTAAGCCAGCCTTATCGTCTCAAGGTTCATCGGGGCGCGGGTCTCGATCTTGAACTTCCTGTATATCGAGCTTGCAAGGTCCATACAGTTCTTCTCGTCCCCGTGCTGGGTCAGGATGTGCTCTGCCCGCGGTCTCAATCTCCGCACGTACTCCATGAGCTGAACCCTGTCCGAGTGACCTGAGAATCCATCAACCGTATCTATGTGCATATTCATCTTGACCATCTCGGTCTTCCCTCCCACGTACACGGGTATCTCTTTCCATCCTTTCTGGATGCGCCGTCCGAGCGTTCCTTCAGCCTGGTAGCCCACAAATACCATGGTGTTCTTCTCCTCAGGTCCGAACGCCCGTAAGTATTCCATCACAGGTCCGCCGTTGAGCATGCCTGAGGTTGCAAGTACGATGCAGGGTTCGCGGTCGTCGATGATCTTCTGGCGCTTCTCTTTTGAATCCACCTGGACGAAGCATTTTGCAAGGAAGGGGTTCATGCCTTTGTGGAATATCTGGTTGCGAAGCTCGTTGTTGAGGTACTCCGGGTGAGTGGTATGTATCGCAGTTGCCTCGTATATCATCCCGTCAAGATAGATCGGGACATTACTGATCAGTTCCTTACGGATGGCTTCCTCAAGCACGATCATGACCTCCTGGCTTCTTCCCACGGCAAAGGTCGGGATGAGGAGGCTTCCTCTGTTGTCCAGCGTCTCTTTTGCTATCTGAGTTAAATGCCGCTCAGCCTCTTTCCTTGCAGGCTGCACGTCCTTTGACCCGCCGTAGGTAGCTTCCATCACGATTGTTTCTATGCGCGGGAATTCAGTTGTTGCGGGATCGAACAGCCGTGTCTTTTCGTACTTGAAGTCGCCTGTGAACGCGATGTTGTACAGACCGTCCCCGACGTGGAAGTGAGCTATAGAAGAGCCCAGTATGTGCCCTGCGTTATGGAAGGTCAGTTTCATGTCAGGACCTATGTCCGTGACATCGCCGTAGTTCAGCGTTATCGTGTGCTTGAGCACTTCGCGTATCATGGCTGATTCGTAGGGTATTTTCCGTCCTTCGCGGGCAGCCACGTCGATGTAGTCAAGCTGCAGCAGCGCCATCAGGTCGCGCGTCGGCGGGGTACAGTAGACCGGTCCCTCGTACCCGTACTTGTACAGTAAGGGCACGAGCCCTATGTGGTCAAGGTGCGCGTGCGTAAGAACGACAGCATCTATCTGGTTTATCGGGTGGACCTCGGGCACGTACAGGTAGGGAGTCCCGTTATCGTCTCCCGATACGCTGACGCCGCACTCGATCAGTATCCTGGTCTCAGGTGTTGAGAGCAGGAAGCAGCTGCGTCCGACCTCGCGGCAGGCGCCCAGGGTGGTAAGCCTTACCCATTTGTCCTTTGAGGTGACACCGCGGTGTATCTTCCTGCCTATCGTCTTCAATATCGCCTTGCGCTCATCCTTATTTGCACGCATGAACTGGCGTATGTTATTGACGGTGGTGGATTTCATGGGCGGCGTTCTGACCACCTTCGGGGTCCACCCTGCCTCTTTTGTTATCTCCCTGAGCGTCTCACCGTGCCTGCCTATGACAAGACCTGGTTTTTCAGCTTCGATTATGACCTCGCCTGTATCCACATCAAAATAATAATTCGAGATGCCGGATTCCGGGGGCACGATCTTTGAGACTGCAGCAACCGCTTCTTCCGGCTGCGCCAGCACCTTTGGGTCTGGTCTTACTACCAGCCTCTTTCTCAGGTCCTTTGCAAGGGATTTTATCAGGTCACCGCTGTCTGCGAACTTCCTTGGCTCCTCCGTGTAAATAACAAGTTCGGGACCCTCGAAGTCCACGTCGGATATGGTTATATCCGGCGGCAATTGGGATCTTATTTTCTGCTTTAGCTCGTTCAGTACATCATCAACGGTCATCGTTATTCTCCTTCGGATGCAAAAAAATGAAAAAACGGGATTCTATGAGTTAAGTGACTCACGTATCTTTTTAATCTCATTCTCGTCTATCTCTTTATATCCCTCAGCGGTGATCTTTATCACCCTAATGCCGTCGCCCGATGCGGAGTCGCGCTTCATGGCCGTATGTAGTGCGCGCACAGCCAGCTCGACCCCATCGTCTATCGGCATCTTGTCCGTGTACCTGTCCTCAAGCACACCGTATGCGATTGGAGAGCCCGACCCTGTGGATACTGCCTTCTTCTCCTCGATCACTCCGCCGATGGCATCAAGCGAATAGATACTCGCACCATTCTTATCTACTCCGCCGACAAGCAGCTGCACATAGTACGGAAAGTATCTTGAGCCGCTCAGGATGTTGGCAAGCAGGGTCACTATCCCCTTTACTGTCATGGGTTCTTCCCTGCGCATTTTGTAGAGCTTAGCCTCGACCTGCATCCACTTTACAAGTCTCTGGGCATCCCCGACAGAACCCGCCGTAGTCATTGCTACCAGGTCGTCTATCTGGTATATTTTCGTAGCATCTTTACTCGCGATAAAGTGCCCCATCGTAGCTCTCTTTTCGGTAGCCATGACTACACCCTTATCGCAAACTAACCCAACTGTGGTAGTTCCTTTATATTGCATGTCATCCATTTTTAAATACCTCTCAAATACCTCATTGCTGAAAAATGAGAAAATTAGCATTATATAATCTGTTTTGGGGTATTTAAAGGTTTTTGCTTTTGAAAATACATACTTAATTATTTTGTATAGATTATTTTTATTTATTATTCGGTTTAACACGTTTTATTGTGTAAAATTAGCGGGGGGAAAATCTTTCTCCCCCGATGATGTCCCACTCCCCGTTACCCACTTATCTATATTTGGTAAGGTTGGTCTATTTTTCGACAACTATATGTTATCTTTGATGGTACTTAAAAGTATCTGCCTAAAACCGGGGCGCTTGCTAAAGAAAACTAATACGTCTTCGCCATTATCGCCATCAGCTCGGTTACTCTTCCGCACACAGGACATGTTCCAGTGCCCCTGCCGAGTTCGCCCTCAGGCACGCCGAGAATGCCTGCGCCGACCTCATTTTCCATCGCAAGCCCGCACTCGCGCTCCCCGCACCAGGGAATTCGCGCAATCCCCTCTGATACTTTGCTCTTCACTTCTTCAAGGGTTGTACAATCGAATATCCTCTCCCTCATTGATCTCTCAGCCCTCTCAAACAGGCTGCTGCGGATACCCTCGAACTGGTTTTTTATTTCCCCTGCGATATTGTCCAGAGGAACGCTCTCTTTGGCTGCGGTATCCCTCCTGACAACCGTGGCTGCGTTGTTCTTCAGGTCGCGCGGTCCTATCTCCACTCTCACAGGCACGCCTTTCATCTCCCATTTGTAATACTTGGAGCCCGGTCGCTCGTCGCTCTCGTCAAGAGCAACTCGGATGCCCTCCGCTCTCAGCCTTTCCGCCGCAGCGCGGCACGCCCGGGTTATCTCATCGCTCTTTCCGAACAATATAGGAATAACAACGACCTGGACGGGCGCGACCTCTGGCGGGAACACGAGTCCCTTGTCATCGCCGTGGACTGAGATAAGCGCTGCAATGCTGCGCTCCGATACCCCGTAGCACGTCTGGTGTGCGTACCGCTGCTCTCCTTTTATATCCTCGTATTTGATATCAAAGGTCTTTGCGAAATTATCGGCGAGGTGGTGCGCCGTCCCTATCTGAAGCGTCTTGTTATCCGGCATGAGCGTATCCACAGCCATCGTGTAATCCGCGCCCGGGAACTTGTCCCAGTCAGGACGCTTTGAAACTATAGTCGGGACTGCAAGCCGCCTGTAGAACTCCTGGTAGATGCGCACCGCTTCCTTAACCTGCTCCGCAGCTTCGTCCCATGTGGCATGGACTGTGTGCGCTTCCTTAAACGAAGTGATCTCGCGCAGTCGGATGAGCGGGCGCGTGTGTTTTGTCTCGTACCTGAAGGTGTTCACTATCTGGTAAATTTTAATCGGCAGATCGGCATGTGAGCGCACCCAGATCTTATACATCGGGTAAATGGCGGTCTCGCTCGTAGGGCGAAGAGCAAGTTTGACATCAAGCTCGTTCTTGCCTCCGCGGGTTACCCAGTAGACCTCGTTCTCAAAGCCCTTGATATGCTCAGCCTCTTTCATGAACTCGGTCTCAGGGATGAGGAGAGGAAAAAGCGCTTCCCTGTGATCTTTATCGAGCAGCTCCCTTATTATGGCATATGTCCTGTTGCGTACCTCAAAGCCGAACGGGAACCAGACGTACAGACCTTTTACCGGATAGCGCACATCCATTATCTCTCCAGCCATGAGAAGTTCGTTATACCATTCGCTGAAATCCGATTTTTTAGGGAGTACTGCTTTTTTTTCTTCTATCTGCTTTTCTGCCATGAAAGTCACGGCTGCTATTATTGTCTTATCAGGTATAAGTATTTTGAAAAAGCTAAAAAACGAGGGGGTGAGCCTTCCCTTGTTGATTAAGGCTTCCCCTCTTCGTGCTCTCTCTGAACTTCCTCAAGTGACTCGTGCCCATGTCGCTTTTTTACGGTTTCACCGCCCTTATGCCCAAGCTCCACGTAGCCCTCGTGACCCAGCTCGCTTTTTCTCTCCTCTCCACCTTTCTTTCCTATTTCGTGGTAGAACTCGTAGGTGTAACCCTTTTCTTTCTCTTCTTCAGATACTTCTTCTTTCTTCCTCTTCTCCGCCATAACTAATTCACCCCCTTTTCAATTTCGACTTTCGCCTCACACCCCTACAATGGATAATCTATGCGCGTAATATAAGTACTTAAGCTTCCTGCATTTGGTTTAAGGGAGACTACATCTGCATCTCCATTATCTCCCATAGTCCCATCATGCCTATATCCTCATGTTCCAGAATGTGGCAGTGGAACATGGGCATGCCGTCAAAATCCATCACAGGCACGAGCATCGTGACGCTTCCCCATTTAGGAACAAGTACCGTGTCCTTCCATGCCGGTATGCTAGTGTACAGCGATGCGTATCCGGTATCGTCCCCGCTTATGGAGAGGATCTGAGAGGCATTTACGTGCTGGTGGAACGGATGGTCCATACCGCTCTCATTTACTATGGTCCATATTTCATAAGTACCTGTATGTGATGTGATTGTATACGGGTTCACGTCAAAATCCTGTCCGTTTATATACGCATTGCCATGTCCCATGCTCAGGGTAAGGGTCCTTCTCGCCGCAATATCAAGCGCGTTCGAGTCCAGTCTCTTTGCATCGGGATTGACCGAAACAGGAAGATTCTGTGCAGGGGATATTTTATTCTTGTACGTCATTGTCAGCAGGGTAATCGTTCCAGAAGTGGAATTGCCCGTCCTGCTGTACGGCATTGCACGAAGGCGGTGGTTCCCTGAATTCCTGTTCGCGCTGATAAGCACATCCACCCTCTCACCCGGCGAAAGCAAAAGCTCAGAACTCTCATATGGTTTGTCAAGCAAGCCGCCATCTGTTCCGATAAGGTGCATGGTATGGTGCTCAAGGTTCAGTTTATAAAACCTGGCATTGCTTGCGTTGAGTATTCGCCACCTCTGCACCTGACCTGCTTTTATGTATAAACGCGGGTTCACCTGGCCGTTAATCATGATGGTATTACCTTCCTTGCCGTGCATGTAATCCATCATCATGGAGTGAGGTTCAGGCTCTTCTCCGCTAAGGGTTATGTCTTTTATTATCAGTATGTGGGTCTCGTACTGTGCAAGCAGGGTATTCTCATCTTCCACTACCAGCGCGCCAGCCAGCCCAGCCCAGTACTGTTCAGCCGATACGCCGTGCTTGTGCGGGTGATAAAAATTTAAGGTGCCTGCTTCCTGCAGGGAGGTATCATACACATGGTTGTATGTTTCGCCATGCATTAAATGATACATCACGTAATCTGAAGGCGGCTTGGGAGATACATGCCATCCGTGAGTATGAAGGTTGGTGACGTTTTTCTGGTATCCAAGCAGGTTCGTAGCTGTTGTGTGGGGCAGGGAATTTGTAAGGTTCACCTTCAAGATATCCCCCTTCTTCACGCTTATGGTGGGAGCCGGGTAAAAGCCGTTATATGTGAAAAGATTTGCCCATGTCCCGTTGATATTTATGCGCGCTACCTTTGTCTCAAGGTTAACCTCCACTACCCCGGGCGCAGTGCTCAAATCCGGCATTACTTCGGGGTCTTTAAAGACAGCTCCAACTGGAGGGTCGATTACTCCGCCGCCTCCACCCATTCCCCCTCCACCCATCATCTGCATGCCAAGTACGCTTCTGCCCGCAGCAAGAAACCCGGCAGCAGCGATGGAAGATTTGACGAATTCCCTTCTGCTGAATTTTACCTTGTCCATAACCTTCATATCCTCTTTTCGCTATTTTTAAATTAACGGGCTTTGACCGGTTTCAACATCACGTATTTCCTTGACTATCCAGCCAATCCCTTATCAGTATCTATTCCATTTGAGAATAAATGTTTTCCCGAACATGTAAGGGTCGTATACTGCGCAGGATTTCAGATAATAACGGTGAAGAGATCAAAAACAGTGCAGTCGAAATAAAAGCCGGTTTAAAAAGATTTTAAAAGGATACGAGCTCGGGAGGGAATTTCCATTCCATAGTTATGCCGCATACGGTTTTACCCATGTTTGGCTTTCCTATATCACTCCAGCCTATGTTGCCATAAGCATGGATAATGATCACCCGATTTACTCTCCATATTTTACTACGTATTGATGAGACTTATAGGTTTTGGTAGAGATGAAAAGATTTATCAACTCTCAAATTATATTGAAATGTAAGGAGATTGATCAATGGAGCAAGAGCTGGCTCGCATCGGCGTTTCTCTTCCTGAGAACCTGCTTGAAAAATTCGATGAGATAATCACCAAACGGGGCTACTCCTCGCGCTCCGAGGGGATAAGGGACGCAATCCGCGGCTATATCCGCTACTATGCCTGGATGAGCGAAGTCGAGGGCGAAAGGGTAGGAACGATCTCGATGGTGTACGACCACAACCAGAGGGGACTTGTGAATTCACTGCTCGATATAGAGCATGAATTCTCTACGATAATACGCTCATCCCTTCACGTGCATATAAGCCACGATATATGCATGGAGGTACTGCTTGTCAGGGGAGAGGGCAGTGATGTAAAAAACCTCACCGAGAAGATAATGACGCTGCGTGGAGTGAAACACGTTAAACTGACCACCATTATTCCGGGAGAAGAGATATAACCGTTACCATTTTATCCTGTTGTACAATACGGCGTTGTGCCGCGCTAACTCGTGGAGTATGCTTAGTACCTCGTCCTTGGGGAGTGCTATAATTCTCCTTGAGAGCCGGATAACGTCCTTAGCTTCAACCCTGCCGTAGCAGCTTAACAGCTTGACGATGCGCATCACGGTATTTTTCTGTCTTTCGTGCTCTCGCGTCTGGTAAGTGCGTATCGCCCGCAGGAAATCGATCTTGCGGAACTCAGGCCAGAAGGGAGCGCAGAAGTATGCGGCGCACTCATTCCCGCTTGCCTGCCAGGGGAGGAAATTGGATATCCGCTCATCACCGCCCGTCCTGATAATCAGGTCAACATATGGCACTGATCCGCTTGACGGGTACAGGTTCTTCGATATGGTCCCTTCATTGATATCTTTCAGGGAGAGATCTCCGTTCTTTATCTTCATTGCCATGGCGCGGGTCGCATCCACAAGCTCCTGCCTGCCTCCATAAGCAAGTGCCACATTGAGAAATACGCCGTTGTAATGTTTAGTTGTTTCTTCGGCCCGCTTTGCAGCCGACTGCAGGGAAAGCGGAAGATTGTCAGTATTCCCGATTACCCTGACCCTCATGCTGCGCCTGTGGGTACGCTCATCGCTGCATATCTCATCGAACTTGATGCCGATCAGCTCGAAAAGCTGGTTCTTCTCTTCTTCTGACCGTACGAAATTCTCGGTCGAGAATGCATACACTGTAAGCTGCTTGATGCCGATATCAAAGCTCCAGTCAAGGACTCTTTCTGTTGTATCCGCCCCTTTGAAATGACCGTAGTATTTCGCCAGCCCGTGCTTTGTTGCAAAGCGCCTGTTGCCGTCCATTATTATGGCAACATGCGACGGCACAGGCTTGTCCTTTATCTCGTTGTAGAGCAGGGCCTCGTAACCACCGTATATAATATTACCCACGAAACTCAAGCCTATTTACCTCACCTCTTACACTATCAAATAGATATTAAAATTTACTGAAATCTCCAAGTCGGCGCTGTCTCTCTTCTTCTATGACTATATCAGTACCTATCTGCTTTAAAACTTTCCTGGCGGTCTTGGTTCCGATGAGCTTTGCGATCTCTCCCGGATCTGCTGTCCGGAGCGCCTCCATGTCGTGGAAGCCCGCATTATAGAGCTTGCGCGCACGCACTCTTCCTATGCCCCTTATCTGGATAAGGTCAAGAAGCTCTGTACTGGCTCCGTATTCCACGCGCCGGGCGAGTTCCTGCGCTTTTGAGGCGCACGCCCTTTTCTGGAATTTCCCGAGCTCAGCCATCGAATGGACAAGCCACAGAGTTGTCTCGGCAAGGGCATGGATGTCGCCTTCGCCTACACCGAATCTTTTGACTATCTCTTCTTCTTTTTTCTCGTTTATCCAGTCAAGCATGATGCAGGCGGTCTTTACTTCTGAAAGGAACCACTCGTAGTCCACCTTGAACTGCTCTGGTATGTGGACGAACTCCTTATGGTGCTCCATCACAAGGTCGCTCAACCATTCATAGTCGCTCGTACGAAGGTACAGGGGCCGCATGTCAGGTGTCTTGCAGACAAGGTGAAGCAGGGTTAATTCGGTGAACTGAATGCCTTTTTCCTCGATCCTTTCCATACCTTCGATTATCATTGAGGCTGAGAGAGGATCGATATATAAATGCGATACAAGCTCACCCAGCCGGGTGGGGAAGAGTCCCTCTTTTTCCACTACCATCTTTTTATCGACCAGGAAATCGATCACTTTTTCAATTACGGCTTTCAGGCTCCACGACGCCTGCTGGGTTGAATAGAATGTTGCGCCCATGAACTCAAGCAGTTCTTCCATACTGCGCGCAAAACCTGTTGCTATTGTTGAAAGGATGTGCGTGCGCAGCGCGTTCTCGCACCCGAGCTTTGACCATATCCTCTCAACGTCGGCAAGCACGTACTGGCGCATGAGTTCTTCCAGCTCATCGTGCGTTTTCGCGATAAGGACTGATTCGCCGTAAGGGTCAAGGCGCGGCCTTCCGGCGCGCCCCGCCATCTGCTTGTACTCAAGCACGGGTATGGGCGTCATCCCGAAGTTGGCATCATACCTGCGGTAGCCTTTGATGATGACGCGGCGCGCCGGAAGGTTGAGACCTGCAGCGAGCGTGGGAGTGGCTGAGATCACCTTTATGGTGCCGGCGCGGAACCCGTCCTCGATGAGCTTTCGCTGCTCAGAGATTAGACCTGCATGGTGGAACGCGCTTCCGTTCTCGATGCACAGCGCAAGCTTCCTTGCAGCGTCCACCTCGCTTGATTCCCGGATTTCGGCGGCGATGATCTTGAGTTTCTCTTTTGTCTCCGGGGTGAGCAGGTCGGATATCGCAGTCCCGGCGCGCGAGGCAAATCCTTCGGCATTCTTGCGGCTGCTCTCGAAAACAAGGCACTGCCCGCCTTCAAGCAGCGTGTCGCAGACAAGGGATACGGCGTTATCCTTATATTTTTCTTTGATCTCCCTCTGGCTGTTGACGAAATTTATTGCGCTTCCGAAAAATACACCCTCCTTAAGTTCAATGGGTCGCCAGTCGCTCACAACGAGCGCAGCATTGAGCCATTTCGCTATCTCGTTCGCATTGCCTATGGTGGCCGAGAGCGCTATGATATGCAGTTTGGGGTTTATGCGCATAAGTTTTGCAAGCACGATCTCAAGCGTGGGTCCGCGGTCGGGTGAGTCGATAAGATGTACCTCATCCGCGATAACAACAGTTATTTCATCCATCCAGTAGGCGCGGTTCCGCAGCAGCGAATCAACTTTCTCTGATGTTGCAACTATGATATCGAAATTCCTGAGCCAATCATCCTTTGAGTCGTAGTCGCCTGTCGCAATACCCGTAGTTATGCCCCTGCCGCTGCTTTTCTTGATGGATTCAAAGCTCCTGAACCGCTCATACTTCTCGGACGCGAGCGCGCGCAGGGGCACTATGTAAAGAGCTTTTCCTCCTCCGTTCATTATGGATTTCAGCATGGCGAATTCAGCCAGAAGCGTCTTGCCTGAGGCTGTGGGGATGGCTGCGACCAGGTTCTTGCCTTCGAGGAGCCCTGCCGCGACAGCGTCAGCCTGAGGGGGGTAGAGGTCGGTGATGCCTGTATCCTGATAATACTGGATAACGCCGGGTGGAAGGTCGAGTTCCTGGATTTTCATTTCAGTGCTAAAAGGAGGGATTGCTTAAAAAGAATATCCCAAGCCCTGTGAAAATATCCTGGGATAAAATACCTCTGGCTAACGTATGATATATCATATGATTGTATGATAGGTTATATGATTGAGAGGCGCTGTTGAACGCAGAAGAATATAAGTAGAAAAGTATATTTAGAAACAAAGTATACTAATATACCATGACGACCACGATCAAGGTTTCAGATGGAACAAAGCAGCGCCTTGACATGATCCAGGCAAAAATCACCCTGGCGCGCCGCAGGGAAGTGACGCTGATGGAGCTTGTCGATATCATGACAAGGATTGCGCTGCGGCATGAGGACGAGCTGCTGGGAGCCCCGAAACCACGGCACAACGAGAAAGAGCCCGAGGAGCCTACCGGCAAGAAAGGCGGGGGCGGCGGGGATAGAACAGATGAGTATGTTTATGAAGAATAGTAGGCTTCAGAGATATATTATAGTATTTTGCGTAAGCAATTAAAAGAATCTATACGTAACTGGCAAGAAGAGAGGTGATAGAACACGGATTGCACGGATGATACGGATGACACGGATTAACCGTATCCGTGAAAATCCGTCTGATCCGTGTCATCCGTGTTCTATTTTCGTGAAGAACGCAAAGCGTAGCAGCAATAATCTTTGCGAACTTTGCGTGCTTTGCGGTGAATTCTTCATTGCTACAGCAGGTTAATGAACTCTAATCCTTATCCAGAGGTTTATTTGTGAGTGCGCTGCATCATTTCTTCCCCATGACTTCCCGCATCATCTTTATCGAGCACAGCTCCCCGCACATGCTGCACGTCTCAACATTTTTGCTCCTGGCATGTATAGCCTTTGCCCTTTCGCCATCGATAGCAAGCTCGAACTGCTTTCTCCAGTCAAGGTCCCTGCGCGCAAGCGCCATCTCGCGGTCGGAGGCGCGCGCTTTCTCGCGTACGCCTTCCTTCGTCAGATCGGCAGCGTGCGCCGCGATCCGTGTAACAATCGTGCCCTCCTTTATGTCCTCCACATTGGGAAGAGCGAGATGCTCCGAGGGTGTGGTCATGCACAGGAAATCAGCGCCGTGCATTCCCGCGACCGAGCCGCCGATGGCGGCGGTGATGTGGTCGTAGCCGGGCGCGATATCTGTAACGAGCGGTCCGAGAAGATAGAGCGGCGCATTACCCGTGAGATGCTTCATCGCTGATACGGAGAGCCCTATCTCATCAATGGGAACGTGCCCCGGACCCTCGACTAGTGTCTGCACGCCCGCGGCTCGCGCTTTCTTCACAAGCTCACCAAGGATAATGAACTCCTCGAACTTAGCCCTGTCCGAGGCATCGTTTATGCATCCCGGGCGCATGCCGTCCCCAAGGCTTATGGTCAGGTCGTATTCGCGCGCTATCTCAAGCAGGTAATCGTACTCTGCGTAGAAAGGGTTCTCCTCGTAGTTCTGCGCCATCCATGAAATGGTGAACGCTCCTCCCCTGCTCACGACGTCCAGTATCCTGTCGCTGCTTTTCAGGCGCTTGAAGGATTCATGCGTAACGCCTGCATGGATGGTAACGAAATCGATGCCGTCCTGCGCGTGCTTTCTCACTGCATTGAACATATCGTCAGAGGTCATGTTCTCGATACCATTGAACGCGGCCTGGTATATCGGAACAGAGCCGACAGGCACACTTACAGAATCAATGATGCGCCTGCGTATCTGGTCAATGTCGCCTCCTGTGGAAAGATCCATTATCGTATCCGCGCCGTATTTCTGCGCGGTAACAGCCTTCTTTACCTCAGCATCCACATCAACGTAATCCCTTGATGTCCCCACATTGGCATTGATCTTGGTGCGCATCAGTTTGCCTATGCCTGTGGGCTGCGACTTGCTGTTGATGTTCTTCGGGATGACAAGATACCCCCCAGCGAGTAGCTTCCTGACATCCTCTATATCTACCCCCTCATTTACCGCCACACGCTTCATCTCATCCGTGACCATGCCAGCGTGTGCTTTTTCCATTAATGTCGTCATTTCTTCCTCGAACCGAACATTTTAGTAATCAGGCTTACTCCACGTTTTATTTTTTGTTTCTTTTGCGCTGGTTTTTCAGTTTGTTCTTCATGAAGTTCTTCATGAGGCTCCTTTTTTTTCTCCGATGGCAAAGCCGGTGTTGTTTGTTCTTTGCCCTGGGCAGGAACAGGCTCTTTTTTGTATTCAACTACGGGCTTGGCATCGGAAATAGGTGCCTTTACGACCGGAACGCTGGCTCCGCCGTGCCTGCTCTTACGTACCCTGATATCCACAAGCACCGGACGCTCGATGTAATTGCTCACGATCATCGCAACACCTGGGGAGAGGCTCTTGATATCATCCTCAACCCCTGCGCTTATACCCTCAAGCCCTTTGCTGATAGCTTTTAAGTCGTTGGGGTTGGTCACTTTCATAATTATCTGGGTGTTGCACTGCGAAAGGATGTTCTTGTCCACGCGCGCAGGGCGCTGCGAGACGACCAGGAGCCCGAGACCGAACTTCCTGCCCTCGGAAGCGATGGTACGCAGGATATCGCTGCTCACCGTGCCGCCGAAGCCCTTCTCAGGGCAGAAATTGTGCGCCTCCTCAAGCACGAGCATGCATGGGGGCACCGTATTAAGTTTTCGCGCCTCAAAGAGATCGCTGCACAGCTTCGCGACGATCATCGACTGGAGATTGGGGTCCACGCCCTTCATGTCGATTATAGAGGCTCTTCCTTCCTGGACGAGTTCGCCTACGGTCGTGGCTTTATCGGACAATATACCCGTATCCCGCAGAGCCTCAAGCTTGCTTATAACGTTCCATTTGATCTTGCTCTTGTTCTGTCCGACCTCAAAGATGATGTCATCAATAGTATATGTCTGCTTCTCAGCCTTAAGTTTTGATACAGCCTCGAACAGTATGCCTGTCTGGTTCTGCGAATCGTCAGGAAAGAACTGCATGAAATCCTTTATTGCCAGGTTGATACCGTTTAACCTGAAAAGTGTATCCGCATTTGGATTGAGCACCTTGTTCGCAGGCGTATATACAGTTACCTGGGTAGCATAGCCTTTTGGCGATATCCCGTACCGCTCAAAGGACGAGGTTTTATCCTCGTTCGGGAGTCTCAGCGTGGCATACTCACCGTGCGGGTCAATGATAAGCAGTGGAACATTCTTATCGAGAAGTTCTTCAAGGATCACGCCGCTGGTATAGGATTTTCCTGCTCCTGTTTTCGCCAGGATGCTGCAGTGCTTCTGGACGAGGTTATTAGCATCGAGATGGACGTGGATGTTCTGACCGTCAAGCAGGCCGATGTAAACATCCCCGCGCATCAAGCCAAGGGTTTGCCTTATGAGCTGCTCATCAGCTTTAAAAACTTTATCTCCGGGGCTGAAGGGGGATTTTGGCGTTCTCGATACACCTTCCTTATCCCTTGAGCCTATCACGGCTGCCTGTGCAATGACCTGCTCCTCCATGTCGCCTACCTTTGATGAGCCTCCGGCAACATCGACCGCCTCTTTTATAGAGAAATCTTCGCTTGAGCGCGTGATCGTTGAGACCTGCGCAAGCGTCCAGCCGTCTGATTCGTGCCAGACCTTAATATAATCCGATTTTTTGATCGCAGAACTGTCGGAGACCGCGAACATGAAATTCAAAGATTCTGTTTTTCCGAATATAACGCCGATTGAGTCCTTCACCATTGTACCTATCAGGATTATTCCATTGATTATTATACTTTCTCTAGAGAAAGTATTTAGTACTGAGAGATAATTAAAACTAAGGAGGCAAAAATCATGGGGCTTATAGAAAGAACAGGCACGATCATAAAATCAAAGATAAACAAAATCCTGGGTAAATTCGAAGATCCGAGAGAAACACTGGATTACTCTTACGAGAAGCAGCTTGAGCTTCTCCAGAACGTAAAGCGCGGCGTGGCTGAGGTAACGACAGCAAAAAAGCGGCTTGAACTCCAGAAGACAAAGCTTGAGCAGAACACAACGAAACTGGACGATCAGGCGCGTGAGGCCATGAAAGCGGGTAGGGAAGACCTTGCAAGGATCGCACTTGAGAGGAAGAGTAATTCGCAGGCTGGGATTGAGGGCCTCACGCAGCAGATAGCCGATGTCGCAAAACAGCAGGAAAAGCTCATGGCAACAGAGAAGAGCCTGTCAGCCAAGATAGAGTCTTTCCGCTCGACAAAGGAGACTATCAAGGCGCAGTATAGCGCTGCTGAGGCACAGGTGAAGATCACGGAATCTGTGAGCGGCATCAGCGAGGAGATGAGCGACGTAGGACTTGCTGTGCAGCGCGCGCAGGACAAGACCGAGCAGATGAAGGCGCGCTCCTCTGCACTGGATGAGCTCGTTGAGGCAGGCACTCTTGAGGATGTGACCGGAGGAACAAAGGATGATATAGACAGGGAACTCTCCAAGATAAAATCAAAGGGCCAGGTTGACGAGCAGCTTGAGGCGCTGAAGAAGGAGATGGGAAAATGATAGTGAGATTGATGGGAGAGGGACAGTACGAGCTTGAGAGCAGGCATCTGGACGAGATGAACAGGATCGATAACAACATCGTGAAGATCGTCATGAATGGAGACGAGAGAGCCTTCAGGACAGAGTTCATTAAGCTTACAGATTATGTGCGCAGGAACGGAAAAAAGGTGCCTGAGGAGGTCATCAAGCCGAGCGACGTCATCGTACCGCCTGTTGACCTCACGCTTGAGGAGGCAAGGGAGATTTTCAGGGGGGATGGGCTGATTCCAGGTTAGGCGTGCTTAGATGGTCGATGCGCTGGCTCGGTCGAATGCGTGAGACGAGTGGATTGATAAAAGCGGTTAAAATACCAAACCATTAAATACAAAACTATACTATTAAGCCTTCTACGCTCCGATAGTGTAGTCGGCCAATCATTCTGGCCTTTCAAGTTTTAAGCGCGCAACCGCGCTGGAATAAAGACAGCCAGAGACTCGGGTTCAAATCCCGATCGGAGCATACTCGTTTGACGTCCACCCCTTGTGGGATTGATACAGGGTCGCTTCATCTGATACTTGAACATGTTTTTCAGTTTGACGTCCACCCCTTGTGGGATTGATACTTGAGCATCATAAAACCGCTTGCAGATGAGGCATGGAACCGGGTTATCGAGGAAATGTCCCAGAAAGCCATATTTGCGGCAAAACTGCTTGCTGGCGAGATGCCGCAGAACATAGAGGAAGCCTTTGATGCAGCAGGCATGTCGCTCTTTCCTGAATCCTCAAAAGATATCAAGACGGACTGTTCGTGCCCTGATAGCGCTAACCCCTGTAAACACATAGCAGCTGTTTATTATATTCTGGCAGAGGAATTTGATCGCGACCCTTTCATGCTTTTTAAACTTCGAGGAAGGACTAAGGATGAGATCACTATATCACTTCGCAAAAAACGTACAGCAGGTACGCAAAGCCCCACTCTGCCTGAAACAGCCCCAACAGCACCCACAGCCTGTGAGGCGACAGAACAAAAAGAAGCATCTTTATCAATCGATGATTTCTGGTCAGGAAAGGAGATTGAATCTTTTTCAGTGAATATATCCCCGCCCGATGTATCTGCGGCAATAATAAAAAGATTGGGAACACCGCAATTCTGGGATAGCAAAGAGGATTTCATTGACACTCTCCGCGGCTAAAGCCGGGAGATTCTTGACTCATCGACCAAAACTTATTATGTTTGAGAACACAGCAGAGGTTTTGATTTCTGCAAGCGTAGATTCGGGCGTGCCCCGCCCTATACAACAATCTTTGTTTAACTTTGACATGACACATCTTGTTTCGGGTTTTACGCCTGTGTCTGCAACCTGTTACCCTATCAGTCC